>Ga0080004_1127010_pt1 | contig 31868 bp, 43 predicted proteins | sample WasSprMetagenome_FD_69207 | JGI IMG/M metagenome (GOLD analysis project Ga0080004, IMG submission 69207) | Sulfidic aquatic microbial communities from Washburn Spring, Yellowstone National Park, USA - WS (SPADES assembly) (version 2) | ecosystem: Environmental > Aquatic > Thermal springs > Hot... | reverse complement strand
TAAGCTTGATACTGAACTAAAATAGAAGGCTTCTCACTTGCGGGCTTCGTTCCACTCGTCCTGAAGTCTATTGCATTCGGATACTCTATATCGTCATAATCATAACTACCTAAATCTGATACATAACTATCAACTGCTACATAATCACCCTCTACCACATGATCCCAATAGTAATACTTGACAGTGAACTTCGTCCCATTCGGCAACGATCTCAGCCAATTTATCTTTGCTGGTCCTATTGCCATTGCACTCCTACCTAAATCTACAACATAATCCATCCCTTCCACATATGCCTGACCCGTATCGGAATTAACCACTACAATCGGACTCCTCTTACTCTTTATTACATCAATCTTTGTCAACTGATAACTATTCACTCCACTCTGATACGTAAATGTGTCTTCCTGATATGCCCTTTGCCTTATCCCTTTCGTCGCTGTCACAAACTTCAAATACTCAATATAATACGACTGTCCAGGAGTAAACTTATTCGGGTTCAAAGCAAATCCTGTCCCACTTAACACTACATCAGTCGTCCTACTAGCACACCCTGGGTCAGTATTGCTAAAAGTATAAATCACTGTCTTACTACTGTCCTTCCATACCCCTAAAATACTATCTATGCTCACTCCCACGTTGTCATAATACCAATTACAAACATCCCTCGTACTTGGCACATACCTTGTCTCCCCAACCTTCACCCTTATCACCACTTGACTTACACTTGCAACAGGAATTACATCCGGCACATATAAATACCCCTGCCAAACAGGCACCTCTTCTAAAATCAAATCAGACTTATCCCGAGCTATATCTACTTCAAAGTTAGACTGGGGCTTTTCTACTTCCCACCCATTCACATACGCCTTACCTGCTCCTATCTCAAAAACTACCTTATCCCTTCTCGTATTATGCTTAAAAATCTTTGCATCATATCCATATACCAATACATTCCCATGCAAATCATGCAACTTTCTACCTACTACCCTCTCCACACCAGACATTTGGAGAGTGAGTTTTATCAACGAAGGAACCCTATCCACTACCTTCCACATCACAACATCAATATCATCCTTGTTCCCCGAATACACCCATTCAAAATCAATCACCTCTCTTGCTGCACCTGCAGTCGCATACCCTGGATACCCCTGCGCAGGATCTCTCAAAACAGGATCATCCGTCTCATCTATATACTTCCTGATAACATTTATACCTACATACATTGTCCCCGTAGGCAAAGTCAGCTTACCTTCCTTAACATACCTTACTGCCCCATCAATATACACCAACCCTTCTGTTATCCTTGCCTCCCCTGTATCTTTATTCACTGTCAAAGAACATCCTCTTATTATGTCCCCATCACTAAAAACAGAATCACCGACACTTTTCAACTTAGCATTAAGAATTGACTGCAACTCATTTAATTCAGCACTCTGCAACGACCTCCCAGGCAAAAACAATATCTTTTCCCAATTCAATCTTCCAGTTGTATTCTGCTGAGGAGGAAGAACTGTCTGATCTGGCACTAATACTCCATAATCATCAAACTCTGTAACATCAGCTCTTACCTCAGTCAACAAGCCAAAACTACCATCTCCTCTTCCATATATCCTATATGACTTTGCCCTATCAACAGGTAACCACGTAAGCTTAATATATTCTACTGAACTCAAAACATCTGGTGCTCCTGTCACTGTTACTACATCACCATCTGTCTCTCCTGTCTCATTTACAGCCGTCACCACATATTTGTAAGTAGAACTACCTGTCCCTATTACACTTACGCTAACAGTAGGTTTTTGTAACGGTGGTCCGTACCTATCATAAACTTGATACAACAATTCTTTATCCATACCTTACACCTCCACTTACACTACTTGAGGCACTAGCTCAATAACTATTTCAAGCAAATTCTTTGATCCGGCAGTTCTATAAATCGGTGGATGGTTTATATATGCTATTAACGTACCATAATTTGATACATCTGCAGGCAACAATATCGTAGCTGTCTCCTTTCCTGCCACTGGAACAACATCAACATGAACTCCAGTCTGTCTGAACGTCACTACAGGAAAAGTATCAAATAACAAAAGCGTTGACAAATACAAGAACCTACTCTCATAATTGTAAGCATTTGCATCACTCACCAGCGTATAATTCTGCCCTCTAAACCGAATACTTCCATTAGGGTCCGGATAACAAAGCGATACTGTTTGAGCCTTTTGCAAACCAGCTATTTCACTCAAAGACGTAGTATCAATAGTTTCTGCTGGAGGATTACCTTCATTCGTCCAGGGTGTCTGTGTCCTTGCCACCACAAACCAAAACGTCTTCGCATTCTTGTAAGCAATTGCCATATTAATCATACCTATCTTCGTCGTCGCAGGCATTTTGTCACCTCCTTATATTTTTATCCTAAAGTTATTACCCATTCATTTGCTACCATATACCAAGACTGCATTTGAAAACCACACCTAACATCCATCTCATTTCTTAAACAATACTCTACCTGCGGAACGGCATAAAACTTAGCCTGCTCCTCGAAATCCCTTGCATACCCATCGCCTAAATCAACATAAAACTTAGCTTGCTCCTTGAAACTCCTTGCATACCCATCACCTAAATCAACATAAAACTTAGCTTGCTCCCTGAAATTCCTCGCATAACTATCCCACAAAACACCACTTACCCTCGCACTCTCCTTTATTTTGACAGCAAGCCCAACACCTACCTCCCAATAACTCTTTACACTCACACTCATAATACCTAAACCACCCATCACCACATCAAACCACACATAACACCCTGCTGGTAAAAACCTACTGAACAGCTCCCACAACTTAAAAAAATCTGCAACAGAAACCGTTACCTCTATACTTGCATCTCTATAATACCTCCCATCCTCCAAATGATGCACACTTAACTTCCGCCCACTACTTAAAATCACTATCTCCTCAGACAAATCTCTTATTGATAATGCCCCACCAAACAACTGTAAAATCCTACTAAAGAACTCTTTACTTCCTTGAAGCTCTATAAACCCTCTCACATTATCCAAAACTAACACATTTTCTGTCGTACCAACTGATAAAAATTGACCAAACGCAAAATTGTCAGCCAACTCCTTTATAAACTGATTCTCTTCCGACACATCATAAACCTTAACTAATTGATCTACACCATATCCTATCTCATTCAAATTCTCTTCCAAAACTTCTAAAAACTGCTTCCACGTATCATATTGCAATACCCAACTTGGAACTAAAAGCTCTAACTTTATCTGCATCATCTATCCTCCTACACCAATACATCAACCCTAATACTTTCAACCCATAACCTCTGACCCTTTTTCAAACTCAAATCCACACGCGGTTGCACAACAACAACATCCCTAACCCCAGTTATCGTAAGCAACCTATCCCTCAACCTCATAATAGGCAACCACTCCTGAATTCCTAACCCTCCATACAAACTCTTTATCACATCTACTGCCTGACTTTGAATAGCATTCACATCATACATTCTTGACGTATAAACCCTCACATAAACAGGTATCCTCACAAGCTGAACTGGCTTCAACAAATACATTACTCCTATTCCACCTAACCTATCTAACCACTTCCTCACTCTATCCATTATATCCTGAGAGGGTTCCTTCCCTTCTTCATCTGTCACATAAATTTCCACTGCCCTAAAAGGTGCTTGAAAATTATCCATAACTGATACCACTTGAACAAACCTCACTCCAGCTACACTCTTCACTGCTAGCTCAAAATCATCTTTTGAATTCAACCTCTGCCCTACTCCATACCACCCTTGCAACCTCTGTCTAAAACTCTCCACATCCTCCCACCCAGCTCCTTTACTAAAAGTAGAAAGATCTGCTACTACCTCAAACCTATCATCACCTACCACTCTCCACTGACTATCCACAGCTGGAAAATAACCCGGATCCACTTCACTATACCTTACCCTCACTATCTCCCCATAATTCGGGATTCCGAATCCTTTCAGAAAACTAACATTCAAGGCTTTATCTGGACTTGTCCATACTTTGACCTGAAAATCATCAAGCGTCTGCCCAAAATAACTAACTACCGAATACGCCATACTCCCTACATACACTTCCACGTCCAAATCACTCACATTTTCTCCTTCTACCACATAATCTTGTCTCAGTTGGTTACCGTTTGATACAAAACTCTTTTCTAACCAAACTCCCTGCCTTACTATGACATCCTTTTCCACCTCTCCAGGATTAAATACCACATCCGAAACTGTATAAAAGAGAACATCATCACAAAGAAGCTGGATCTTTTTCGGTAAAACAATCAACTGAGTACCGGCCTGCTTTAACAATAGCTTCACCATACCGCTTGCACCGATTGGTCTTTTAACAGGAGCCTCTAACATATTTGCAATCTTACATAAGCTTTCCCAATACTGCGCACTATCTATAAACAGCTCCTCATAACTCCTCTTAAGATAATAAAGCAATAACTGAGCAACATATGCATAAAGCTCAATCAGCGTTCTACCAGTAGACTGAAGGTACGCATCCTTCCAAGCACCTTTAGCTCTTAACTTCGCTACCAACTGATCTACAAGATCCTCAAAGCTTATTTTAGTGTAGTCCAACATTGCTCACTCCCTGTTAAATATAAAATCTCCTACTTCCTTTCTTGAAACACCATCCATTCCCATACATCTTGTACCGCCGGAACCTTCAGAAAGGCTCCTATCAAAGTAGGAGAAAATAGATCCATTACATCATTAACCAATGGTACAGCCCACCACAAATACACATCCCTATACAACTCCTCCGCAACTAAATCCCACCTCCCTACATATGCCTCAGTCATTGTCCATAGCTTAGTCGGCCTTCTCAAAGCCTTCTTAAAATCCACTAAATTCCTACTCCAAATATTTACCTCACCCTTTTCCTTATTTACAGGGAAGGTCGTCCATATCTCTTGCACCTTACTACCTCCTTAGAGCAACAGTACTCTCTGAACTACGAATGGTACATCCAGCTCTTTCACTATTGCCTCTATAGTCACCCGATACCCTCCCACTGTATGATCCGCCACTACCTCCACCTTCTTAACTTCTATCCTTTGCTCTTGCTTTAACGCATCTAAAACTTCGAGACCAATCTTATAAGCAGTAGCTTCACACAGAGGCTCCAATAAGAAGTATTCGAGAGAACTCCCAAATAATGGACGCATCACTCTTTCGCCTTTTCTTGTCAAAAGAATGTTCTCAATTGCATCCTCCAAAGCCTCAAGATTAACTACCTTCTTTACATCCCCAGTCTTATCAATTTGCAATTTATTGCTAACATCTGACCATATCTCCTGAATTACTTGCTGCATACTCAACCTCCATTAACAAATACATTTTCACTTCCCTGGGCCATTACATCTCCACAAGAAATCGGATCACCAACACGACACACTTGTTTGCCATTAACATACACATTAGCGCTTCCGCCCGAAGCGTACCCGCCGTGGGATCCCTTGCCTCAACGATGAATCGCCCATGCATCCCCCACCCGGTGAACGCCTTTTCCATTCACAAACACATTAGATGACGCTTCAATATTTGGCCTAGGAGGGAAGCACGAATGCCCTCTTGACATATCACCCAACCTCACTACTGCTGGCATCTTTACCTCCTATCCAAAACTTCTTAAATGAAAACCTAATTTCGGGAAACTTTTCTCTTATCTCATTCTCCGCATATAATAACTCCAATATCTTGTTCTGGTCCCACTTGTCACGCTCAACAAACACTATTACCTCTACCTCCTCTCCTGTAAACGTCATAGAAACACCTCTCACACCATTTATACCCTCGAATAATTCCCGTATCTTCTGCACCCATTCCAACAATCGTAACTAACCTCTATGGGTTGATATCGACTCTTCTTCCCTTCGCATCTATCAACAACGTCCCATCGCTCCTTATCACTATCTCACTCCCACTCTGATTTACTAACCTCACTGTCCCATCCTCATACAATATCAACTTCGCTCCTATTCTATTCTTCAACTCTATTCTCCCATCTGCATAAAATACTAAAGCAGATCCCATCGGTAGTCTCCAAATTACCGATCCTGGATATTCCGCTTGCTGTTCTTTATACATACCCTTCGCATCCATCACCCCCAATCCGAACTCATTCCACACACTACCAATCTGAAACCTCGTACCATTAAATGGTAAACTCCACGCAAACCACACAGGCCTCTCAGGATCACCACCCTCAAAGAAAACCCATACCCAAGAATTCTGCGGAGGGATATATAACACTCCTCCCTGCCATGCAGGCTCAGCCCACGGGCAATCACCATCCTTTACATCCTCAAACCACGGATAAACCTTCACCTTTACTCTCCCTAACTGAAGAGGGTCTCTGTTATCAACTACCTTTCCTCTATAAAAGCCATCCAGCTTGTACCCTTTCTTCAGCCAGTTCAAGTTTCATACCTCCTTCTTCTCTGACTTCCAAGCATCACTCACCAATACCAGCTTCTTCAAATAATTTCGACCAGGATTACTCCATAAGTGTACTTGCTCTCCCACTATCCACTCTCCACTCAAAGCTTCAGTCATCCCACCATAACCACTCGGAAATATAACACGCACCTTATCCCCTACCTCTAAATCAACTACACCAGGAACAACCACGCACCACTTTCTCAACATCTTACACTTCTGAAAAAGCCCTACATCTGGAACAGTCTTTGCCATAAGCTCCTTACTCCCCTCACTCACAACCTCAGTCACCATACTCTTGGCCTTGCTCAAAAGAGATGCCAAAATATTGCTCCTTGTACCTTTCCCAAGAACCTCTTCTACAGCATCAACTATTATCTTCTGCACCTGTAACCTCGATAAATCAAAGCTATACCTCACAAATCTCGACTTCATCGTATCCAATACTGAATTTCCACCTATTATCTCATACCACATAAACGGTATTGTCCTCCCATCCTCCAAATACCCATTATTTCCCCATACTTCATCCCATACCTGAGGATCTAAAACATATTCGAGATAACACTTCACATCCTGCTTTTTCAGTTCACTAAAACTTCTGAAATTCAATTTCCACCCTATCCTTCCACTATCCACCTTTGGCGAAAACCATACATAATAATCCTGTTCTCCTGACCTATTTCTTGCACAATCCCTTAAATAACCCAAAAAACCCAAACCAGTTCTCCCACCTTGCAAATAGATCTTCCTATCCCAACTCTGATCGACAACTTCACTCCAACTCAACATTCCATAAACCCTTTTGTAACAGTCTAAAACCATCTCATCTACGAAGCTCTTAACTACATCACTTGCTCTACTCTCACCATATCCTCTAAAACCTCTTCCTAAAAGCCATAATCCTGGCATCCCATAACCTAAAAGGCGCAAACTCACCGCCGTAGGCCTTGTAAGATGCTCTAACATCGCATCTCTCATTGACGAGATAGCCATGTCAAACGTAACCACCTTATCCCAATTCAACCCCAATCTCACAACCACATTCCCCAAATGCCTGTATGATAAATAATTCATACCAAAATCAGTCACTCTAACTGAAACTGCAGGAACCATATACCATAAACCTTCCCACACAAGAATCTCCTCAACCCACTCATCAGGAACCCTACACCTTGGATCAAAATGATAACCCTCCTCAATACTGTTCAATAACCAAACATCAATATACGAAAACTCATATTTTGCCATACTACTTCATCACCTCTCTTATCTCCCTCACTTCAATCTTCTTCCCTTGCACTCCTAAAAAGTTCCTATCAACTATGTACTTCGTAGTAATACTCAAAGACAAATCTACAGACAACGGCACTCCGTTAACACTTATCTTTGAAAACCTATGATCAATATCCGTAACGAAAGCCTCCTTTAAAATTAGATAAGTGCCAATACTAACCATACACTCCATCTGATCTACCATGCCTGCAGTAAAAGCAATACGAGGAACAGTTATATCATACAAATCATTGAGCTTCGCAAATACTTCTTCCTCACTTTCAAAATTTACAAGCGTACATTTCATAGTAAAAGTTACGTACTCTGGAAGACCTCCAAATTTTCTGGTCCAGGCAACACCAGAGGAAAAGGGCGTCATCAAAAACTTCTCCATCCCTTCAACCATACCTCCCAACTCTTCTCCCCTAAGTTTCCCACCCAACCATTGAACTGCTATACCCAAAGCAGCCCTTATCTTATTGAGCTCGCTCGCAAGATGTACCACCTCGCTGAAAATAGTCTGGTAACCAATTCCAATCCTAAATGCAACTTCATCCTGTATATAAGCCTGGAATATTTTGCTAGTTTTTGCGTATGGATTCTGCCCTGTCGGTTTCACAGTCAATAAGTTATAAGCAACCTTCTGAAGATTTTGAGCCATTCTGGCCTCCTATACTAATCCAAGCTGCAACATCACTATCCCCAAATCGTCTACGAAGAGAGGAACATTCCTTAATGGTTCTCCACCACTCAATATCACCTTTCCTCTTCCTCCCACTTCACCCATAATAGGAGTCAAGACCTTCTCCAAAGTATCACTTATACCACTCAATACCTCTAACTCTCTTCTCACATCTACACCAACAAGCCTCCTCATCATTTCCTCTTGCATACTCTCAAGTGCTAAGTCCGATACCTGAGCCTTTACTGCACCAAACACATCCTGAATAGCACCTTCCAAAATATCCCGATACTCCCTCAAACCTTCATATATTCCCTGTGTTTCTTTTGCCACTAAATCTTGCCATCTTTCTTGCCTCACTAAACTACCTAATATCGAATACCTCTCTATTATCTCCCTCTGCTCCCTTAAACCCTCATAAACTTCCTTTGCTTCAGTTGTCACTTTCTTATAAACCTTTTCCTGCTCAATTAAAGCCAACAGTATCCTCAACTCCTCATTAAGCCTCCTTCTCACCGCTTCCCTCACCTTCGGTGAACTTCTCCTCCAATACTGATCAACATTTTCAATCAAATGACCATATACCATTTGCACAACCTGCTCTGGCAATAACGCTTGAATCTGTTCAACAGTCATTCCTGCAAAAGCATTCCTCAACACCCTTTCAAATCCCTTCACCCCATGCTGCACTGCTCGCGCGAATACCATCTCCTGAATTGCTCTTGACTTCTCAACATCAATACCAAACCTACGTGCAACTCTTGCTCCAGGCACAAAATATTCCCTCAATGCAAATTCATGTTGAGCTCTTGCAAACTCTTCCCCATACTTCTGTGCTACTTCTTTCCACCTCCTTTCCCATTCCCGGGTTCCAAACCTAACTCCCTCAAACTCCTTCTCATAACCATATTCCCTCAAGAACTTTAACTGCACATCCTTTATAAACTGATACATACCTGCAGACATTCCACCAATATCACCAGCCACCTTTGAAACAACCTGCGAAGCTTTTATCATATCCAAAGTCCCAGCTTCTACCTTCCTTGCGATAAACCCCAACTTCTCCCCAATCCACTCTCCTATCTCTTTAAGTACTGCTCCTCCCTTCCTTACCCCCTCACTCACTTTCCCCCCAACTACTTTCAATCCCTTCCCTATTACCTCAACGACATCCCTCAAATAAGTAATAGCCGTAACAATTGCAGTAACAAAAGCCTTCTGCAACTGCTCAATCCACACCCTATCCTTCACTAACTTCTTCATCCCTGAATATACTGCATCACCTATCTTCTCCCCACCCAATATCCCAGCCAACCCACCTAACAATGTGCCAATCACTGCTCCAATACCAGGAAGCACCGCGGACCCAATTAACGCCCCTAACTTTGCTCCTGCCAAACCTCCTCCCAATGCACCTAAACCTCTTGCAATACCAAGACCGATACCCTCCTTCCTAAAACCAGTATAAAAACCAAGGCCTGCTCCAACTACTAAGCCTACTCCACTTAAAATCCTCAGTAACCTGAATAAACCCATTCCACCTAAAATCCCACCTACTAATCCTGCTTTTCCTTTTAACCCTTCAACCGTTTTTGCCTCAATGTAGAGCTTATCAGCATATATTTTTGCTTGTCTTTCCTGAATAATTTCTCCATCCTTCACTAAAAGCGCCTCAACCCCTTTTTTCCTAACAACAGGTCCAATTGTCTCCTCCTTCCCCCTTACTCTCCCTTTAACAACTGAAATAAGCCACCCTCCTATCTCCTCAACATACTCACCAAAAGGACCAAACACATGAGCAAGCCCTAAACGAACTACCTCTCTACTAACTTGCCTTGCAGTCCAAGGAACTTCCACAAATCCATACCCTCCTACAGCAGAAAGACCATAAACCCTACTCGCTCTCGAAGATCTACTAATTTCTCCATATCTACCACCTTCACCTAACAGCACATGTAAAGTTCTACCGAATAGATCTACCCCTCTCTGAACTACCTGAAACGCATTGCCCAACTCCCCTTTCAAACCCGAAGTGATCCTTTTTAACTCTACATTTAACCCTTTTACTCCTCTCCCTAAGTCCTTCTGAGCCTTTTCTACCCGCGAAGTAAAACTTTCTGTCTTTTCTCCAACCCCCTCGAAAGCTTGCTCAAGCGTCTCTTTTACCTCAGTGCCAGCACTATCAACCTTAGCCTGAAAACCCCGAAACGTATCAGACACACCCCCTAACTGCTTCCTAAGCTCTGAAACTACTTCTTTTAACTCTCCTATTTCCTTTGTTAACCCCTCTAACTGTCTTCTCACCTCTCTCAAAGATTCACGATGCGCTCGCTCCTCCCCGGGTCTTGCCCCTCCTGGGGGCCTCACCCCAGGAGCACCGGGAACAATACCAATCACTTCCCTAGCCTCTTCTACCCCGGACTCCTCCTCTGCATAAATATCTCTCATTTCTCTCAATCTTTGCGCTTGCTCTTCAAAATCTTTCTCTGCCATTTTCTACCTCTTCGCTTTCTTTATAATTTCTTCCTCCATCCTTTTTATCTCCTCAAGTTCCCGCATCCACCTGAACCATATGTAAACATACTCATCCTCGCTCAATATTACGTGCATCAAATAAGCAACTGTAAACTTTATGTCCAATAAAGCCTCCCATAAGCTACCAGAGTGAAATAAGTAGAAAAAACGGTATCGGGACAATTACTTTTTTCTGACAATACCTACAAGGTAACTCTACTTCCGTCTGTACTCCATAACTATTTTCCCACTTCCTTACAAACTCAAGAGCAGCCTTCGCTTCACTCAACAACAATTCATCCACCTCTTTTCCCATTACCACACTCTTCAAAACATCGTAGTCATTTACATCATCAAAACTCGCCTTTCCTTCTGGCAAATACCCCCATACTCTCGGAAACCTCAATTGAATACCCCCAACCTGAACAGGCTCTACATAATCTTCGGCGATCTCTTTCTCTTCCAACTTCATTAAGTCAAAGCGTATCAATTGCACTTCATCCCTACATGTACATCTAAAAGTCAAATCAATATCCTTTCCAATACTATTCACCCTATGCGCAACTAAAATCTTCCTGAAGTCTGGTATTGTCATCTCATGTACATAAAACCCTTCATCAAGCACCGTATTTTGCATAACCTGAACTAGCCTTCTCATATAGTCTAACTCCCCCTCTATCGGATCCTCTACTAACGCCTTCACATCCTTTACCTTTAAAGGCCTTAAATGAACTACATCAGAATATCCATGCTTGCCTTTAGATGGTAACTTAACAGTTATAACTTGCTCATCTGCCCTCGTTAAACCTTTTGGTTTTTGCTGAATAGCTTTCAATTCTTCTACTTTTAACATCCTGGCCATACTCTCCTCCTACTCACAAAGTCTTCTGCACACTTTGAAAAGCTTCTGCACACTTCAAGAGCTTCTGCACACTTCAAAGTGTGCAGATCGAAAATTGTGTGCAGATCGTCTGCACACTTTGAAAAGCTTCTGCACACTTCAAGAGCTTCTGCACACTTCAAAGTGTGCAGATCGAAAATTGTGTGCAGATCGTCTGCACACTTTGAAAAGCTTCTGCACACTTTGAAAAGTGTGCAGAAGGTGTTTATGTGTGCAGAAGGAAGTGTGTGGGCAAATAAACCGGGATTCCGTATAATCTTCTGCACACTTTCGGATTTTCTGCAGTCTGTTTTTGTGCAGATCATTTCACTTCTACTCCGTGTACCGCAAGCGTTACATTTACTATCACTAAGTCGTTTCTGGTATAGTCGAGACTCATTGCATCTACTGCAATCGGATAACTTTTCCTGAAGAGATAGCCTCCTACTCTATTCCCTTTTCCGTCTAAGAGATAAATAGATATATCCCTCATCCACTGAGAAGGTAAAGCTTTTAACTCCCTATAAGGAGTTCCTACTACTGACTCTCCTACAAACAATTCCCTCCACCTCAAGAAATAACTCTGCACTGATAACTCAGAATTTTCCCAAAACTCCAACCTCACCATTCCTTCTGTCCTAAAGTCCGAAGGCAAAAAGTAATAACCAACTCCTTCCACCCTTATTTTTTCAGTATCTAGGTCAAACCAAATTGGAAACTGCACAGATCTGACCTGGTACCTCAACAATTCAGCATTACCAAAATCATAGGGCAACTCAACCTCAAAGCTATAAGATCTCAAAGGCTCTCTTACCATACCTATTACCTGAGAAATGCCAACGACCATAGAACTGGCCACCCAAACTATATAAAACTGCACCTATTCAGTGCAGCCGTCCCCTGACCAGGCAGAGGGACTAGCCCTTTTCGTCTCGCCACTCCTACCCAATCCCCCAAGAGGATTACCCTCTTCAAGGGAGAGAAGTCTCTAAACCTCTCAAGGCAGGAGAAGGCAAAGGCTACGGAAAGAACTCGCCAGCTTTTTTGTCCCACCTGAGTGAGACCCCTCACCCGTTCCATCTTACGGTTGACGAGTTGTTGGGTAGCTGGCTCACTCTTTCCGCTGTCCATCAAAAACTTCAATTTACTCAACTCACTTTTTAGCTTACTCAATCTATATATCTCCTTACGCTCCTTTACACTTAAAAGCCTCCTCCTTCAAAATATAAAAACTAAAACAATGAATTTTGGAGGAGGGGAGGGAGGAGGGAGAGGAGAGAGAGAAAAACTAACCCCACAAAGCCTTACGCAATGAAAACCTCTTATGCCACGGAAGTTTGCTACACTGTGGATCAATTATATCAATCAAATGTGACAAATCTTCCCTTAATACCGCAAATTCATCAGCAGCACCCATATCTTCAAATAAATCATCATATACTATGTCATCATCTATCAAAATGGCAACATAATAATACCCAGTATCATACTCCCCCGCCTCCCTGTCAGTCATCGCTTCTACCCTAATAATCCAAAGCTCAAAAGTATGCTCTTCCCCCGTTGTCTCCTCTCTTAAATCAGCCCAGTATCTTTTAGCGTAGGAAACAACCCAATGTACCACATCCTCAGGCTCAATCCATACATCACCTTCATCCAAGTCAGTATCCCAACCTGCATCAACAACTATCCAATCACCTTCTTTAAAGTAGTCAAGATAATCAAGATAAGTAGCCACAACTCACCCCCGCCTTCTAAGCTTCCTCAAAGAAATCGTACCAAAATCTTGCTGTAAACGTCACAACCTCATTCGATTCATATCTCAACTCGCTTGCCTCAACAGCAAGCGGTATTACATTCCTCAACACTATAGTACGTACAGGAACTCCTTTCCCGTCTAACAATTTCAATTGCAAATCCCCGGTTATTTCAGCTCTTGATCCCTGAGTCCCTACACTCCAATCCCCAACCCTCCTCAACCATTCCATAAACAACTTCCTTACAGCTAAATCGGTCCCCTCCCAGAATTCGAGCTCAATCTCCTTATCACCTGCTTCCCTACCCGTCACAGCCCAAGTCATCCACTGATAGTTAATCTCTATTCTCTCAAACGTACGACCAGGAATCCTCGCAGACACTGCACGCAACTTTAACCCCTCGGGAAACCCTACACCAGCCGGAGTCCTCACAAAAGACACTTCCCATAAGTATCTCCTCAAGGGCTCAGAAACACCTGGAATTTGACTTATAGCAATAGGCATATTTACCTCCTACTTCTTACTTTTCTTTCATATTCCCTTCTTATTATTGTCAACAATCTATCAAGTCCTCTATAATACTCATCCAGAAACTTGATAAACTCATCCTCATCCCTAATCTCATGAAAATCTTTGCTAATGAACACCACCATCATACCTACTCTATACCAATAGATTATCGCATCAAAATACGAACCTAATGCCTCAACAATTCTCTCTTCAGAAAAGTTTTCAAATCGAGGAGGCTTTATAATTTTCTCTTCTTCTGTAAACCGATACGGCTCCCTTATCATAACATCAACAAGATCATCAATTATAGCATCCATTACTTCTTTAAACTCAATTTCACTCATCAAAACTGCTCTATCAAGATAAGGAAGATCTAACGCCATCTCTTCACCTCTTCTTTCTTTTATTACCACTTATTATTTCAACCTAAACCTCCTCACACTTTCCTTCACACCACCTTTTAATTCTTCCTCCAACTCTTCTATCACACTATCAACTTCTCCCTCTCTATAGCTCAGATGGAAAAACTCCTCGCTATCAGGAACATAATGACACTTGCCTTTTAAGAATACCACTGCCTCTTCTACATCATGATCCTCTAAAACAGCATCAAACATCTCTATTACATGCTCTTTTACCCACTCCTCTAAATCCTCTCTACTTCTCGCTAATACATCTCTCTCCTCCTCACCTAATTCCTCAATCCTCTCTCTTAATATCTCGATAAAGTCATCCCAAAGTAAACGATAATCAGTCTCACTTAAAATAATGCCCTTTGTAAACATACCCTACACCTCCTTCATATTATTATGTGTATTATATTGTATATAATACCCACACACCTTACACTCCACCTGCTCTCTCCTCTATTTGATAACCAAACCTCGTCACAATAGCCTTCAACCAAATACCCCTGATTGCCCTTACAGGAACATAAAACACCTCAACCGTCAATATGCCCTGATCCACCTGAGCTGGTGGATTATTTCCCGTTCCAAGAGGATCACTTATCACTGCATATTTCAAAACACCCATTCTCCTTTGTATCGAATCCATAAACTCCTTAAGTGTTGCAACTAACCTTTCTCTCGTAAAATCAGTGAGGGGCTCAAATAGGAAAGCATCAAGAACCTTACAGACATTCTTCTTTATGTAATTCGTAAGCCTCCTAACTTCAATAAAGCTAAAATAAGTTTCCGGGGCTTGAAGCGTCCTATTATTCCAAAGAGCTATCACACCAGGCTTCCTTACAAAACAGTTCACTTGCACTCCATCAAGCTCATCCCTCTCAGCTAAGCTATAATATGCCTGCAACCCTAATACATTCACCCTACCTCTGCTTAACCCCGCAGGAACCCACCATGGGTCATATTCCCTATCCACCTTTGCCATCATTCCCGCTACAACACCACTCGGAGGAATAAACAATTGAACATCATTATCAAAGTCATATGTCTTCAACCAAGGTACAAATGCCATTCCATAACTACTCGCAACATTAAAGTTTGTCTGTCTCCAAGCCTTTATATCCTCAACCTTATACTTGTCCTGAGGAACGTCTATCAACGCTACTGCATCTCCCCTCTTCTCTGCAATATCAACAAGTTTTGCTCTTATCGTATCATCCCCAATTCCACCCTGTATCAACAGATCAATGTCCCAAACTTCTCTGTCCGAAAATTGATCGTATGCACTCCCAATATTACCCACTGTAGGATCTGCATCTGCTCCACCTGCAAGTCCCACCGAAGTAGTTATTTCTTTGGGCACTAAATCATAAGCGCTCGGATTCACTTCTGCTCCTATATATTCATGAATCCCTAACACATTTTTCACCCAAATGCTATTACCATACCCATCCCTTGCATCAGGATTCAAACTCACTATACCATCAAATCTCACCTCAGTCGAACCATCAGGCAATGTCTCAGTCACAATCAACTCAAAAGTCCTATTTGTAGCACTCACATTCTTTACTACAACAGAAAAGTTATTTCCAATTACACCAGGGCTCTTACAATAAACTATCATCACCGCATCTGCACCTAAAGTATCCCAACTCGGAAACACTGGTCCACTTCTATCTGAAGCTATAGGTAAGCCAGTCGCTGGCACTGTTGCTCCCTGTGTTGCATCACTCTTATTTATGATGACGTATGCATACTTTGCATTATCACCAACAGCCCTCACAACCCACAATCCACTATACCCAACTTCAAGAAAAGCAACTGCTGAATACTGCTCTACATACTCCTTATCAATCCTCCTCTGCGTTAAAGTATACATCTCTTTAAACTGCCTCACTGAGGCTACAAACTTCGGTACCACCTGTCCTCTTTTCGCCCTTATCACTTGAACACCCGTTGTCGTGGGCTGGTTTGTCACATACTGACTCAAATCAGCTTCACTTATTACAACATTCGGAGATTTAAATGTCGCCATCCTCTACCTCCTATATATCCTCTCTAAATATAAAACTACCCTTGTCAAAACACCTTTTATTTCTATATCCTCAGCAAACATGGAAGAACCTCAACCACTTCCCTTCCATCATCACTCCAAATACTCCACCCTACCTTCCATTGTACATTGATCTGCTTCAGAGGCACATACTTAACATACTCCTCAGGAGCTACACTATATTCACCTGTCCCCATTCCTTTCACTCCCATCTGAAGCATAAAACTCAAAGCATGTAACTCTCCTTCCAATCTGTACAGCTTCATACCTTTCTCTCTTAAAACCATCTCAACAACAGGCGGATTCACTCTCTCCAACAATAAACTTACTGGCAACTCAACAGAATAACTTCCATCTGAAGCTACTGCGATGATACTTGAACTTCTCTTCATCCGTGACATCATTACCGAAACCATATCCATAGCTACCGTTCCAAAAGGAACAAACACTGCTAACCTATAACCTGCCTCAACTGTCATTATCTTCAGCCCTAAATACCTATCTACATTCTGTACATACACCAAAGGCGCTTCCATCCTTTTATACCCAGTCATACTCCTCCCATAATCAATACTATCCAACCTCAAAAACACAATAGGCCTATCCGGCACCTTTACTTCGAGCTTACTAAAATCCACCTGCGCTTGCCTTTTTGCTATATTCAGGAACTCTTCACTTTCATGCTGCACAAAAAAGAGATCACTGTCCTGTAAATTCAAAGCATCACGTACTTCCGCCAATACTGTGCGATTTAATGCATCAATCATACTAAATTATTCCTCTCCCTTTCTCCTTCTTCTCTCTCTTGCAGCCTTTTGTCTCCATCCAGGAAAAAGCTGATCCGCAGCACTCGCACAAAAAGCTTCAGGATCATCAATTTCGGGATAAACCCTCCTTATCTTTGCAATACACTTCCTAACACCACCCTCCCCAGCAGGAGTCCCTCCAGTCAAGGTATTCCAAAATTGCCGCAAAGATTCTTTCGTCCAACCCCTCGGTAAAGTCTCCCACTGCTCAGTCAACGCTTTATAGAGCTCTTTCACCTCAGAAAGAGATTTACCTAATCTTGCTTTTCTTACAACCATCTTCTTTACACTTTCGTATAGCTTTTTCATCATCTCTCACCTCCTTATAGTTTCTGCATCCTTCCTTAAATCCTCATCATCCAAAATCTCTGCAATCTCACCATATATCGCTCCTATCTTAAACAGCAAGTCTGAAAACGACATCTGTATCTGATACCTCCATCACCCATTCCATAACATTATTATGCTGTAACACAAAAATCGACGGCTTTATATCCTGCACAAACCTCACAAACACCGGCTTAGTAAATTGCTCAAAACTCTTCAACTGAGCTAACTCCTCAAATACCCCTGCACTTGCTACAACATCTCCTACCCTAAGACTTACACCCTCCTGTCTTAAAAGAACATCAACAACAGCTACCTTAAATTTTGTCGTCAGCAACCAACCCAAAGTATTCTGCTCTGTCTCTGCCTCTGGCGCCAATATCCTCACATACAAAGTCTTCTTCGGTAACACCCTAAAGAAATTTACAACCTTATCAACATAAAACTCATAGTCCGATACGTCACTTAACATCAATCTTTGACTTTCATCGAGCATATAATAATCTACCGGGTACCAGTATAATCGAGAATACTGCAAGAGCCACTGCTCAGCTATCTTATATTTCGCAATCAAACTTTGAAAATACATCACTTATCCCCTCTTTTCTTCTTATGTTTGAAGTATTCAATCTGCCTAAGCCGCCTCACTGCTTCCCTCTTTGTCTTATAACGCCCCATCAACTTCCCTTTTTCGCTGTAAACACACCACACATCATCTGACGACCTTTTATCTTCCGGCTTACACTTTCGGATCACTTCATTTAAATCCTTCATTCCAAACCTTAGTGCCAATCTCTCAAGCAACGTCACACTTACCCTCCATCAAAAGTTCAGCGCAGTAAGATCTGCAAACTGCAATAACCTCTCTTTTGCCTCCTTTATCAACGCCTCTCCTTCCTGAACAAGTTCTGCAGCATCAAACTCTATATTAGCATCTCCTATCCTCACCATCCTTCTACTCCTACCAACAGTTGCCAGCAAATACCCTGCTGCCAAATCTATAAGAATATCTCTCGTCTCTGGATCTACCTCCATTACTTTACTACTTTCATCATACTGCAACTTCCATGAAGCCCTAATCTCCACCTGCCCCTGATACCCTACAAACAAAGCTGGCTTCCTGTACTCCCATGCAATGCTAAATCTCGTCAATGGTTTCGTCGACAAATACGACGTATGCGTTAAAAACCTGAAATTCAAAAACTCACCTATATACAACCCATAAACAGATAAAGGTATTACCATATTCACAATATCAGGAGCAGGATCAGGGAACACATAAGGTGCTGCATAAGTTACATAAGTCACTATTTTATCATTCTTATACACATACTTCTGATACAACGGATAAACTTGATTCTTAAACAACAACTCAAATTTATCAAGCGGAAATTCATTCGCTAATAATGCATCCCTAACAAGATGTTGACCTGCCCTTATAAGAGCAGCCTGATAAAGCTCTTCAAGCCCCAATCTCTGGATGTAAGCCTTGTACATCTATTCACTCTACTACACTTTCTCTACTGACCGCTTCTCCTTGTGGAAGTTCTCTTTTGAAAAGTCTGTATATTAGCATCATCAGTAGACTGTGCAGACGCATCTCCTACTTGTGTAGACTCTGCAGATTCTTCTTCCACAGGTAATAACCATCCGAGCTTCAACATCAACTCCACCTGCTCTTTAACATTCTGATCTTCCATATCAACTTCTATAGGTTCATCTGAAACTACATATACTGGGTTTCCTTTTATTATTAACCGCACCATCGCGTCATTTCTTGAAGCTCTTACCTTCATTTCCTCCTCCTCAATTTACTGCTTCTTAATTTATTGCTTCTTCTCAAGTGGTATAGCCAAAATAGATGCCAATACCTCAATAAACATATCATCATAGGGATTCGGAGTAGCACAAGCTTTTGCATACAGATCATTAATATAATTCCTCAACAAACTTCTCAGTTCTTCCGACAACTTCGGAAAAAGCGTCGAAAAAATTGACTGCACTAACGTAATTACTAACTGATATGTAATTCCTTTCATCTTTTACCTCCTCTCCTCCTAGTTTTTAAAAGGGGTAGGAGACTCAACATCCCCTACCCCTTTTTATTACCCGTTAGGACTCACCCCACGGGAAGGTACCAGTTACCTGTCCTCCTACCAAGAACCTGTTTACTAACACCTCAGTCGCAGCCCAGCAAGCAGCAGCCCTCTGGGTCACAAGTGGGTGAGTAGTAGGAAGAACAGTAGTAACAGTTATTGGCATGTACGGACAAAACGCAGCAGGCGCCTCAAACTCACTCGCTCCCTTATACCCGATTATCATCATATCCTGAGCTAGCACATTACTGTCAACCACCCTAATCACCGGTATTCCTTCCAACTCACCATAGAGGTGAGCTGTAAACATTCCCTTACCATCAAACAACTGCCTCCAATTGAGCTGAGACTTGATTACTGCACACGCCTGCGTTCCGGCAATGATAAAGCTAATGATACCCCTCTTTGCTTGCTGCACCAGCTTCTTCTCAGCACCAGCAAGGAAGAATTTAAAAGTTTGATAGTGCAAGAAGTAATCAGTTCCAGTTGGAGGCGTTACGTTCCAAGTCACAGTTGCAGGTAATGCATTTACCATCTTCCTAATCAAATCGCCTAATATCTCAGAGTTGATAGCATTGATCAAGTCAGCAGCCAACTCCTCCTCAGCAGAAACACCGAACCGCTTTTGAAGTTGCCAGCTCTTGAACAACCCAACCAATCCTTTCACAGCGTAAATTCTCGCCCTTACCTGCTTTGTATCCAGCTCGTAGTTTATCTCCTTAACACCGAGCGTCAGATCCTCAATATTACCCCAGTAAGTAACATTGACAGTCGCACCAGCAGCAGGAGGCGTTGTAAAAGTTATATCAATCGCACCAGTCTGATAATTTACCGTTCCCTGAACACCAGCTCCAAATATATTCCCATCATAATTGTAATCCTGTCCGCTCACCGTCCCAGTCTGCACAACTACCGTTCCAGGCCTTACAGGCTTATAGGACAAAGTAGCAGAAAACGTAGTCTTGGTTCCATCACCAGTACCGATTGTCTCAGTTATTTCCGCATTAGTGTAACCTTGTGGAGTCACATAGTCACCATAAACGCTCACAATCACATTGCCAGCAGAGATATTCCCACCTCCCGTTACTGCCTTTACACGCTTGTAGTAGATCAAACCAAGCTCTTCATCAATCGGCTGCACACTCGCAATCAGAGGCAAAGGCGAGACGCCATACATAATCGTCACCACATCTCTAGCAATCCTCGGCAACACCCCCAAATCAGCAACTGATCCGTTTGCCTCATGCATCTTAATCATATCATCAACAGCCTCAAGCATCTTACCTAAAGCCCTATAATCCCATGCACTTGGGGACTTAAACCTCTTCCAATGAGATACTCTTTCCATCAACTGCATATACGGCCGATACTTCCTATAGTAGATATCGGCCTCTTCCTCTATTCTGTTCAATATATAAGCCTCATCTACCTTTTCCATATGCCTCATCTCTCACACCTCCTTCTCAGATTTTTCAGATTTCCAGACCCTCACTCCAGTGCCAGGCCTATCTGCACAGTTAGAAGCCTTCTGCACAGTGTGCAGAAGGATTTGATTCACCTTTATGTTCCTTACCACAATCATTTCTTAAAAATCGCCTCTCCCAATTCTTTCAAATCAGAAGGATTTTCAATTACTTTCCCTTCAGTTAACCTCTTTGCGAGCCTCATTCCAAGAGGAGGTAACTCAGCCTCTGTTTGAGCTAACCCTTCTACCAACACTACCTTAGCACCCTCTTTCACTGTCCTTCCACCCCTCTTCAAGATCTCCCTTGCTTCCTTAAGCCCAACTTTCCTGATCAACTCCGCAACTTTTGCTTTATCAACTCCAGTCTCCGAAGCTATCATATCCACCGCTTCTTTGAATAACTTCGAACCAGCCTTCACTATTATATCCCTGGCAAGCTTCATCGCCTGTTCAATCTTTTTAATCCCACCAAGCTCATCCACCCTCTTTACAACCTTATAAGCTTCCTTCAGTAGTTCATTCTTTCTCTCAAGCTTCTTCTCTAACAACCTGCTCTTTATCACCAACATCCTCAACCTTTCCCTTTCATCCTCACTTAACCTCCCACCAGCTAAAACTCTTCTTTCCTCCAGCCTTCCCCTCAACCTTTCCCTAATCCTTTCTTTTAACTCCTGGAGTTTAAGAGAAGACACACTCCGAGAAAGCCTTTCTCTCAACTTCTTCCTAATTCTTTCTTTCAAATTCTCACTCAATGAAATCCTTTTAACAGATTTTTCTTTCCCCTTCTCCAACATTTCCTCTAACTTTTTCTTCAATCTCTCTTTAATTTCATCAGGTATTCTGCTCATCTTTATCCCTCCTTATACTTATTAATTTTTACTTACACCTCTTTTATCACAATAATACCAGAGCTAAGATACACTCTATCTTCACCCATATCCTCTGTCCGTTCTCCAACCACGAAAACATCACCATACAAGCCTTCGTAGTCGCCAATCCCTTTAAAACTAGCACCGTAATAAAAACGGTAAACCTCTATACCACCAACATCCTCAGGTCCTTCAAACTCATAATCTTCTGCACCAGCAGGAATTATCACCTCCGCTCCCAATACCCTCGACACCTCCCCTTCAATAAAACCATTCAACTCCTTAAGACCACACTCTTCAGCTACTTCAAACTCAATCTCCTCCCCAGGTCTATACCTCCTCGAACTTCCTTTTCCTAAGACCTCAGAAACTTTTCTACCCATACTTACTTCCTTCTTTCCTGTAAGCTTCTGCTCTAACACCTTCCTTATCTTTCTCACTACACCAAGCACCGTATCCGCTGAAATATCTTCCTCCTTCACACCCAATCTCTCAACAATCAAATCACCAATTATCTCTATTTCCCTCTCAAGCAATCGATTCCTCAATCCTGCAAACTTCTCAACTTTCTCTTTAAGCTCTTTTAGCCTCTTTTCCTTCTCCTCCAACTCTTTCAAAAGCTCAACTATCCTCTTCTCCTGCTTGTTTTTCTCTTCAACAAGCTTACTTACAACATCCTTTTCAGAATGCCCTTTTATTACGCTTTCGTAAACCTCCTTTACTTTTGGCTGAGCCTCAAGGAACCCCGGATCTACTACAAAATCAAACCTCTCCAACACAAAACTACTCGGACTTACTCTCCAATAGCCCTCACCCGTCTGACCATCATACTCACCATATGCTTTCGAGCTCACTGAAAGCTTACTCCCACTTTCAAGTAAAGTCTTCAAAACACGACCAACTGGAGTATCTAATACCTCAGCTCTTCCCCAACCAGTGCCATCAGGCATCACCTTCAAATCAGTCACCACATGGCTCACCTTGCCTTCCCTTATCAAATCATCTAACTGCTCCTCTACATGCCCTACTGTTCCAAATAGCAACCTATTCTGGAGCATTCTTTTTAAATCAGGACTTGAAAGCACATTCTCCCATAACTCCCTCGGATACACCCTGCCATTCCTACTTGGCTTATCTGCAACAAAAAATGTCCCTTCTACTACTGCAAGCACACCAGGTCTCCTCTTCTCCTTCGACTCAACTAACCTTAAATCACCTTGAACCGTATCCCTCAACAGCTGAGACATCTCACAACCCTCTAAACCCTTAGCTTATAGACTACCAATTCATGATGCCTTCTCAAATAATTTGTCTTAACACCATTCCATTCATACATATAATCATCAATTGCTTTCAATATTTTCAAAGCTTGCTTACCTCTTATCTCAACCCAGTCAGAATTTTCATAAGCTTCCAATATCTTCTCTCCTAATCTTTTACCAAACACCTCCATAATCTCTTTTTCACAACCAGGATAGTGAATATAAACAGGACCAAACTCCACCTCAGGCGGATCCATATCCAACCAAATCTCCCATATCTCATCATCAGCTGATTCTCTTTTTAGACCAACCACTACAAAATCAGCCATAATTCACCTCCTACCTTTCACTCCTCTTTTACTTCCTCACCTTGCTTCACTTCCTGAGAAACAAATCCCTGAACATCTGGTAACCCTTCTTTAGGAGTAAACAAAGCATATAAGTTCGGGAATGTCATACCTTCTTTTCCATCACCCTCTAACTCCGGAACTCCTTTTGTAACATCAATCGTCTTAACAGGAACTGATCCAATCTTCTCATCACTATCCTGAATTAACCCAATTGTTATATCCCGCCTTCCAGAAGCCATATCATACTCTTTCGCTTCTTCTCCCAATCTCCTTCCCCTAAATCTCCTAATCCTTCTTTCGATAACTTCCTCTTCCTCAGGTTCTTCGGGTTCTTCAAGTTCTTCAGGTTCTCCCTCAGCCCAACCAGTCTCCTCCTCATCTTCGGAAACTTCCTCTCCCTCACTAACTATCTCATCTACCAAACCAGTAAATTCCTCTAAAGCATCCTCATCACTCGCGACCTTATCTACTGCGTCCTCAGGAGTAACAACATAGCCAATCAAAGGAGCAAGAGAAACAGTTAACCTTCCGCTTTCAGTATAAATCACCACAACAGGCTCTGATTCAATCGTAGTTATTTCAAATGTTATTCTTTTGCCATTCTTCTCAATTGAAAAAGTCGTAACATCCTCAACTTTCACTCCGCCAATTCCCTCATCCTCAAGTGCAGTCACTATTTCCTGCACCGAATCACCATAAGCTTCCCGCCCAAGCTCTTCTACATCAACCTCCAAAACTCCCTCATCTCCGACAGGCTCAGAAGGAACTTCTCCTAAATCACCTATTGTCTGCTCAAGAAACATCCTACGAAACTTTCTTGCCACTTTTATCAATTCGTCAGCCAATAATTTTTGCATTCCTTCACCTCCCATTTATTATCCTTTCTTTAATATAAAAGAAACCCTTCAAAACTACTCTAAATTTCACACCTCTATTCCTTTTGTCAAATCTATCTCCCGCCTAAGTGGATGTGCTGTCGACACAAGCACACCTGCTCTCATAAGGGCTTCAAAAACGGCAAAAAGATGCTTACATACAGTTGCTACTCGTGCCACATTTTGTGACTTCCTATCAGTAGTTCTCCTTGGTAAAGCCACTGGACCCTGAACCGCTCTCCGCTGTTTTAGTATTGGAACAAACCTATTTTTAAAATCTGCACATCCACATCTGACCCTTACTAAATCGTCAACCTCAATAAGCCTCATATAAAACTCTTCTCCTGTCTTCCCATCCACTACTTTCACTGGAGTCCACTCATCGAACTCCTCAGAAAAATCCATTCCCTGTACAACCACTGTTGCCTGATACTGCTTCCTTTCACTCTCGCTCCATATCTTCGCATCTATCCTCAACTCTCGTGTTCCCCAAAACGGTAAAAATCTCATTTCTTCAATATTTCCGACAAGTAAAGCACCTTGTTCAACTCTATCAACTTGCCCCGGCTGTTTCCTTTTATATTCCTCTGCACCCGCATAAAGTGCACTTATAGCTATTGCCTCATATAACTCCTTCACTAAATCCCTTATCCTCAACGTCATCCATTCCTCAACTTCACCATACTCATAAATCTCAACCCCACTTGTTCCCCATTTTGTCAAAACATCCAGTAAATCCTGCCACCTATCATCATCCCAATCCTTCCGATCTCCAAACCTGAACAAATACATTCTTGTCAAATCAACTTTCAGACCTTCACCCTCAAGCCACTCTATAACTTCTTCTTTACTCAAACCTTCATCTTCTACAACCACCGCCCACTGAGGCTCCTTAGCACCGACAATCCATACTCTTGAAACGCCAAAATCTCTACACAACTTCTCGATATTTTCCCTCATCCACCTCCTCAATCCATCTTCACTACCTGCTAAAATGTCAATCATAAAATCATGAGGAAACTCCAATCCTACCTCTTCAAATACTCCTTCATCTAATGCAGAATAAATCAAAAATTCTCTTTTCAACTCTTCAGCGGAGAAGAAATCTAGAATATTTGAACTCAATACCAACTTTCTTACATCAGTTGACAAAGAAGGAACAAGACCTATCTCCTGTCTTAGAAACTCAAACATAAAAGCCGAAGCAAAATCCCTCATTTCATTCCGAAGCTCCCTCTTCGTCATCGTCGATTACCTCCACATTTCCTTTCTGTATTTCCTTCATCAACCACTCTAAAAATTCACCCTCTTCATGCACATTTTCAGGACTTTTTAATCCTAACCTCTCCCACTCCTTTGGATGCACTACCCCAATCCAGAAATCCCAATCTACATAATCCCTTTCTCCACATACCCACTCAAGTACCTCTTTCACTTTATTCAACATCTCAGACAAGAAAAACTTATACTCAACAGCTTCATCTACACTTGCCTTATAATACCTTTCCTCAATCAACGCATGAACTCCCGCTGACAACACTGCAATCAAAAACTCCAAATTCTCTTTTACTTTACGCAAATCAAGACCCCTCACCTCTCTTTCTTTCTCTTTCTCACTCTGATATGTCTTTAAAAAAGACTCAGGACTTCTCGTAACAAGAAACCTTGCAAGATTCCTATGAAACCTCTTCCCTGCAGTAGAACTATGAAAGTCCCTAATTCCTTTCAGATACTTCCACCTATACTTTTGCCAATTGATCTTTTGCCTCTGAGACCTCTCCCAATCAGTCAATCCAATCTCAAGTTCTTGTCTCTTTACAAGAAACTCCTCAAGCGGTAAACAACTTCTCAACCATTCAGACCTAAAAAGATTTTCATCAATCGTACTCTTAAACTTAATCATTCTTCTTCCTCACCTTCAAAAGCCTCCTCTTCCTCAGGAACTTCAGCACCTAGCCCAAAAGGCATCTCTTCCTCTTCACCTACCAACCAGTCTTCCTCACTCACAGTAGGTACTTCTGGAACTACCTCTTCTCCTACCTCAATAGCACCTTCAAGCCCGATTAACCCAAAATACTCATTGAGAAACCCCAACACTTTTTCTCTATTCAGCTTACCTTCCAGCACTCCAGCCAGTTCATTTACTGACTCAACTGAACTTCTAACAGTCTCAATCATGCCAGTAATGAACTCTAACTTATCCAAGTGCTCAGTACTTATAAGTGCGTTCCTAAACCTAACATCTATATCCTCTAAAGCAACATCACTAATTCCTTGCAACTTTGCTTCGATTCTTACCAACTGATACAACCCTTCCCTTATCGCCCTCTGTATTGAAGCTACCTTCTTTATGTACCTACTAAAGCTCTTCAAAGTATCAAGCTTTGACATTCCTTCCCGTGACCCAAACAAGAAACTGTAAGGAACACCAAGCGATGCACAAAGCGTTACCTTCAACTCCTCAACTATATCCAATGCAAAGCTTTCCTCAAGCCTCGGATCAGCTAACTGTATAAACCCCTTCTCATCACCCCAAATCGGAACCACTTTGTACCTTCCTACCGTATCTATAACATCCGCTAACGCCACCCTCCCTCTTTCATCAACAGTCGTATAGACATTCAACAACTCCTGATACTTCCTCGCTATCTCCCAGGCTCTCTGAACAGAAGTCTCAGGAGGTACTCTCACACCTATAACTGTCTGTGCATTCAGCTTCTGGACACAAAATATTGGATAAAAGATCATCAAAATATAAAGTGAATTCAGTAAATCCCAAGTTCCCCAAAACAATGGTTTACCCAACCGCACATATTCAGTAAAGACATCAGAACTCAAATTTGCATAAAGTCTATCAGGTAACTTCAACCTAACCTTTCTCGGATTAACTGAGAAATGAAGAAACTCAGTAAACGTAAGAACTGCTTTATCGGAATTTTTTGCCAACTCCGAATGATCTACTAAACATACTGGCTTTCCTGCTTTATACACCACAACAACCTTTCTCTGATCGATATCATCTTCAATAGCCACTACTCTCTTCCCATCTGTCACTACCCTCACAACATAATCACCGTACGAGACAACATCTTCAATTATCGAAGAAAGAAAAGCATCAAGATCAAGCCTCTCCTGCAACCCCTCCACAATCGGTCTCAATGTCTCATTTACCGTTGAAACCTGAACAACATCTCCTGTCACCGGATCTATACTCAATGCATCATCAACCAACAAATTTACAATCATCTGGTGGAAGAAAGTATCCTTATAAGCTTCCACCATCTCTATCATCTTTTGCTTGTCCTGAATCGGTTGACCAATCATCGCAGATAAGAAATATCTTCTACTCTTATCAAGAAAAGCATTATAAAACACAGACCACGCTCGGATCTCTCGATCTATTATCTCTTCCCGGCTTACTTGCTGAACAGGTTGGTTTGGTTTAGGTACTTTACTCCCTCTTCCTAAGAATGAATAAAGCCTCTCAAGTAGTTTCATTCACGCTCCTCTCTTCATAAAATATAAAACAACTAAAACAAAACCAATCCTCTTCTACAAATACACTCTATCCTGAAAAGTTTACCAATTACCATATCAAAGCTAAGCCCTCAATAATCCATACCTACTAATCCTTAACATTCTACTTACCGTTAACCACAACTGGACAGCATATTCCAAAACGCTACCATACACAATCCTCGATAGAAGTTTCTTCCCACCTATCTCATCTACTAATCTGAATCCATGACTATCAACTAAAAACTGAATTACCTTCTCAGCTAACCAGCACTCAGGATCAACAGTTACTAATACCTCAGTACAATCACCTGGGGCTTGAACTAAAGAAAAACACACCTTTCCACTATCACATAAAAACTTCATCCCACACTCCTTTTTTGCTGAATTTTGGGGTTAGCAATCAGTGAAGAATTCCTTTTCTCTACCAAACTACAATACCCCTTTCCTTTTCAGAAATTCATACAAATCCTTATCCTTCTTCACCGTGAACCATAGTCCTAATATCCCATAACTCTTCAAATGCGCTGCCATAAAATAATCATCATCTACAAACACTGTAATTCCCAACTCCTTACACTTCTCAGCCTTATCACCGCTCGGACCAATGCAATAAACTGGTACAACTAATCCCCCAAACCAATATGTAAACCATTTCTCCACCGGCCGCCTTTTAGTCCTCTTCGTAACAATTGCTTCTACAACCCTCGACTTGAGAACTCTTCTCACACCTAAAACTGGGGGCAATAACCGTGGATGAGCAAGTTCAATATCTTCTTCACATAAATGCCTTCCACTTACCTTCTTCTCCAAATAAGTCAGATCAATAACTACTCCATCAAGATCTAAACCTAAGACTACCTTTTTCATTTTAATCTTTCATCCCAAAAGTCTATGAGATCCTTTCTTATGTTCTGCAGTAACTTTCTAGACTCAACAGTCATAACTATCCTCTTTGTGCTGTCAATCATTTTCAAGATCTCTCTTATTTCAACATCAAAGAGAGGAACTACTGCATAATATTGCTCACTACCCAACTGCGCACCACTTGTCAACAAAGCCCCTAATATTTCTAAACCAAAAACCACTTTATCAACTTTCTCTGCTATTAACATCAAAAACTTCGACTCAGAAGCCAAGCCTAAAATTCTATCACATACTTGATCACATTGATTAGTATTCCTAACTCCTAAAAGCTTTTCTGACTCTCTAAAAGCAAAATCTGCAACCTCAATTGCCCTACCTCTTAACAGATCTCTATCTCGCTTCAAATTCTCCCATCCACCACAAAATGCACTTACACTCCATAAAACAATTGCTAAAACAACTGCCAATACCCTCATCATATCACCCCTCCTTCTTTAGTCTCTGTCCTCTCCTTCTTGTTGGTATACCATGCATCCTCAACATACGCCAAACTGTCATGGGTGTCGAACCACACATAGCCGCAATCTCGTATACTGTCATTCCATTCTCTACATACAACTTCCATAACAATCTTTTCCCTTCTTCTCCACCAAACAACCTCTCCTCTTCAGGCTTTCTCCACCCATTCCTTCGCATTCTCACTCCAACCTCTACTAAATAATTTCTAACCGTACTGTCTGAAATCTTGAAAAGCTCACCAATCCTCCTCAAGGACCACCCTTTCTCATAAAGCTCTTTTGCTTTCTCTATATCAAACTTTATACGACGCCTTCCCACAGATCTTCTCTCTATTCCGTAGCGTTCCATTAACTGATGCACCCACTGAGCACTAACACCCATTTCCTTCGCAATCTCCCTCAAAGTCTTTTCCTCTTGAACATACTTTTGGTACAACCACTCCGCCAAATCACTACTCTTTGACTGTATCAACACTCCCATAGCTACACCTTCAACAAATCAAGATCCGAAGCAATCTTTAGTCCCGCTCTACTTGCCAAATACTTAGCTACCAAATCCTGTGGAGGTTCAGCAAATCCAAATGACCCGACAACTGTAAGATCATCTACCTTCACTTCAACCATTCCTATCAACCCAGCTCTCACGTCTACGACCAATTGAACTGGATTCTCAATTTTTATTTTGTTCTCTCCCACATCTACTACCCTACCCAAATACAACCCAAACGGAGTCATAAGCATTATGATTTTGCCTATCATTGTACACCTCCTTCATTCTATACTTTATTTTCCCTTTTTATTTCTCCGATCTAAAATACCCCTCTTCACTGCCATCTTCAATCATTTCACCGCCAACTCACAAAACCTCTCTTCTATCTCTATCCCAACCCATTACCTCCCCAACCTCCACCTCTTTTACCCCACTTCTTGAAAAAGTCCTCCCAACCCTTCACTCTATAATCATCCCATTTCCTCTCATACCACCACTCCTCTATCTTCTCCTCAAACACCTCAGGCTGGGACATTAACTCAAACTGACCTTGCTTCCATTCCTTACACGCCAAAAACACTGCCCCAGCTACAGCATCAGCTATATCCTTACTACCACCCGCTGGATGGTCTACCTTCTTACCATCCCACTCCAATGCAAATAACTCTCTCCTATATACCACATTCTCCACATGCTTTATCCTCCTCTCTAAATACAGAGTCACTAAATTCCTATATGCCTCATCTGTCTTATCTACTGATAACTTGTCAACCTGAAATCCTCTCCTCTGCAAAAGCTGTATCATATCCACCGACTGGAAACTATCAAAAGTTACCTTCACTACATTTACACCACTATCCCTTAACCATATCAAAAACTCCCGCACCTTCCACAACGGAACCTCATCATCCACATATCTCCTATTCGGCTCAATACCTACCATCCACTCTACCTCCACAATAGGTAAATCACCTAAGTCCGTTTTCTTCACACCAACAACCTTCGCACAAGCCATCCCGGTCCTATCACCCTTGATCCCTAAGTCCACATGAATGTAGCGAGGCACATCCCTATCAACCACTAAATCCAACCTAAACATATCCTGAAGCCTTACTTCATCTTTACTACTTAACTGCACTACATCATCCTTAAACAACTTCGGCTTCTCCACTATCGCCTCATCATATGCCAACATTGACCTAAACAACTTGTTCTCCCCTCCTATACTCACACCTAATATATCCTTTAACGCCCTGTAAACATCTTCCTCAAACGCCCTCCTAAAATCAACTGGAACCTCCTTAAAATACGCTCTATACTCGACCGGTATTACATGCTTCACTGAATACTTGACAGGAAATTTCCTCACCTCCTCCAACACATCCTTACTCACCTTAAACCACCCGAGCACCTCCACCAAATCCTCTATCGTATCTATTACCTTCGGTCTACAAAACTCCGTCCCTACAAATACCACAAAACTATCACTACTGTAATGATGTCTCTTAAGCTCATACCCCACCACCGACACCACTAACACATCACCTGCACCACTTACCTTCCTTATCCTCTCCTCTACAAAACTACTTAACTCCTCTGCCGAACTCACAAGCACAGATAACCCTCTGTCCTTACCATCCACCACAAACCTGCTCTTCCTCCTCTCAATTATCGCCGTATACAATGTCCTCGCCTTCTCAAGCGGATCCTTAGCTCTCAGAAAATTCGCCTCATCAAGCACTGCACCTAATAATGCCAATCCAAGCTGATGGGTAAACTCACTGCCTGTATAAACTGATACCCTCGGAAACCTTATCTCCGAATTCACCTCCCTATCCCTGGGATACTCAT
>Ga0080004_1124854_pt1 | contig 31893 bp, 33 predicted proteins | sample WasSprMetagenome_FD_69207 | JGI IMG/M metagenome (GOLD analysis project Ga0080004, IMG submission 69207) | Sulfidic aquatic microbial communities from Washburn Spring, Yellowstone National Park, USA - WS (SPADES assembly) (version 2) | ecosystem: Environmental > Aquatic > Thermal springs > Hot... | reverse complement strand
CCCGACACCTAGCCCGCATCGTTTACAGCTGGGACTACCGGGGTATCTAATCCCGTTTGCTCCCCCAGCTTTCGCCCCTCACCGTCGGGCGTGTTCTGGCGCTCCGCCTTCGCCACTGGTGGTCCTCCCGGGATCAGTGGATTTTACCCCTACCCCGGGAATACCGAGCGCCTCTCCCACCCCCAAGCCCTGCAGTATCCCCCGCAGCCCGCAGGTTAAGCCTGCGGATTTAACGAGGGACACACAGGGCCGGCTACGGGCGCTTTAGGCCCAGTAAAAGTCTCCACCACTCGGGGAGCGGGTATTACCGCGGCGGCTGACACCCGACTTGCCCTCCCCTTATTCGCCCGCCTTTTTACAGCGGGCAAAAGCCACCACGAGGGTGGCACTCGGGGTAACCCCGTCGGGCTTTCGCCCATTGCGGAGTTTTCGCGCCTGCTGCGCCCCGTAGGGCCTGGACTCTTGTCTCAGAGTCCATCTCCGGGCTCCTCCTCTCAGAGCCCGTACCCGTCGTAGGCTTGGTGGGCCGTTACCCCACCAACAACCTGATAGGACGCAGTCCCATCCTATGGCTCCCAGAGACAGCATCTGCCTCTGGGACTTTCGTCGACCGGCCATTCCAGAACCGATCGACTATGGCGGTTTAGCCCCAGTTTCCCGGGGTTATCCGCCTCCATAGGGTAGGTTGACCACGTGTTACTGAGCCGTGCGCCAGGCCCCGAGGTGGCCCGAGGCCTGCGACTTGCATGGCTTAGCCTTACCCCGATAGCAGTGGAGTCCGGCAGGATCAACCGGAGTCTGCCTGGGGTGGCGGGTTCAATTCTCTGGGACGTGGCCCACATTAGACCCAAGCGAAGGTGAGCACCTTGGGTCCTCATCGTCTGCCCAGAGCTGGAGATCGCCCGCTTCATCGTTCCAGACCTTCACTCCGGCCTCTGGGGCGACGCCGCCTTGAAGCCCTGGGCTCCGCTGATAATAATGACAGCAGGTCCTTATAAGCATTATTTAGGAAATTACACTGTCCAACCCATCGTGAGCTCAGGAATAAATTATCCTAACGCGGAATGATGATTGATAAACTTTGGTTATAGTCACCGGCGGGCTTGGCTTCATCGGCTCGCACGTCGCCGAGAGGCTGGTCGAGAGAGGCGAGGAAGTAATAATCGTCGATAAGAAAAAAGAGGATGAGGCACTGTTGAGAGAGTTGAGACAAATACCTGCCTTCGAAGAGGCGAGGATACTGTACGGGGACCTCAGGGACAGGAGGTTTGTTGAGGGGCTCATCAACAAGTACGAGCCAACGACGATCTACCACCTAGCGGCCCTAGCGTCCCACCGGCTATCGATAGAGGACCCATACACCTACATCGAGCAGAACACAACTACGCTGCTAAACGTCCTAGAGGCGGCCCGAAAATCTAGGACCAAGCCGAGGATAGTCTTCTCATCGAGCTCGAGCATATACGGCAACACGCCTCCACCGCTGAGGGAGGAGATGGAGCCGAGGCCCTCTGGACCATACGCGCTGAGCAAGTATTTCGGCGAGCAGCTATGCAGGCTCTACCACGAACTCTACGATGTAGGCTGCATAGTGTTGAGGTACTTCAACGTGGTCGGCGAGCGGTGCAGGGGAAACATAGTCCTCAAGATCTTCGTCGACAACGTCCTAGAGGGTAAGCCACTAGTAGTGAATGGCCGATGGATAGACGGCAAGTTTCACCCAGCAACGAGGGACTTCACGTATGTCGGAGACATCGCGGACGGAACCATACTTGCAGGCCAGCTGAAGAGCAGCTATGAGGTCATCAACCTAGGAGCGGGAAGACCGACCTCTGTGCTAGAGCTCGCCGAGAGAGTCATCGAAGAGATGGGGAAAGACAGGTCGAGGATAGAGTATGCCTCGCTCTCACCGCACGAGGCGCTTCACAGCTACTCGGATAACTCCAAAGCGAGGAGACTACTGAACTGGGAGCCGAGGGTTGACCTCAAGACAATAGTGAAGCGATACGTCGAATGGAGGCTTAAAAACTACTGAGGCGACGAATATAGATAGAATTGCGTGTATTGATGGTCTCGAGGACGAGGTCAGTAGCCCTACCCGAACTCGAGAAGGCCTGGGGCAGAATAGACGTAGTAGAGCTGAGGGGGCCTAGGTCATTCTTCAAGAACCTAGTCAAAACATGTCTGAGCAAGGAAAGATATGATCTAGTGGTCGCCCAGGAACCACTATCAACGATAGGCTGCTTCTCGCTGATTGCATCAATGATCAAGCACGCACCACTCGTCTCAGAGATTCATGGCGATTATCTACAGGGACAAGTCACTGCGCTGAGGGACAGATTGATCCTCCCAGTTGTCCTGAAGAGGTCAGCTGCGGTGAGAGCTGTAAACAAACATTTGGCAAAAACAGTCAGGAGCTACACGGGTACACGGGTAGTTTATCTCCCCTCAGTCTACGTTGATCTATACGTCTTCAAGCCAGAGATAAGCCTAGACGAGAGGGGGAGAAGGATACTTTTTGCGGGCAGACTGGAGCCGCATAAAAATCCAGACCTAATCGTCAGGGCGATGAGACACGTCGTCGGGGAGGTGCCCGACGCTGAGCTAAAGATAATCGGGAGGGGATCGATGAGTGGGCTGGTGCGAGAGCTCATCGCTAAGCTAGACCTGCGTAGATTTGTTAGGCTTGAGCATGGCTGGATCAGCCAGGATAGACTCGCAGAGGAGTATAACAAGGCATGCCTCTTTGCATGTGTCTCGAGCTATGAGGGAGGGCCGAGGACCGTCTTCGAGGCGGCTGCATGCATGACGCCCTCAGTCTCGACGCCTGTCGGGATAGTCCCAGAAGTCTTTAGACACCTCGAGAGCTTCTACATGATCAGCAGGCCGAGGCCCGAAGACGTCGCGGACGCCATAGTCACGATGCTCGAAGACCCTGGCCTCAGAAGGAGGATAGCTGAGAACGCCTACAAGATAACGGTGGAGGAGTTTGAGTGGAGTAAAACAATCAGAAGGTACGCAGACTGTTATCTAGAGTTGGCGAGGACTCTTCGATAAGTCTCCACGTATCTCTCGGCGACAGAAGTGGGCATATAGTTCTCCAGTACTCTTCTCCGCCCCCTCCTCCCCATCTCCCTCGCGGCGTCCTCATTCTCGAGCAGCCATACTATCTTGTCGGCAAGGTCTGCGGGGTCGCCCGGCCTAGCTAATAGGCCATTCTCGCCGTCAACCACGATCTCCGCGAGTCCGCCAGTGTTTGAAGCCACTACTGGTCTCATCGATGCTCCCGCCTCGGCTGCGGGCATCCCGAAGGGCTCGTAAAGCGATGGCATGACAAGCATATATGACTCTGATAGAAGCCTCTCAGGCGTGCTAGAAAACCCCGCCAGGCTGAACACGTCCCTCAACCCATACTTCATTATCATTCTCGTGTATTCCTGCTTGAGCGGCCCGTCTCCAGCCACCACGAAACGCGTCTCCCTATACTCCGAGACCACCCGCCTCGCCGCCCTAATCAACACGTCTATGCCCTTGACTGGCACAAGCCTCGCCAGGGCCACCACGAGCTTCACGCCGTCCCTCCACTCGCCGATGGATAGGAACCTCTCAGCGTCTATTGGGTTTGGAATCGCGGAGACTTCCACTCGTAGGGTTCTGCTGAGCCTTTTTGCAAGCCACCTCGAGCAGGCAACCACGGCGTCTGCCCTCGCCATGCAGTGACTGCCCATCCTTACGACGAGCCCCCTTTCGAGAGAAGCCCCGTGAAGAATTTCTAGGAATGGGTCTCCCTCAAACGTGGAGACGACCGGCCTGCCATGCATCCTCAAAACTCCATGGATGAACGCCGCCTCCTTAGGAAGGTGGAGATGCGCCAAGTCTATCTCATACCTCCTCAGATTTGCTAGAAGGCTACTCGCGAGCCTAGTCCAATGTGTGAGCCCTGAGCTAGCTTTGAAAAAATGCGTCTTAACCCCAGCCGCGCTCAACCTATGGAAGAAGTTGGAATACGCATTAGTGGGCTCCGAAGCGACTAGGAGGGGCTCGTGGCCCAGCCTCCTCAACCCAAGCATGAGGTTGAACATTGCCATAGTGGCGCCTCCAACCCTACTACCCGACGCAGTAAACAATACTCTCAATTTCTATGGACAAAAAATAAGAAATAAATAAAAATGTTTATTTTTGGGTTTAGGTAAGGACCATTACTTGATCTAGCGCGGTCGATAGTCTCTTCTCGGCTTTCAGGGCTGAGCCCGTTGGGGCTTTAGCTCGGTGACGAAAAACCTCTTTGGGTTTAAGATCCTTGAGATTTTTAATCGCAATCGTCACGGCCCAAAGCTCTCCATACTCTATCAGGTTGTCTCCATCGCCCGTGACTTGCATGACCATGGCTCCTAGATTTGAGCTAGCAATCAGAGGGAGTGAAGACGTGTTAGCAGTTAAAAGTTTGGTATGCTGACCCTGCCGTCGTGATAACTAATAACGATTTGCTCGTCCTTCATGTCGATAGACCTCTTATTGACTGAAATATTGTTTAAAAATCATACCTCATTTTTCATACTAAAGTTGTAATACTACTCGCTGCGTACCTGATTAATCAAGAATCGGTTCAGGACCTTCCAGTACTCGACCGTCACTCCTGGTTCCAGCTTACTGGCCAAAGTTGAATCAGTGGGGACGGGCACCTCAACAATCTCGAGTGTCTCCTTATCCATCACGCTTACTGTCTCGCCCACCGAGACTACCTGTCCACTCCTCTTCTCTATGATCGGCACCTCCACTCTCTGGTCCGCCGGACCAACTAGGCTTCTCTTAACGCCGTCGAATATTCCGATGGCCACAAGCCTAACCTTGGCTGAGCCATGCTTTCCAGGCTTAGATTTCTCAACCTCCACTACTCTGCAGGGCTCGCCATCGATGACGATGTTTCCGCCCTCCTTTATCGAGCCCAAGTCTACGGGTTTGCTCATCCAACCAGATTAATGAATTGAGGAGATTAATAAATTATGACACTTAAGGCCTCACGTCCAAGTCTTACTCTAAAAGAAATGGATGAGCAATTATGCCTCCGCTTACGGCGGGCAGTATCAGCACCTGATCGCCGTCCTTTAACTCGACGTCTGTCTCGTCTACCCTGATATTCCTATCGTTTACGTATATGTTGATGAATCGTCGGAGCCTGCCGTTCTCGTCGAGCAGCCTAGAGGCCAGGTTCTTTCCGTACCTCGCAACGAGCTTCTCTATCAGATCCTTGACGGACTGCGCCTCGAGCATTATCTCCCTGTCTCCGTTCATGTAGGTTGAGAGGGCAGCGGTAACCAGGACCTTTATCTTGGCCATGTCTCTGAGAAGTAGATGCTGATTTATATAAATAACGAGTTTAAACCAAAGTGAAATGTATTGGTCTCAGGATGCGGCTGCGACGTAGCTAAGCACAGCGCTCACGGAGTCGAACTTTGCTTCTGCTCTATGAATGTTCTGAGTGATGGGCGTTACGTCGATGGTCTTGAGACCACTGCCCGTCACGCAACAGACCACCTCCTCGTCACGATCCACGACGCCCTGATCAACCAGCCTCTTCAGCACAGCTATGGAGATCGCTCCGCCCGGCTCAGCAAATATCCCAGCATCCGAGGCAAGCATCTTCATAGCCTCGAGCGTCTCCTCGTCAGTAGCTGCTTCGCATACGCCGCCGGTCTTCCTCACGACTCTGAGTACTTGGTAGCCGTCTCCGGGATCTCCGATCGCGAGGCTCTGCACGATTGTGGATGGGCTCCTAACCGGAGGTACTTCGTCGAGGTTTTTCTTGAATGCTTCGACGATGGGTGAGCATCCCGAGGGCTGCGCGCAAGTCATGGCGACCGTGGATTCTTTAATCAGCCCTATTTTCTCCGCCTCTTCTATTCCTTTATAGATGGCTGAGAGTAGGGCTCCGCTCGCTGTTGGGACTATTATTCTGTCGGGCAGCCGCCATCCCAGCTGCTCAATTATCTCTAGACCCATGGTCTTTGAGCCCTCGACGTAGTATGGCCTCAGGTTCACGTTCACGACTCCTAATCCATACCTATCCGCGGCCAACGCCGCGACTCTGTTAACATCGTCATACGTGCCTTTCAAGAGCAGTATCTCGGCACCATAGATCGAGGCCTGCTTAATCTTCTCCTCCTCGACGCTGACGGGCATGAAGACTACGCACCTCAGCCCTGCAGCGGCTGCGTGTGCCGCTGTTGCGCTTGCCAAGTTTCCGGTGGAGGCGCATCCGACGATCCTGAGTCTGAACTCCCTTGCCTTTGAGACAGCGATGCTGGCGGGCCGGTCCTTGAAGCTATACGTGGGGTTAAGGGTGTCGTTCTTGATGTAAAGTCTCCTGACGCCTATTCTCCTTGCCAGTTTGTCAGACCTTATCAGGGGAGTGAAGCCCGCGCCGAGATTCACGACGCAGTTGTCATCTGTTATCGGCAAGAGCTCCCTGTACCGCCACATCGTGGACTCCCTTGTCTCGATTTTATTCCTGTCCAGCTCGATGTTTTCGTAGTCGTAGGTCGTCTCTAGTGCTCCGAAGCATTCATGACAGACGTGAGCGAGGACGTGTCCATGCTCGGTCCCACATTCACGACATATGAGACCTGCCAGTCTGCCTAGTCCTAACCACCTGTCGTTGGCTATGTTGCTTCTCAGATATAAACCTGAACATGCCTAACGAGATCAAGATAGAGACACGCTAAATTCCGCATCTTTGATAAATGCAATACTGTTAAATTTTAGGCGGGCCTTTTCTCAGACGTGGGAGCAGTAGAGCAGCATAGATCTAAGTCACCGAGGACTCTCAAGGTTTCCGTCATGACGGCCAGCACATCCAGATACTTGAAGATGCAGAGGGGCGAAGAGGTAGTGGATGATTCTGGAATAACTGCGGTTAACCTCTTGAAAGACATGGGCTACGAGGTTGAGTACTTAGGCATCGTTAATGATGAGGTGGCCATGATTAGGGAGAAACTATTCGAGGCGATATCACGGGGCTCAGACGTCGTCATAATTACTGGCGGGACCGGTCTCTCGAGGAAGGACCTGACGATAGAGGCGGTCAGACCACTGATGGAGAAGGAGATAGAGGGGTTCGGAGAGATACTTAGGATCGAGAGCTACAAGAGGATCGGCCCACCAGCAGCGATGACCAGGACCACCGCAGGAACAATAAACAAGAAAATAGTCATAGCCCTCCCAGGCTCGCCAGACGCAGTAAGATTGGCGATCGAGATATTTGGGAGGGAGCTGCCCCATTTCGTATACATCGCTGGGTCTTGACTCAGCTCCGAGCAGTTCGAGACATGAATGCTCATTGGTTAGTGCTTGGCTGCCTGTTGTTATATGTAACTGTTTAAATTATTGCCTGAGGATAATCATCAGCATTAGGGATGGATAGGGTGGGAATAGTCGAGGCGGTGAAAGCGATAGAGACGCCGGTCGGCCGCCTATCAATCTTTGACCTCCACGAGCTTGAGGGCATGGGGCTCGTGAGGGATGTCTCGAAGATGCCCTACTCTGCCAAGGTCTTACTCGAGAACCTCGTGAGGAATTATGATGGAGATCTGATAGGCGAGTCGACTATCAGGCGCTTTGCTGAGTGGCTGTCGGGGAGGTGCGAGTCAACCATCGAGGTCCCACTCTACCCGTCGAGGATTCTTCTCCAAGACTATACTGGAGTTCCACTGCTGGTCGACCTCGCCGCGATGAGGGACGCCATCCTAGAGATGGGGCTCGACCCATCGGTCGTCAACCCAATCATTCCGGCCCACCTCGTCATCGACCACTCAGTAAGCGTCGACCAGTTCGGCACGCATGATGCATGTAGGCTTAACATTGAGGCCGAGTACCGGAGGAATAGGGAGAGGTACGTTTTTCTCAAGTGGGCTGAGTCCGCCTTCAAGAACTTCAGGGTTGTTCCGCCCGGCAAGGGAATAGTGCACCAGATCAACATCGAGTACCTCACAAAAATAATCAACGTGGAGAGGCGTGGGGATAAGTTAATTGGGTCTCCTGAGATTGTCCTCGGCACAGACTCTCACACCACGATGGTTAACGGGCTTGGAGTCGCTGGTTGGGGCGTCGGGGGAATAGAGGCGGAGGCAGCCCTGCTCGGACTGCCCTACCACCTATCACTCTCCGGAGTGGTTGGCGTGAAGCTTGTCGGCGAGCTTCAAAGAACAGCCACCGCGACAGACCTAGCATTGGCCGTGACTGAGACGCTGAGACGGAGAAGCCTCGTCGGAAAGTTCGTGGAGTTTTTCGGCCCTAGCGTCGAGCTGCTTAGGGTTCCTGACCGGGCTACAGTCTCGAACATGGCTCCAGAGTATGGAGCAACCATGGGATACTTCCCAGTCGATGCCCAGACCATTGATTATCTCCTAAAGTCCGGGCGACCACGGGGCCACGTCAAGGCCGTGGAGATCTACTGTAGGGCGCAAGGACTATTCTTGGAGGACTACGGCGACGAGAAGGTCTACAGCGAGGTCGTCGAGATAGACCTCTCAGACGTCGAGCCATCAATCGCAGGCCCAGCAAACCCAGAGGATAGAATAAAGCTTAGACAAGTGAGAGAAGTCATCGAGGAGGAGATCAAAAAGTATAGGGAGAGAAGAACAGGCATCGACAGTAGCGAGTACCGCCTCGACCTCGAGGGCGGCGGAGCCGTTATTAGGGACGGCGCAGTAGTGATCGCGGCCATCACGAGTTGCACAAACACTTCCAATCCCTCACTCATGATAGGCGCGGGTCTGCTGGCGAAGAAGGCAGTGGAGCGGGGGCTCTCGGTGAAGCCATACGTGAAGACAAGCCTAGCACCGGGATCCAGGGTCGTGGCCGAGTATCTCAGGAGCTCTGGTCTGCTTCAATACCTAGAGAGGCTGGGATTCCACGTCGTGGGCTATGGATGCACGACGTGCATCGGCAACAGCGGGCCACTGATCAGGGAGGTAGGCGAAGCGATTGAAAAGCACGACCTATACGCCTGCGCAGTGATTAGCGGCAACAGAAACTTTGAGGGCCGGATCCATCCACAGGTCCGTGCCTGCTTCCTAGCCTCGCCGCTACTCGTCGTCGCCTACGCGATCGCTGGGAGGCTCGACGTCGACTTGACCAACGAGCCCCTGGGCTACGCCGACGGCAGGCCAGTATTCCTAAGCGACGTCTGGCCCAGCAGGGAGGAGATCGAAGAGATGGAGATGAGCCACGTGCTTCCCCAGACGTTTGTCAAGCTCTACGAGGAGATCTTCAGGGGTGATGAGCTTTGGGAGTCTCTGCCCGCTCCATCAGGCGAGGTCTACAGCTGGGACCTAGGCTCTACATACATCAGGAAGCCACCATTCCTTGAGGGCTTCAAGCAAGCCATCGAGGCTCCCTCCGACATCAGGAATGCGAGGGTTCTCGTACTGCTTGGAGACAGGGTGACGACCGACCACATATCGCCGGCAGGCGCGATTCCACTGCACAGTCCGGCCGGAGCCTACCTGAGGGGCTTCGGGCTCGACCCAACGGAGCTCCACACCTATGGTGCGAGGAGGGGAAACCACGAGGTCATGGTCAGGGGTACATTCGCGAACGCCCGGCTCAGGAACCACCTACTGCCAGGAGTGGAGGGCTGGTACACGATTCATCTTCCGAGCGGTGAGAGGATGACGATCTTCGACGCAGCACAGAGATACCAGAGGGAGGGCACGTCCCTCATCATCATTGCGGGCAAGCAGTACGGCGCCGGAAGTTCTAGGGACTGGGCGGCCAAGGGAGTCAGGCTCCTCGGCGTCAGGGCCGTCATAGCTGAGAGCTATGAGAGGATTCACCGGAGCAACCTAATATGCATGGGTGTCCTGCCGCTCCAGTTCGAGCCAGGCGAGGGCTGGAGAGAGCTGGGACTAGACGGGACAGAACTCTATGACGTCGAGGGAATATCCGAGGGACTCACGCCGAGGAAGAAGCTGAGAGTAGTGGCAAAGAGAGGCGAATTGGAGATTGTCTTCAAGGCGACTGCCCTGCTCGAGACCTGGGCCGAGGTCGAATACTACACCAACGGTGGAATACTTCCATACGTATTGAGACGAATGTTGAGTAGGCTCGCCTAGAATGTCCAGCCTAGATTAGGACCTCTCCTTCAAACTCTTCATCCATCTATAGCTTCTCCACGTCTTAGTCTCTCCGAACCCGCAGTGCGCGCATCTCCTCCTATGATAGTTAAAGGAACGTCTGCCACATCTACGGCATCTCGTATGCGTGGGTGTCTTGAACTTGCCCATTGACGGTGTGCCCTTCATCTCTCTCTGCTCACCCCGTCTGCTCCTCCTTCTTTAACACGGCGGGAGAGACCATGACTATGTTGTCTCCCCTCACTATGATGACTCCGAGCTTTAACGTTGCTCCGTTGCTCTGTATCTCCTCAGCGCCGTCTAGGACTAGGTTCATGTGCTGGTCGTAGCCCTGGAGAAGTCCTCTGATTAGCTTTCCATTCCTCAGCTTTACCAGGACGGTCCCGCCGAGCGACTTCCCAAGTATCTTTAACGAAATGTCTACTGACAAGCTTCTCGTCCATATGAGCAGTCCATCTGCATTTAAACCTTCTTTAGCGAGAATGTGGTCTGGGTTATTGCATATATAGCCTGCCGAAGATTAGATATGCGAAGAATCGTTGAGAATATACGCAGACCTCCACATTCACTCGAGGTATAGCGGCGCCACTTCTGAGAGAATGACTCTAAGAGAGATCGCGTACTATGCGGGGCTGAAGGGGCTCAACCTAATGGGCACTGGAGACGCGCTCCACCCAAGCTGGATGAGGGAGCTCAAAGAAGAGTTGGTGGAGCTGGGCGATTCTGGATTTTTAGCCATCAGGGACGGCCTAGGCTCGCCCCTCTTCGTCTCCCAGGTAGAGGTCGCGACCGTCCATGAGTACGATAGAAAGGCTAGGAGGATTCATCACGTGATTCTGATGCCGAGCCTCGACGTGGCCGAACAGCTATCAGACCTTCTAGGAAGGTTTGGAGACGTTTCGAGCGACGGCAGGCCAGTACTGAACGTTAGCCCGGCAGAGCTGGTAGAAATAGTGATGAAGCTCGACCGGGAGAACTTCGTTTTTCCGGCCCATGCTTGGACTCCTTGGTGGTCGATATTCGGCGCGATCGGCGGCGTCGATAGGGTTGAAGAATGCTATGAAGACATGTCTCGATACATATATGCGATCGAGACGGGCCTGAGCAGCGACCCGCTCATGAACTGGCGCGTCAGCCGGCTCGACAAGTACCTATTGATAAGCTCGTCGGACTCTCACAGCCCATACCCATTCAGGATTGGGAGAGAGGCAGTAGTGCTAGAGTTGGAAAAGCCAAGCTATCGTGAGATGATTGAAGCGATGAGGAATAAGGATCCGAGTAAGGTCCTGATGACGCTTGAAGTGCCTCCGAGCTACGGGAAGTACCACTGGTCGGGGCACAGGAAGTGCGGCGTCGGGCCGGTTCCGCCAGCCGAGGCGAAGAAGCTGAACTACCGCTGTCCGAGGTGTGGTAGAAAATTGACGAAGGGCGTGGAGGATAGGGTTGAAGAGCTCGCAGACAGAGAGATGGGATACAGGCCTGCGGGCTCCATAGACTTCAAGTACATCCTGCCCCTCCAAGAATTGATAGCGCTCTCGCTGGACATCGACTACACGGTCGAGTCTAAGCTCCAGTCAAGGAAGATTTGGGAGATCTACGTGGAGCTCGTCAACAAGCTCGGTCCAGAGTACGAGATACTGCTAAACGTGCCCATAGAGACAATAGCCAAGGCCGCAGACCAGTCACTCGCGGGCCTGATCAAGAAGATGAGGAATAACGAGTTGAGAATAGTCCCGGGATACGACGGCGTTTATGGCAGGCTAATAATCGATAATGGCGAGTCTCACCACCGGTCATACACTCAGCCAGAGAGGGACCACCAGCTAGAGGACTACTTCGCCTGACTGAACCACACCGCTATCTCGTCGAGGTTCTCGTGACTGCGTCTAGGACGGCGAGTCCAGCAATCTCCACGTATGGTTTAAGCTCCTCCGCGCCTGCTAGTTCCGTCGCCTCCACGAGATTGTTTGAGACAACTAGTAGCGACGCCGTCCTCACTCCTCGAATCATTCCTAGCCCAAAGATTGTCGCGCACTCCATCTCTATGCCGATGTATCCAAGCGATGAGAGCTCCTCAGCTAGACCCTTACTCTCCGCGTAGAATGCATCGTTGCTAAACACGGGTCCTACGTGTGGCGTAATGTTTCTCTTCTTCAGCTCGCTCAAGATTACTAGTGTTAATTCGAGGTCTGGAGCTGTGCATGGAGGCATCCACCTACAGTACTGGACCAGGGGCCCAGAGACATGTCCAGCAAACGTGGGAACTATGAACTCTCCCCTCCTAATCCCTCTCCTCAGCCCGCCGGCTGTGCCGAGTCTCACTACTATCTTTGCGCCCAGCGAGACTAGCTCCTCAAAAACTATGGCCGACGAGGGCCCGCCAATGCCGTGGCAGGCAACCGTCACCCCTAATCCATTATGGGTTCCAGTATACGCGATGAAGCCCCTATTAGTGTTGACTAGCTGGGCGTTCTTTATCATTCTTGAGAGCTGTTCTACGCGTGCAGGATCACCCGCGACGACAACTCTCTCAGCTATCTGTCCCTTCTCTGCCTTTATGTGGGCAGGCATAACTACTAAGCATATTCGCGAGATTTTAACATTTTAGAACTCAGGTAAGTGTTATCGTCTCTAAATTTTTTGGCGTGTAGATCTCTGCGGGCACCATCTTCTTAACGGTTGAGGCGATGCTTGTGGTTGACTCCGGCTCTCCGTGGACAAAGAGTATCTGCTTTGGCTTGGGCGAGATTCTCCTGATGTAATTGATGATTTGCTGTCTGCTGGAGTGTCCAGAGAAGCCGTCCACCTTCTGTATCTCTAGGGCGACCTTGACGATCTCCTGCTTCCCATCTTCGTTGATCATCTGGACCTCATTCATCCCCTTCAGTAGTTTTCTTCCAAGCGTCCCCTCTACCTGGTAGCTGACGAATAGAAGCAGGTTCTTTCCATCTCCAGCGAATTCTCTGAAGTATTTCAGGACGGGGCCGCCCTCAAGCATGCCTGAGGTCGCGATTATTATTGAGGGCTCCCTACTCTGCAGTATTTCATCCCTGTGCTGATGGCTCTTCACGATTGTGAAGTACTCTGACAAGAATACGTTTCCATGCTCCTCTATCTCTCTCTGAAGCACCTCCGAGAGGTATTCAGGATACATGGTATGTATCGCCGTAGCCTCGATGAGTAATCCGTCGAGGAATATCGGGGTCTCGGGGATCTGCTTAGACTCGAAGAGATTCTTAAGCACCAGCATTATTTCCTGAGCCCTCCCAACCGATGGCACCGGAATGATCACGACGCCTCCCCGCTGAATCGTCCTACCAATGTAGTCCGCGACCATCTTCTCGCTCTCCTCACGAGTGTATGGCACGGGCGTGGCTCCATACGTACTCTCGATTATGAGGGACTCAAGCCTAAGGAACTTAGATGTGGCTGGGTCGAGCATGCGCGTCTTCTCGAACTTGAAGTCGCCCGTATACACGAGGTTGTGGAATCCCTCTCCTATGTGGAGGTGGGCTATGGACGAGCCCATAATGTGTCCAGCGTTGTAGAAGGTCAGCCTGATGTCGGGCGTGATGTTGGTTACCACGCCGTACTTCAGCGTCACTGCATATTGGGCTAACAGTCTAACTTCATTCTCGGTGTATAGTGGGAAGAACCCCTCCTTTCCAGCCAGATTCACGTAGTCAAGCTGCTCCATCAATAGGAGGGGAAGAGTTGGCTCAGTCATGTAGATAGGCCCTCTGTATCCGTACTTGAATAGAAGCGGTAAAGCTCCGTGATGATCCATGTGAGAGTGAGTTATGACTACTGCGTCTAGGGAGTCTACCAGTTCTGGATAAACGTCAAACCTAGGAAGCATATCGATGTATTTTGAAGCTCCAGCGTTAATTCCGCAGTCGAGCAAGACCTGGCTCTCCCTGGTCCTTACTAGGAATGCAGACCTGCCCACCTGCATTCCAGCGCCCAGGACCGTCACAGTCACTTCGCCCGGCTCGAATAGCTGATCTCTGAAAACCCTCTCACCGATCGTTCTCAGTATCTCGACGCGTCTCTCAGTGTCTCCAAATATGTATCGCTTCATCTTCTCGACAGTCTTGGATGGTAGAAGCGGACTCCTATACACATTCACTATCCAACCGATATTCTGTTCAATCAGAGAAGTCGTGGATTGGTCGAGTATTTTATAGACGCGTGGATCCTTGCTCTCGATCATTACCTCGCCGAAGTTTTCGTCAAAATACTCAGAATACTCGACGCCCCTAAGAAACTCCTCCAACGTCTTTTTTGCCTCTTCTACGGGCTTTCTGATCGACTCGTCCGGCCGAATGATCACTCGTTTCTTGATTAAGTTGACGAGCTCCTTCGCTACCTTGTTTCTCTCCGCAAATATCTCAGGCTTATCTGTGTAGATGACTAGTCTTGGGCCTTCGAAGTCTATCCTCGTCGCTATCCTCTCTCCCTTACCTATGCTGGCTAGGTAGTTGAAAATCTCGTCCCTCAGTTTGTTCAACATGCCTCTTTCCCCGAGTCAATAATTATTATTGAGCAAGCTGCCCCCTGTGTATGGTTTTGGGCAGACGAGAAAAAGACGCTCGCCCCTCTATTTAACTATACGTCGCCTACGATCTGTCATAATACTACTTCTTTGATAATTGCCGTAGCTGGAAAATCGTCCCAGCCACCATCATTAAAAATGCCACTAGCAATGAAATGTACGTCGGTATTCCGAGAGATACGAGTCCCTGAAGTATCAAGGCGCCGCCGACGACGCCCGTAACTATTGAGAGGACGTGATTATACAGGAAGATTCCCAAGACAAAACCGGCTACTCCCGCGATGACTCCGATCAACATGTTTAGGGCTAAGAGGTCAGCGATGTAGTAAGCCACGAATCCCAGCGATATGCCGAAGATTATCGGGATGAAGGCCACGCATAGGAGACCAACACCCACAAAGCCAACCACGGCGATAATCAACGCCACGTTCTCGCCGAACGGGTTCAGTGTTAGCCAGTAGGCCATAGCTCCTCCAAGCAATCCCCCGGCGAAAAATACGAGTAGCTTAACGAGTTTACGCCCAGCAAAGGCGAGGATGGTGCCTATTATTAGCATGAAGGGAGCAATAAGGTGGAGGACATTGCTTACAACTGCGAAGATGAACTCCTCGACTCCCGGAATTTGCAGCACGCTAAACAAATCCAGTCTTTAACGTCATAAAAAGTAAAACACTATTTTAGTGTTTCCCCACGCTTTAGGAGACTCTCGGCTTGTAAAGTCTCTTCCATAGATATATGATTGCATATTGTCTTGGAACTGACTCGTCCTGCATGACTTTCTCAATCGCAGAGTTTACCCTCGCCTCGTCCTTAAACCTAGATATTAGGTCTTTGAGAAGGAGCTCAGCGACCTCGTCGCTTGTCGTCAATTCATTAATGGTTTGTGGAAGCGACTTAAGTTGCTCTATCTTTGATTGAAGGTCAGATATTCGCTTATTGACTGAAGATATATTTTCACGAATCACGTCTGCCTCCTGCTCGAGTCTATCAATAATCGACTTATCGGCCTCTGCCTTTTCCTCTGAATCCCTCAACGACTCGATTTCGACCAGCTTTTCAAAGAGCTGCTCCTCAAGCCTCACCATCTCCGACTCAAGCGCTGCGACTGCCTCGTTGAGGAGGTTCTCGATCGGCCCCGCGCCGGCCAATACCTCGCTTTTCATGTTGGTCAGCTCGTCTAGCTTCTTCTTGACTACCCTGAGGTCTACGAAGTCCTGCCTGTGGAAAACCTTCTGCATCGTCTTATCCCTGTTCTTGATCTCGTTTATCTTGCTCATCAGCTCGTTAAACTTCTCAATTGCTGTATCGACTATGGATAGGTCGAGGGGCTTACTTATGCTCTGGGATGGCTGTTCTTGTTGGGGACTAGTACCTTCCATCTTCTCCTCTGGCTTTTCTCCCTCTGCTGGTGGGGTAGTCGTTGTCTCTGGAAACGGCTCCAATAATCTCCTCTTAATTACTATCTTTTTCTTCTCACTCATTTCTTCTCACCACTTCTCGCCTGAATATCTTTTTGCTCACGTCGGCCAAGGCCTGTCTGGCTCTTCCAAACACTAGCGGCGGCCTTTCAAGTAAGAATGTATTCTCGATGTTTAATCCCTTTAGTGCCGCGAGTGTAGATTCTAGCACTTTTCTTCTGTCCATTCCGATGGATGTTGGCACTTCCACGACTCCCGCCTCGCCGTCTATCCTGAAGACCTTAAACGCTATGTTGGATATGTCTCCAGTCTGTAAGAACTTTGAGGGGTCTATCACCAGCGCTATCGACTTTGAGTATAGTGCCTGATAAGCTAGCTGCGTACGAACATCAACCGCCGAGAGGAATAGACCGTACCCAGGATGTGAGTGGTACCAGCCAACTATGTAGACGTCGAGTCCGAGCGCGAGCAGCTTTTCCGCGACCATAGCCATGACTTCCTCGTTGAGCTTTACGTATCCTGCGTGGCCCTCTTGGGGGCCCGTGACTGCGTCCCAGACCTCCACCGCTCCCCTCGACTCTTTGCCCAAGAGAAGTCCCGCAACCTCAACGCTAGAGTTAGAAGACGCGTGATAGATGATCTTTCCCAGCGCTACCGGAAATATTCTTACCCGCAACTCTTCTGGATATATATGTTGAGCTTGCCTATAAACTCGGCTTTTCGAGCAACTACACGAGTATCCCATAGAAACTCCCCTCGAAATACCTCTGAGCCTCTCTTTCGCTACACTTACTACATCGAATGCGTAGGCCGTGGGTGAAGTTAACGTTTTTATATGCCACTGGCTAAAAACCGTTGGGGTAAATTTGAAGATCCGGATTGTGCCGGCGGTTGGTGGCGGCCCGCCAATAGAGTTGGACGTGCCAGCTACGGCTAGTATAGGCGCAATAAAGATGAGGGTCTGCGCGATGAAGAAGCTTAGGCCTGACGATACGAGGCTGACCTACAAGGGCAGAGCATTAAACGATACTGAGACGCTCGCATCGGCCGGAGTGGCTGAAGGAGACAAGCTAGTATTGATCACTAGGACTGTCGGTGGTTAGCCATGGAGTCGTCGGAGGTAGGCATGCTCTCCCAGGCGAAGTGGGAAAAACGCCTGGCACAGGAGTACCAACTGATCAGGAATTATGAGCCTACCTTCGACGCTGTTTATGGCGACCTGACACACTATAAGGGGACGATAATCGGGACAGGCATCTATGAGGGCGGAGTATTCGTGGTCGAGATCTTTCTGCAGAGGACCTTTCCCTTCACGCCTCCGCAGGTGGTCTGGCATACGAGGATCTGGCACCCAAACTTTACGGACGAGGTGCCCGCGAGGATCTGCGAATCCATACTGAATAAAGACTGGTACCCGAACATGCATGTAGTCTCGGTTATCGAAGCGCTGAAAAACCTCCTGGCCAATCCTAACCCAGACGATCCGCTTAACGCGTGGGCGGCACACGAGATGAAGAACTGGCCTGAGCGGTTCATCGCTAGGGTTAGGCAGTACATAAGCATCTACGCGACGCCTGAAAGCTCATCCGTCTATCTATAGCGACCATGCATCCTGAATCGCTAGAGAGATATGACCGGCAGGCCAGAGCGCCTGGGTGGGACCAGGCCCTAATTCAGAATGGGTCCGTCGCGATAGTCGGCGTAGGCGCGCTTGGATGCGAGGTAGCGAAAAACCTAGCACTGATGGGCGTTGGGAAACTAGTGCTGATTGATAACGATGTGGTGGAGCTAAGCAATCTCAGCAGGCAGATGCTGTTTACTGAGGAGGACATTGGGAAGCACAAGAGCGAGGTGGCCGCCCAGAAGGTCAAGAACATGAATAGGTTCGTGGAGGTGGTGCATTATAACTCGGACGTCCGGATGCTCCCCGAAGAGGTATTCGAGCAAGTAGACGTTGTCTGCTCCTGCCTTGATAGCTGGGGCGTGAGGAGGTGGCTAAACTCTCTAACGGTCTCTCTGGGGAAGCCGATGGTGGATGGAAGTATCGAGGGCTTCTATGGAAATGTACAGGTAGTAATTCCGGGGAAGACTGCCTGCCTAGAGTGTCATGGAGAGAACCTGATACCGCGTGAGGAGAGGCTCGCCGAGTGCACGTTGAGGAGGAGAAAGCCAGAGGAGCTCATGAAGGACTTAGCGGAGCAGGGAGTAAACATTAGTCAGGAGGTGGCTGAGGAGCTCTTCAAGCTCAACATCAAGACAGTCTACGACCTGAAGTACAGCAAGATCGAGAGCATCGCGGACGAGCTGTCGCCCCACCTGAGGGACCTGATACTCGAGGTGAGGGAGCGGCTCAAGCCTAAGTCGCCCGCGATCCAGAGCGTGTCAGCCACCATCGCCGGCCTCATGAGTACTCAGATAGTGAAGCTCCTCCATCGGGGTAAGCTGGGCGAGCCGGACACTGGGCTCTTCGTTTACGACGCGCTAAACTCGAGGCTGACTAGGGTGAGGCTCGTCAGGGTGAGGAACTGCATAGTCTGCGGAGACTTGGAGGAGCAGGTACAGATAATCGACATACAACGGGACTGGACAGTTCAGACGCTCAAGGAACTGATAGCGCTCAAATACAGCTTTCCAGACCCAGAGATACTATACGGAACAAAGAGACTAAGCGACGACCAACTGATCGCAGATGCAGGGATAAAGAACGAGGACATGATATATGTCTCGACGAGCAGAAGACACATGCCGATACCTCTAAAGATAAAACTGATCGGCGACCAATAAAAAAATATAAAAACGTCCAACGCCAAATCAGTAATGGCGATGATGTGTCTGGCCAGTCTGACCAGTGAAGAGGATCTTGAGCGCTGAGCACCAAAATACATCTAAACTAAACATCCACATCAGACCTCATTTTGAGTAAAAAGGTAAATAATCTCGGTTTTTGTTTCTTAATTGGTGCCCCGGTAGCTCAGTGGCAGAGCGGCCGCCTCGTAAGCGGCAGGTCGCGGGTTCGACCCCCGCCCGGGGCTAGCTTTTGTTATTTATTAGAGTCGTGTGTAGGGATGCTGGGTGGAAAAAGGTTGGGGGAGGGGTTGTTTTATTTTTGACGTATTCTTCTAGGCGTCTCTGCTTCCTAGTAATGGTGAAGCCTACGTATCTGTAGAAGTTTGTGTTGCTTCTGGCTCGAACATAGATCACATATACGTCCTTTTTAGCCACGTACTGCCTTCCCGTCCTTGGATCACGTTTTATAGTTCCTCGTCGAGTATGGAGTTTTGGATCCGCTGAATCTATGCCGAGCCTCCTAAGAAGTTCCTTGATGTATGTGAGTAGCCTTAGGTCAGTGTTGTAGATATGTATACGACCCTTCTTGTCAACGCATCCCTCTGAGTCTGCGAAGCCCCTGATGAAGGCAGCCACGCATCTCTCGCAGTGCTCGACGTAGGGCTTTAGTCTGTCTAGATCTACTGGCTTTCTTAGGAGCTCGTATAGCGTCTTCGACTTAGCCTCGACGACATACCTTCCTGAAGATCTCCTGTATCTAGGCCTTATTTCTCTCCTATTCAGAACCTTTGCAAGACGTCTCCCAAACTCCTCGACGAACTCTCTATCCCTAGCCTCAAGACCTATTATGCTGTCGCTATAGCCTTTAATAATGCGTCTCCTCATATGTGCGTATCCATCACCCAACACTGCTCCGATCACGTATGCAAGCTCTTCAGAAGGCTTCAACAACTCTAGTGAAGGTATCCGTCTACCGTTGTATGGGCTATGTATTCCATGCAGCCACTCGCTTATCGACGACTTGGAGATCCTGACTCCGTATCTTCGATAGACCTCCTCAACTATCCCACCATACGTCAGACCACATCTACGAAGAGCAACAACATCATTGTACAGCTTGATCCGAAGCTCACGCGGCAGGCACCCCTCCCTCCTCGGCCGCACATCACCACTCCTCCGGACACATTCCGGAGTCTCCCACCAGCGTGGGCCGGGAGCAGCCTCTCCCTCTGCCCTTCCCGCCCCGATCCCCGCTCCCGGGGACGGGGCGTCCCTAGTCTCTTCTTCCACCATGTATTTCACCCGTTTGGGAAGCCCCTCATTAGACGCGACACGACTAGCTACGCCCATCCACCACCCACAACCATGGCTATAGACGCTACATAAGCGTTGGAGACTGGGCTGAAAGTGCTGAGATTGTAGGGTGCGCTAACATGCTTGGCAGCCCTCTCAGCTGGGAGGGATACGAGCTGGACGATCCATTCGTGAGGATTAGCCTGAACTATACCCTCAGGAGGATGATTGAGAGGATTGAGGGAGAGGGAAATAAGAAGATAATGGTTGGAGTATCGTGGAACAAGTATTATTGGGCAATACACTATAAAACAGGCATGGAGATAGACAGAAACATACTATTCTTCATCGAAGGCTCTAGGGAGCTATTGCCAGGATACATAAAGACTTTTAAGGGACTGATTCTCCCAAGAGAAATATACTACACACTGTCAAGCATCGATGGAATAGTGAAAGAGATAGGAGTAGTGAAGAAGGAGAAGTCAAAGATAAAGCACCTACTAGGACTAAAACACAGCAATATACCAATACAGTTAGACTTATGGGGAAACGAAGTAATATTCAGGGGAAAGGGACAAACAACAATATACGGATACCCAAAGAAAACAGAATAAGCCCCCTCAACACCTATAATTACTTTATCAACGTTCATGATCTCTTCATAATAATTGCGCCATTCTCCGTGTGAGTTACGGGCGACTCCTTCATCATTTAGCTATTCGGAGGCGTTGTTCTGCCAGTATTCTGAGAGTTCCCTAGTCTCTAGAAGTATCTCTCCTGACCTGTGCCTGTATATTGCTTGAGCGACCTCGTATCCAAGCTTTGCGTCTAGAATTATCGGCACGTTGTGGTCTACTGCTGTTCTCCTCACTGCGTAGTCGACTGACGGTGAGTAGCCACTGGTTATTACTAGTCCGATCGTGTTTCGCTTGATGGCGTGGACGGCGTCCTCGATGGACAATGCGTTTAGTCTATCGATGACTCCTCCGGATAGGGTTACGGCCTCGAGGTCAGACTCTCTAAGAATGTTCGCTGTCATCTCCATGATTCGTGCGTCTTGACTATTAGTGGTGTATATCAGGACTGCCTGATCGCTGGTTGGTATCCTGTTAGGCGTCGCCGATGCCCAGCTCTTTAAGAGTGCCTCGTGGAAGGATAGGCCAAGCGAGGCCACCTCGCCAGTACTCCTCATCTCTGGTCCCAAGAATGGGTAAGCACCCTTTAGCTGGGCCCAAGAGAACTGGGGCGACTTTACCGCCCACCAGGAGATACTAGGCACGTACACGCTGTCCATCACCTCGACTGAGGATTTAGGAACGGCGAGTCTCGAGCTCGTCATGACTGAGGCCCACAGGTCCATTAAGTTGATCCCGCATGCCTTGCTGCTGAAGGGCATCGACCTACTACACCTAAGATTCATCTCCAAGACGTAGAGGTCTGAGTCCTTCGCGATGAACTGAATGTTAAACGGCCCCTTAATCCCCAACTCTCTGACCAAGGATTGCGTGGCCTCCGCCATCTTCCTAAGCATCTCCTCGTCCAGCTCCCTAAACGGTATATGCATCGTCGCGTCCCCACTGTGCACGCCTGCAGGTTCGACGTGCTCTAGTGGAATGATTAAGGTGGATACTCCGTCCGATACTCCGTCAACCTCCGCCTCTATCGCTCCCTCGTAAAACTTGCTAATCACTATGGGTTTGTCGGAGAATGAGAACACCCGCTCTATGAGTGATGACAACTCTTTTTTGTTCAAAGCTATGAATATGGACGAGCCGCTGAGGATGTAGCTGGGCCTGACGATAACTGGGTATCCGACCGTTTCTGCAAACTCCAACGCATCCTCCAGCCTTTTTACTCTGCTCCAGGGAGGCTGCTTAAGCCCGAGCTCCTCGACGACCTTGCTGAACTTGGACCTATCCTCCGCCCTATCGATCGATTGAGAAGACGTGCCTAGGATCTCTAGACCGTTTCTCGTCAGGTCTAGGGCTAAGTTATTGCCTATCTGCCCACCGGCAGATATTATGAAGCTCCTAGTTTTTTCTTTCTGCGCGATCCATCTCAGCGACGAGGGCGTGAGCTCAGCGTTGTAAAGCCTGTCGACGATGTCCCAGTCGGTGGAGACGGTCTCTGGGTTGTAGTTAATGATGATTACGTTCCAGCCCCTCTCTCGTAAGGCCTTATAGATTCCCACGACTGCCCAGTCAAACTCCACTGATACGCCTATCCGGAATCCTCCCGCTCCGAGGATTATGACCGACTTATCGCCCGATCGATTGATGTCATCCTCTATGCCGTTAAAAGTCGTGTATAGATAGTTGGTCCTAGCGGGCTGCTCCCCCGCGAGCGTATCAATATTCTTAGCGATTGGCAGGATTGAGTATTCCTCAAACATCGAGATGATCTCTGAGGGCGAGTGTCTCGAGAGCTCAGCGATCTGCTCGGCGCTGAACCCATTTTTAGCCGCCTCCCTCAAGAGAGTCATCCGCTCCCTCGGGCCGAGCTCCCTCAGGCCGCGTAGCCTCCTACCGATATTCACGATCTTTTCCACTGGTCTTATGAAGAATGGATCGACGCCGGTTATGTTGCTGATGTCTTCGACTGTCGCTCCTTGAATGAGTGCCTTGGCAGCGTCTATGAGCCAGTAGGGCCTAAAGCTCTCGAGCCTCATCAATATGGTCTCAAGGTCCTCGTTTTCCTCAAAAATCCTTGAAGTTACGAGGCCCAACATGCCGATGTCAAGCATCCTGAACGCCTTCTGATAGATCTCTTCAAGTTTTCGGCCAATTGCCATGACTTCTCCGACGCTCTTCATCTCCGAGTTAAGCGTGCTCTCGACTGGCCAGAACTTCTCTAGGTCCCACCTCGGCGCCTTCAGCACCAGATAGTCTAGGCTCGGCTCGAAGAAGGCAGTCGTGGTTCCTGTGACCTTGTTGGTCAGCTCGTCGAGCAGGTAGCCGAGGGCTAGCTTAGCCGCGATGTAGGCGAGTGGGTATCCAGTCGCCTTGCTCGCGAGCGCGCTGCTCCTAGACATTCTTGGATTCGTCTCGATTATGTAGTACTGTCCCGACTTCTGGTCTAGGGCTAGCTGGACGTTGCACTCGCCGATCAGGTTGATCGACTCCGCCACCCTGATCGAGGCCCTCCTCATCGATTGATACTCAGCGTCAGTCAACGTCTGGCTGGGTGCAACTACTAGTGACTCACCAGTGTGGACGCCCATCGGCTCTATGTTCTCGAGACACGCAACTGCGACAGAGTTGCCAGCCCTGTCCCTGACGATCTCGTACTCAATCTCCTTCCACCTCTGGAGGTACTTCTCGACGAGGAGGCTCTTGACCGGGCTGTGCGAGAAAGCTCTTGAGAGCTCCGTCTCGAGGTCCTGCCTCCTAAACGCAATGATGCTTCCCCTACCGCCCAGGTTAAAACTCACCCTAACTATCACTGGGTATCCGATCTTCTCCGCAGCCTCTACTGCGTCATTGATGGTTGTTGCTGGCATCGACGGTGGAATCGGGAGGCCTGCCCTGAGCATCGTCTCGCGGAAGAAGTGTCTCGTGAGTGCTGCCTCTATCCCCTCGATGGGCGTGCCAAGCACTTTGACGCCATACTTGGAGAGGATGCCGCCGCGATAGAGCTCCACGCCTATCGAGAGGGCTGACTGTCCCCCGAAGCCCACCATTATGCCGTCTGGTCTCTCCCTCTCTATTACGCGCTCAACCGACCAGGAGGCCAGCGGTAATAGATACACCCTGTCAGCGAGGGAGTGCGAGGTCTGAATGGTCGCGACGTTAGGATTGACTAAAACTGTCTTTATCCCCTCTTCTCTCAGCGCCTTTAGCGCTTGACTACCACTATAGTCAAACTCTGCGGCCTCGGCTATCTTTATTCCACCAGAGCCGAGCACCAAGACTTTAGATACTTTTTCCATAGCTGTTTACTAGCCTTGCAAACTCATCAAACACGTATTCTGAGTCCCGTGGCCCCGGCGCTCCCTCAGGATGGAACTGCACGGTGAGGATTGGTAGCGACTCGTGGTAGAGTCCCTCAATCGTCCCGTCATCACAGTCGACGAACCATGGCCTCAGTCCCGTGCCATCGAGACTCTTTGGATCGACAGCGTATCCATGGTTCTGAAGGGTGATGACTCTCCTCCCAGTTCTAAGGTCTCTGCAGGGCTTGTTGATTCCTCTGTGACCGTACTTCATCTTGTATGTCTTTGCGCCGAGCGCTAGCGCTATGAGCTGATGGCCTAGACAGACCCCCAGAGTGGGGATTCCAGCATTGACGATAACTCCGATTTTATCAATTGCTTCATGCATGATAGCTGGGTTGCCTGGACCGTTGCTGACCACTATCCCGGCAGGATTTAGCCTCAATAACTCATTGACGTCAAAGTGCTCGGGCAGGACTACGACTTTGAAGCCGTATCTCTGAAGCGTCCTCACGATCCCGAGCTTGACGCCGAGGTCCAGCACCGCCACGACCTTCTCGCCCTCACTCATGACTCTCATCTCGCTGATCGTTGACTTGTTAAACCTCATCGAGTCGTAATTCACGTACTTAGCCGCTTGGATTAGCTCGGCTGGGTCTACCGAGTCATGATTGTCCGTAACCTCGACTGCGCATCCCATGACTCCCCTCTCCCTTATCTTCTTTACGAGGAACCTTGTGTCCACATCCATTATTCCAGGCACGTTGTTTTCCTTGAGCCACTCCGAGAGGGATTTGAGGGATCTGGGGTGGCTGGGCTCTGTCACCTCAGCCACGATGAGGGCCTCTATCTGAATCTTCTCAGACTCGAAGTCTGGAGGAACTCCATAATTCCCAACCAATGGATGAGTAAGCACTAGTATCTGGCCCCTGTAAGACGGGTCAGTCAAGGATTCGGTATAGCCATTCATGGCGGTTGAAAACACGATCTCGCCGACCCTCCGGCCAAATGCTCCGAAGCCTACACCCCTGAGAAAAGTGCCGTCCTCAAGTGCGACATATGCGGATGGAGCATCTCCTAACTGGTCATGCTTTCTCAGCACCGCCTCGCTTCGCACCATTACTACTCTGTAGAAAAGTTTAAGATTAATATACCTATTGTCCATGATTGGTCATGAAGAATGAGTCTTAGCCAGAACTGGTCAATCAGCAGCGTTGTTAGGAGGCTTATCGAGCTTGATCCCGCCATTATCGCGGGGCTCTCGGCGAGATATGTAAATTTATCGTCTTTGGCCAGACTGTTGAGACCTCAGGTTGAGGGCCTCTTGAAGAGACCCGTCAGCGTTGATGCGATAATCTCGTCTCTGAAGCGTATGAGGAGTAGGCCGGACGAGTTGTCGTTTCCTGTCGCGAGGGTGATTGCTGAGAGTAGGCTAAACCTGAAGTCAGACCTGGCTAAGCTATCAGTCAAGAGGACGCTCAAGACGAGAGGAATCGTCAAAGAAGTAGCGTACAGGTATCGGAAGACATTTCTCCAGGCCTTGGAGGGTATCTCCTCAATAACGCTGATACATGATGAAAAACTCCACCCTAGGCTTAAGAAATATTTTCCGAGGCAGTACATCATCGATGAGTCCTCGGGGCTTGTCGCGTTAATAATTGTCAGTCCAGCCGAGATCACCTCTACTCCGGGACCGTTAGCTTTAATTTTGAACCGGCTAGTCGAGAGGGGAATAAACGTCGAGGAGATAATTAGCTGCAACACCGACACAGTGGTTGTGGTCAGAGCCATGGACGGCGGCAGGGCATTCGACTCAATCAACGAGCTAATTCAGACATGCAGGCAGGTAATCGGCTCAAAGGGAGGCAGAGTTATAAATAATAGGTCTCGTGATTAGAACTGGGGGCCGTGGTCGAGCATGGTCTAAGATGCCCGGCTCGGGCCCGGGAGGTCGCCGGTTCAAATCCGGCCGGCCCCACTAAATAGATGGCTTCTTTTCTTCCACGTTTATTGGTACTGCGCTTTTTTCTTGGCTGAGCGACTCCAACATGAGCCAGTTTTCGATCAATACGCAATTTGTGGGCGAGTATGTCTGGCCTGGGCCACAGTTATTGTTGTACTGACATGATGGGCATGGCGATCCTTCTAGCACCGAGATGTCGAATGGCTTTACTAGGGGTACTAACCTCCTAGTCCATCTGTCGTTGGCGAACTCCTTTACCCTCTTTATTAGTCCCCTCTTCTCGAGCTTGATGGCTATCCTTGACCCGTCCCTGCTCGTTACTCCGAGCTTATGCCAGAGCTCTGACTGGAGAAGACCTTTGTCTTCATATTTAAGCAATAGCTTGAGTGCTTTTTCTTCGAGCTTGCTTATTTTAGAAGATTGCATCTTAAGTAATAATTGTGTGTCCCTTTTAATAACCTTAGCGTCGCTAAACGAATCTAGAATACAATAATTCAGTTTTATGAGGAGTTCTTCAATGTTGGCGGCTGTTGAAAAGCCTATTATCTTCAAACTGCTAAATTGATATTGCAAAGAGTATGGAGGATACTGTATTGTTGCATATGAGGGTCAGCGCCGCGCTGATCAAGAAGATAGACGAGCTTTGCAGCGAGGGGCTTTTCAAAAATCTCAGCGAGGCCGTGACAGACGCGATCAGGATGCTGATTCAGAGGTACTCTAGGACCAGTCTCGAGGCTAGGGCTACGGCTCTTTACCTGGGTGGCCGCCTCTCAGAGACGGAGACGCCGGAAGACCTCGTGTTCACCAGTCCGCAGGGAGGCATAAACCTAGATGAAGAGCTGGGTGATGATGAGTAATGCCGGTGATTGGGCCAGACGTCCTCGCGATGCATCACCTCTCCCTGATGAGTGATAAGCGATTCGAGGACAATGAGGCGTTTCTCAGAAAGCTCAGAGGCGTTACTAAGGGAGTCACGATATTTGGGCTGCTGGACCAAGTCGGGATCGTCGCCTCGAGGATAGGTGATAAATCAGCGAGGGAACTATACATAAGCTACCTCAAAAGCAGGGAACACGTGATTCTATTTCCCGAATACCAAGGCTCTTAGGAGTCCCACATAGACTCGGTGATTGAATACTTGACGAGGGGTCTAAGCTATAGGAATGCCCTAGTAGCGATGGCTCTCGACCCGGTGCCAGAGATCGAGGCATACATCACCTAGATAAAGAAGCCCCTAAAGAACAAGCTCAGGACAAGGGTGTTGACGCCCGCCGAGTATCTCAGAGCCACGAGATGAAATTTATTTAAGCCAACGGTTGAAGTATTATTAGTTATGGATAGAAATGGTATCGAGGAGCTGTTGAGCAGGATTCGTGAAAGACCGGCGGAGCAAGTAGTAAAGTTCTGCCAAGTGGTTTACCTACCTGCGAGGGAGGGAAAGCCTGAGCGTTTCCTAGTAAATCTATTAACAAAGTCATACTCGATTGACCTCTCGACTGGAGAAGCGAGAGACGTGGTGGCTGAAAAGGTCGTAGACGAAAAAACCACTAGGCTGATCTTGAAGTACCTAACCTATCAGGGACACGTGAAGGGAAGAGCCGGATGGGTCGGGATAGAAAAACTTCCCGGCGGACAACAGTTTATGGGTGACTTGCAGAAGAGAGCCTATAGGCCCCTGATCGAGAGCTTCGGATACGAGCCGCAGCTCTTCGAGACGGCGTGTAAACTTTTAGACGGGGTCAAAGAAAAGCTTGGAGGAATAAGCTACTCCTTCAGTTTTTTTCCCCAGTTCAAGATTCTGGTACAGCTCTGGCCGGGCGACCGGAAAACATACACGTCGCCCGTGACGAACTTAATGTTCAGTGATAATGTTATCGATACGTTCAACGCGAGGGACTTGGTGGATGCTTCGGAAATCCTTGTCTCGCACCTAGTGAAGCATAAATCAAGACCAGCTTTGAAGCCTCGTGCATGACTTATTTTTAATCAGACCATTGACGTTCCTGTACTCCCTCCATCTTATTCACGTACCTAGCCAAGACGAATAACAGCGTCGATAATCGATTGAGATACTTGATGATTAGTGGGCTTATCTCTTCCCTCATTTTTAGGCCGACTGCCCGCCTCTCTGCCCTCCTAGCAACGGCCCTAGCGATGTGAAGTGAGGCGCCGAGCAGGCTTCCTCCCGGATAGACAAAGTGCCTAACCTCCGCCAACTCGCCGCCATACTTATCTATCAGCGACTCGAGGCTCTTTACGTCCTCCTCAACCAACCGCTTCTCTCCTACTTGTTTCTTATCCATTGTTGCTAGCTCTGCTCCGATCTTGAATAGGGCTCGCTGTATCTCTGAGAGGGTCTTCGCGATCTCTGGGTATCGAGTATTGCTTAGGGCGATTGAGTAGCCGATGAATGATGATAATTCGTCGATCTCTCCTATACACTCGACTCTGGGATGAGACTTATGCACCCTCAAGCCTCCCAGCAGGTCGGTCTCTCCATCGTCTCCCCGTCCAACATTCATGCAATATCATTGTCAAGATTTACTCAAAAGCATTTGAGACTCTAAAAAATTGCTGAGACCTATGTGTCGTCTAGAATAAGCCTATTTATGAGTTTTAGAGCCTCGTGTATCGTGTTGATGGAGTAGTCGGCCCAGATGCTTCGGCACTGGCCCACTAGGATGGTCGTCATTCCCAGAGTCTTCGCAGTCCTGAGCTCTATCAAGGGCCTATCACCCACGTAGACTGCCTCGCTAGGAGACACTCCCGCACGCTTCGTTATCCGTATGTATCCGTCGGGCGCGGGCTTGGGCTCCGCCTCGTCGCTAGTCATCACGATGTCGAAATCCTCGGTCTTTAGGCCGAGCGCGTCTAGGACCTTGCCGGCCAGGAGGGCTCCGGAATTTGTGTGTGCCGCGACTTTCACGCCGGCCAGTCTCAGCGTCCTTACTATCTCGGCTACGAGTGGGTCTGGAGCGATGAACCTTGAGGGCTCTATCCTCTCGGCGAGAAGCGTGTAGAAATGTCTCCTGTCTATTCCAAGCCTAGCTATGCTGGAGCTGACGGTCAGCGAGGTTTTCTTCTCAGACTCAAGCCTCTGCCTCGCATCGTCTGTGCTGATTCCAAGCATCTCTCCTACGAGGCTCACTATCGTCCTCCCCAGCTCCACCTCGTATTCTCTTGACTCGTATAGCGTGCCATCTATGTCGAATATCACCAATTTTATCTTTCCCATCTCGCCGAGTTTTTAAGAGGTCTCCAGACTCTTAAGCTTACTACTCTTAATCATAAGCAACAATATAATAGAAGGGGTTCATCTGGGTCTTCGAGATGCGTAAAGAATACATGTTTATGATAATCGCTGGTTTTTTCTGGGGCTCGGGCCACCCAGTTATTAGAAGCATCTTAACGAGCAGCAATCCGCACATGGACTCTGTGCAGATCGCTTTTTTGAGCACGCTTATCAGCTCCTTGGTACTGCTCGTGTTTGTCCTCCTCTTTAGGCACTCACTTCCAAGCTTTGAGAGGAGTCGTGAGGTATTCCTGTTGGCTGGACTGGCCGGCGGCCTGCAGTTCGGCCTCTATCCACTGTTGTCCTACACTGCGCTGGCCTTCATACCGCCATCTACCAACGCGATGCTCGTCAACACCGCACCGCTCTTTGTGGCTCTACTCTCCATGTTCATTCTCGGCGAGCGTCTAACTGGTCTGGGCTACCTGGGCCTATTTGGAGCATTCATCGGAATAGTGCTGCTCGTGCAGGGCCTGAGCGTTACTATGCAGTCAGGTGTTTTTCCAGGCGCTTTCTTATCGATCTCAGGGGCGATAATCACCTCGTTCTACTCAATCATTGGCAGAAAGCTGATGAGGACTCACGAGCCAGTACTTGTCTCGGCGGTAGGAGCGCTCTTCGGCACTTTTATCCTGACAGTAATATGCTTCCTAACCTCAAGGCTGAATGAATTAATATGGATTAACACTACTCATTTATACCTAGTTATTTACTGGGCAGTTGCACAGGCATTTGGGTCGCTTCTCTTCTTCGCGGCCATGCGTCGACTCGAAGCGCCCAGGGCCTCAGTGTTCATGTTTATGAGTCCCCTCACCGCGACTCTACTATCAGTCGCGTTCCTCGGCGAGAGAATAACTCCCCAATTCGTAGCGGGCTCAATACTCATAATCACTGGAATAACCTTGACTCAGAGGAAATACGTCAACAAAACTAAAAACTAGGCTATTTGCACAAAATTTAATACATTTGTAAGTGACTGGGACAAGTATGAAGACTGAGTTTTTCACTTATAGCTGTGCTTATCTCACTATTTTTGCCATCCAGAGGACGATGTAGATGACTATTAGGAGAATGATCAAGATCGGCGAGGTCCCCACGCTGACTCCGTCGATGGTCTTCTGGACGTAAAGGATCGGCGGGAGCTCCTCCAGTCTCGGTACGACCCTGCCGATGAGTCCGAGCGCTAGCAAGACGCCTCCGAGAATCACTAGGAAGATGCCGAGCGAGATTAGCGGGTCCCTCATCGACCACACCCCCTCAAGCTCGAGAGATACTGCACAACCTCCTCGTCGCTTATCTGTGAGAAGTCTCGGTAGAACTCGCCGATGGCGAAGAACTCCTCGGGAACCAAGAGGACGACGACCTCGTCGGCAATCGCCCTCACCTTCATCACCGCCTCCATCGAGGCCACGGGCGCCGCCGCCACGAGCCTCCTAGGCAATCTCTTCTTGACGCATTTGAGCGCTGCGACCATCGTCGTACCCGTCGCAAGGCCGTCGTCGACTATCAGGACGTCCTCCCCACTCATCTCTGGGAGGCTCCTCCCCTCCCTAAACTTCTCCACTCGCTTCCTGATCTCCTCTGCCTCTCTCTTCGCCGCCCTCTCGATGTAGTCCTGCGAGATTCCGTAGAGTGTTGCGACCTCCTCCTCGACCGCCATCTCGCCGTCCTCGGCGACGGCAGCTACTGCTAGTTCAGGATTTCCAGGCACTCCTATCTTCCTCGCGATTATGACGTCGAGCCTCGCGTTCAGCCTATTGGCTATGACGTAGCCGACCACCACACCTCCCCTAGGTATGCCGAGCACGATCGTGGGTCTCCCGGCCCTCCTCTCCACCTCCCTCGCCAGCTTCTCGCCGGCGTCTAGCCTGTCCTCGAAGTACATTCAACCATAGGTGTATCGAGGAGTCTATATGCTTTGTCCCCGTCGGGTTTAGAAGAAGAGCTTCTGCTCCTCGGAGAGCTTAGAGGTCTTTACCAGCTTGGCGGAACCAGGCCTAGCCTTCTTCAAGACGTTGAAGCCACAGTATGGACAGCGAGTCTCAGCCACCTTCGAGAGCCTATCCCTATCAAAAATCCTACCACACTGGACGCACTGATAAAGAACCTTCTCAGACATGCAGAAAACAAGTAGAGACCAACCTTTAAACCTATACCACGCACCCCACTACAAAACATAAATAAAAACCAAAGCAGAGATAGAGAGTAGGCGGGGGTCGCCAAGCCTGGTCAAAGGCGCAGGGCTCAGGATCCCAAAAGATGAGAACCCCTGTCCCGTAGGGGTTCGTGGGTTCAAATCCCACCCCCCGCACCACAATGAAAACTTTATTCATCAACGAACGTCTATAAAGCATCAAAGAATCCCTACTCAACCATAGGCCATGCCTGATAAAAATTCGTGATCGAGATTATCGACTATACATTACCAAGAAATCGACAAGAAAGCCTACGGTTTTTAACCGTGGGATGGATTGTCGATAGGCTTAAATGTGGCTTAGGATGATTTCGTGTTGAGCGTGTC
>Ga0080004_1133963_pt1 | contig 31898 bp, 38 predicted proteins | sample WasSprMetagenome_FD_69207 | JGI IMG/M metagenome (GOLD analysis project Ga0080004, IMG submission 69207) | Sulfidic aquatic microbial communities from Washburn Spring, Yellowstone National Park, USA - WS (SPADES assembly) (version 2) | ecosystem: Environmental > Aquatic > Thermal springs > Hot... | reverse complement strand
AACTTCCTTTTGCCCAGCCGCTGACGCCTTCGCCATCAAAATCGCCCCCGCAATCGCAAATATCAGCCAAACCACTTTCGCCTTCATCGCACCACACCTCGTTGTTGGGCTTGCATTATTCCCTCAACTTCCGCTCTTGTCCCGATAAACCAGTCGCCTGGGATGGTGTGCTTGATGGCTGCCATCGCCAAGCCGTAACGCAAGCCGAGTTCCCAGTCACCTTGCAACAAACCGTAAATCAAGCCTGCCGCAAAGGCATCGCCTGCACCGAGCCTGTCAACTTCTTCAATTTGGTAGCCTGACTGCGAGAAAGTTCCTTGCGGCGTCGCAACCACCGCTTTGTCGCCGTGAGTTACCGCAACATTCGGGATTCGCAAACTCGCTTGCAACTGTCGGGCAATTGTTTCGATGTCCGCTGTCAAGTTGAACAAAGTTGCCGCATCGTCTTTCGTGCATATCAGCAAGTCAACGCCTTTGAGAAGAGTGAGCAAGGTTGCTCTCGCTTGTTCGGGTGTCCAGAGCCTTGAGCGATAGTTGACATCAAAACTGACGAACATGCGCCGCTCTTTTGCCCTGAAGATGCACCCTGCGACCAAGTGGCGGCAAAAATCGCTCAACGCAGGCGTTATCCCTGTCAAGTGCAGGACTTTTGCTTGACCGATGAAATCCCAGTCAAGTTCGTCGACCTTAAGGGTGTTGATTGCTGAATGGCGTCGGTCGTAAACAACGACGCTCGGTCTCGGTGGCGCTCCTTTCTCGTAGAAGTAGAGCCCGACCCGCCCTTCCTGTGTCCAGACGACTCGGGATGTGTCAACGCCAAACCTTTGAGCCTCACGCACAATTCGCCTTCCCAAAGGGTTATCCGGCAATTTTGAAACCCATGCAACCGGGACACCCAACTGAGCTAAAGCGACAGCGACATTCAACTCAGCACCGCCGATGTGGACTTCAAGGAGCGGAGTCGTCTCCAATCGTTGATGGTCAACCGGCGTCAAGCGAATCATCGCTTCGCCGAGAGTCACCGCCTGAACGCTCGCCATTGCACCTCACCTCTTGTCGTTGCTTCACTTTCTGACGACCGAAACAACGGGTTGGGTTGAATTTAGCCGTTGCGCAATTTGCCGAATTTTCTCCGAACTCAAGTTGGCAATTTCTTCGCCGTATCGCTCAACAATTCTCGGGTCACCGTAGATAGCCCATGCCCATCCCAACTCACGGACGAGCCTCATCGGGTTGTTCAAGTTCCGATAGTGCTCCCAAGCCAAACTCCTTTTCAAGCGGGCAAGTTTCGCATCGGGCACACCTTTTTCGCCGATTTCCCGCAAAACTCGCCCCACCCACTTTTCAATCAAGTCCGTGTAAGGTCGCAGCCTCGCATTTATCGTCAAAGCCATCTCGCCTCTGACAGGGTTGGCGACCATGCTCCATTCCTGCACCACGCCAAGTTGACCGAACAGAAAAGGGAGTGCGGTTTGCCTCAAGTGCGAAACCAAAGCGTCCATTGCGACTTTCTCTTGAGCCGAAATAGGAATGCGCCACCCGATGCCCCAGAAAACTTCGTTGTGCCGGCTCAACACTCTTTTCAGTGCAGGCTCAAGGTTCGGTGCGAAATTTTCTTCCCAAGTCAGTTCCAAAGAAGCAGAAGCGGTGATGGTTTGGTTGTTGCCAGCAAGTATCGCTTTCAATGCGTTCAAAGTGGCTTCGTCTCGGACGACGGCGATAAGGGCGAAATTGTGGGCTGAAAAGTGCTTGCGGTGAAATCGCAATGCATCTTCAAAATTCAACCGCTCAATGGTCTCGAGCCATCCTGTCGGCGGATGGGCATAAGCAGTGCCGTCAAACAATTTCGCCTCCAGCATCGCCTTCATCAGCCAGAGTGGGTCTTCGTAGAGCGCCAAAGTCTCCAGCCACATCAACCGCTTCTCCCGCTCCAAAACCTTCGGGTCAGAACCCAAATCCCTAACGGCTTCAATGAGCAGCGGAAAAACTTGTGCGAGCACACTTTCAGGCGCTTGAATGTGAAAAGCCATGAAGTCACGACCTGTCTCAGGCAAAAGCAGTGCACCTTGCCGTTCCAACGCAATCTGGATTGTCGTGCCGTTGAAAGGTTTCAAAGGCAGAAGGTGCTCAAGCAGGTGAGCCGTTCCTTCCTTTCCCTTCGGGTCAGCGCCGCTCCCGCAATTAACCCAAAGGCTGGCGACGGAATACTGTGCGTCGGGGCGAATGAAAGCAATCACTTGAGCGCCATTCGGCAATCGTTCGTAAACGCTGGTGAGTTGACCGTCAGCGTGAACTGGCAAAAACATGCCCACCAAAAACATCCAAAACCAACCCATCCTCATCTCTCCCGTTCAGGTCTAAGGCGCTCGCTCAGACTCAGTGGGTTAGTGCGTAGTGAACCAAATTCACGCCGAAGCGGAAGGCATATTCAAAGTCTGGCGGCAAACACGCACACATCGGTCCCGTCCACTTCCAACTTTGCCACGAGCACTCCTCGGCGTTTTGCGAATAGACGAGCACCAATCTCCCGTTCAATTCCATCCCTTCGTGGAAAGTTTTCCCGCCCCTTCGGGCTTGGGGAATTTTGTCAATGCGATAGGGAACTCGGTAAATCGGGTGGTTCGGCGGAATAGGTTGAAGTTTCGCCTCAGGCAGGATGGCTTGAATTTCCGGTCGCAGTTCGGGGCGAAGCCTCAACTTAGCGTTGCACTCGCTGATGAACAAAAAACCGCCGCCTTTTAGGTAACGCCTCAACCTTTCCCGTTCCGCCGGCGACAAATTCATCGGTTGGTGTTCGCTGACGAAGATGACGATGGGGAATTGGAAGATGTCATCGTTGTCAAGGGAGACGACGACTCGTTGTCGGTAAAGGTGAGACCAACCCGTTCGCTCGGCGACATTGCGGATAAGGTTGAAATCGCTCATCGGGTCAACCCTAAGCGTGCTTTCGCGAAGTCTCAGACGAGCGATGGCTACAACATGCGGCGGCAGTTTCGGCACAGGTGGCAACGGTTCCAATTTCTCTTCGGGAGCGACCGCTTCGCCTGACGGCGGTGGCGGTTGACTTCCGACCAAAACTGCCAGACAGAAAAGCAAAACCACTATCATCCAACGCATCGCTTTATCACCGCCCGATGATTTCGCCGATCCATCTCGCTGGAAATCTTCACCGTCTCAAATTCCGAACCAGTCGCATATCAGCAGTCCACAAAGTCGCTTGGTGTTGACGAGCCAACTGAATGTAAATTGCGTCGGCATATGGGCAATCAAACTCTTGAGCCGCTGCCCAAACATCCTCAGGTCGCCAGATTTCGCCTTCTCGGCACCAAATAAACGGAATTCGGCTCAAGAAGTGAAAGATTTCGTCTGCTGTGATAAGTAAAGGTCTTTGGACAGCAAGTGCCTTAAGCACTCCGCCTAAGACCTCATCCAAAAATCGGTCAGGCACAAAGGCAGTTAAGCGCTCGTCTTCTATTTCCTGAAGAAGCCGCATCGAACCTTCACGGGCAATCCAAGGCTCATCAAGGATGAGCACTGCCGGCATAACCGAAGCGTTTACTACCACTCTCTCCGCTTCTTGGCTTCGTCCCATGATCGCCACTTCTCCTCAATCATTTTCTGCACGATGGGACCGGTGCCTTTGATGGCGATATTTCGGTTGAACCAGTCCCAAAATTCCCTCCACGAAATCCTGCCTTCTTTAGCGGCTTGGAGCAGTTCATCAAATTTCTTCATCTTCCGTTTAGCCTGTTGGCGGCGCCGCTCTAACGCCTTTTTGCTCACTTTGGGCATGGTCTCTCACCTCATCGTGGGCTGCTGAAAATATAGCGCAACAAATGTGGGCAAAGCGATTGCTACTATTGACATCGTAGCAAGTGCCTTCAACCTATTTCTGTCAAAAGCCCTCAAAGCGAGGTGGTGTTCAATGGCTCGTTGGTCGGTTTGGGCAGTTTGTTTCTTGCTGGCAGCATCGGTTTGGGGACAGGGAAATTCGGAACCGACAAACTCGCAAGAAAACGAGTTGCAGAGGCTCAGGGAGCGAGTGGCGGCGTTGGAGAAATTGGTTCAGGTTTTGCAGGCTGAGTTGGCAGCCCTCAAAAACAACGGGGCTGCACCACCTCTGGGAACTCATCCGGTAGCCATAGAGCAACAAGCCGACGAAGAGAAGCAAAAACTGGAGGAAGAGTTGAAGCGGGAACTGGAGCAGCAACCAATCCCGTCAACTGTTTCTCGTCCCTCGTCCCCTCCTTCCTACGGCGCAGTCGTTTTCGGTGGTGGTCTTTGGCAGGCGTTGAACCCTGACACTTCTGTCATCGCCAACTTCCGAACTGCCTTTCGGGGCAAGCGCCCGTTCGCTTCCTTTGCAGGCTCTGAGTTCAGTGAAGCGGAGTTGGCATTTCAGGCAGCAACTGACCCATCCTCCCGACTTGACACTTTCATCGCTGTCGGTCCTCATGGCGCTGAGGTTGAAGAAGCAACGCTGAGCGTTTTGGACACGACTTTTTTGCGTTTACCACGAAACCTTCAAATCCGACTTGGGCTGCTGCGGGCGCCGTTCGGGCAGTTGAACAACATCCACCCTCCTGAACAACCCTTCGTGGACACGCCACTTGTCCACAGGCTTTGGTTTGGGCACAAGCATGGGGACAACGAAAATGGCAATGGGCACGAACACGAAATTAGCCCCGAACAAATCCCAACTGAAGGGAGTTTTGTGGGGACGGGACTGTCCCTTAACTGGATGGTGCCGATGGGCAAACATTTGACTTGGCTGACAGTCGCTCCACTCAACACTCACAATTCAGTTTTTGACGCCGATACAGGTCGCCCTGCTTGGCTTTTCAGGCTGAGGCACATGCGTGAACTTTCCCTGACCCAATCGCTGAACTTGGGGCTCAACTACGCTTTCGGTCGCAACGATTTGGGAAAAGACACGAAGTTGTTCGGGGTTGATGTGACTTACCGATGGCGACCTTTGAAAGAAGGCTTGTATCGCTCACTGGTCTGGCAAACGGAAGCGTATTGGGGTTGGCGTGGCACGGGCAATGGCGATGTTAAGCCCAAAGGTTGGTTCACGATGGTTGAGTATCAACTTTCGCGGACGCTCTTTCTGGGGGCTCGTTACGATTTCGCCCAAGCGCCGGACAAAAGTTTCAGCGGGCGCGGCTTCTCGCTGGCAATAACTCTGTTTCCCAGCGAATTCGGTCGTTATCGGCTCCAATGGAGCCGCTTGAAAATCGGCGGGCGAACCGTCCACGAAATTTGGCTGCAAACGACATTCAGCATTGGCGTCCATAGACCGCATCCGCTTTGAAGCAGAGAGGTGAGCGAAGATGAAGCGGATGTTAGTTTGGCTTATCATCGCACTTGTGGCTTTGATGTTAGCAATTGCGCCGGGCGCTGCAAGGAAACTTAGGGTGGTTGCGACGACGAACGACCTAAAATGGGCTGTTGAGCAAATTGGTGGCAAGAATGTTGAGGTTGTCGCTTTGATGCACCCGCTCCAAAATCCCCACACAGTTCAGCCTCGCCCTTCCTTCATCGTTCAACTCAACCGAGCCGATTTGCTGGTTCGCATCGGGCTTGACTATGAGGAGACATGGTTGCCGCCTTTGGTGGAAGAGTCGCGGAACCCTAAAATTCGGCGGGGCGGTGTGGGCGATGTTGATGCCTCAATCGGAATCCCGCTGCTTGAAATCCCTCAAGGTCGCGTCACTCGCGAGCAAGGCGAAGTCCACATCTTCGGCAACCCGCACTATTGGCTTGACCCGGAGAACATGAAAATCATTGCCCGAAACATTGCCAACGGATTAAGACGGATTGACCCTGCAAACGCCGATGAGTATGAGCGTAACCTGAAAAGGCTTGAGCGTCTGATGGACGATTTGCTGGACGAGACACTGAAATTGGCGGCACCTCTCAGGGGCGAAAAATTCGTAGCCTACCACACAACTTGGAGTTACCTCGCAAACCGATACGGCTTCCGCATCATAGGCTACCTTGAACCCAAGCCCGGCATTCCGCCGTCAGCCTCTCATCTCGCTGACTTGATTGTCCGAATGAGGCAGGAGAAGGTGAAGGTCATCATCAAAGAGCCGTTTTACGAGAACCGCACCCCAAACATGGTCGCTCAAAGGACAGGAGCGAAGGTCGTGGAAATTTGCCCAACCGTTGGCGGTGAACCAGACACCGAAACTTATCCGAAACTGATTCGTCGCATTTTGACCAAGCTGGTCAACGCCGCGCAAAGCGTAAAGTGACCTGCTTTGCCGAAACGAGCGGAACATCGCAAAATTTTTGCTGCATCTTTTGGAAAGGAGCGATGTCCGATGCGCTATCAATACACGATTGTGTTGGAGCGCAACGAGGAAGGTGGCTACACAGTCACTGTGCCAGCATTGAAAGGGTGCATAACAGAAGGTGACACGCTGACGGAAGCCATCGCCAATGCTCAAGAAGCAATTGCTTGCTATCTTGAGTCCCTTCTTCAACACGGCGAACCCGTCCCGTCCGATGTCTCTTCCATTAAGGTTGCGACGGCAAGATTGAGTGAAGTCTTCATCGCAAAGGTCGCTGCGGCGCTATAACCTTCGCAAACTTGCTGCGTGACCCGTAAGGCGATTGGGGGTAGCCACTGATGAGCGAAATTTTGGTCAGCGTTGAAAATGTGACGCTCGGATACGGGCGCAAGACAGTGCTGAGAGATGTGACGATGCAGATTGGGGCGGGTGAATTTTGGGGGTTCGTCGGTCCGAACGGGTCGGGGAAAACGACTTTGATCCGAGCGCTTTTGGGTTTGCTCAATCCAAAGCAGGGGAAAATCGTTTGGCACAAAAAAGTCCGCATCGGATATGTCCCGCAACGAGAAGCGTTGGACGATTTGCTGCCCATGACTGCTTTGGACATCGTTTTGATGGGGCGAATCCGCAAGGGCGGGTTTTTGCACCGATTCTCTCCCGACGATTTTGAAGCGGCAAATCAAGTCATGGAACAGGTCGGAATTGCTGACTTAGTTTCGTTGCCCTTCCGCGAACTTTCTGGCGGGCAAAAGCAAAGGGTTTTGATCGCTCGGGCTTTGGCAACTGAACCAGATTTGCTTCTCTTGGATGAGCCGACCAACGGCTTGGACTTGCCGACAGAACATGCCATCATGGAATTGCTGCGAAAAATCCACGCCGAACAAGGTGTCACCATCGTCTTCGTCACCCACCTTCTCAGTCTGGCTGCCAACTCGGCAACTCACTTGGCTCTCTTCCAAGATGGTCGCGTGACGGCGGGAGAAATCAGCGAATTGCTGACTGACCAACAGTTAAGCGCGACCTACCAAACTCCCATCACCGTCCACGAACTCAACGGCTACAAAGTCGTGATGGTTCAAGGCTCAAAGGAGCGGGTCAGAAATGCTTGAGATGCTGAAACACGATTTTTTGCGCCATGCTCTGGCAGCAGCGATGATTGCGGGGGCATCTTTGTCTTTCGTCGGCGTGTATGTGATTTTGAGGCGCATTGTTTTCGTGGGAGCAGCGCTGGCTCAGTTGGGAGCGGCTGGTGTCGGCTTGGCGCTTTTAACGGGGCAGTCACCTTTGTTGGGCGGAACAGCGGCAGTTTTCGCTGGGGTTTTCGGTTTCATCTTGATGCCTCAGCAAGAGCGGGTAGTTTCGCGGGAAAGTTTGCTCGGTGCAACCTACGCTCTCGCTTCCGCTTTGGCTTTGCTTTTCGTAGCGCTAAGCCCTGTGGGTGAAGCCCACATTACTGCCCTTTTGTTTGGCGACCTTTTGGCTGTCGGGCACGGCGATATGGAACTTCTCGCTGCGGCATGTTTGTTCGTCGTCTTCATCCACTTCCTCGCTTATCACGCTTTTGTCGCCGTAACAGTTGACCCGACATTCGCTCATTCGGTTGGCGTGAAGGAAAGGTGGGTCAACCTCCTTTTCTACTTGAGTTTGGGCGCTTTAATCGGTGCTTGCATAAGGGCAATTGGGGCTTTAGTCGTTTTTGCCTTCCTCGTTTTGCCACCGATAGCGGGACTGCTTTGGGCAAAAAGGCTTCAAACGGCTTTCGGCATAGCCATCGCAGTTGCCTTAATCTCAGCAATTTTGGGCTTGTGGCTTTCCTTCGCTCACGATTTGCCTGCCGGTCCTTCGGTTGTAGCAGTTTGTGGTGGTCTAACCCTTCTGGCTGCTGTAGCAAGGTGGGCGACAAATTTGCGTTTGGGGTAAACTTGCGGAAGCGAGGAACCAAGGACTCTCGAAAGAACGGTGCTCCGTCGAAACTCTGGGCTTTAACATTCCGCTCCAACCCGGCAATTTGAGCCCTTAACATCTCCGCCAAACTAAAGCACACTTTTGACGCAACCGAAGAAGGGAGTGACCTGCCATGCGGCTTCGGAAGCAAATCAATCAGTTCAAGACGGCTGTCAAGGAACGGTTCATGGCGAAGCGGAAACTGATTCACCCGCGAGAGGAAGTGACCCAAATCGTTCACGAGATTCGCAGGTTTCTGGCTTCCCGACAAACCGAAGGGCTTCGCCAGTTTTTGGAGCAATTCCACCCTGCCGACATCGCTCTGGCAATGAGGTTTTTGCACGACAGCGAGAAGGAGCAGGTTTTCCGACTGCTTGACCTTGAATCGGCTGCTGAAGTTTTGGACGAGGCTGACGAGGCGACCGAGCGACACCTTGTCCAAACAACCGACCCAGAGCGGCTCTCCGACTTGCTTGAAATCTTGCCACCAGATGAAAGTGCCGACATCGTTGGATTGCTTGAACCCGAAAAACGCGAGCAAATTTTGAAACTGATGGAGCCAGAGGAAGCACAGGAAGTCCGCGAATTGCTTCGCTACCCACCCGACACCGCAGGCGGCATCATGTCACCAGACTTCATCGCTGTCAGAGAGGACATGACTGTTGAGCAGGTGCTGGAAGTTTTGAGGGAGCGAGCCGATGCGGAGAGCATCTTCTATGTCTATGTCGTGGACGAACAAGGTGTGCTCAAGGGTGTGCTCAACTTGCGCAAATTGCTTACATCGCCGCCGAACACTTTGGTTCGGGACATAATGACCCACGGTGTCATCTTCGTTTTCCCAGAACAAGACCAAGAGGAAGTCGCTCACATTTTCGCCCGCTACGACCTTCTGGCTTTGCCCGTTGTTGACCACGACTATCGGCTCATCGGCGTTATCACCGTTGACGATGTGATGGATGTCCTGCAAGAGGAGTTGACAGAAGATTACTTCCGCATGGTCGGTTCGGATGCAGCCGAGTTGGAGCGCAAGACACCCGCAGAAATCGCGAAACTCAGGTTACCTTGGCTGCTCATAACTGTCGTGATTGAACTCGTAGCGGGTTTCGTCATCCACAGGTTTGACAAGACCTTGGGCTCTGTCATCCTGCTTGCGTCTTTCATGCCCGTTATCCAAGCGATTTCAGGGAACACAGGGCTTCAATCAGCCACCATAGTCGTGCGCGGACTGGCTACAGGTCACATCACTTTGCGCGAATGGTGGAGACCTGTTTGGCGGCAACTCCAAACGACGCTGATTTTGGGCGCCATTTTGGGGACACTGATTTTCTTCGTCGGCGGCTTTTGGCACGGTTTGCAAAAGATGCACGAACGAGGGACATGGTTTGATCCTGTGTTCGGGTTTGTCGTCGGGTTCTCCATGTTCATCGCTATCAACTTGTCTGGTTTCGTCGGCACAGTCATCCCAATGATTTCCAAGCGGTTAGGCTTTGACCCAGCACTAACTGCAGGTCCCTTTGAGACAGCGTTCCAAGATGTCGTAGGTGTGACAATCCTTCTCGGGTTGGCAACGCTGCTGCTACGGTGGTTGGCATGAAAAAGCCGAGCACCGGGAAACTCGTGATCGGTGGTCTGACCATTGTGCTCGTTGGGCACATCGTTTTCGCCCTAACTTACCAATGGCTCATCCCGCTCGGTTATGGTCCTGACGAACCGCGCCATTACGGCTACATCCAGCACCTTGTCTTGTATCGCTCATTGCCTGTTCTCGGTGACCCGTCGCATCCCTACTATTGCCACATGGACCCGCGCCCGCCCAACGCAATAGGGATTCACCCGCCCCTTTATTACGCACTGCTTGCGCCCATATACGCTTTGGTTGCGGGACAACGCATTGACCACCCTCAAGCCAATCAAACGCCTTTTCAAAAACTTCCGCCTTCCCGCAGTCTGCTCGTGCAACATATCTTGCGCACTTTGTCGCTATTGATGTCGCTGGTAACTCTCTGGCTCATCGCCCAAACCGCTTTGTTGTTTTTCGACTGCCAGTCGCCAATCGCCATTCGCCAGTCGCTGGATGCTTGGTGGCTTTTAGGGATGGTGGGATTTGTCGCTTGGCTGCCACATTTTCTGATGCTCAGCGCCGTCATGAACAACGACACGCTGACAATCTTGCTTGGGCATCTTTTCCTGTTCCTTCTGGCGAAGCAAACCATTTCAGCAAGCAACCTGCCGCCAGTCGCCAATTGCCAGTCGCCAGTCGCCCTCAAAGAAGTCGCTGCTTTGGGACTTGTTTTCGGACTGCTTGGTCTAAGCAAAGCGTCGGCGCTTGCTTGGTTGCCCCTTTTGCTGCTTGGAACTTGGCAAATCGCAAAACGCTCTCACCCGCATCAATGGTGGCAAAGTGTTGCCATCGCTTTGGGCTTGCCTGTTTTGATTTGTGGTTGGTGGTATGTCCGCTTCTACTTGCTTTATGGGCGTTTGATGCCAATCGTCAAGTGGACGGAGAACCCAGAGTTGCTGCTTAATTCGCCAACGGATTTAATCTGGCGTCCTGACGCTTGGTTTCTGGTTTGGCGTTTCCTTTTAGGCGTCGCTCGCAGCCTTTGGGGGCAAGTCGACTGGTTCATCCTCAAACCCGAACATGTTGTCGCTTGGCGCCAAAAATTCGGCACACCAGCAGAAACTGCGTATCCGCTCACCGAGCCATTGTGGCTGTTAGCAGTTTTGCTTTCGCTATCTGCCCTCATCGGTTGGCTCGTTCGGTTCGTCGAGTGGGTTCAAACCACCAGTCGCTATTCGCCAGTCGCCAGTCGCAAATTGCACATTTCGCCCAAGCATCAAGCAGGTGCATTCCTCATTTTGGGCTTCGTGCTGCTTTTCCTCGCTCTCATGCATTACACCTTGTTCACCCATCCAGGGGGCTACGAAGGTGGACGATACTTGCTGCCGTCCATTGGTGGGTTTGCGTTTCTCTTTTGGCAAGGGCTTTTTGGGCTTGTCCCTGAAAGGTGGCGACCAGCGCTTGTCTGCTTCGTCCTCGCTTTGCTTTTGGCGCTGAACATCGGTTGTGTCATCAACTTGCACAACTTCCTCAACTCACTTTATGCGCCGTCATGAAAAGGGCGAAACGATATGCGACCGCAAGCGTTGTATCGGGTTGACCAGAAGATTGGTGGAGCAATTTGTTGGCTTGCAAGTTTTCTCGCAAGCCGCCGCAAACGAATGCCGGAACCATCGGAGTGGCGGCGGATTGCTGTCGCCAAATACATGGGCATGGGTAGCCTCGTTTTAGCGACGCCGCTTTTGCAAATTCTTCGGCAAAGCGCACCTCAAGCGGAAATTGCCATCTTCACTTCTTTAGACCTCGCTCGGTTGGCTCGCATGTTGCCTGTTGACAAAGTTTTCGCTTGGGATTTCCGCTCGGTCTCATCTGCGCTGAAAACTTTCCTGCCCTTCATCTCGTCATTGCGCCGTTGGCGTCCCGATGTTTTCTTTGACTTGGAGTTTTTCGTCAACACTTCAGCGCTCATCGCATGGCTCTCAGGCGCACCGATAAGAGTTGGTTTTCACCATGCTCAATCACCTCGCGGTCAGTTACTGACCCACTATTTGCCCTTCACACCGCGCCACACGGCTGAACTGTTCGCAGGTCTGGCTTGGGCAGTCGGAATTTCGGTTAAATCGTTGCCTTCGCTTTGTCGGCTAAGTTATGACCCGCAAAAAGTGCGAAACGAAGTTCGTTCCCTGCCTCGTCCCTTCGTCGTCGTCAATCCCAATGCGGGAGAATTGGCTTTGCAGCGTCGGTGGATGCCGGAACGGTTTCGCGAATTGCTTTACCGGCTTTTGGACTCGTTCCCGAACATGCATTTCGTCCTCATCGGCAGCCGAAGCGAGCGCAAATATGTGGCGGGTGTTCTGGCGGAACTGGCAAATCACCCCCGCATCAGAAACTTGGCGGGTCAGTTGAACTTGGACGAGTTGTGTTTTGTCCTTGACAACGCTGTCGCCCTCATCACCAACGATAGCGGACCGATGCATTTGGCTGCAGCCTTGGGGACACCCTGCGTGGCATTGTTCGGACCAGAGACGCCCGACCACTACGGACCGATGGGGGAAGGACATCGGACAATTTACAAGCGCTTGCCTTGCTCACCGTGCTTGACGCCTTTTGACGGCAAAATGTTCCCTTGCCCATTTGAAATCCAGTGCTTGCGGGAAATCAGCGTGGACGAAGTTTTTGAAGCAGCAAAAAAGGTCATCAATCGTCGGTAGCCCCGCCGCAATCCAATTCACTGCCCCAATTTCTCAAGACGGTGGAATTTAACCTTCCCCAAGGGCGGTAAGGGTAGTCCCCTTTGCAAGCGCACTATAATCCAGCCCTCAATAGCCTCCCTCAAATTTTCGCGGCACTCCTCCAGAGTTTTGCCTGTAGCCCAAATGCCTTGAAGTTCTGGGACCTCCCCGTAGTAGGGCTCTTCGTCGTCAATGATTTCGTAACGGGCGCGTTTCAAAGCTTCTTGGATGTATTCCAGCAGCATGTCTCGTCACCTCTCAATCCCTCAAGGCAAAGGTTGTGACCGCAAGAAGTTTTCTACTTCGTCACGGGTTGGCATGGATGGTTGTGCTCCAACTTTCGTGCAGGCTAAAGCACCTGCGGCGTTGGCGAAGATGACAGCCTCTTCCAGCGGTGCGCCCTCTGCCAATTTGACCGTCAATGCTGCGGCGAATGCGTCCCCTGCAGCCGTCGCGTCAACGGCTTGAACTTGGAAGGCTGGAAAATGTCGGGTGAAATCGTGAGTAGCAAGCAAAGAACCGTTTGCCCCTAATGTCAAGACAACCGATTTCGCACCTTTGTCCAACAACGCTTTTGCCGCCCGCTCGGCGCTCTCAAGGTCGGTGACAGCAATTCCTGTCAAGCCCTCAATCTCCCGCTCGTTCGGTGTCCAAACATCCACCAACCCGAACCACTCCTCAGGCAAAGGTTCGCGGGGAGCAGGAGCAGGGTTGACGACCACAATGGCACCGTGACGGCTCGCCTCCCCGATGGCGTAGCTGACCGTTGACAAGGGGATTTCAAACTGAACCAGCAACGCTTTTGCTCCATCCCAGATCGCTGATGCCATGTCAATGTCTTCTCGGCTTACCCGACCGTTTGCGCCGGGAGCGACGACTATCTCGTTTTGCCCCGTTTCATCAACGAAGATGAGAGCGACACCCGATGGAGTTTCTGGGTCGCGCCGGACGAAATCCGTGCGGACGCCTGCTTCCCGAAAACTTTGAAGCAGCATATCGCCGAATGCATCCGTTCCGACCCGACCGATGAACCAAGTCTCGGCACCCAGCCGAGCACATGCGACAGCCTGATTAGCACCTTTACCGCCGCATGCCATCTCAAAGCGAGTTCCCAAGACTGTTTCGCCGGGTGCTGGCAATTTCGGAGCAAAGGCAACCATGTCCATGTTGGCGCTTCCTACCACAATGACCTTAGCGCCCATCCTTCTTCACCTCGTTGTCTCTTACCGCGTTGTTGACTCGTCGCTCTTTTTGTCCTTACTCTTGCTGGCGTCATCACCCTGTTGTTCCTTTCCTTGCTCTGGCGATTTTTCTGGCGCAGGTTTTTCTGGTGTGGATTTTTCTGGTGTCGGTTTGACCGAGGGCGCTTTTTCTCCGCCACTTGAAGGCGTCGTTGGCGCTGGCGTTGGGGCTGGTGCTTCAGGGCGCATCAGGAAAGTTGTCAAGAGCCACAAAGTCGTCCCGACATCAATTTCGCCTTGCGTCCTTATAGCCACGACCCTGATGCTGCCAGAGTTGGCATTGAGCCGAGCAGTGAAAACGAACAAACCTTTTCTGGGCGGTTCAACCATCACCATCGTTTCCCTGTTACCATCGCTGCTTCGGTTCCAGAAAATCCGGCGCCAGCCCTGCGCTTCCAGCAAACTTTGGTTCATCTGAATCAAATCGGCGGGCGTTGCACCTTTCTGACGAAAGTCATACTCAACCAGCCAAAGCGATTCCATGCCGGTGATTAAATCGCGCAGTTGTTCGCCCTGAATTACTTGACCACCGGAATGCTGAAGGCTGAAGTAACCGAAAACTTGAGCGACAACGGGTAGCAAATCGTCTTTCGTCAACTGGAGTTCCGTCAGAAGGGTCGCACCGGTTGGGACGAAAATGATGGGTTTCAGCGGGACGGTGGGCTTAGTCGCTGCTGAACTTTCTGCCGTCGGTTGCGACTGAGCGAGGGCAAGCGAAACCCAAAGGGCAAGCGCAAGACAAGCAAACAACTTTCGCATCATTTCTCACCTCGCCAACGAAGTTGAGCAGCCAATTCGGCAGCCTTTTGCCTCCATGGAGTTTGACTGTAACGCAACCAAAAAAGGTGAAGGGCTTGGCGTGATTTCCCCTCTTCGCCGAGCCTCCAACTCAATTCCGCCACTTTCAAAAGGGCTTGCGGCGCCCCTTTAAACTCTGCCACTTCTGCGACCTTTTGGAAAAGCGTCAACGCCTCGGAGTAGCGTCGGTGCCGCTCCAACTGCTCGGCAAGTGAAAAAAGGATTTCGGGCGACAAATCCTGAACCTTTAGTTCCGCCGCAATTTGACATGCTCTGTTTAACGCGCTTTCGTTCCAAAACAGATGCCCAAGGGATTTGCAAATTGCTTCTTCGGCTTTTTCCCGCTTTCCCGCTTTCAGAAAGTTGTGAGCGGCAGCGATCCAATCGTCAGATGGGTTCTGTGAGCGAAGGGCAAGTTGGCACCAAATGGATGCAGCCTCCTCCCATCGCCCTTCTCGTTCCGCCACCTCAACCTGTCGCTTCAATCGGTCGCAGATAGCCAATCGGTGCCAGCCAAGCCCAAATGCAACAATTGCGCCAACGGCGAAACTTGTGAGGTGAGCGACGACCGGCTTTTCGGGATTTTGGGAAACGAGCGACCAAATTTGGGCAACAAGCCACAAAGCAATCAGCAACCAAAGTGGCGTGCTGAACTCCTGAGTTCTCCAGCGCCACCCGTAAATTGCTCGCCACCTTAAGCCGATGTGCCTGAAGCGCAAGCAAAAAGTTCCCATAACGAAAGCCACCATCGCCGACGAACCGACTAACCGTGATGGGTCTAAAAGACCTTGCCACAACCAAAACGCCCCTTGAGCCTTCAGGGCTATCAAGTGCGCGACCAACCCAAGTGCCAAAAACTTCTGCCAGCCCAATTCCGCTTCCACGAACCAACCAAACAACCACAAGCCCGCAAGATTGACAATTGAGTGCCAAAAATCGGCGTGGACTAAGAGGGCGGTGAACGCTTTCCACCAATGAGGCTTTGCAGGGTCGTATCCGAACAACTCAAACCATTGCTCCTTCGCTGCTGGCGCAAAATCGTTTCGGCTCAAAAACACGAATTGAGCCAGCGCAGCCAACCAAACAGCAACGGTCAGCGCAGTTAGCCCTTTTGGAAAATGCTTGGGTCGCTCCGACAAACCTACCGGCACAATCAGCATCATTCTCTCTCACCGCTCCCGTAGCAATTATGCCCGCTCCAAATTCCAGATGGTGCAACCGAAAACAACATGCGACGAAGTTCAGCCCGCAGTTAGTGACGCAGTTTAAAATCGTTCATGCTACAGGTTTCAACGGGACGAGGGGCGTGGGACGAGGGACGGGAAAAATTGGGAGGGCGAGGCTCCTGCCGAGCCCAAACGGCAGCGAGCAGCGAATGGCGAATAGCGACTGGTAGTTTTTTGGAGAGCAGTGCTTCCGCACTGCCGCCAAATTTCTTTGCTTGACAACTGCACCCATCACTTCGCACTCCGCACCTTTTATGCACACTTGCACGCTCACACGCATATCGGCTGATTTTCAAGCATGCCATAATTGCAAAGCGGTGAGGGAAGATGGGTTTGAAAGGGCGAGATTTTTTGTCCGCTGCGGACATAACTGCGGAAGAGGCTTTGGCACTGTTTGAACTGGCGAAGCGCTACAAGGACTGTCGGCGCGCTCGCAAGGAACACGAAAAGCCCTTGAGCGGCAAAACAGTCGCTGTTCTTCTCCAAAAGCCATCGTTGCGCACTCGTGTGACCTTTGAACTTGCAGTTCACGAACTCGGCGGTTATCCCGTCGTGCTCACTCAAGCGGAGGTTGGGCTCGGTCAGAGGGAAGCGGTCAAAGATGTCGCACGAAACCTTGACAGATGGGTTGACGCAATTGTCGCTCGTGTCTTTGCCCATGAGACTTTGGTTGAGATGGCTGAATGTGCAAAAGCGCCCGTCATAAACGCTCTTTCCGACTTGGAGCATCCCTGCCAAGCCCTCGCCGATTTGTTCACCCTTTGGGAACTATGGGGCGATGTCCGAGGGCATCACTTGGCTTTTATCGGGGACGGGTTCAATGTCGCTCACTCGTTGATGCTCCTTTGTGCCGTGCTGGGAACTCACTGCACTGTTGCAACTCCGAAGGGTTACGAGCCCAAAGAAACCGTTGTCCGCAAAGCCCTTGAACTCGCCCAAAGAAGCGGGGCAAAAATTGCGGTCACTAACGACCCCGTTGAAGCGGTGCGAAACGCTGAAGCAGTTTACACCGATGTCTGGACGAGCATGGGGCAGGAAGCGGAGGCGGAAAAGCGAAGGCGAGATTTTGCTGGATTTCAGGTCAACACTGAACTGCTTCGCCACGCTCCATCCAATGTGGTCGTGATGCATTGTCTGCCTGCCCATCGTGGGGAGGAGATTACCGACGAAGTTTTGGATGCTCCATTTAGCCTCGCTTGGGAGCAAGCGGAAAACCGTTTGCATGCCCAAAAGGCATTGCTGGCAGAAATTTTGGGAGGGGAGTGAAATGAATGCCGAAAGACCGCCCGATACTTTGGCGAAGTTCACGAAAGTTTTTGTCTACCGCCAATCAGCGGTGAGACCGTATCTGATTGCATGTGCGGTCGTCTTTGCAATCATGGGCTTCCTCATGTGGGCTTACGCTAAATGGGAAGCCTTGACTTTTTCTGTGGCTGTCTTGCTCTCCATCCCAATGGCTCTGACGGCATCATGGACTCTCTACCTCTGGCTTGTCAACAAAACGGCGGTGCTGCTTGTAACCGAACACGGGGTCGTTTACAGCGACCGATGGGTTCGCAGAGCACTTTTGTGGAGCGAGATAGACGCCATTACCCGCTTCGCTATACGCAGCAAGAAAGGAAGGGGCATCGCTTTGAGGCTCGGTCTCAAATCCCTTGAGAACTGGCAGGAACTCATCAACTTCGCCCGCGAGTTTAGCGACGCGAAAATTTTGGTCTGAGACGCCCTCTTATCGGAAAGCCCTTTCCTTTTGCCTCCCTCGCGGGCAAAAATTTCCTGTCGGTGATGGGCAGATGGAGATTTTCAAGGTTGAGAAAGCAACGCTCTCAAGCGTTGACGATTTGAAAGCATATCACGCTCACATTCGCCCTTTCGTGTTGCAGCGGCTGGAAGAGTTCCGTGAGACTTGGGAACGGGGCGATGAAGCAATTTTTGAGGAACTCGTCTTCTGCATCTTGACGGCTGGTGCATCAGCCCTAATGGGGCTCAGAGGAGTGGAAGCGCTTCGCCCTGTCCTCTGGAGCGCAACCGCAGAAGAAATCGCTGAACGAATTCACTTTCACCTCTACCCCGGTGCTCGCGCTCAATACATCGTCGCCGCCAGAGAAATTGTCAGAAACGAACTTGGTGGTCGGTTGAAGTTGTGGATTGAATCGTGGAGAGGGCGCGACACCCGCAGGGACGCTTGCGTCCAGAAGTTCAAAGGCATCGGATACAAGGAAGCGTCCCATTTCCTGCGAAACATCGGCTTTCGCGGCTACGCTATCCTTGACAAACACATACTTCGTTCCTTGCACGCTTTCGGGGTCATAGACAGTGAACGCCCACCATCAACGCGGAACCGATACTTGGCGATTGAGCAGCGTTATCTCGCTTTCGCCAATCAAGTCGGCATTGACCCTGACGAACTTGACTTGACCTTATGGGCATCAAGGACGGGCATGATTGTCAAGTGAACTTCCGTTCTGATGGCTTGAAGTCAACTTGGCAAGGTTGACGAGGCATCAATACTGCGGCACGGACGGGTCAATTTCCTGAGACCAAGCGTTAATTCCGCCCTTGAGAACCTTGACCCTTGAGAATCCCATCCTCTGAAGCATCTGCGCGGCAAGTCTGCTCCTCTGGTCGTTTCGGCAGAAAACGACGATATCCGATGTCAAGTCCAACTCGTGGACGCGCTCTGGCAAATCGTCAAGGGGGATGTGCTTGTATGGGTAGGGGAACTCAGAAATTTCCAACTCTTCAGGTTCGCGGACATCCAAAAGCAGCAACGGTTCACCAGCATCAAGTCTCTCCTTCAGTTCCTGAGGCGTCACAAAAATTTCGTCGCTTTCGGGCAATTCTCCCCTCCTCAACCCGCAAAACTCCTCGTAGTCAATCAACTCGCGAATCGTCGGGTTATCGCCACAGACTGGGCAGTTGGGGTTTCTCCGGATGCGGACTGCCCTGAACTCCATCCTCAAGGTGTCAATAAGCAGCAACTTGCCTATGAGCGGTTCGCCGATGCCGACAATCAACTTGATGGCTTCTGCTGCCTGAAGCGCTCCCACAATGCCGGGCAGAACACCCAAAACCCCACCTTCAGCACAACTTGGGACAGCACCGGGTGGCGGGGGCGAAGGGAACAAGCACCGGTAACAAGGTCCTCGGTCAAAGCCGTTGAACGGGCGCGAAAGGAAGACCGAAACTTGACCTTCAAACCGAAAGATGCTGCCGTAAATGTAAGGCTTGCCCAAAATCACAGCAGCATCGTTCGTCAAGTATCGTGTCGGGAAGTTATCAGTGCCGTCAATGATGATGTCGTAATCGCTCATGATTTGCAGCGCATTTTCGGAGGTCAGCCTTTCAGGGTAGGTCTCAATCTCCACATCGGGGTTCAAGTCCTTCAACCTCTCAGCCGCCGCTTCAACCTTTGGGACGCCGACGACGCTTTCGCCGTAAAGGATTTGCCTTTGCAAGTTCGTTCGGTCAACGACATCAAAGTCAACTAAGCCTAACCGTCCAATCCCTGCAGCGGTCAAGTAAAGGGCGATAGGGCAGCCAAGTCCGCCAGCGCCGATAATGAGCACACTCGCTGCCCTCAGCTTCTTTTGCCCAGTCATCCCGACTTCGGGCAAAATCAAGTGTCGCGAGTAGCGCAAGATTTGTTCGTTGGTCAGGCGAACCTGTGCGATGTCTATCACGGCTCATCCCTCCGATAAATCCCGACATTTCAGCAAAGAAATTTTGGCATTGCTGTCAGAAAAAGGCAACAAGGTTCTGAAACTACCGCGACGCTCCTTCAAAGCGTTCGCTGGCTTTGGTTGGATGGTGGTTGGCTGACCGGAAGTTTTTCCCAACGACGAGACATCTTGGTCTCAGAATGCCATAATTTCTTTTGGCTTGCACTTTTGGAAAGGAGGTCGGTTGGAATGGGGCAAACGAGGCGAGCCTTTTTGCAGCGGACGGTCGGGACTTTGTTGACGGCAGCGACAACCGTTTGGGGACAGAAGAAGGAGGCGAAACAGAAGATGGAGTGGAAGTTGGGACTGCAAAGTTACTCACTCAGGTCAATGCCTTTTGACAAGGCTGTGGCGACAGTGAAGGAACTCGGCTTGACCTACCTTGAAGCCTTCCCGGGACATTTGCCGATGGAACGAGCGGAGGAAGCCAAGAAAATCTTGCAGCAGCATGGAGTCAAACTTATCGCTTATGGCGTTGTCGGGATGAGCAACAATGAAGCGGCGATGCGAAGGCTGTTTGACTTCGCTAAGGCAATGGGCATAGAGGTTTTAACTGCCGACCCTGCACCCGACAGTTTTGACCTTCTGGACAAACTCGTTGAGGAGTATGGCATCTATGTCGCCATCCACAATCACGGACCTGGCAGTAGGTATCCAGGCGTTGACAGCGTAGTTAAGGCAATACAAGGTCACCACGAGCGAATTGGCTTGTGCTACGACACCGGGCACGGTGCCCGAGCCGGCGACAACATCGTTGAGGCTGTGCACAAAATCGGAAAGCGCATTTATGGCGTGCATTTGAAGGATGTCAACGAACAAAAGCACGATGTGGTCATCGGCACAGGAATTTTGAACATCCGCGGCTTCGTTAAAGCACTCAAGGAAGTTGGATTCAAAGGCGCGTTCATGCTGGAATACGAACTTGAGCCGCAAAACCCTGTGCCCGGAATTCAGAAATCGCTGGATTTTGTCCGGAAGGTCTTGGCTGAAGTCGGCTGACTTGATCGGGGCAAAGTGCTATGGTGAGAATTGGGACTTCGGGTTGGGTTTATCCGCACTGGCGGGAGCGTTTTTACCCGCCAAGTTTGCCGACGAAGCAATGGCTTTCCTTCTATGCCCAGCACTTTGACACCGTTGAAGTCAACAACTCGTTCTACAGGTTGCCCAAGCGAGAGACCTTTGAACAATGGCGAAAGGAAACGCCTGGTAATTTTGCGTTCGCTGTCAAGGGTTCTCGCTTCATCACCCACATGAAGAAGTTGAAAGGCGTCGGAGAAGCCCTTGATCGGTTCTTCAGCGCTGTGGATGGTTTGGATGAAAAGTTAGCCATCGTCCTTTGGCAACTACCGCCGAACTTGAAAGCTGACGCTGAGCGATTAGATGCTTTCCTTCGCATGTTGCCTCGCCATTGCGCTCACGCAATTGAGTTTCGGCACCCGTCTTGGTGGCAGGAAGAGACGATTTGGAAAGTTATGGAGCGACACGAAATTGCCCATTGCGTTCCCATTGCGCCTCCGTTCCCAAAAGAACTCGCCTGCATAGTGACGGCGCCGTTGGTTTACCTTCGCTTTCACGGTTGGGACGGGCTTTATGCAGGCTTCTTCCCGGATGACGAGTTGGCTTGGTGGGCTGAACAAATCGCAAACTGGCAAAAGCAAGGGTTGACAGTTTTCGCCTACTTCAACAACGATGTGAACGCTTACGCTGTCATCAATGCCAAGACACTCAAGGCGATGGTTGCCCAATTGACATCAACCGAAAAATTTCGTGAGCCAAAGTAACTGCTTCCGAGGCGACAGAAAATGCTTGCTTAGCGTCATCCTCTCCAAAGATTTCCCAAGGTGTTCGCCACATACTTTCGTCACCATAGTCAGTTCCAGCATGAATCTCGGGACCAAGCAATTCGGCGCACTCTGCTAACCGCTCAACAAGTAGTGTGACATGATCAGGGAAGCGATTTTCCGAAAGAGCGCGACGGAGAAGAGGAGCGGGTAAATGAGTTCGGGTCCTAAAAGCGCCAAAACTACCTTCGCCGCGTTCTCGGCAGCCAACTGACTATTGTCAACGCATGACCTCCAGCGGCATAAGTTAAGGTCTTCGCCAGCCCCTCTCAAGAAACCATCTGCTAACCGAAGGCGATATCTTGCCTCCTCTCCGAAAGCCAACATTATCTTTGTCACCTCAAGAGCGATTTGACCAGAGCCACTCTTCTCCGGACCCTACCTTTTCCCGAACCAAGCCGGCTTTTCTGATGAAATCCCGTAACCTTTCCAACCAACGGGCAGCGAACCCGAATGGGTCATAGAGAATTTTTCCGTCAAGTGCGATGTCAAGGTGAAGGGATGCAAGGCGGTTTTCTAACTCGGAAGGTGTGCGCACCAAAAAGCAAACACAGCCTCGCCATTCAGATGGAATCAGTTGCTTAAGCATAAAGTTGCGTTCCATGAACCCCTCAGGTAACCCGTCAGCAATAACCAACAAATCCCAATCACTGTCTTCAGTGGCTTCACCTCTCGCCCTTGAGCCGAAAAGCACAATAGCGATTAGCCTTTCACCCAAGCCTGCTCTCAGTGCTTGCACAATGGGCTCAAGGATTTCGGTCACGGAAGTTGAATTCATTGGCGTCTCACCCAAAGCACAAATTTTAAGCCGCCGTTTCACGCCTTTCCTCCCTGAACAAGGTAGCGAAGATAGCGGCGCAGATCAGGGTGATGATGGCTGGGATGGTGAAAATCCAAGTGTAGTTGGTCTGACCATCCGATGTGAAGATGTCCTTCAGGAACCCAGCGAAGAAGCCTCCAATCAAAAGCCCAACACCCAGAACAGCGAAGTTGATGAGCGCCTGTGCCGATGAGCGGATGTCGCGAGGGGCAACCATATCGGTGTAGATGAAAGCAACGACAAAGAAGAAGACATAGCAAAAACCGTGTAACGCTAACGCCGCAATGGAGAGCCAAACAAGCCAAGGTGCTGCTTGATGACCAGCCCAAGTTATGGCAAAGACAATGTAGCGAATCGGCCAAGCAACGATGCCCACGAGAAGCGAATTACGAACTCCCCATCTTGGCAGGGCATAGGGCAACAGGAATGTGATGGTGAAAATTTCGGCTATCTGAGCAATTGTCATCCACGCAGGGAGCGTCCGTTCAGTTATACCCACAACCCGTCCTGCTTCCTGAAGGAACGGGAATGTCAGCATGTAGTAAAGGCGCAACTCGGTGGCGACGATAAAAGCGATGATGAAGAAGGTCAGGTAGTTGCGGTCTTTCAGCAAAACCAACGCCTCTCGGAACGCTAACGGGTCGGGCGCTTCCTTCGCAGGCGGGGTGTGAGGGAGCGCAAACGAAGCCAAACCCAGCAAGATGGAGAATATGCCAGCCAAGACGAAGACATCAATGACAGCCCAATCAGCCGAGCCGAACGCTGACCTCATAACGCTCAAAATCCAGCCAGCCACAATCCACCCAATGGTTCCCCAAACTCGTATCGGACCAAACTCCCGCTGCGGGTCCTTCAAGTGTTGGAAAGCAATTGAGTTCGTCAACGCCAGAGTCGGTGCGTAAAAGAGCGCATACAAAAGCATCAACGGCCACATCGTTGCAAGTTGCTTCTGTGTTGACAGGATGAGCATCAGGATGCCACCAACGAGATGGAATATGCCCAAAGCAGTTTGCGCAGGTAGCCATCGGTCAGCAACTTGACCTGCGGTGAATGGGGCAAGCAAGTTCATGATGGGAAGAGCGTTGTAAATCAAGGCGAGTCCAAAGCCAGTGAAGCCAAGTTTCTCAACGAGGATGCCCGAAAGGGGAGGTTCCCATGCGCCCCAAATCGCATACTGCAGGAACATCATTACAGCCAGCAGCGGTTGCGAAAACATCACCTTCAAAGCCGTTCCCAATTCTTGCCATCCGCTAACTTGCCTCTCTTCTGCCATCTTTACTCCCACCTCCGTTGGCGCAACTCCTTCCGTTCTCTCAAAGCGCCTTTCAAAGTTTACCACGCAAAAAACTCAAGGGACACTTCACTCAAACACAATTCGCAAGGGGAAGGGCAGTTTGTAGCGGAGCAGCGGATAAAGGATGCCGCCCCAAATCACGCCTGTCATCAGGAAGTGCCCCAAAGCCAAACCCAAAAACAGCGGCACTAATTTTCGGTGCAAACTCATCCCGCCGTAACGCAAAATCAAACCCTTGACCGCCCAAACGAAGAAAGTCGGAAACCAGTAAGGGCAATGGTGGCTGTAAGCGTAAGCCAACGGGAAACCCAACGGGTGCAGCGGGAAGGTGGGCATGAAGCGTCGCAGATGAGCCAGCAACAAAGTGACCGATGCACCATAGACCGTGAACCCAATCCGCCACCAATCTGGAGGCGTCGGCTTGTTGAGCAAGTTGCTCAGCAGCCGATAATCTTGGGCAGCAACATAGGTTCGGTAATCGGCAGTGCCCGGCGCACCTTCCAAAAAGTTCGCCCCTCGCCCGTAGTAAGCCGTCAAGTGGCTGACGAAGGCTGACCACAATCCCATCAACATCGCCCCGAAACTCAGCAAGCCCAATGGCAAGGCAGGTAGTTGAGTTTCCATAGCCAATTTCACCGCATCGGCAGCGTAAGCGCCGTTGAGGTTCAAGTAAAAATGACGCGCCACCCAAAACAGCCCCGAAAGCAACACCAAACTTTTCACCCCTCCCATCCGCAACAAGCCCGTGATGCCGAAAGCGTAATGCAAAAAGTCTCTGGGCGCGCCGTAAGGGTAAACCCACGAGTAAGGCATCCCCACTTCCGCACGAATGCGAGCGTAAGTGACAACAAACATGGTCAAAACGAGCCAGTAAGTCAGGGCAATCGTTGCTGCCATCCCCGATGCCATCATCCAACCTACAACAATCAAACTCCCCACTGCCATCAAACCGACGGCTGCCATTTGATGCTTAAAAGCACCTTGCCTCAAGCCACGCCACAAAAGCAACGCTGCCATCGCCAAATAACCGCCGACGCTTTGCGAGTGCGGGAACGGGAAAGAGTCGCCGATGCCCATCACCGTCGGAATTTCCCACCCAAACACCCCGACGCCGACAAGGGCGATAAGTTTAAGCACGAAGTAGAAGAACCAAACTGACAGCAAAACTTCCTGCGGGACGAGATAGCCGAAACCGACGCCTTCCACCAGCGGGAAAATCATCAGCGGGCGCAAAGCATTGAAGGGGCGGTCGGTAAGGTAAGGCGCTAAATCCCAAAAGCGGCGAACTTCTCGGAAAAGGGAGAAGAGAGCCATGATTGCTGTGGGCATCGCTCCCAAAAAGATGCCGAACCAAACGAGTTTTGATGCGAAAAAGTTTCTCCCTTCAACGCCACGAACCATTTGCAACGGGAGTTGAGCCAGCGGGAAGTTGAGCCGTTCGGTCACTAACCACTTCGGCGCTAAAAGCCAAGCCAACCCGTAACTTATCGCCCACAAACCGACGAAAAAGACCGTCCATCGCAAAAGCGGCGGAAGCCACTCATCCCAAGGGATGCGTCCCTCCATACCTTCAAAGAACCCTTTGATGATGGCGCTGTCTTTCGGCACCCACCAATCGGGCAGCAGAACCCAAAACTCCTTGAGACGGTTGTCGGGCGTTGCATAGTAAAGCGGAGTCGTCAACGAAGGGAAAAACGAGCGAACGCCACCGAAAGTCGTGGGCAACAAAGCGAAGCAGGCGAAAATGTAAAACGCCAAAAGTTCGGCGTCACTGAATTTCAACCAGCGGCGCAAAGGCAAAAGCAAAGTCAGGGCTAACAAAACGGGAACTGGCGGGTTGCCACCAGCGATGTTGGATGCCCCCGTGCGAAGTTCCGAATGCAACACCCAAAAGTTGACGGCGACCGCAAACAAAACTCCCAACCCCACGACCCGATGCCAACGGACAGGCACAGGCGTTGCCGTCAGGTCGGCGGAAATAACTTGCGAAGCCATTCCCTTCTTTTCCTTTCAAAAGGCGACTAACTTTCGGATTGCCTCACAAATTATGCCTTCTATCTCTGGCGCAAAAGGTGCAGGCAACCCGAAAAAGCGAAAGGAAGTGATAGGTTCGTAACCGCCTTCGGAGAAATAGCGGGCAGGGCAAAGGTAACCGACCAAGCCGTTGCAGTAGCCCAAAGGGATAAGCGTTCGCCCCTGTTCCGCCCCCAATCGTTTAATGAACAAGCCGTAATCGCAACAGGCTTCCCCGCCCAAAGCGATTAGGCTCACCTGCTCAGCGATGTCCAACCGTTGAATAGTCAATGGGCAAGTGGGAGGGTTCGGCAAAGAACTATCATCAAGGCGCATGAAAGGCAAATCAACGGTTAACGCCCACCCGCCCAGTTTCGGTGTGAGTGGGTCGGTCGCTTCTTGCGCAACTCGCACGACCTCGTTGCCGAGTGCCTCTCCGAACAAAGCGACATCTTCAGGTTGACCTCGGCGAAACTTTGTCCCGCCGATGAAAGTGCAATTGGGTCGGATGTCGCCAAAACAGCCGGGCAAAAAACCTGCCACTGCTCCATTGAACGCTCGTTCAATAACCCTTCGGGCAGCGCCCGGATAGTCCGCCGTGATGCGGTAGTCTCCCATGACCGTCGGATGGCAGGTAAAATGGAAGAGCACCGCCGTAATCGTCCCCTCCTGAGCGTCCCGAAAAACCAAAACGGTCACTTCGTCATCCCGCACCCCGTCGGGATTAGGAGCGAACAGACAAACACCATCCCGCACCAAGCGTCGGTTGATGGCGTAACCCTCGCATCGCCCGCGCCCGACGCTCACGACCACTGGGCGCAAATGCTGATGCGCCATCGCCACTGCGTCCAAAATGCGTTCCCGCACCATCGCCACGACTTCCGCCACCATCTCCCCGACACCGACCATGTTCTCGCAAGTTTGCGGACCTGAGTGGGTGTGGCTGGCTGCTAACAGCAATCGTTCAGGTGGCAAACCATATCGGCTCTTCAGTTCCGACCGCAACTCTGCCGTCAACTTTGCCCCAAAGCCGATTAGGTCAGCAGTGATAAGGCATATCGCGTCGCCAGCGTCTGACTCCGATTGAAGCCAAAAAACACGAACCTCTAAGTCATCCAAAACGCTCTCTGCACCATGATCACGATGGGCAAATCCCGCCAACGGCGTCCCTATCGGTGGCGTGATGACAGTTTTGCCTATCCCCAAAAGCATCTGGCATCACCTCAAAAACGCAACGACTGAAGCAATCGCAGGGCTTGCTTGACAACTTGTTCGCCACTCCCTTGCCCGCAAAGCGCCCATTGACCTATGCTTACTTCATAGCCGCCTTGCTTCCACGCTTCTTCAGGCGTCAGGTAACCGTTGTAGCCGTTGGCGTAGCCGACGATGAAGGTGAAAGGGAAAGGAGACGAGCGTTTGATGCGCAAGCCTAACGAGACAAAAAGTTCACCTGAAACTCCTACCAACGCCAATTCGCCCAAAGCAATGACTTGAACCTCAACTTTTCGTTCCCACTCGCTTCGCCCCCTCACTGCTGCCCGCCACCTTTCCTCTCTTCTGCCATTTTCACTCCCGCCTCCGTTGGCGCAACTCCTTCCGTTCTCTCAAAGCGCCTTTCAAAGTTTACCACGCAGCGAACTCAAAAGACATTTGGGGTGAGCGGACTCTCGTAAAGGCAAACGGAAAACGGTCACGATGCCCAAAGGCGTCTTGCGTCTCGTGATACAAGTGTCTTGGTAAGCGCCACCATGCCTCGTCTCTAATTCGCCTTGTCTCGAAAAATTTCAACTTGACAGGGATGCGCTTCCCCGAGCCTTCAACCCTTGGCTCACCTTCCTGAAACCCTGCCATTGATTGCCGATATAGTCCGGCAACATAAGTTTTGCCGAGTAGGACATCATTAGGGTTTCCCCTGACACTATGACGAAATTGCGGAGTTATAATTCTGCAATAGTGCGAGGTGACTTGAGATGAGGAACGATGGTGAACGCCGTTCAGATACGAGGTTTGTGACGCCTGAGATGTTGTTACCTGAGGTTGTGGCGAAGTATCCAAGCCACTCGCAAAGTCTTTGACAAGTATGGTCTCAGGGGTTGCGGTGGTCCGACAGGTCCGCGAGAGCCTGTTGCTTGGTTTGCTCGCTTGCACAATGTCCCCCTACAGCAACTTTTGGACGAACTCAACGAGGCAGCCCGTGAATCTTTGAGGGTAGAGTAGAAGTGCGAAAGCGGTTGGGTTTGGAGTGGTGACGGATGCGAAAGCATGAAATAGTGCGCTCAATCAAGGGCAAGCAATTCGCCCTTGACAAACATAAAAACAAAGCGGGAGGTGTCGTGAGATGGCTGAGTTCTTTGTTGAGTTCCGAAATGACCATCGGTTCGTTTTGCGCACCCTCGTTGATTTGCGCAAGGCGGTAGAGGCACACGATTTCGCCAGTGCCCGCCAACTGGTAGAAGCGCTGGACACCGCTGCAGGTCCTCACATGGAGTTTGAAGAACGCTACCTTTATCCGTCACTCATCCCGCTTTTAGGAGAAGAACGGGTCAAGTCGCTCATTAGCGACCACCAAGGCGCAGCGGAAATGCTCTTTAAAGCGAAGCGAGTTCTGAGCAAGGAAACCGTCACAAACGAAGATGTTGAGTTCCTGCAGGAATTCGTTCGGGCATTCCTGCAACACGCTTCTGATTGCGAGGGAACTGCTTTGCTGGCGGAAGCGCTCTCGCAAGAACAAATTGAGCAATTCGGCGAGCAACTGGTTGCTTTGAGGTCAACAGGCAAACCCTTGACCGTTTACAAGGGCGTTGCCACAAGTTGACTAAAGAAAAATGCGAAAGGTGGGCTTTCATGAAGCGACATCCGTCTTTGCACGGTTTGACTGTTGACCACCATCACACACTTGGTTTAGTTGTTCGCATCAATCGAAGCAAACCCGAAGAAGTAGAAAGTTTGGCGAGGTTGCTACTTTTAACTTACGAACAAGCGATGCTCCATCACTTTCGCGGCGAAGAAGAAGTCTTGCTACCCACCTTCGCCGCCAAAGTCGGCGATGACCATCCGCTGATCGTCCGCACGCTGACGGAGCACATCCAAATTCATCGCCTCGCCAACGAAATTCGCAAAGCCTTGCGAACCAACACCGTCACCGAAAAGTTACTAACCGAAATTGCCCAAACCCTGGAAGCCCATGTCCGCTTTGAGGAAAACGAACTTTTCACCGCCATTGAAACGACACTGACAGACGACGAACTGCGCGCCGTCATGGAGCGATTGCCCATCATTGACCACACCGTCAAAACCGAACAAGGCATCATCGCTCGCTACGCTCTCACCCTTACCGATTCAAAGCCAAACTCTATAGCAGTGGCAAAATAGCTCAGGGAATTAACGAAGGGCAGGTGAAGAGCGATGAAGTTGAAAGTCGTGCTGGAGCCCAGCGAAGACGGCGGCTACACTGTCTATGTGCCATCTCTGCCTGGTTGCATCAGCGAAGGCGACACAATAGAGGAAGCCCTCGCTAACATCCGTGAAGCCATTGAACTTTACTTGGAGCCCGTAGAAGATGACTGGGTGTTCTCGGAAAATGCGATCGTTGAGGAGTTGGTCGTGTGAGCAAGGTTCCCAGTCTGCCTTATCGTGACATCGTGCGTGCCCTACAGAGGGCAGGGTGGGTTGTTGTCCGTCAGAGGGGAAGCCATATTCGCTTGCAAAAGCGCATCGGGGATGAAGTCCTGAAAATTACCGTGCCCGCTCACAACCCTGTCAAGCGCTCCACTTTAGCCCACATCCTTAAGCAAGCCCGATTGAGTGTGGATGAGTTTTTGCGATTGCTTTGAGGAAGGTGATTTGCCGTGAGCCTGACGAGACAACTGCGCGATGAGCATGACCGAATTCGTCGGCGGTTAAGAGAGTGGGATGACTTGCTGGTGGAGTTGGAAAGCGGCGTCGGGACTTTTGCTGCCCTGCGGCTGAAAGAGGAAGTTCACTGGGTTCGCTCGGAAGTTTTGCCCCACCTTGACGCCGAAGAGTCAATCGTCTTTTCCCTGCTCCCTGAGCGAGCGCCCGATGCGTCGGCGACTTTGCGACGGCTTAGCGACGACCACGCTCAGTTGCGAGAGTTAATTGTGCAACTGACTGAGTTGGCTTGGAGGCGTCAATTGGGCACAGCGACCAACGCTCAAGCCCAAGAGTTGCTGAAAACTCTCCGATGGCGGTTGCTGGATCACATCGCACGAGAAGATGGCGCTCTGCCTCCCTTGCTGTTGCAAACCCTGAGCGCCGACGAAGATGCCGAATTGTTGCAGCGATGGCAAGAGCAAATCGCTTCCGTCACTTCTCAGCCAGTCTCCGATCCCCAATCTCCAGTCCCTTCGCTAACCTTGACCGATTTGAACGGACGCATCCATGCGTGGCTGGACGAATGTTTGCTAAGGCACTTGGAAGCCTTGACGGCGTTGGATTTGGAAGCGGCGAAGCGTTGGTGGCGAAAGTTTTCCGATGCATTGATGGCGCATGCGCAAGTTGAAGATAGCGTGGCGTTGCCTGTTTACGAGCGCTTGGGTAACTTCCCTGAAGGTGGTCAGCCGTCTCTCTTTGATGCCGAGCACAAAGGCATTGAGCGGATGTTGCGATCGTTGACGCAGCGTTTGGAGAGCCTTTCGCCCGATGACCCTTCCCTTCGCCGTCGCATCGTCGTCAATTTGGATCGCTACACGCTCTTTCGCCACTTGATTGAGCACCACACTTTGCGGGAGCAAAACATCTTCTACCCACTGTTGGACGAGAAAGTTGACGCCGACGAAAAAGAGCGCATCAAAGCAGCGCTGCAAAATGCCATACCACCTGATTTCGTGAGGTGAAGAGCGATGACTCCTTTCCCGTTTAATGAGCGGGAAGACATGCTGCACACCGAAGAGAGCGAGAGCGCAAGCGAATGGTCACTGGCGACGCTTCATTTGGTGGACGAACACGAACACTTTCGGGCAAAGATGAAGGCGTGGCAAAAGGCGTTGGAAGACAGCGACGATGCGAAGCGCCGACGCATTTTGCGCGACACCGCAGCGTTTTTAGATGGCGAGGTGGAACTTAATGCCCGCAAAGAGGACGAGGTTTACTTCCCTGCCCTTGAGCCCTACCACGCCACCTTGCTCATGTATGAAGCCCACGACCTGATTCGCAATGAGGTAGCGAGTTTCAAGGAGGCGCTGGCGGCGTGGGAGCGAGGTGAATTGCCCTTCGGCAAAGTCCAAGCGGCGTTGGAGCGCGTCTTCACTTTGCTCCACGACCACTTCGGCGAGGAGGAGTTGGTCTATTTTCCCGCCGCTGAGCGAAATTGGAGCGAAGCCGAGAAGGTGGAAGTTTGGGCGAAGATGCAAGCCTTCCTTCGGGACGAAAGCGAAACGCAAGACACTCAAAACCAACAAGGAGGTGTCAAGCGATGAAGTCGGTGGAGGTGTTGATGCACGAACATCGCGTCATTGAGCACGGGTTGTCAGTGCTGGAAGCCGTTGCCGACCGCCTTGAGCGGGGCGAGTCGGTGCCGACGGACAAGTTGACGGCGCTGCTGGATTTCTTCCGCGTCTTCGCTGACCAATGCCATCACGGGAAAGAGGAAGGGATGCTTTTCCCAGAACTTGAGGCGAAGGGCATCCCGAAGGAGGGTGGTCCGATTGGCGTGATGCTGATTGAACACGAAGAGGGACGAGAGTTGCAAAGAAGGATGCGTGGAGCGACGAGCAATCTCGCTGACGAAGCAAATCGGCAGCAGTTCGTTACCGCCGCTCGCGAATACATCAACCTGCTTCGCCAGCACATCTGGAAGGAAGACAATGTGCTGTTCAAGATGGCGGAGCAGGTCTTGACTGAAACAGAAGACGAGCAACTAACAGAGCGATTTGAACGCCATGAGCGCGAACAAATCGGCGAAGGCGTCCATGAGCGATACCACCACCTTGTCCACGAATTGGAGGCAGAGTTTCTGTCCCAATGAGAGCGGGAATACTTAGAGCGAGGTCCCGAAGTGTGGCGGGTGAGAATCGGCAAGGTAGGCTGACAGCGCCAAAATCTTTTGCGTAGGCGAAATTTTCAGAAATGAGAGGTGACGGGGGATGCCGAAAGGGTGCATCACTGTTGACCCTAAAGTTCGCTTCGGTCAACCATGTGTTGCTGGGACGCGCATTCCCGTTTACGCTGTCTTGGAATTGGTCCGCGAGGGCATCCCTTTTGACGAAATCGTGCGGGACCACTACCCTGACTTGACGGTGGAGGATGTTCAGGCATGTGTGGATCATGCAGTTCAACTGATCAAACAAAAGCCGCAACGGCATCGCATCCGAAGGAGAGGTGGGTGAAAATTGCTCGTCAAGGCAAAGCGCGTTTATGACCCGCCGACGCCTGAAGATGGCGTTCGG
>Ga0080004_1146349_pt1 | contig 31943 bp, 21 predicted proteins | sample WasSprMetagenome_FD_69207 | JGI IMG/M metagenome (GOLD analysis project Ga0080004, IMG submission 69207) | Sulfidic aquatic microbial communities from Washburn Spring, Yellowstone National Park, USA - WS (SPADES assembly) (version 2) | ecosystem: Environmental > Aquatic > Thermal springs > Hot... | reverse complement strand
ACGTCGTTTTGAGGTTGGACGGGAAGCTGAGGCTTAAGGTGGAGGAGGCCGGGGTAGATGCGGTAGTTGCGGCGGCGGAGTCGAGCGGGGCTGTGACCAGCGGGAAGGCCGTGGTTGTGGAGGGGAAGGACTACGATGCGTCTCTCCCCGCTGACGAAGATGTTGCGGCTTTGAAAAAGATTTCTCATTTAAGTCAAGAGGTGGATTACGTCTCTGTAAGTCTTGCCAGAAGTTGCAGAGACGTAGATAACGTTAAGACTCTGCTGAGCGAGTTGAGGTTCGACGCGCAACTTGTCGTGAAGATAGAGACTCGAAAAGCTGTAGATAACATAGAGGAGTTGGTCCAGTGCGGAGACTACCTAGTGGTGGCCAGAGGCGACTTGGGGCTACACCACGGACTTGAGAAGCTACCGCTGGTGCAGAGGAGGGTTATAGAGACTTCTCTGAAATACGGCAAGCCAGTGGCCGTGGCTACCCAGTTGCTGGACTCCATGCAGAACTCGCCTACTCCGACTAGGGCTGAGGTTCACGACGTGTTTACCACTGCATCTACCGGCGTGGATAGTCTATGGCTTACAAACGAGACAGCAAGCGGCAAATATCCACTCGCCGCCGCAACTTGGCTGACTAAGATACTAGAAAAAGTGGAATACAACATAACCCAGACACCATCTCCCCAAGATACTAGAGATAAATTTGCTAAGGGACTTGTAGAGCTGGCCCACGACCTAGATGCGGACATATTGGTGTACAGCATGTCGGGCACTTTAGCCAAGAGAATAGCCAAGTTTAGACCTATGAGAGTAGTCTACGTAGGCACCCCAAGCATAAAGGCGGCCCGTCTCTTGTCTTTAGTGTGGGCATTACGGCCACTACACATACCGGCCGAGAGTTACGAAGAAGGGCTAGAGAAGCTTATCGCAACTAGGCCAGTCTCGTCTTTTGTAGCCACCTACGGCATCAGAGGAGGTATACACTTCGTAAAGGTGAAGTTTCAGCGGTAAAAAATCACGCTGGCATATCCAACCGTTTCGTCTCTGTAGCCGCTGGTGTCCCCCGACGTCGCATGCTTCAGCAAAGTGACGTTGCCGTAGCTCAGCTCTTTGGCGGCCACCATGAGAGTCGCTATGGGCCCGATTCCGCATATCGAAATGTCGAACTTAGACGCCACCTCGAAAAGCCCAGCCTCGTCCAGTTGCAGTATCTTGCTGATCGCTATGTCGTCCTTCCTCACGGTGACGTCGTGCGGCTCGTAGTGGTTAAAGTCGCTACTGGCTACTACATACACCTTCTTCCCGTACTCCTTAATAGCCGCGGCGATGGCTCTTCCGAGCTCTCGAGACGTCGACAGCGTCTGCCTCCACATCACTATAGGCACGATCTTTACGTCTCCGAAGTAGTACTGTATAAACGGTATCTGGACCTCCACAGAATGTTCCTTAGAAAAGGCGTGGGCATCATCCTCAAGCTCTTTGTAGCGGGACATTATCCTCTCGGCAAGCTCTCCGTCTATTTCCACGCGTCCCAGCGGGGTCTCCCACACCCCAGACTTCATTACAGCGACCGGCGCCCCGATTCCGTAGTGGTTAGGGCCCACCACCACAAAGACGTCAGGCTTCCCGAACCCCGCCAACGCCGAATATATCCACGTAGCCACGGGCCCGGAGTACATATACCCGGCGTGAGGCGCCACGCCCCCCAACACGTCGGCTCCAAGCTTTGGGAGTTGCAAAGCCTTGGCGCCTAACTCGTGCTTCACAGCCCAGTCCAGCTGTTGCAGAAGCTCCTCTCTGTCGGACTCGTAAAAATACCCAGCAACAGCCGGCTTTCTTACCCGCATCGCATCAGCCTTCAACGCAGTTATTAAGCATTTCCATCCCTACGCTTTAGGCGAGAAGACCGCGATAAGAAAGACTAGGTCTGCACCAGCCGCGTTTCGAACTCCTCCGGCGGCACTGGGAGGTCTTGGTCAGGCTTCAGCTCGCCTCTTTCTCTCAACACCTGCCGGGCTAGTATCCAGAAGATCAGCGCGAGGCTCTTCCTGCCTTTGTTGTTGCAGGGGATCATGAAGTCTATGTACTGATGCGGCGTGTCTGTGTCGACCAGCGCGACGACTGGGATGCCCATCTTGGCGGCCTCAGCAACCGCCTGCGCGTCTAGTCTCGGGTCCACCACAAAGAGGAGATCGGCCTCTTGGTAATGCGGAAGATTGGGGTTCGTCAACGTGCCCGGAATGAAGCGTCCAGTCAAGGCCTTGCAACCCACGAATTTGCAGAACATCTGTACAGGCTTGAAGCCGTAAGGTCTTGTGGTGTGCACCAGTATCCGGTCAGGCTGATACCTCGCGATTAACTTGGCCGCGATTTTTAGACGCTCGTCGATCTTCTTTATGTCAAAAATCCTGAGCCCGTCAGGTCTCACGGCAAATATAAAGCCTCTGTCCTCCAGGTATTTATTAGAAAGGCGGGTCCCCAGCCTCACGCCGGCGCTTAGGTACTTCTCCAGCGGCACTAAATACTCATACTGCATCTCCTCTGACATACGAACTGCGCCAATAGTAGGGTTAATAAAGTTTTCAAGAATGCAGGAGGGCTATCCTCAGCTTGGTGCCTCCCACCCTCACGACGGCTTGCCTACCTACGTTCTCGACTTTGACCAGACGCTCCCCTCCCCCCTCCACAAGATACGTCCCGTTGCTACTGCCCAAGTCCTCCACGACGACGCCGTTTGAAGTAACGATGAGGCGCAGGTGCCTTCTCGACACGGCGGGGTCCGGCACAATTACCTGGTTCTCCACGGCTCTGCCCACCGAGATTACGGCCCCCGGCGTGCCTACCTTGAACTCGAAACGCCTACCCACAAGGGATTCGACTGGGCTTTCAAGAACCTCAACGACCAAAGAAGCAGAGATGGATTCTTTAATCTGCGCCGTCTTCCTCGTGGTGGCTTCAGGCTTGTAGGCGCCGCAGACCTTGCACGTCAAAACATCGTCGCGGTTCTCTGTGCCGCATACAGGACATCTCCAAGGCATCACCCCCCGCCAACCGTCTTCCTTAAAAACGTAACTAGCTCGGCGGCTGTGGGCCTTTCTGCCGAGTCTAGGCGCAACATCTTGAGCAGTATTTCGTCAAGCCACGGGGGCACCTCGGCGTTGTAGGCGCTCGGCGGCGGGATCTGGTATCCGTTTTCCACAAAGACGTTGGGGTTTATGCCTGTGGCGGCTTCGTATATTACGCAGCCGAGCGAGTATATATCAGACGCGAAAGTCGCCATCCCCCTCTTCACCTCCGGCGCCGCGTAGGCAGGCGACATGTAGCTACTGCGCACGTATCCCCCGCTCACCACCTTCGCGATGCCCATATCGCCTATTTTCGCCGTCTTCCTGTCTCTGGTAAACATGATGTTTTCAGGTTTTATATCTAGGTGAACCACGTTGTGTCTGTGGATGTCGTAGAGGCCTTGGGCCAGCTGTCTAAACAGCTCCACCACCTGCCCCGCCGGCAACCTCCTGGCGGTTCTCAGCAGATCTCTAAGCGTGCCCCCCTCCATGTACTCCAGCAGAATATACGGCGGGTTTTTTAGATACTGAGCAACGTCTCTGTACCCAACCGCGGGCAGATAGACCTCGTAGGCCTTCACCACGTAGTCCGACTCTATCTCCAGGTATCTATTCATCTCTTGGCCAAATATGCGCAGTATACCCTCATCGCCAGCCAGCGGAGAGCCGTAGTCGTCCACGTAGCGTAGTATCTTCGCCGCGTAGACGGCCCTCCTCTGCCTCACCGCTAGGACGTAGCTAAACCCGCCAACCCCCAGGAGCTTGATCACCTTATATCTGCCGCCCAGCCAGGAATAGAGCCACCCCACGGGGGCTATAGGCGAGAGGTACAGCACCCTTTTATACGTCAGTACGTAGGTCAGGACAAACGCGGCAGTGGCAACAAGCCCCAGGGGGTCTCCAGCCGCTAGTAAATACGCCGCATTAAGCGCAACCACAGACGCCGCAAACAAAGGCGATGCATCCACTAGGGCCAACACGCTACCTGCAACTATAGACACCGATATGGAAGGCGTCGACGATAGGACGGCCGCCGGCACCAGCAACCAATATGCACGATCTAGTCTAGGCGGCTTAAAAGTATATAGGTACATTAAAAACATGGACAAACCTGCAAACACGCCATCTACAATATAGTATATATATATAAACCTTTCATCCAAGTAGTACTCTGTAAATAAGAAAATCTTGACTATAACTGCAATAACAAACATGATTATTATAATGTTTTTGTATCTATCAAACAGCGCTCTGGAAGACACCAGCGCCACCAACCAAGAATTCACAAAAACCGCCACATGGCCCACAGAAAGAATTAACAGGGACGCGGCGAACACGGCCCACAACAAGGCTACGTAGTGTCTATAGAGCCGCCAGCCAAACACCGCGGCTAGAAGTGCCGGCGCCGCTGTCAACGTGTCCCACACCGGCAACTGAAAAACGCGGAGATAAAAAAAGTATACTAAGATAAAGAAAGTATACGTCTTATATACGTAGACGGAAAGCATTTCGTTGTGGAGTCTTCTTGGATTCTGGCTTGCTAAGGTCGTTTTTGAAGGCAGATTCTGTTATGGCACAGGAGTATACCTAAGAGGTACTGGCGCGTTCATCGGCCCGTTTCCTCTAGCCACTTCTTTATGGCGTCTGCGAGCTCGGCATAGCAGGCGAAGCCTTCTAGGTGCTTCCTGCTGCACACTATCGTTATTGCGCCGTTCTTCATGTGGCGTATCCTTGGCTTTACGCCTGTCAGTGCCTTTATCACGGCGGCGAGTCTCTCGGCGTCTGCCTCCCTACGTCCCGGCGCGTCGGCCCTCGCCACGGCGAACCCCATGGCCTTGTTGCTGGCTCCACGCCTGCCGTATGTTACTACGCCTTGCGATTCTACATGAGGCGACTTGTCCATGGCAGACGGGGGAGGGGAGGGATGCGGGCTGGGTGGAGGCGTCGGCGGGGGTCCGGCCTGCGGTGGTCCGTTGATAACCGACCGGGAGAGGGGGTGTGCGCCCAATGCGGCCTAGTGGTAGTTGAGGCATCAATAGACAAGGGGCTGGAGTGGCACTCTTTTGACAAGGAGAGGTGCGTCAGAACTGCGCCACCTAAGCTGGTTGTGAAGACGGATCTGGGGGTGAGGCCGGAGCATGGTGTGCAGTGGCGTAGGCTGGCGAAGTTTCACAGAGAGACTCTACATAGCCGGGAGAGGAGGTTGTCTGTAGTAAGGGCAGAGCTTAGACGTGTGAGGGAGTGCGTCGGACTGCCGCAGAGCGTGGCGGAGGAGGCTGAATCACTAGCGAAGAAATATTTCGAGGTGGCGGCCGGCTTTCCGGCTGAGGTGGTGGCGGTGGCTGTCTTGTGGACAGCGGCTAAGGCGGCCGGCGCACCGAGGCCGCTGGAGGACTTTCTGAAGTGCAGTAGGGCTGAGGAGCGTCGGGTTAGGAAGGTGGCGTGGAGACTGAAAAAAGTAATAAGGCTGGGGAGGATGCCGTCTATTGAAGACTACGTAAAGACGCTGGCGGCAAGGGCTAACCTGCCCGCATCCACTGCCAAATATGCGGCGGAGCTTCTGGAGAGGAACAGAAGGCTTTCGGCTGGTTAATATATTTAATCTGCTATTCGAGAGGTGTCGGTGTTGTTTGACAGATACGGGAGGCCGTTCCTGAAAGTTCGGTATGTGGTCAACGACGAGTGTAACTACAACTGCGTTTTTTGCCACTTCGAGGGCCAATTTAGGCGACAAGGAGCTTACCTAACCGCGGAGGACTACGGATTCGTCTCGTCGGTTTTTGCCTCTTTCGGCGTTGCCGACTTCAAAATAACGGGGGGCGAGCCGCTTCTGAGACGCGATATAGACCTAGTGGTGGCGAATATAGCGAAGGCCGGGGCCCCAGTCACGTTGACTACCAACGGCTACTTGCTGAGGAGGTGGGCGGAGAGGCTGAGCGCCGCCGGACTGCGTAGAGTAAACGTGTCGGTACACACCGTGGAGCCCGATAAGTACTCAAAAATCACAGGCGCCCAGCCCGGCTTCCTCAACGAGGTTCTACGCGGCCTCTTCAAAAGCAGGGAGCTTGGCATATCGATAAAGCTCAACGCTGTTGTGTTGAGAGAAGTGAACACAGACAGGAAAAGCGTTAAGGAACTCGTCAAGCTCGCCTCGTTGCTGGGGGCATCTCTGCAGTTCATAGAGCTCATGCCCAGCGGACAAGGCGCAGATGTGTTCAACCAGTTCTACGAGCCTGTGGAAACCGTCGCAAAAATCATCGCAGAGTTGGGGGGGAAGCCTGTTGGGCTCAGGAAAGAGCTCCACAACAGACCTGTGTTGATTCTAGGCGGCGTCTCCATAGAACTTATTAAAAACTACCGCAACCCGACCTTCTGCAACGGTTGCTCCACCATGAGGCTCACAAGCGACGGGAAGCTCAAGACGTGCATCTACGCAGAACCCGCCGTGGACCTGTTGCCGCACATCAGGAACAGAGACGTCGAGGGGTTGCTGTACGCCGTTAGAAGCGCGTTAGCCCAGCGGGAGCCGCGGTTCAAGCTCTACTCGTCCTCGGCCGGATCCCGTTGAGGAATTGCTGAAGGAGTATCCAGGGCTGGAGGCGTTGATCGGGTTGGGGTATGAACGCCGCATGCGAAGATAGGCTGGTGGAGATGGTGAAGGTTCTGTGCAAATACCCGTGGATTGTGGAGGTGATAAGGCAGAGGTTAAACAACCCCTAGGTGAGGTGTATGTGGCTAGGGACTGGTCGGAGATATGCATATCTCTAGGTCGGAAGGCCTACTGCGCCCAAAACGGAGCCGTGAGGGAGACCAAGCTGGAGTTGGTGTTCAGCAGACTTGAGCTGTACGAAGGCGAGATGAGAGAGGTGTACAGACCAAAGGGCCGGCCGGCATTCACCACGGCGGCGAGAGAACACGTGAGGATACCCCAGCCCCCAAGACCGCGAGTATGAGGCAGATACAAACAACGGAAACAATAAGCCGCCAATAGGCAAGTAGACGTAAACGGTTAATATATTTAATCTGCTATTCGAGAGGAGTCGGTGTTGTTTGACAGATACGGGAGGCCGTTCCTGAAAGTTCGGTACGTGGTCAACGACGAGTGCAACTACAACTGCGTCTTTTGCCACTTCTCTATGGCGTCTGCGAGTTCGGCGTAGCGGGCGAAGCCGTCTAGGTGCTCCCCGTAGCATTCTATAATTATCTTGCCGTTCCTCTTGCGTATCTTCGGCTCCTTGCCCGTGAGGGCCTTTATGAGGGCGGCGAGCCGCTCGGCGTCTGCCTCTCTGCCGCCGGGGGCGTCGGCCCTAGCCGTGGCTAATCCTTTGGCCGTGTTGGTTCTGCCGTATCTGCCGTAGGTAATTGTGTAATCGCGCCTTACGCCGTCCACTTCCGCCGTTATCTTAATCCTCAGGAGGAGTTTGCCGCTTCCGCTCCTTTCAAGCTGTGCCCCTCCGCCTATGATCTTCACCACGTGCTCCCTGCCCTCCACTTCAACCTTCTTCTCAAAGCCCTCCAGCCTCAAAGAGCCCCTCGCCTTGCCCTCCTCTACGATCTCTTTGGCTTTTTCGTAAACCTCCTCGCCAGCCTCCCAAGCCCTCTGGAGTATGCGCTCCACAAACTCCGCCGCTAGCCTCTGCTGTTCGCCGGAGCCGTGTACCGATAGCCATGCGGCGTACACCAAACCCTCTTTTAGGATTGAAACGTAGCCCACACTTCTGCCCTCCGGCATCCTGACGGTAAAGTGTCTGCCCTCCACGAGGCCCATATCCCTAAGCCGCTGTACCGCCTGCTTTATACTGTCTGGATCGGTGGAGCCAAATCTGACCACCAGCGCGCCTTCGGTCAGTTGTACGCTGTACTTGGGCCAGCCCTCCCTCAGTGTGAGGCCCTCCTCCAGCTTCTCCAGCCAGCGCCCAGCCCTGTTAGTGTCCACCCAGCCGTTCTCCACTGCCTTTCTGACGATATCGGCTATGGCGTTCCTAAGCTCTCTGCGCCCGGCCGCAAGCATGTCGGTGGTGGCTACGACGCGCCACTCACCTCTACCGCTCTCTTTCCTCACCTCTGCGCTGACGCCAGCCAGCTTGAGGAGACGGGCCGCGAGCTCTACGCGGCTACGGTCCGTCGATTCGAATCGGAGCAAGATCTCTTTCCACAGATAGATGTTGTACTTAATCTCGACACCGCCCTCCGATATTGTCAAGTCGGCGGCGACGCGACCGCTCTTGGTCAGCTTTACGCCGCCGGGCCGCACCTCCACCCGGCCCTCCTTCACGAACTCCTTGAACTTGGGGCTTAAGTATTCTCCGCCGGCCGACGGCGCCGCCACTGCGAGGAGGCGCATAAACCTTGCCGCATTCTCGCCGTAGGCGGCTATGTTATAAACGCCCTCGCCCATGTATATCCGCACGTTGAACTTAAGCTTGTCGGGCATAAGCTGGTTGAGCAGGTGCAACGTGGCTAGGCGCAGAAGCGCGGCCCCTCCGCCCAGCTCCCCACCGACGGCCACTTCGACCCCATCGGACGCCACCGTGCCGTCTCCTGCCACCGCAGTTGCGTACATCTCGCCGAAGAGGAGCCGTGCCTCCTCTCTGCTGTACTCGCCTCTAAGTGCCTTATCCAGCATAATTAATTCCAGGGCTGGGGCGGCGAACTTCCTCACCACCGCATCCCTAGCGCAGTCCCTAGCGAGGCAATACATGTCGCTTAGGACGAACTGGACGATGCCCCAGACCTCCTCCTTAGAAACGCCAGCCAGCTCTTCTGCCAGCTTGTCAATGCGCTTCTTCACCTTTTCCGCACGCTTCTCGGCGTAGAGGATGATTAGCTTGGCCAGCCTCTTGGCGTATTCGCCGGTTATCCTCCCGCCGCTCAGCGCCTCCACCACCTCCGCCAGCCTCTTGGCCCTCTCCTTCCTCCACTCGTCATCGTCCACGCCCCTCCTCGCCTCGGCGAAGTGGACGAGGAGAGCCAGCTCGCCCAACATCCTCCTCACAAGCCCCTCCCTCTCTGTGTTGTCCATCTCCTCGGGGCCTATCCAAGGCTTCAACTCGCCGGGTAGCTCCCCAACCCTCTCCAGGACCTGGCTCCAGTTTATTGCGTCTGCCAGCTCCCGCCAGCTTTTGACGGTGCGGCCTAGGAGAGGCTCCAGCTCCTTGCTCTCCTCGGCTATGATGCGGTCCAACACCTCCCTAGACCAGCGCATTTTGACGTAGGGCTTGATGCCCTCCTCAGTGACGTTGGCCCTGCCTTCGCTTGCCTTCCCCACGCCGAAGAGTGCTAAGTACCACCTCAACTGCCAAAGATGGGCGGTGCCGCCCACTACCTGCCTTCCGGCGAACGACACATCTGTGTTCAACCACTCCAGCGTCTGCCGTATCTTCTTAATCCCCGAGAGGTCTGGCTTATGCTTTTTCGCCTCCTCCACTAGGCGCCTCAGCCCCTCCTTGCTGAGCGTGAAGTAGGCCATCTCCCCCATCCACAGCTCACCAACAGGGGCCTCAACGCCGCCGTAGACCCTAAACACCTTGAACCCCCTCTTGACGCCCTTCTCGATGCGTTTCTTCTCGTCGTCCTTCATGCCGTCCTTCTCGACGCGTCTAAACTTGAGATTCGTCTCGCCGGCTCCGCTCAAGAGCCGCGGATCTATCTCGCCGTATCCGATCAAGAACCGCAGAAGCACAGAGGCGGCCCTATCCTCCCAACCCGCCGCCCCCTTACGCGAGTAGGACGGATCCACAGCCTCGCCGCGTCCCTTGGCAATCTCCTTGACCTTCCAGTGCGCGGTCGCGGGCGCCAACAGCACTAAATCCGCCAAAGCCCCCTCCCCCATAAGCAACATTGCTGTGTGTCCGTATATCCCGCCTCTGGCTATGGAGAGGAGGGCGGCGTAGGCTTTAGTCGCCATATTGGCGTCTGAGTACTTGCTCAGCTCTTTGCTCCTTGCCTTTGCCAGCTCCTCCGCCTCGCCCAAGTTCACCTCCAGAAGGGATTTGAGCTTTTTGATGTCGGCTTCTTTATAAAAGCCGCTCTGCGAGTACAGCACCAACACCCTGTTCAGCTCCTCTAACACCCTTCCAGCGACGCCCTCCAGCCTATTATGCGTCTCGCAGAGCCTCTTCACCTCCTCGCTCGCTACTGTGAACTCCTTCCCCCCGACCAGACCCCTCGCCCATTTGTACCACCCGGCCCACTCCCCGTAGGCCTCGGCGTTTTTCACAAGCGTCTTGTACAAAACAAGCACCGCAACCACTACGGCGTCTTGCACCACCTCGTCTTGGACATGCTCCAGTGCCTCCTTCAGCTTCGCGAGGGGCTTGGGCAGATTCGCCAACTCCGCCAGCTTCAGAAGCGCCTCATATGGCCCCTCTTTATTCAGAGGGGCGTTGATAATCTCGTTGATGACTTTCTCTTCCATCTTCCACTTCCCATACCTCTCGGCCAGCGTCTTAAACCTCTCAGCCGTCTTCTCGCCCACATCAGCCAGCCCAGCCACAAACGGCGGCAGTGACGCCGCATGAGCCAGCTTCTCCAGCTCAATCAAGCCCCACAGGTTCAACGCGGCAGACAGCGCAACCACCCCAGCCGCCATCAAGAAGAGGTATGCTTTGTGCTCATCCACCCAAGCCAGCACACGCATCACCGCCTCCACAAACAGCTCCACGAGGCGCTGAACTGTAATTTTAACTTGCTCAAAGACGTCTCTAGCCGTCTCATACAGCGCCTTGGCGGCCTTCTGCAGGCACTGGACAGCCTTCTTGAACTGCCCCGCCTCGGCGAGGGCAACAGCCGAAGCAACGGAGGAAACAACGGCCTCTGAATACAGCCCGTGATACACGGAGTACAGAGCCGCCGAGAGTCCGGCTGAGGCGGCTTCTCTGCGTCTACGCCACATCCCATGCGCCGGTTTAAAAACAACTATACGCAAAGAAAACAGCTGAGGAGAGACGATGGAGAGGCTTAGGGAGTTGCCCCTGCCGCCTCCGCCCGACCCGGCGGAGGAGCTTCTGAGGGAGTGGCCGAAGCTTCAATCCTTCGGCGTTGATTGGGTTAGGAAGTGGCTGGATCTTAGGGAGAGGTTAATCGAAATTGCAAAGGTTATGCGGAGGTTTCCGTGGATGGTGAGGTGATGAGGCAAAGGTCGATGAGCATCCTCCACCCCTACACAGTGGAGACGTATGTGGCGGTGGACAGGTCGGAGGCGTGCCTCTCCCTCATCTCGTCAAACGCTTTTTGCGCCCAAAACGGCGCGGCGAGGGAGGCGAGGCTGGAGCTGGAGTTTAGGCGGTACGAGGTATACGAGGAGAATAAGAGAGGTATACCGCCCCAAGGGGCTATTAGCATTCACCACAGCGGCGAGAGAATGCATAAGACTACTCTAGCCGTTTTTTCTCCCTCTTTGCATCAAAAAGTCGCCGCTTTGCGGCTGGCGTCGTTTAGGAAGCTGGGGCTTCTTACAAAGCTGGCTGAAGCGGCCGGCGCGACTACGGCTAGCATCAGAAAAGCACTACAGTTCAAGCTCTACTCGTCCTCGTAGTATGGAATCTCCTCCTCGCCCTCCCCCTGCGCCTGCTCGGACTTGTACTGCTCCAGGGCGGACAGCAACTCCGAGAACTTTGCCTCCCACGTCTTAGCCACCTGTTCCACCTCTCTGCTCATTGACTCGTAGTAGTTCAGCAGAAGCTTGCCGATCTCCGTGAGCTCCGTCACGCCCCGCTCCTTGCCTCCGCGGCGCGACTCCACGAGCGGGACGCCCAGCACGTCCTCAAGCTTCTTGATATATGTCCAGATGAATTTATAGGAGTAGCCAAGCCTCCTTGCGGCTGATGCTATAGACCCCGTCTCCTCCAGCGCCTTCAAAATGTTGTAAATGCCGGGGCCCATGAGCTCGTGACCTTCCTTATCAACCCAAATACGCGTCTTTACGCGAACCCCCACACAACCCCGTTGGCTTGTATTAAAATACGTTGTTTACCGCCGACCGCGGCTGATTTGGGAAAGGACAGCCCACTTCCCCAGGTAGTCGCCTATCCTGATGAGCTCGTTTAGCTTGGCCGTCCTCTCGCCGCCCATGATGCCGGTTTTTATCACCTCAGCCCCGAACCCCACCGCTATGTGTGCAAGCGTTCTGTATTCGGTGTCTCCCGAGCGGTGCGAGACCACGGGTCTTATGCCGTATTCTCTCGCAACGGCCACCGCTTGGTAAGCCCGGAGGAGGGTCCCTATCTGGTCAGGCTTAATTATGACCCCAGTGGCGGCCTTGAGCTTTCCGCCCTCTTCTATACGCTTCGGGTTCGTCACGAAGAGGTCGTCGCCTACAATCAGCCTGTCTCTATACCTGTCGGTCAACTCGGCAAATGCTTGAAAGTCCTCCTCGTGAAAGGGATCCTCCACATATACTAAGTCAAACTCCTCGATCAGCTTCCCCACAAGCTCCAGTTGTTCCCGGGGCCCCCTCTCGGCCCCCTCGTTCCTGTAGATGTACCTCTCCCCATTCCAGAGGCTCGACGCGGCGACGTCAACGCCGAGCCCCATCTCGATGCCCAGCTCTCCGCCGACCTCAGAGGCAACCTCCTTCAGGATCTTCAGGGCCGTACGTGAGGAAATGCGCGGGGTCCAAGCCCCCTCGTCGTTCTTGCCGCCTGTAAAGGAGCTGTCTACCTTCAGGATGTGTTTCAACGTCTTTTTATGAACCTCCACGTTGGCGTAAACTGCCGTGAAGATATCCGGCGGGTTGAGCGGGATGACGAGGAATTCCTGTATGTCGGGGCCCAGCCCCCTGCTGTGTTTGCCGCCGCCTATGACGTTGCCGAGGGGCAGAGGCAACTTCCTCGCATATGCACCGCCGAGAAACCTGAAAAGCGGGATGCCCAACGCCGCCGCGCCGGCCTCAGCCGCGGCGAGAGAAGTCGCTATAGCAACCGCGCCCCCGATGCGCTCAAACCGGGGGGTGCCGTCGACCTCCTCAAGCTTGCCGTCTACCACATACGTCTCAGTGACGTCGAGCCCCACAACCTCCGGCGCCACGAGCTTCTCAAACGCAGCCAAGGCGGCGTCTACGCCGCCCTCGGGGAAGTAAACAACCTCGTTGGCACCCCTAGACGCGCCCGCGGGAGCCGCGGCTCTGGCAACTAAAACCTCGCCGCTCGACGGATCCTCCGCCGTCAGCTCCACCTCGACTGTGACGTCTCCGCGGCCGGTAAAGATTTTCCGTATCCACAAGTCCTCGATCTGCATATATCACGAGATGTGATAGGTTTTTATCTTTCTCCGGCGTCTACTCCGGGAGGATAACCTTCTGCTGAGCCGTAAAGACGCGTCTGAAGCCTTCCTTCTTTGTAATGGTGATTACGTCGATGCCCTCGCCGGAGCCTGGGTCATTCCTGATGGCGGCTTTCACAGCCTTTATGGCGAGGTTGACCGCGTCCTCGAGGGTTAAATCCTCCCGATACTCGACCTCAAGCGCGCCCATGGCGTAAGGCGAGCCGCTACCCGTCGCCACGTATTTCTCCTTTGTGACGGTGCCCAGCCAGTCAGTCATATATAGGACGGCTCCCTCCTCCTCGTCCACCCCTCCTATTATCGAGTGGACTAGGTATATGTAGGGGCGGGAGTAGAATAAGATAAGAGACACGTAGTTCACCAAGGCGCGAATAGGTATCGGCTTTTTGTACTCCATCTTGTACTCCCGCGCACGTAGCGTTAGGAAAGACAGCACCGATTGGAGGTCGGCGACGCCGCCGGACATGGTGGCGGCCACGTGGTCGTCGATCTTCCAGATCTTCTCCCCGCGTTTATGGGCGACGTAGTAACCCGCCGTCACCCTCTTGTCTGTGGCGAGGACGACGCCGTCTTTCACAGCTATTCCAACGGTAGTGGTCATCGAGGAGATGTTGAAAATGCCTTATAAATGTTGGCGTGCTAACCCTTTAGCTCTACTTCCTCTATGAACCGCACCTTCTTCACGTTCTGGAATTTCGTGGAGACCTCCGAGGCGTACTGGAGAAGCACGCCGCCGATGCGCTCATATAGCAACACCTCGGCCGGTAGCGTCACAGTCAAGACGTCGCCTTCAAGCGCGGCCTTTAGTTTGTCCTCAGACACCCGGGGCAGGTACAGCCTAAGAAGCGCCACTGCCTTCTCCTCAGTGGTTGCGAGCCTCTTGACGACTTTGCCTCTTACCACGAAGGTCTTGCCGGCGAGCGGGTGGTTGAAATCCAACACGACGCGTCCGCCAGATATGGAGACCACCCTGGCGCGTTGACCTTCGAAATCCACCACATCGCCGACGCTTGGAACCACGCCGTGGCGGTGGAATTCCCTAATGGATACTATCTTAACCTTGCCGGGGTCTCTCACGCCGTATGCCCTCTCAGGCGGCACCTCAACATCGAAGTCCTGCCCCTCGTCGGTGTTCAGTAGCGCGTTTTCCACGGGCTCCCAGAGAGGCGTCTCGCCGAGGATCACGAGGCGAGGGCCGTACACCTCCTCCGGTCTGTAGATGCCAGCCTCTTTGGCGACGACCTCCTGCGTGGTCTCTACGACTTTGTTCTCGTCCTTCTCCACTACGGTGTAGTCGAGAAGTATGTAGTCGCCTTTCGCAAGGGGCATATCACGCCGTGGATTCAGCCTTTTCTTGGGCCTTGCGCCTCTTTACAAGCCTAGTTATGTACCCCGCCACTCTGTTTCTCACAGTTTTGCTGGGGATATCTGCAAGCTCCGCGACGGCTTTTTTGTTCTCGTCGAAGTTGTCAGTAAATCTGTCTGGATACATTTCGAGGAGCTTCTCTCCGAGCGACTTGATGTATCTAGGCCTGACGCGACCCATAGCGTCGGAACCTGTGAGATGTATTTAAATTTTGAGGGGGATAGGCTGGAGTTCAGCCGCTACTAGGTATACGAAGACAAGGTGAGAGAGGTGTACCGCCCCAAGGGACTGCTGTCATTCGCCGCGGCGGCGAAGGAATACGTGAGGATACTCTAGGTGAGACAGACGAAATACTGCTGTTTCTAAACTAACCTTTTCGCCACCCCCCTCCTCCGCCGTGTTAAACTACATTATCTGTTTTACAGCTGGGGTTTTTGGCTAGGCTAGCTAAGGCGGCCGGGTCGACTTGTTTGATACGGAGGTGGATCAAGTATCCCCAGAGAAGTGGTGGAAACACCGTTGAGGATACGCGCAGACGGCGGCTTCCCTACATTTCCACAGATCCGCGTGCCGTGTGGTCGTCACGGGTCGGACGAGATGCATCACTTCATCGCCTCCTCCTCCGCATAATGTTTATAAACTGTTCTCTCTTGGTGCGCGATGGGCAAGAGGATCCTTGTGCAGAGGAGGGGGAGAGGCGGTTCACAGTTCCGGTCGCCTAGCTGGAAGAGAGATGGACCTGTGAGGTATCCGCCGCTTGCGGCGGCTTCGGGGAGAGGCTACGTGGTTGATATCCTCCACGAGCCGGGTCTTAACGCGCCGGTGGCTAGGATCAAGCTTGAAAACGGCGTTGAATTCTTCAACTACGCTGCGGAGGGTCTCTACGTGGGCCAGGTGGTTGAGGTGGGCGAGGCGGCGTCTCCAAAGACAGGCAACGTCATGACGCTGGGCAAGATCCCCGAGGGCACAATGATTTTCAACGTGGAGAAGAGGCCGGGGGATGGGGGCAAATTCGCAAGGTCCGGCGGCACATACGCCGTGGTGATAGGCCAGAAACTTGAAGAAAACAAGACCATAGTGAGGTTGCCCAGCGGTAGGACTGTTGAGGTTGATTCAAGGGGGAGGGCTACCGTCGGCATAGTGGCAGGCGGCGGGAGGATCGAGAAGCCTTTGTTGAAAGCCGGTAAAAAGTATTACAGAGCCAAGGCAAAGGCGTGGAAGTACCCGCTCGTCAGAGGCAAGGCCATGTCGCCATATGCGCATCCACACGGCGGCGGCTCGCACCAGAAGGGCGGCACCCCAGTGCCGAAGACGGCATCTCCAGGCCAGAAGGTCGGCTTCGTCGGCTCGCGTTGTACCGGCCGCGGATGTGTTAGGGCTAGGGCGCAACAGAAACAGTAATGGCGATAGATAAACGGAAGAACGACCACATCTATCTAGCCGCGTCGGAAATTTCGCAAGTGGGCACCTCTTGGCTTGAGGAGGTTTTTCTCATACACAACGCGCTTCCTGAGATAGACCTATCTGATGTGGACCTCTCCACGCGTTTTTTGGGAGTTAAGGTAAATGCCCCATTTGGCATAGGCGCCATGACGGGCGGGACGGAGCTCGCCGGTAAGATAAACGCCGAGTTGGCCAAGGGGGCCGAGGAGTTCGGCATACCCATATACGTCGGCTCTCAGAGAATCGCGTTGATGAAACCCGAGGTGAGGTGGACGTTTGAGGTGGTTAAGCAGAACGCCCCATCTGTACCCAAGGTGGCCAACCTAGGCGCGCCTCAGTTAGCTGAGCTGTCTGAGGAGAAGCTGGCCGAGTGGGTGGCCCAGGCAGTCGACATGATCGACGCCCACGCCGTTGCAATACACTTAAACCCAGCACAAGAGGCGGTGCAACCCGAGGGAGAGCCCCGCTTCAGAGGCGTGCTGGAAAAAATAAAAATTGTCAAAAAAGCCGCCGGCAAGCCCCTTATCGTCAAGGAGGTGGGCAACGGCATTTCAAAAGAGGTAGCCGCCCGACTCACGGGCCTCGCAGACGCCGTGGACGTCGGCGGCTTCGGAGGCACCTCCTTCGTGGCCATAGAGGGCGCCAGGTCCTCCGGCCTGCATCAAAGAGCCGCCAAGACCTTCAAGACGTGGGGCATACCCACCGCGGCCTCCATCTGCGAGGTTAAGTCCGCATATACCGGCTTCGTCATAGCGTCGGGCGGCATCAGAGGTGGCCTCGACGGGGCGAGGGCGATTGCCCTCGGCGCCAACTTCTTCACCATGTCCCAGCCGTTTCTAAAGGCGGTGCTGGAGGGCAGGTTAAGAGAGGAGATAGAGACGGTAGCTACAGAGGTCAAGGTCGCCATGTTCCTCACGGGGTCCCGCACCGTGCAAGACCTCGCGTTGGCGCCACGGGTCTACGGGCCAAGGCTTCGGAACTGGATAGAACAGCGGAGGCTTCACTGCTGAAGCCCCCGAGGGAGGTCTCGTCGCCTCTCTGCCTGTGAAGTTCGGGGGGCACATAAGCCACAACACGTCTGTGGTGTCGTTGAGTCGGCGGGCTGATGTCCCAACTGCTTCATGAGGTACACCCTAGACGAGGCAGTCAACAGAGGCGGCGTATGTCCGGTATGCGGCTCGCAACTGGAATACATAAAAAACGTGGAGGAGATAAACAAACTTACTAAGGTGTACGAGATTCTCGACAAGCTATGAGCCCGTCTCCTTTAGCCACCTCTCTACGGCGCTTGCGAGCTCGGCGAAGCGGGCGAAGCCTTCTAGGTGCTCCCTGCCGCACTCTATAATTATAGCGCCGTCTTTCATGCGATACACCCTCGGCTTTACGCCTGTCAGCGCCTCTACCACGGCGGCGAGCCTCTCGGCGTCTGCCTCTCTGCCGCCGGGGGCGCCGGCCCTCGCCACGGCGAAGCCCACGGCCGCGTTGTTTCTGCCGCGTCTGCCGAAGGTAATCGCGTACTCGCTCCTTACGCCGTCCACCTCAGCCGTTATCTTAATTCTCAGCAACTTCCTGCCGCCTCTGCCCTCATCGAACTCGGCGCCTCCGCCTATTACCCTTACTACGTGCTCCCTGCCCCCCACCTCGACCCTCCCCTCGAAGCCCTCCAGCCTCAAAGAGCCCCTCGCCTTGCCCTCCTCCACGACCTCCAAGGCCTTTCTATACACATCCTCGCCCTTCTCCCTCGCCCTCTGGAGTATGTATTCTATGAACTCCGCCGCAAGCCTCTGCTGTTCGCCGGAGCCGTATACGGAGAGCCACGCGGCACGTTCAAGGCCCTCCCTAAGGATCCTCACGTAGCCGTCGCGGTCTCCCTCCGGCATCTTCACCGTGAAGTGGACGCCCGCCACGAGGCCCATATCCCTAAACCGCTGTGTCTCTTGCTCTATGCTCTCGGGATTGATGGAGCGATATCTGACCACCAGCGCGCCGCTACGCGCAAGTCCCACTTCGTACTTCGGCCAGTCCTCCTTCAACATGCGCCCCCTCTCCAGCTTCTCCAGCCAGCGCTTCGCCTTCTCCTCGCCTACCGACTTGCGCGCCGTCTTGACGACCTCGGCGAGGGCTTTTCTGAGCTCCACGCGCCCAGCCGCAAGCACGTTGGTAGCGGCTCTGACGCGCCATACGTCTCTGCCGCCCTCCTTCCGCACCTCTGCGCTGACGCCAGCCAGCCTGAGGAGGCGCGCCGCAAGCTCGGCGCGGCTCCGGTCCGTCGAGCGGAATTCGAGCCGGATGTCGTTCAGCAGATATACGTTATATTTGACGGCGACGCCGCCCTCCGAAATGATCAAATCGGCGGCAACGTAGCCGCCCTCAGTCAGCCTTATGTTGCCGAGCCGCACCTCCACCCGGGCCTCCTCCACGAATTCATCGAACTTTTCGCTTAAATATTCTCCGCCGGCCGACGGCGCAGAGACGGCGAGGAGGCGCATAAACCTCGCCGCATCTCCGCCGTAGGTGGTTATGTTGTAATACCTGCCCTCGCCCATGTATATCCGTACGTTGAACTTGAGTTCCTTAGGCAGAAGCTGGTTGAGCAAATGCAGTGTAGCTAGGCGCAGAAGTGCGGCCCCTCCGCCCAGCTCCCCACCGACGGTCAGCATAATCTCATCCGGCCCCACGTGGCCGTCTCCCGCAACCGCCGTGGCGTACATCTCGCCGAAGCGGAGCCGGGCCTCCTCTCTGTCGAACTCGTTGTTCAGCGCCTTGTCCAGCATAATAAGCTCAAGGGCTGGCTCCACAAACTTCCTCACCACCGCATCCCTAGCGCAGTCCCTAGCCAAGCAGTACATATCGCTTAGGACGAACTCGACGACGCCCCACACCTCCTCCCTAGAAACGCCGACCTCTTTAGCTAGGGTTTTGATACGCCCCTCTGCATATTTCTTATACCCCTCGGCGTAGAGGATAATCAGTTTGGCCAGCCTCCCGGCGTATTCGCCGGCTACCTTCCCGCCGCTCAACGTCTCCACCGCTTTGGCCAGCCGCTTAACTCTCTCCTCCCTCCATCTGCCGTCGTCCTTGCTCCTCCTCGCCTCGGCGAAGTGGGCGAGGAGCGCCAGCTCGCCCAGCATCCTCCTCACCCACCACTCCCTCTCGGCGTCGCTCAACTTCTCGGGGCCTATCCAAGGCTTCAACTCGTCAGCCAGCTCCTCAACCCTCTCCAGGGCCCGGCGCCAGTCTATGGCGTCTACAAGCTCCCGCCAGTTCTCTACGCGTCGGCCCAGCACTGACTCAAGCCATCTGCTTTCCCTCAAGATCCGGTCCTCCCTCTCGCAGGGCCAGTACATAGCGGCGTTGAGCTTGACACCCTTCTCAGTGACGCTGACTCCGCCCCTGCTCGACTCAGGCTCGCCGAAGAGGGCGATGTACCAAGCCGCCTGCCAAAGATGGGCGGTGCCAGCCTCTATCTGCCTTCCGGAGGTTGACACGTCTGTAGTACGCCACGCCACGTACTGCGGCGCCTTGTCAAGCCCCGAGAGGTCTGGCGCCGTCCTCTTCGCCTCCTCCACAAAGCGCTTCAACTCCTCCTCGCCAGCCTTAGAGCTGGCCGCCGACTCTCCTATCTTCAGAGTGTCTACACGCGCCTCAACGCCGCCGTATGCCCTAAACACCTCAAAACCTCCCCTGACGCGTCTAAACAGTAGGTCCTCATCGAAGGCTCTACCCAGTAGATACCGCAGAAGCACAGAGGCGGCTCTATCTCCCCAGCCCGCCGCCCTCCTGCGCGAGCGGGACGGATCCACGGCCTCGCCACGCCCCTTGGCGATGTCCCTGGCCTTCTTGTAGGCAGTCACAGGCGCCGACAGCACTACGTCGGCCAGAGCCCCCTCACCCGCCAGCAACATTGTCGAGTGTCCATACGCCCCGCCCCTCGCCACGGAGAGGAGGGCGGCGTAGACCCTAGTCCCCATATTGACGTCTGAGTACTTGCTCAACTCGCCATGCCTTGCCTCCGCCAGCTCCTCCGCCTTCTTTACGTCCACCTCCAGGTGGGGTCTGAGCTCTTCGTACATGTCGCGGCTGTGCGACGCGTACAACGTCAACACGCTGTTTTGCTCCCTCCTTGCCTCCTCAGCCACCTCCTCCAGCCTCCTATGCGCCTCATGGAGCCTCTTCACCTCCTCGACCTTTACGGTGAATTCACGCTCCTTAACCAAACCCCTCGCCCAGTGGTACACCTCAGCCCACTCCTTATAAGCTCCGGCGTTTTTCACAAGCACCTTGTAGAGCACAAGCGCCGCGACCACGGCGGCGTCTTTCTCCGCCTCGTCTCTAACACGCGCCAGCGCCCTCCTCAACTCCACAAGAGGCGGCGGCAAATCTCTCCTAGACCCCGCCAGATTCAGAAACGCCACATACGGCCTCTCCCCCTTCAACACTCCGCCGATTAGGCTCTCGTCCACCCTCCACCTCTCATACCTCTCGCCCAGCGTCTTAAACCTCTCAGCCGTCTTCTCGCCCACATCAGCCAGCCCAGCCACAAACGGCACAGAAGCGGCATACGCCAGCTTCTCCAGCTCCACAAGACCCCACAGGTTCAACGCAACCGACAGCGCAACTGCGCCGGCCGCCACAGCCGCCATCAAGAAGAGGTAGGCCTTGTGCTCATCCACCCAAGCCAACACCCTCGTAACGGCTTCGACAAACAGCTCCACGAGGCGCTGAACTGTCACCTTAACCCGCTCAAATACTTCTTTAGCCGCCTCGTAAAGCGCCTTAGCCGCCTTCTGCACATACTCAACAGCCTCCCTAAACCGGCCCACCTCGGCGAGGACAACAGCCGAGGCAACGGAGGAGACAACGGCCTCCGAGTAGAGGCCGCTGTACACAGAATACAGAGCCGCGGCGGAAAGCCCGGCGAAGGCAGTGGCCCTAAGCGCCTCCTCCACCGTAGAAATCCCCTCCAGCGCTTGCCTCCTATACCGCTCCCCAGCCCTCGCCAGTACGTCGATAACCTCAAGCACAAACTGCTTCACGCGATACTCCGCGTCTGGTATGCCCGCCTCCTCAGCCCTCCTAACAGCTTCTCTCACCGTATGTTCAATCATCTTGAAGAGCACCTCGCCGTCTCTCGTCTGATACCCTTCGAAGTAGTAAAACAAAGCCTCGTGGACGTGCCTAGCGGCGTCCGGCGACGCCATCAACTTACCGAAGGAGCTCAACACGTGCTCAGCCACTTCGGCCAGCACGTGGGCGAACTCGGGCTCTTTTACAGCCACCTTCTCCAGCCTTGCCTTTACCTTCGCAACGACGAAATCCCTCGCCCTAAACGCCGCCTCCCGATCCAAAACAAAACCAAACCGCTCCACCAAATACTCCACAGCCTCCAAAACCCTCTCCGGAACGACATCGGCAACAGGCGCCTTCGGCTTCTCCCCACGTCTTAAACCACGTACAACCTCAGCCTCAGGCTTGGCCTCCGCCGCAGGCTCGGGCTTGGCCTCCGGCTTAACAGCCTGAGACCCAACCTCCGGCACGGCCTCAGGCTTAGCCGCCTCAGCCTTGACGGCTTCTGACTTGGCTGTAAGCTTCTCAACCTCACGTCTTAAACCACGTTCCTCAAGAGGCCGCTGAACCTCCACAGCCGGCTTCTGAGCCGCCTCAGCCGGCTTAGTCTCGGGCTTAGCCGCCGCACCTGGCTCAACGGCCTCCGGCCTCTTTACCGGCTTGACAGCCTCGGGCTTAGCAGTCTCAGGCTTAACCGCCTCTCTCTTGGCCTCAGCCGGTTTAGCCGCCTCTGGCTTCTGAGGCGGTGGGAAGAGTTCTTCGTATTTAAAGCCGGCGCCTACAAAGACGTTGAATAGCTCCACCGCCTTTCTAGCCACGGCCGGCTTCTTCGGCGTATACGGCGCGGCCATCTGCTCAAACCACATGTTGACTGCTGTGACCCACCCGTTTCTAAACTCAGCCCCACCCTCCGGGTCTCCCACCAGCCTAAGCCAAAACAGCGGGGCCAAATCCACCGGGAGCCACGGCATAAACACCGCGCCGGCAACCTCCTCCTTAGTCTTAAGCCCCCTCCCCACCCCACTCCTCAGATACGCCTCAAACTCATCCGCAAGCCTAAACCCCAGCCACGTCAAATACAGCTCGTCAAACCGCTCCCACAGCCGACCCTCCGACACGCCGTATCTCCCGCGCAGATACTCAAGCGCGGCTTCGGCACGCTCCCGGTCAAACTCGTAAACAATCTGCCAGAGGGTTCTGTTGAGCCTTGCTTCATACAGCTCCCGCACGGCCTTCTTCGCCTCGTCGAAATTCCTCCCGCGCAGAGCCTCTCTAAACTTCGCCAAAGGCTCCTCGATGGAGAGTCTGTCGATTGAATAAGCCACGATGTGGTCGCCCTCCCCCACCGGTTGCCTATCCCTAAGGATGAACCACAGGTAGGCCTCAGGCGCCGGCCACTCCACCACGCGGATCCTCGCAACCCCCTCACGCGCCCCATCCACATACTCAACCACAGCCCTCTCCACCGCGGAGAGGTCAAAGCCGAAGGGAGCAACCACATACGCCGTCCTCCACTCCTTAGGCACCCCCTCCTCAAAGGAGACAGGCCTTTGGATCTGCCGCACCTCCCACCCAGCCTCGCCGGCCCGCCTCGCCAGCTTCTCGTCCTCGGTCCAGTATGCGACATATGGCTCCAGCCTACCCCTCCACCCTCCACGCGCGTAAGCCTCAACCAACTCCTCCGGCATGACTGAGAGGCCCAGCAGAAGCGCCCTCTCAGCCGCCTCCCTCCCTATTTTGAGGCCGGAGTTACGCGCATAATGCCGCATCCCCTCGTGCATCTCTGCGACGGCGTCCTCCAGCCTGTCTGAACGCACAAAGCGCTCAGCCGCCTTTGCGCCGTACGCCCTAAACAACTCATCCACGGCCTTGGTTAATTCGTCCGTAGAGGCCTCTCCCCTCTGCACCTTCTTGGCAGTCTCTACTACCTGCTTCACGTACTCACGCATCTCAAGCCACTCGCCGTTGGCGGTGAAGACGCGTTCCAGCGCCTTCTCATAACCCTGGAGGTCCATCTCCACGCCCCTCTTCACCCCGACGCCGACGTTCTTCAATACGCCCCGCACCAGCTCGTAGACAGCCTCCTCCTCCCTCCTCGCCACAGCCTCCCTCACCGCCTGAGGCAAAGCGTCCCACCGCTCCTCCAGCGGCCTAGCCCAGTACCGCGCGTACTCCTCCAGCGCCCTCCTCCCAGCTTCATAAGCCACAAGAGCCATCCACCTGGCTATTGAATCGGAGCCGCCCTCCCTAGCGGCTTCACCCAGCGCCAGCGCCGCCTCAGGCGAAAACTTGGCAACTGCCTCCACGGCCGATATGTATTCCCTCCTGGCGTTTACATACTCCTCATACGCCGGCTTCAGCCTCTCCTCCACAGCCTTCAACACCGTCTTCACGTCTCCGCCCTCCACCTCTACGCCGAGGTCCTTCAACGCTTTCTTCAGCTCCTCCAGCGCCTTGAGGGCCTGCTCCTTGTCTTTAGCCTTCAGCGCCTTCTGCAGTGCTTGATACGCCTTCTTCACCTCATTAGAGGCGTGACGCGTGTCGTTTTTGATAAATGCCAGGTAGAGGGCCGCCCTCTCCGCCGCCTCTTTCAGCCTTCCGTAGTAAGCCGCCAAGACGTCTCTAACCGACTTGGCGACGGCCTCCTCCACACGCGGCTTCGGAGGCGGCGGATGCGGCCTTGCGCCCTCCGTGAAGAAATGCTGAGTCTTCTCTAGGTCGTACACCGGCGGGATGGGCTCGGCCTTCGCCCTCAGTATCTTCTCAAACTTGTTGTACACCCGCTCGGCGTCTGCAATCCTAACCGCAATCTCGCCCAGCTCCCTCGGGAGCTTGAGCTCATCCACCCAGCTAATCACGCGCCTAACATCCACCGCGCGCATCATCCTCTCCGCCACCGCCTCCGGGTCGCCGACGAAGGCACGCGCCGTCAAGCCGAAATACTTCATCCCCACCTCCCGGACGTCGTGCCCCCCGACGAAGTCTCTAACCTCTGCCAGATACGCCTTGTACCTGGCGCGGGCGTCTGCCAGATACTTCTCCGCCTTTCTCTGGGCCGCCTCCTGCATCTCCCTAGCCCTCCTCTCCAGCGCCAGGCCAGCCTCTACGCTCCCCAGCGTCCCCTCCTTTAGAAGCGCCTCCGCCTCGCGGATAAGAGCCTCCGCCCTCCTCTCTGCACCCTTTAGATACGTCTGCACGAGGCGCACCTCTTCATACGCCGCCCTCGTCCTCAACACAGAGGCCAGAAGCTTGAGCTCATGAGCCTCAGCCACAAGCCGCCTAGCGACGGCCTCGTCTGACGTAGCCTTCGCCTCAGAAAGCATCTGTGTGGCCTTGGTCATCATGACCGAGGCCGCCTTGTCGAAAAGCTGTATCTTACCGCCTCTCACCGTCATCTCAGAAAGCTCTCTAAAGCCCCGGCCCTCACCGCTGTAATACGCCTTCAACCCCCTCACCACCGCCTCACTGCTGAAGTCTCCCAGCCAACGCATCATCTTGCCGGCATAGCTGAAGCCTCCTGTTATGCTGACGGGGGCCCTCGCCACCACCGCACTCGTCTTGGAGTGCTCGTAAGCCGTAGCCAGATACGGGCCATACTCCACGAAGAATCCGTACCACCTGGCGTATACGGGCTGGAGGACGTCGGGACCCAGGCGGTCTATGATGTAGGAGTACACGGGGGCCCTGACGAGGGCCCTGACGTGCTCCTGGTCGATGAGGTGCTTAACCTCGTCGTAAAGCGGGTTGCGGAAAATTTCGCGGCCCTCCCTCAGCTGATACAGCGACGCCTCAGAAAGCGCCTTAAACAGTTTGTCCGCCTCTTTAAGGCCGAGGATCTTGGCCACGCCCCAGGCGTGGCCAAAGTCGGCGTCTGCGCGGGGACGCCTCACGTATTCCAGAAGCTCAAGAGCGCCGTATATTCTAGCCAGCTCCCGCTCCAGCTCTCCCAATGCCTTAGCCACGTTTTTCTCCGACGGCCTCTCTAACGCCTTCAAGACATTGGATAAGCCCAGCCGCTCCGCCAATGCCTTGACCTCCCTAATCTTTTCCTCCAGCGGCTGAAGCTTCGCCGTCTTCTCTCCAATAATCTTTAGAATCTTGTCAAGCTCTTTTGAAGCCTTTTCGAAGTCTCTCCTCTCCAGAGCCTTAAACACCTCGCCGAAGGCCGCCTTGACCTCAGGCGCCTTTTTAAGCGAGCCTTCCAGCTCCTTCACCTTTTTGTCGATACGCGCCGCCGCGTCTAGTCTCTCTTTCGCCTCCTTCAGCGCCTTGACCAGCTCGTCGAGTTGCTTCTGTTGCTCCGCCAGCTTCGGAAGCTCCGCCTCGACGGCGGGCAGGGCCGAGTAATCCCCGGCCTTCAGCCTCTCCAGCAGAGGCGCCAGCTGAGGAGCCACCCGCTCCACAGCCGGCTTGACGTCGTCGATAAGCTTGGCCAATTTCTCCTCCACATCGCGCTTAGCCGCAACAACCTCTCTAGCTTCCCTAGCCAGGGAGACCAGCGCGGAGTAGTAGCCGTACTCGGAGATCTGCCTCACAACAGCCTCATCCCTCAGCTTCGCGATTAACTTCTCAGCCGCCTCCACCGCCGAGGGGAGTCTCTGTGTTATCTCCTCAGGCGCCTTCCAGGCAATGGATTCAGCCGCCTTAAGCGCGGCTTCAGCCGCCCTCCGCAGGTTCTCCGCCTCGGTCCTCAGCCCACGCTCCTCAAAAGCCTTAACCATCTTCTCCGCCTCAGCCGTAAACACCCGCCTAAACGCCTCAGCCCTCTCCTCGGGAGGGGCCTTCAGCGCCTCCGTAAGCGCCTTTATGAACACGGGGTAGACGTCTCCAGCCTCCCTCCTCGCCCTCTCCACCGCCCTAAACAGTGAAGCTGTCTCAGCCATGCCGAAGGCCTCCGCCGACTTGGCGGCCTTCTCCGCAACGCGTTGCACGGCGGTGGGCAGATCAGTCAAGCCGCGTAGAGCCGCAACGGCCTCCTCCACCTCCCTCACGGCACGTTGCCTATACTCCGGCGAGCCTAGACGCGCGGCCTCTACGCCGAGGCGCTCCAGCGTCTTGGCTAGAGGCTCCACGTCTCTCACTGCGGCAATCTTCTCACTGACGCTCTTCTCGGCGGCCTCCATTAGGGCTAGGGCGCGGCCGTAGTCCCTATTGACAGCCGCCTCAAGCGCCGCCTTAACCACGTCGGCGCTCAAGGCCTCAGCCCGCAAAGAGAGCTCCGAGACCCTCTTGCCGTACTCAACCGCCTCGCGGCCGAGGACAACCACCTCCTCCACTTTGCCAACCACCTCCGCATTCCGCGACTCCCACCACCTCGCCGCCTCCTCCACCCGCCCCAAAACCTCAGCCGCCTCGGCCAACCTCCCAGCCCTAAGCGCCGTCTTCACCTTCTCCGCCTCGTCCTTAACGGCGGGCACAGCCTCGGCCGCCCTCCGCAGAACCTCAGCCGCCCCCCCAGGCGCAGAGGACAGACCCCTAACCTCCCTCGCCAGCTCCTCCACCTGCCTTAGATACACAAGCCCTCTATACGTCTCAAGAGTCTCCGTGGCGAAGAGGCTGTGCAGAAACTCCAGCCTGCCCAACACGCCTCCGGCGTGCTCCGGCGATAGGAGAGGCTTAAGCCTCTCCACAGCGCCCCAGCCGCCGACGTAGAGCTCCTCCGCAACCCTCTGAGCCGCCCTCCTCACCCTCTCCGCGGCGTCTTGCATGCCTCTCTGCTCCAACTGCTTCGCCACCTCCTCAGCCCTCGCCTTAAACACCTCGGCGAAGCGGGTCACATCTCTCGCCTCACCGACGGCCTTAACAGCCTCCTCAAAGGCCCTTCCCACTGCGGGCAGTACAACTGCGACGTCTTCCACCGCCCTCCAGCCCACGGCCTCGGAGATCTTGGCCATTTCGGCCGCGGCGCGTCTAACCCTCTCCACAGCCTCCACGTCGCCCCGCCTTGCGTGCTCCTCCACCAACCTCTCCACCCTCTCCACAAACACCTCGCGAAACACCCTCTCCCTGCGCTGAGGCGCCTTCAACGCCTCCGCCACTGCGTCTTCGAAGGCCCTCACCACCTCCCTCACCTCAGGCACCTCACGCCTAACAACTCTGTGGCCCTCTAGGAGGTCTCTGACGAAGGAGAATTCTTCACTAAATTTCCTATAGATGTCTGTAGTTTCCCGCAGGACCTCCTGCCTCAGCCTCTCGGCGTCGGCCGTAAGTCTCTCCACGGCGAGAGGCGTCAGCCTCAGCTCCTCCGCCCGCTCCAGCATGTGCATGATGCGGCTGTACTCCACCGCCTTCCTCAGCACCTCCAGCGCCCTCTCTTCGACGCGGAAGCCGGCGAGGTACTTGGCGTACTCCGCGGTGAGGACAACGTCCGGCTTGATCCTAACCGCCTCGTGTACGTCCAGCGGCCGCTCATGGAGGTAGGAGAAGCGGTGCTCAACAGCCTCCCAAGGCCTCCTCTCGTAGACGTCTACTACCGTAGTACGGCCGGCCACAATAGCCAGCACCAAGCCGTGGGCGTCTCTAGGCTTCCAGGCCTTGAGCAGAGCCTCGCCCTCCTCTGCGCTTCTGCCCCCCAGCACAATTCCGCGGGCGGCGCCCGCCAGCTTAAGCGTTGGTAGTTGCTCCTCAATCTTCCACCTTACGATTTCAGCCGCTATCTCTCGTGTGTCGTATCTCGTAGGCGCCACTGCGTAGTGCGCCTCCAGAAACCTCTCCGCGCTCCTCAACACCTTTACGGCGGTGTCGAAGTCCATAAGCGCCAGATGCTTAACAACGCCCTCGACAGAGGCATCCCGCGGGATCTGAGGCGCCTTCCCCTCCGCGATGTGCTGAAGAGCCTCGTTAAGCGCAGATATCAGCCTAGCCCTAGGCGACCTGTCAATCACCGCGAAGTGCCTAAGCGCCTCGTTAAGGCGCTCTGTGACGTCCTTCGCCGCCTCCTCCAACTGCCTCCGCTCTTTCTCATCCAGCTTAGAAAGATCCTCCGTGAAGTACCGCCTAAGCGCCTCATGCCGCCTTTGGAACTCTGTTATGAATCTGCGGAAGTCGGCTAGCCCCTTCTCCGCCTCCTCAACCATCTTCTGCCTAGCCTTTTCAAACTCCTCCCTCGCCTGCTCCACATACTGCGAAAGCGGGTGCAACCAGCCCCAGCTCCGCCTTATCTCCCTCATGTGGGCCTCCACCGCGGCGCGGAGGTTCAAATACACAGCGGCGTCTTCCAGCTTAATTTTGCCCTCAGCCACGAGTCTCGTAACCACATGCGGATCAAGTCTAAGCAACACACGCCACATATACGGGAGGCGGTCGAGGCGCCACCAGAAGAGGTGGTAAGACAGCGAGCCTCGGCTCATCTCCACCCGCTCCTGCACCCACATGTCAAACCTCGGCGAAAGCTCCCTCGCCGCTTCGATGATGTTGTCTGCCTTGAGGGCGTTCCATATGCGCCTAGCCGCCTCGATGCGAGCCCGCCTCTCCTCCTCAGCCCTGCGCTGGAGGTTCTTCAACCACTCCACATCCGCCCTCTCCTCAGCCGCCTTCTTTATCCGCGCCAAGGCCTCTTCCCTCGCCTTCGTCTTGATCTCCTCCCTAATTTGGTCAGCCGGGTCTTTGATGGCTATGTCGCGTCTACGCTTCACATACTCCCGGTAGTACTCCTTAAGGTCTGGGCTCCGGAGGTATCTAAGGCCGGGTATCCGCGTCGCGAAAAAGGAATGCACCCTAGCCGCCACGCGGACAGTCCGCCTCATGACAGGTCTCTTGACAGCCAGCCATATGCGCATAAGCAACTTCCCCCTCACCGCCACGCGGAAGGGGAGCCAATACGTCCAGTCTTGTATTACGCCTATGACGAAGCCGAACACCGCTCTCATAGGCGTGGGGAAGTCGAACAAGGCGCCCAAGAACTCAAACACCGCAACTATAGATAGAATCGTGACGAACAATACAGTGAAGAGCCAAGCCAGCACGTTGCTCTGCGCCGTCTGCACATCCTCAAGATGTTGAATGTTCCAGAGCGGGATCCCAGTGGCGTTGTCGGTCGGAGGCATCTTCATGCCGGGGTGGTAATACGGCTTGTAGGGCAAGGTGCGGTTGTTCCAAGGTATACGCCACTGATTCACGAAGCCGCTTAAGTTTGCAGGAGGCGGGGGCGGAGGAGCTCCGAAGACGTATTTGAACATGTCGGCCTTCGCCGTAGCGACGGCTTCAGCCACCTTCGAATGCCCCATTGGGTAGGAGGCGGCCCACCACTCCCTCCCGGGGTAGAGGCGGAGCTCGGCGGTGAGGTTTACGGCACGTCTCCAGTCGTACATAACGCACGCAATAAGGACGTTGCGGCCTATGTAGCTGTTCGGCGGCGTGTAGTAAAGCGGCACGGCTCTGGGCGTCTTGTTCACCAGCGCCAAATACTCCCTTACCGACGCCACAGCCGCCCTGGCCAGAGAGGAGTTGCTGGCCTCAGCCGCCGCGAGATACGGCCCCACCCTGGCGAAATATGCCAAAGAAACGTTTCTAATGACTACAAGAGTCAAGTAGTTGTCTTTCAGCAATTTGGTCAAGTTGCGTTCAGCATCTATGGCGGGGCGCCACCGCGGCGCCGCCGTCGGCACGAGGGCGGGGTAGCAGTAGTACTGGTGCTCCACGCCTTCTAGGTAGTGGATAACCCTCACCCCGTCTGTGTCGGTGTAGTTTGCCAGTATGTCCGGCAGACTTCCTCCCTGCCGCGTGTATTCAACGCCTATGTTCCCCGTCCAGGCGAAGGCGTACAAGACGCGCGGCGGCCCCGGCACGGCTCTGAAGAAAGACAGCACCATGTACGTCTTGTTGCTGTGGGTGTAGCAGTATGCGCCGCCGGGAGGCGTGCCGTCTCCACTCCACTTCCCGTATTCAAGCCGTATCCTCACCTCCCAATCCCTAGTGGTGACGGGTATCTCGCCGGTGTAGTTCCGCTTCTCCTCAGGAACCCAAGGCCGCGCGTATATCGTGGCGTTGTATTGATAGCGGCCGGAGCCCAGCCTCTTAGCCACCGTGGCCCTCTGCCAGACGTCTCTTGATGACGAGCTCCACCGCTTACATGTGCCGTTGACGTATTCGCTACACCACTCGCAGATCTCCACCCAGCGGTGGAGCCTCACAGACCTGTTGGGCACAGGCTGAGAGGAGTTCCGCACCGTGAAGTTAAACACAGAGCGGACCCAGTCAGTGACGGGTTCTACAACCCGCTTCTCCCCAGTCCACAGAGAGAAATTGTAAACGCCCCTCCTAACCGTGGTGTCCAACACGACACACGTCGTCTTGTTGCCCAAGGCGTCGAAGCACGTCTCGTTATCCGGCCCAGACAGCCAGCCCCACACCCCGTTGTGAGCGTATGTGACGCCTTTGTCCACCACGCCGTGTCTGTCCCTCGCTGTGTAGTTTATTGTAACGGCGAGGAAGCGCCAGTGAGACGGGACGTCTATCCGGAGGTAGTAGCTTCTGTAGCCGAGCCATTCGTGGAATTTACATATTGCATTTGACAAGTTAGCTACCCGCTCCTTGAGCCTCTGTGCCTCTTCCGGCGGCATCAAGTAGTCTATAAATTCGCGGAAGTCGCCGTGTAGGACGCATCCGCCCTCCTCCGGCCTAGGCGCGGGGAAGTCCAGCCAAGTGTTGATGGCGGCTGTGTAGAGCCACGTCTTGTTGCCATAGGCCAATGGCGTTATGGACCCAGCCGTGGTTGTTACCCAGTCGGTGCCGTTGAAGGCGGCTTTGTCAAAGACTTTGTACCTCTCGGCTAGCTCTAAGGCGGTGGCCGCCGCCTTCTCCACATCGGCGGAGTTCAGCGGCACACCGGTGGAGTTCAACACAGTTGAGTTCAACGCCGTCAACACCTCCCGCATCTTCTCCCCCAGCTCCGCGGCGCTGGGCTTGACGAAGGTGTTGTTGTACTGCGCAAGGAAGAGGGTGTGGGGATCGCCTTCAACCGCCAGCAGTGGAACGGGAGCTATGCCTGTGGCGTTTGCGGCTGTGGCGTTGAGCCACTTAGCCGTCTCCAGGCCCCACACGGCGAATTCCTTCCCCACCGGCGCCAGATAGTAGCCGATGTATGACGGCACAATCATAATCAGCGCGAAGAAGAGGAGGGCGCCACCGAGCGCCCTGGTGGGTCCGAAGATGACCGCCAACAGCGAGAGCATCAGAAGCGGCACAGCCATCTTCACCGCCGCCCCAGCCATGAACTCTAGGAAGTGGAAGATCATGACGAAGGCTGTGGCGGCGTTGTATGTGGTTAGGGAGATCTGCAGAAGCGGGTCTCCAACCTTGGAGAAGTACGCGGCGAATTTGGAAAGCTGGATGAGGACTCCGGGGGCGCCCGCCGCCGTCGAAATTATGTGGAGCAGAGTCTCTGTATACGCCACTGTGAAGAGGGCCGTGAAAGATGCCTGCTGAGCCGCCAGAAGAGCCTCAAAAGTCTCGTGTATTGCTCTGTAGTTCCTCTCCAGAGCCTCCTGCAGATTCAAGGCGTCTGGGAACGGGTAGGGGAAGAACTCGCCCTGCCTCACCTCGAAGAGAGGCGGGAGCTCCTCCCCCTGGGGGGTGAAGAAGGCGATGACGAACATGGTCACTGTGGGCACTAGGAAAAGCGCAACTGCGCCTATGAGCGGGGGGAGGGTCCACTTGGGGTCTCCCCTCAGCAACATCACGAAGGCGGCTGTGGCTATCAGCGTGATTATGCCTAGGGCCAGCATTTCC
>Ga0080004_1124408_pt1 | contig 31951 bp, 36 predicted proteins | sample WasSprMetagenome_FD_69207 | JGI IMG/M metagenome (GOLD analysis project Ga0080004, IMG submission 69207) | Sulfidic aquatic microbial communities from Washburn Spring, Yellowstone National Park, USA - WS (SPADES assembly) (version 2) | ecosystem: Environmental > Aquatic > Thermal springs > Hot... | reverse complement strand
CCCTGTGGTTTCCCACGGTTTCCTCCAGTATTTGTCGTAGAGATGGGCCATCAGATTCATAAAAAAGGATCCGTCGTAATACAGATGCGAAACGTGGTAAACGTCGGAATCTTTAATCTTCTCGACAGTTTTGCTTATCAGTTCTGGAGGGAAAACTGCATCGGCATCTGTCCTTATTATTATATCTCCTCTGGCATTTTCAAAACCTACATGCGTGGCATAGCCGACTCCTTTTCTCGAAACCTCAATTACCTGAGCCAAAGCTTCTGGCAATTTGAACTGTGCCATCATCGCTTTTGTAGTCTACTACAATGACTTCAATATTTTTGTAACTCTGGTTCTTGATGCTCTCCAAAAGCTTTTCTATGAATCCCACCTCGTTTTTGGTGGGGATAACTATACTCACCAACGGCTGAACTATTTCGGAGGAGTTCTCTTTTTTAGCAGGACTTCCAGTTTTTGCTAGGTTAATTCTCTTTTTAACTTTGCGGATATCTCCGATAATTTTGCCTGAAATGCACAAAAAGATGAAATGCGCCAGATATCGAAAGACTCGGTAGTCCATGTGCGAGTATACAATGTTTGTCTTATAAAGATATTTTGCTTTGGAAGAAATCTAAAAGAAAAAAAGGACCGGTTCGCCTTTATCCACTAATTTAAATTTATAATCATTCCTTATCGATAAAACAAGCTCTGGAATCACTTTCTTGTCATCTGGCAGATGGTAGGCTGCTATTGCCATTTTTGGCTTGAATTTCTTTATTGTTTCCTTTGCACCTTTTAATATTTCCCTTTCAGAGCCTTCTGCGTCTATTTTTATGAAATCAACTCTTTCGACATTGTATCCTTTCACAAAACTGTCTAAAGTAATCGTTTTAACTTTCACTTTCTCGCAATTCTCTTTCTCTCTTAAAGTAGACGAAATGGACAATGGGGTTGGTATAAACAGATCCAAGAATCCACTTGATGAATAGAGTGCAAACTCTAGCGGCTTTATTTTGTCACTCCAAATTTTAGCATGCTTTTTTAGTATTTCGAAAGTTGAAGGATTTGGTTCGAATGCATAGACTTCCTTAGCACCTTTTTGTACTGCATAGTAGGAAAAGAAACCAAAATGCGCTCCAACATCGAAAACTGTATCATCTTTTTCTATATTGCATTCTGGGATTGAATACTCCCCAACCAGAGCTAGAACTGTGTGTCCATAAACAGGAGGAGCTATAAATTGTGGAAAGACAACTTCAATCCCTTTCCATTTTAATTTATCCCCTTTTCTGAAATTGGGCTTGTAAATGCTTTGGAAATTTCGGGCTAAATAAACTTTAAAACTGTTTTTCCTTATCAATACTTCAAGAAATTCCTTGAGATAGCGATATAAAAGCCTTGGGTACTCTTTCTTTGGAATTCCTTCGAGCATGACATTTTTAGTCGATTACGTTTAAAAAATTTAGCACTTAAGATTTATATGCTCACTTCCGAATAGTCTCCCAAATTAAGCCTTATAAACCTTCTTTCCCTGTTCTTTGTGACCTTCGCATTCCTTCCTATTAAGCTTTCCTCAAGCCTTTCAACATCGATTATTTGGGCCCCTTCCAGAATCACGGAATACTCGATGGAGCTGTTGACAATTTTCGAATTCCTGCCAACGCTCGTGTATGGGCCGATGTAGGAGTTCTCTATCAAGCAGTTCTCCCCAATCACAGAAGCTGAACTGTAGAAATTCGTGAAGAGCTCTCGAAAGCGCATTAAAGGAATTCGAAAAAATAATCTGAGGATGGTGGTTCAATGTTGGAAAGAGCAATGATATGCTTGCTGTAAATGCGAGAGTGTTAGGTTGGAAAAGCGAGGGAGAAAATGGAAGGGGAAATTGTAAACTCAAAAATAGAAGAAAGAGTTGAAGTAGGAAAGAGAACAAAGGTGCTTAACAGCGATCAGGGATTTTAAAATGGGATAGAGTCTTTTCTTCATCTTAAAATTAGAAAATCAACAAGCGATTTCACTTATTTTCATCGATTATCTCTTTAATTTTCCTTGCTATATAAAGTACATCCTCATCCTCGAGTTTTACGCTCGAAGGCAAATTCAACCCCTTTTTTGAAACAGCCGAGGATACAGGGTAAGATGAGTTGGCATAGCTCCGATAGGGGGGCATCTCATGCATCGGATAAAAGAAGTTTCTCGTCTCAATTTCGCAGTTTTGAAGCTTCTCTGCCAGCTCATCTCTGCTCATCCCTGTTTCTCTTTCATCTACCAGAATGGAGTAAAGCCAGTAAACGCATTTAGCCCAACGCATTTCGGGATGAAGAGTTATGCCATCTACAAATGAAAGCTCTTCAGCGTAAAGTCTTGCAATTTCTCTCTTCCTTTCTATGAATTTCTCAATCCTTTTCAGCTGCGCAATTCCCAAGGCTGCTTGGAGATTTGTCATTCTGTAGTTGAAGCCCAAAAAGTTGTGCCAGTACCTTTTCTTCGGATCCATCCCGTGGTCTCTCAGAATTCTCATCCTTTCGGCCAATTCTTCATCGTCCGTCAGGCACATGCCCCCTTCTCCAGTTGTGATTATCTTGTTTCCATAGAAGCTGAAGCAAGATACATGGCCAAAGCTGCCCACCTTTCTTCCTTTGTATTCAGCGCCGTGCGCCTCCGCGGCATCTTCGATCACGTAAATTCCTTTGCTTTCAGCAATCTCCATCACTGCATCCATGTCGCAGGGATGGCCGTAGAGATGAACTGGAATGATTGCCCTTGTTTTTGGCGTTATTGCATTCTTTAGCTTTTTCGGATCGATGCACCAGTATTCTGGATGTATGTCAACGATAACCGGCCTTGCACCGGTATAGAGAACGGCATTTGCCGTTGCTGCAAAAGTTAGATCTGGAATTATCACCTCATCGCCTTTTCCAATGCCCAAAGCTGCCAAGGCCAAGTGGAGGGCTGCAGTTCCATTTGAGGTTGCAACTCCGTGTTTAACCCCAATGTAATTCGCAAAGGATCTCTCGAACTCCTCTATGAACTTCCCCTTGCTGCTCACCCAGCCGCTTTTAACGGCTTCGACAACGTTCCTCAGCTCTTCCTCGCCAATTTCGGGTTCAGCGATTGGATACCTGAGCATTCACATCCTCAAGGCCCTTGTGAGTATTCTATTCTCGCTCGGATAGTTCGGCGCATCCCAGGGAAATCTCTCGCCGTTAAGCCATCTGGACCATCTTTTTATCTCTTCTTCTACCATTATCTTCACAAGCTCGTCAAACTTAACTTTTGGCCTCCAGCCGAGCTTCCTCTCTGCCTTCGAATAATCCCCAACAAGGCAGGGAACATCCAGGGGCCTCATGAACCTCCTGTCAACCTTAACGTATTCCTCCCAGTTAAGCCCAGCGAATTCAAATGCCCTCTCTGCAAACTCCCTGACGCTGTGAGCTTCTCCTGTTGCGATCACGTAGTCTTCTGGCTCATCCTGCTGAAGCATTAGCCACATGCTCTCAACATATTCAGGAGCATAGCCCCAGTCTCTTTTAGCCTCGAGATTTCCTAGCCTCAGCTCGCTGCTTAGGCCCAGCTTTATCTTTGCAACCTCGTTCGCTATCTTGCGGGTTACGAACTCAAGCCCGCGCAGGGGGGATTCGTGGTTGAAGAGGATTCCGTTCACGGCGAATATCTTATAGCCTTCCCTGTAAATCTTCGTGATCCAGTAGCTGTAGAGCTTTGCTGCGGCGTAGGGGCTCATAGGCATGAAGAGATCATTTTCGCTGAGAGGTTTTCCACCGTTGAGCAGACCAGTTTTTCCAAACATTTCGCTCGTCGCTGCGTTGTAGAACTTGGTGTCGGGACAGACTTGGCGGATCGCTTCGAGGATCCTTGTTGTTGCTAAACCTGTGATATCCCCCGTTGCTACTGGAGTCTCAAAGCTCGCTTCGACAAAGCTCTGAGCTGCGAGGTGGTAAACTTCGTCAGGCTCTGAAATCTTCAGCGCCTCGACTATCGAGCCGGTATCGCTGAGCTCAAGCGGAATAAGGTTGACCTTGTCGAAGATTCCTAAATACTCTAGGCGCCAGAAGTTGGGGGTGCTTAGCCTGCGGTAAGTGCCGTAGACCTCGTAGCCTTTGTCCAAGAGGAACTTGGCAAGGTAGGCACCGTCTTGTCCTGTAATGCCAGTTATTAACGCTCTTTTCATGAACTATCCCTCAAAAAAAGATTTTTAAAATTTTCCCATCCGACGAATTTGATCTTAAAATTCATCCTATTGGAGACTTTGGGGTAATATCTCGACTTGTTTCTTCATAAGCTTACTTACATCTTTTGGGCGCGACAATTCTTTAGTTATATCTCCTTCGCAAACTTTAGAGAACAGAGCACGAATGGTTTCATGAATAACCTCCAGCATAGCGTTGATCTCTTAAACCTCTCACTTCTATTCAGGATTTTGAGGTTATGTTGTTGAAGAATACCCTCGTTTCTGCTTGAAGGATGAATACATGATTCAATTAAGTTCATATCTCGGAAGGGCTCCACTTTATATCTGAGGTCAGCTCCTTGAGCACCCCCCGTCAGTCATGAAATGGCATCTGTCAAAACTCTCTTCAGCTAAGTTGCTAATATTTTTCGAAGGCAATAGAGTCGCGCGTTATGATGAGCCATAAGATAAGCATTAAGAAAAAAAAGTACCACCTAAACAAAAAGCTTACGATCACATTACACAATAACTTCAACCCAATCCTACAGCTTTGAATTTCAGCTTTCCAGAGTAGACTCTTGGATCGTATATTCTCCTACCATCCACGACTGCTGGAGTTTTCATCAATTTCATGAAATCTTCTGGTTTAAGTTTTCTAAATTCGTCCCATTCAGTCACAATTATTGCGCATTCCGAATCCTTCAAACACTCCTCAGCACTACTAGCATACTCAACATCCCCACCAAAAATTCTCCTAGCATTATCCATAGCTTTTGGGTCGTAAACAACAACCTTCGCCCCCTCCTCCAAGAGCCTCTTGACGACCTTTATGGACACCGCATCTCTTGTGTCATCAGTATTCGGCTTGAAGGCCAGGCCCAAGACAGCAATTCTTTTACCCCTCAGCTCGCCGACGAGTTCTTTGCACAGCTCGATTGCCTTTTGGGGCTGGCCGCTGTTGACTCCCTCTACGGCTTCCAACAACTTCGGCTCGTAGCCCAAGCTCCTCGAGTGCTGTATCAGCGCTCTCAGATCCTTTGGGAGGCAACTGCCCCCATAGCCCAAGCCCGCGTTTAAAAAGGTAGATCCTATCCTCTTATCTAGGCCTATGCCCTTGGCAACCACAGTTACGTCGGCCCCGGGTATCCTCTCGCATATGTTGGCTATCGTGTTTATAAAGCTGATCTTCATGGCGAGGAAGGCGTTGTTCGCGTATTTTATCAGCTCAGCGTTGACCGGCGTCGTCCTAAGGAGAGGTGGCATCTTCTCGGCATAGAACTCTCTGTACAGAGACTCCAGCGCGTCGCCGGACCTCTTGTCGCACTCGCCTATGACTATGCGGTCCGGGTTGAAGGTATCATGGAGGGCCGCCCCCTCCCTCAAGAACTCTGGATTCACACAAAGTCCGAAGTCGGCCCCACATTTCCTCCCTGATGACCTCTCCAGGATTGGCTTGACCAAGTTTTCGGTCGTCCCGGGGATCACGGTGCTCTTGACCACGACCAAGTGGTAAGAATTCTTGCTCGAGAGAGTTTTCCCTATCTCTTCTGCTGAGCTCTCGACGTACTTCAGATCAACGCTCCCGTCTGCTTTGCTAGGAGTTCCAACCGTAATGAAAGTCACGTCCGTATCGAGGACTGCCTCCTCTGCGCTTGTTGTACATCTGAAGCGTCCGCTTCTCAAGACCTCGGCGAGCATTTCATCGAGTCCCGGTTCATAGAACGGAGGTATGCCACGGTTTATCATACTCGCCTTCTTCGAGTCGGCCTCAGATGCCACGACCGTGTAATCCCTGCTAGCAAATGCTACTGCCGTGCAGAGGCCGACGTAGCCCATCCCGACGACCGAGATCCTAAAGGTTCTCAGCGCCACTCACCTCTTTTGACGCGGTCGTGCGATATTACGAGGGCTTCCCAATAGGTCTCGGAGGTTCCAACATCCAGCCTGACTTCATCTTCTCGTAACTTTATCGCCTCGACAGGTCTTCGAGAGTCTACCAGCTTCTGTATGGCGTCTGTGAGCTGTACCTCCCCTCCCACGCCGGGACCTGTCTTCCTCAAGGCGTCGAACAACTCCGGTTCGAAGACGTAGACAGGCATTATCGCTAAATTCGAGGGCGGTTTCTCTGGCTTCTCAATAACGCGTCTAACCCTCATCACAGATCCCTGAGCATCGACCTCGGCGTAGCCGTAGAGCTTGTTGAGATCTGAGACCTCCTTCAGCGTGAGGATGGCACTCGGCTTGCGCGCCTCATGTAACTGTAGTAACCTCTTGACGTGTGAACCGCCTTGGGATATTATGTACGTGTCTCCTGCGTGGACCACGAAAGGCTCACCATCCACGAAGGGTTCGGCTCTCAGCACAGCATCGCCGAAGCCCTTAGGCTCTGGTTGGTTGACCCAGGCGATGACTGAAGATTCCACCTTATTGTAGAAGTCCTCGAGCTCCGCGGCAAATTCTTCTTTACCCCTTTTCCTCAAGAGCTCGACGTAGCCATAGTCTGGCGTGAAGTGATCTTCTATGCTTCTCTTCCCTCTGCCTACTATAAAGCAGAACTCCCTGAACCCGACTTCGTAGAGTTGCTCAAAGATCAGTTGCAGGACGGGTTTGAGCAACAGGTCGCCGTTGCGAGCTACCGAGAACAAGGGTAGCATCTCCTTGGGCACTTCTTTGGTGGCGGAGAGTAGACGGGTGCCTAAGCCAGCAGCCGTGATCACGACCTTTCTTATGGCCATCTTCCACCTCCTTTGCCTCCTATCACTAGTCTTGAACGAGCAAATGAATGCAACATATATGTGACTTTCGAAATCGTGCGTGGCATGACATTATTCCAGACAATAAATGAGCTATACCAGCTACATTTCCAGCACCCACAATAGCAAAAGGAATTCCCAATTGCTTTTCGTTACTCTTCACTTAACTTCTCTTCACCTATTAACTAATAAATCTTATTGTTGCAGTTGTGGATATGCCATAAACTTTGTAGCCCGCCTCAAGAGTTCAATCGAATCTGTAAGCTATATCTCACTATTCTTTCTGGTTTTGTCCTTTCAATAAAATCAAAGATGAAGATTTTAAGATAATAAGACTTGCTATGGCAAGATATGAGTTTCCGATCCTATATGACCCCGCTTCATCAAGAGTGGGCATTCGTGAAACATTCGAAATCATCTTTAGAGTTCACGCTGTAACATTCATCTTTTGCGCACGCCTTATAGCCCAGCGAGCACCCCCTCCTGTCTATTTTATTCCAGATTAACTCTAAAGGTAAGGATAGGTCTACTAGATACGTGCAAAAATGGTCCTCGACGAACCCCTTAGGGGTTATGTATTTTCCCAGCTCCCCCTCCATGTGGTCTCAGCTAGAATATCGATAATCTTGGCTCCATAGCTCCTTGCGTGAGCCTTCGATTGCACTTTCATAACTACAAGCGTCCATCCATTCAAATGTCTGAAATGGATGAGTTCTTACTCTATTAGCCAAATTTTTTATCTGATCTCTATTTTCTGGATTCAACTCGCTAATGGCTTTAACCTCCACTTCGAGTACCATTTTCAAACCCCCTGTGCATACAATTTTCAGCTAATTTTAAGATATTTATTTTCTCATCAACTCTTCATATTTACTAATGGCCTTCTTGGCGATAATGCTCCAGTCGTAGTCTTTGACTATTTCTTTCGATTTGTTACCCATTTTTTTAAAAAGATCTCTATCATAGATCTCTAAAACTGCATTTGCTATCGCATTTGGATCTCGAGGTGGAACCAGAAAGCCGTTCTCACCATGTTTCACTACCTGTGGGATTTCTGAAACGTTGCTGGCGACAATAGGTTTGCCGCAGGCCATTGCCTCCAAGACGACCAGAGGTAAACCTTCGTATAACGTTGGAGTCACTGAAATATCAGCTAACGTGTAAAGCTGAAACATCTTTTCATCTGGGATGTTTTTAAAATGTACAACTTTGTCTTCGAGTCTAAGCTTTTTCATCTGTGCTTTAATCTTTGGTTCTTCAGGCCCTGTTCCAACGAGGATTAGTTTCACGTTCAGTCTAACTTGGTTATTTAGGAGCCATAAGGCATCGATTAAATAGTTGACTCCTTTGTTGGGAGCCAAACGGTTTACGTTTATCAAAACAAGGTCAGCATCGTCTATTCCCAGTTCCCTCCTAGTAATCCTAGAGTTTGAGATACATCTCTGGATAAAGCCCAGTTCAACTCCGTCAGGAAGAATAAAAATCTTTTCTCTAGGGACATGGAATAATTCCACGAGTTCTCGAGACTGCAAATCACCCTCAGAGGCTACGGCGTCAGCATGATGCAAGCAATAAAGCTTGGGATTTCGAATAAAGAGGTCTAAGTATATTCTTTTGATGAAGTTTTCCTCTTTCCTCGCTTTGAACTCTTCACTTCCAAAGGGCTGAACAACAGTTGGCCTTCTATTTCTCGTCCTTTTTAAGTAGTGATATGCAGTCATGCCATGAGCATGCAGTACGTCAAATTCGACGTTTTTAAGATATTTAGCACAATTCCTGACAAACAACCAATATTGTATAGGATTTGAGAATCGTTTGTCGATGCGAGGGGGTAAAAAGGTTATTTCTTTAACCTCAAAGTCTTCTTTTCTCACACTAATGGCTGTCTGTGTTGGGGGAGCTGTGATTATCTCAACTTCACAACCATTTTTCACTAAATATTTACTCAAGAAGTAAACGTACCTCTCCATGCCGCCAAAGCCGTGAAGACCCCAAACGGCTCTAGATACCATCACTACCTTCATATTTTGAGCCACCTCTCAAGTTGAGCAAGCTTTTGCCAAATTTCCCTGTGTTTTTTTACATCAAGTACGGTGTTAATGTCTAAATCTCTGCTTCCTATCCATAAGCCTCCGGCATCCTTGCGATGGTCAGTAAATAACACTTGATATCTGTAAAGTTTGCAAGGATCGAGGTAGTATTTTCTGTTGGCATCATGTAGAACTATGATACCACCAATATTCAAAAGGTCGAGTGCACAAATTAAACAATCCTTCCTCGCCCTTCCGTCAACAAGAATAAAATCAAATCTCATACCAAGGCTTCTAGGGAACTCCACATAATCTTTTAAGTCTGTATATGAGCCGTCATTGTGCTCGTCGGTCCAAGGATAATTATTTGGGGGAATGTGATAAACTTTTGTGTTAGCCCCAATCATGCGTTTAATCACATTAGCCCAATATTCATCGTGCTCTATAGAAATCCATAATGCACCTTCATTTAGATATTTAGGAAAATAGCAAGTGCTATACCCAGCTCCGTATTCCAAGCAATATTTGGGTTTTTTCCTTTCTATTAACTCTAAAATAATGGCTATCTCCTTATGCTTCATATATGGCTTTACTGGTTGGCCAATCAGGACCTTTTTAACGTAATCTCTGAGCTCTTTATAACATATTGTCAGAAGTTGGCTGATGGGGGATAGATCCCAAGCGGAATATCCTCTAGATTTACTCTTATCCCGCTTAATTGCTTCTTTATCTATCATGCGGCATCACCTTTTTCTTGGCAATTATTCTTGTTCTACCAACAAAACCATATGCAATACTTAGCTTTTTTCCGATAATTTCAAAATTTTGTTGTGTTAAAAGGGTGATTATGTCAAAAGGATTAGCCCAGTAAACAGCATCAGCATCTCCGCCATATTTAGCCTTTTTAAGGTCAGGTAATCGATATCTAAAATCTGCTTTTCCTAGGCAATATTGCACTAGTTTGTGGCATAAGTAAAAGGAAAATTTAAAGATATTACTGATACACATTGCCAAATTCTCTCCCCAGACTGGTATTCCATTTTTTCCTGTGAGTAGTCGAATAAGGCCAACAAATGGTATCACTGGGGTTATAAGGCAAGGTGACAAGATGATAAGAACTCCATTAGTTTTTAGAACTCTTTGAACACCTGATAAGCACTTTTCAACATCTGTAATATGTTCTATAACGCTTATAAGGACCACGGCGTCAAATGAGTTTTCTTTAAATGGTAGAGTCAACGCATCCCCCCTTACATATAACAACAATACCTTATAGCCTCCTCAAAACCCTTAGCCATATGCTCGTAGGTAAAGCCCTGAATGATGATTTCCCTAGACTTTTGCCCCATTCTTTTAGCCAATTCCTCATCTGAAATGATCGTGTTAATGGCCTTAGCAAGGGCTTGAACATCGTTTTCAGGGACTACGAAACCGTTTACCCCTTGCTTTATTAGATCGTGAGCCGCGGCCACTCCAGGTGTAGCTATCACTGGCTTGCCGAACTGCATAGCCTCGTTTATCGCCAGACCCCAAGGCTCGTGAACCGTGGGATAGACGAAGACGTCACATAGTTGGTAGTACGGAGGAAGCTCGTCTCGCTCAATTCTTCCCAAGAAGTGAACATTTCTCAAGTTAAGCCCTTTGCAAAGCCCTTCAAGGTAAGCGCGTAACTTGCCATCCCCGATGATGAGTAAAGAGGTATCATCCCTCTTAAGCTGGGCGAAGGCCTTTATTAGGACGTCGACGTTTTTTCTCTTCTCCAAACGTCCCACATAGAGGACGACTTTCTTTCCTTCAAGCCCAAGCCTCTCCCTAATAAATCTCGCTTGTTTCTCGGAATCAACCTTGTTACTAGATATTATACTGCTATTGGGGGCTATGAATATCTTATGAGGATTTATGCCGAATACAGTAGTGTAGAAGTTCTTGTGGAAATTCCCATAAGTGACGATGGCATCGCTCCTCTTCAACAACCAAGGAATAATAAAAGAGGCCCCCATTCTCTTTAGGGCATTTATTATGCCTTCTCCCCAGTAATCCTTCTGCGTGACTTCCCAACCTCCGAACCAAACAATGAAGGGCTTCCTCTTGACTCTACTGATGAGGAGACACAAGATTCCGTCCATAAGATTAAGAGTCAATTTTCTTGAGCCAGCTTCACCCCATATCATGACGTCCCAATCCTCCTTTAGAAGAGCTGAGACCAACTCTGCCTTAGAACGAATAACCCGACAGTTTAGATCGGCTGGATTTTTAGCATATTTCCAGTTAGTAAGAAAGAACTTTATGTTACCTGATCGACTCAGCTTCTGGTAGAGTGGTAATCTGTAATCCCACAGATGGTCAATGACGAACAAAACCTTCATATTTCAACTTCCTTGTAGTAAATAAGGCTCCTACCATTAGAATACATCCTGTTCCCATCACTACCAGCAAATCTCGTTGGCAACTCTCTACATTTTCTCGAGATTCTTTGGATTGGAGCTACGCTCATCATCGTTCCATTTATCCACTTATTTCCCCATAGCTAATTCCTTTATATCTCAGCGACAGCATTCAGCGATTTTCAGATATCCACCCCAAGCTATCTCACATATTACTTATCATATTTTAAAACTATGTGTAGTATATAAATTTTTTTAAAAAGAGAATCTCCTAGCAAAACCTCTTTATAAGCTATGATAGCGGAGAGGTAGCTTCTTCCCTTAAAGCTTTACAAAGCTTGGAAAAGTGCTGTTGGATACCGGTGTAAACCCCTGCTAGGGCAATGATATAGACCACCACAGCAAGCACCTCTTAGAACTCTAAAAACCTTCTGCTTTAACTTTGTTCCAATTTCCTCCAGGTCATCATAACCCCTGAATCTGAACTCCTTACAACGAATATCTCTTCTGGCTTTGAAAAAATTAGTGCTTGCAGCGTTCTTTGGAACAAAGAGCTTCCGAATATCTTTAGAAACTGCTTGGCATCATTTCCCTGAAGCTTGCTTAAAAAATGGAATGTAAGTTGTTCAATGGTAACTAGCTATATTGCTACGCAAAATAACTTTCCAAGCTCTTAGCAAATCCATAGTTTTTATCGGTTTTTTATGAGAAACAGCCTATCCTTCTGAGCTTTTGAAGTATCTAATCTGTCATCTTTTCTGCATTCCATGACTTCAATAGGCTTCAATTTTTTCCTTTGCAGTATTCTCTAATCTTCTCCACCAAGGCATCCGTGGAACCGTTGTCGACTACTATGACATCGTAGTTGGATAATCTATTCTGTAAAAGGATTCCAAACACTCCATCGTATCCCTCCATCTGTTCAGTTTAAAATAATAATAGAAATCTCGATTTAATCTTGTCAACTATTAAAAGGTGACTCTTTTACTTCTTTAATTTTTTCTATAAAGTTTAGACATTCAGTCGTTCCACAATAATGCTTAGAATTTTGTTATATACAGAGATAACAGTAAAAGAGTGAGTATGAAAAGTTCGAATCTGCGCACTTGAAAGCTTATAGTTTTTTTGTGTGAATAATTATAACAAAAACAAAGGAAGAGATAGTGGGTATCTTCAACTTTCTTCAATTTGCTTATAATGAGATCAGTCCAAAAACTTCAGAAATACGAAAACTATTAAGAGCAAATTTTATCGGAGACTTAAATTCTTATCTATTTTTCTAGACCAATTCAAAGTTCTTTGGTGTAAAATTTGAAAAAACGATCGTTGATGAAATTTCCTCAGAGATGAAATTCACTTCGAACCCGAAGACAGAGGATTTTTTAATTAAGAAAACAATGTAAAGTAAATTCTTTTACTCCTTTCAGCAACCTCATCCCACGAGGGTATGCTGACACCTTTTACTTCAACTTCTGAAGCTTTTTTGATCAATTCTGCAAGCTCTGGAATCTCTGGAGGGTAACTTATGCCGAAAACATTTTTTTCATCAATCCATTCAGCCAGTGCTGAGGTTTTCGCAACAACGCATGGAGTCTTGCTCGCCAAGGCTTCGGCAACAACGAGGCCGTAAGCTTCGAACTTTGAAAGCAGAACTAGAACGCTTGCTTCGGAATATTTCCTCAAAAGCTCCTCTCTGCTCAAATCCTGATAAAAGCTTATTCTGTCGAGAACTTCAAGCTTTTTCGCAAGTCTGATTATTTCCCGCTTGTAGCTTCCCTTGCCAACTATTTCAAGCCTGAAATCGGGAAGGAGCTTTAAAGCCTTAACAACGAATTCGATCCCCTTGTATTTTTCAACTCTACCAACGTAAAGAATCTTTTTTCCATTTTTTCTTTTCTCCATAAATTCGAAGTTGACACCGTTCGGAATCACTTCAACCCTTTTTGGTTTAAAATCCTTCAAAATCAATTCTTTTTCGAATTTCGATACGCAGATAACTGCATCAGCTTGGTAAAAAATTCTTCTGGCGTAAAGCCTGTAAATTCTGAATAGAATATCCCTGAAAAAGCTGTGGCCGTGTCCATGGTAATGGGGTGTGAAAACAAGCTTTTTTGGCCTTGAAAGGGCTGCGTATAGAGCTGGAAAGGCGTGAAAGTTGTGTGCATGGATTAAATCGTAATCAGCTGAATGCCTTTTCAGATAACCCCAGAGCTCCGGAGAGAAAAAGTAAGCGTTTCCGGGGGCAAGGGATTTGAACCTCCTTACCTTGATCCCCTCAAATTCTTCAACCTTTTTCAGCTTTCCGCTCGGGTCAGTTGCGAGCACTTCCACATCGAATTCCTTCATTCTCCTAGCGATCTCGAAAACATGTGTTTCTACGCCGCCTATTTCCGGATAAAAGCGGGGAGCAACGAAGGCTATTCGCATCACTGAAAGAATTCTTCAGGCTTTAAATCTTTAGTCAGAAATATGGGTCCGGAGGGATTTGAACCCTCGACCGCCCGGTTATGAGCCGGGCGCTCTGACCAGGCTAAGCTACGGACCCATAAAAAAGCTTTGGAAAATTGTATTTAAGGATTTCGCTTAATGAAACAGAACTTTTGCGGCGAGAAAGCTGAGAAGGAAGGAAAATGAAGGGGCAAAGAACCAGTTGAATACAACCCTTTTCAGGGTTTCAATCCTAACAGCCTTCACTCCCTTCAGAAGCCCAACGCTGGCTATACCGCCTATCATCGCATAAGTCGTTGACACAGGCATTCCGATTGCTGTAAAACCCAGAACCGCTATTCCAGCTCCGATGTGCGCTGAAAGCCCAGACCTTGGATCCAGTGCAGTTATTCCCTTGCATACTGTCTCTATAACCCTTCCGCTGAGCAGAAATGCTCCAAGAAATAAAAGAAATGCCCCCGAAAATGCCAGGCTTGCCTTTTCGGAAATCCCGGCGTGGAGAACTGGGGCCATTGCGGTTGCAAGCTCGTTTGCCCCCGTGTTGTACGCTATTAGAGCTGCTGAAATGACCATCATCGCCTTAAGAATTCTGTCGATTTCAACGAAGGAATATCTCCTCACAGCTCTTTCGAGCATGAGGAATATTGATGCTGCAATAATTCCAGCAGCGGCAGGGGAGAAAATCCAGGAGGCAAGGATTCCGGCAAAGGTTGCGATGCTTATCGAAGCGTTCATAGCAAAAGCAGCTCCCGCAAGGCTTCCTATTATGACCTGATGCGTTGAAACAGGAAAACCCCTGAAGTTCGATGAAACTATGATTAGCGCCGATATTGCCATTGAAACAGCGGAAATCTCTGGATTGAGCTCCACAAAGTCCTTTCCAACCGTTTTCATCACTCCTTCTCCCTGCGCGAAAAGGCCGAGGATGACTAGAGTGAAAAGGATCAGCGTCGCTTTTCTCAGGCTTATAACCCTGCATCCTATGCAGATCCCGAAGGAATTCGATGTATCGTTTGATCCAATGCTGAAGGAGATCAGCAGAAATGCTATAAGAGATGCGAATTCGAGCATATCATAGGCTCAGCAGTATTATCTGAAGCATGTCGATCGCATCCTCAGCAACATCGCTCATCCTTTCAAGCGAGTCTATGAATCTTGAAATGAAGTGCCCGTCCCAGTAGTCCACTTTTATTTCCTTAAGCTTTTCATATACTGCGAACTTCATGTTGTCCGCTTCCTTTTCCATCATTCTGATAACAACGACACCCTCCCTTAGCCTTTCAAAATCCTTCAAAAAGATGGGAAAGTTCTTTGCAAGGATGCTGCAGAGCCTCGTGTTTAGCTCCAGCAATGACTCTATTTCCCTTATTTCGAGAAATCTCATGTCATCGATCTTTTGAAAGTTCATCGCGCACTCTTCAGCGGTGTTTAGGATTTCATCTACGGTTTCAACTAGCCTGAAAACGTTCGGCCTTATGTAGGGGAGAAATGCCCCCCTGTAAATTTCCTGGGTTATGCTCCTCCTTATCTCATCTGAATCCCTTTCAAGCCTGAATACCTCCTCAAGCAAAGCCTTGTTCCTTTCATCGACTGCCTTTTTTAGAATCTCGCAGCATGAAAATGCGAGGGAAAGCATCTTCGCGATCCCGTTTATCACCTTTTCCTCAGCTTTCATAGCAATCTCCTGATCAGGTACGCTGACATTATGTCCATCAGTGCAACCACTCCGATTATCTCGTTCTTCTCCTTGACAAAAACCCTTGCTATGTTGAACTTCTCCATCAGCTTCAAAACGTGCTCCAAGTCGAGATCCTTTTCAACCGTTATAAGCGGCTTTGATGCGATTTCATGCGCCTTCAATTTCTGCGGATCTAGGCTTTTCGCAAGGCATTTGTAAACGACATCCCTCACAGTCACAACTCCGTATGTGTCCCTCTCATCCTTTGGTTTCACGACAACGCTCCTTATCCTCCTGTTCACGAGCCTTTCAATGACATCCAAAACAGTTGCATTTGCATCGACGAATTCAACCCTCTTGTTCATCACATCCTCTACCTTCATAAGTTTAGTTGATGAAAAACTTATAAGCTTTTGTGAGAAATGGCAGCAATGAGGAGCGAGGTTGTAAAGGTTGGTGTTGACAGGACTGCGCACAGGGCCCTTTTGAAGGCTCTAGGGGTTCTTGACGAGGAAATGGGAAAGCCATTCATTGGAATTGCGAACTCCTACAACACAATTGTCCCCGGGCACATGACGCTCGACAAGATAACCCAGGCTGTGAAGGAGGGAATTTGCTCAGCAGGGGGAGTCCCGTTCGAGTTCGGTATTCCCGGGATATGCGACGGAATCGCGATGGGCCATAAAGGAATGTGCTATTCCCTTCCTTCAAGGGAGCTGATAGCTGACTGCATCGAAGCAATGGTTGAAGCCCATGCATTCGATGGCCTCGTCGTTGTAGCGAGCTGCGACAAGATAATCCCCGGAATGCTAATGGCAATGCTCAGGCTGAACATCCCCTCTATCGCAGTAACTGGAGGGCCGATGCTGTCCGAGAAGGTTAGGGGGGAGAAAGTCTCCATAAAGGATGCCTTTGAGGCTGCGGGCCTTTATAAAGCTGGAAAGATAAGCGAGGCGGAGCTCAAGCTTTACGAGGACTACTGCGCCCCCTACTGCGGAAGCTGCCAGGGGCTTTACACCGCGAACACTATGCAGATTCTGACTGAAACTCTCGGCCTGAGCCTGCCTTATTGCTCTACAAGTCCCTGCGCATCTTCTAGAAAACTCAGGATTGCTAAGATGAGCGGGATTAGGGTTGTGGAGCTTGTAAGGCAGAATATAAGGCCGCTGGATTTCATAAATGAGAAATCTTTCGAAAACGCGATAACCATGGACATGCTGATCGGCGGTTCAACGAACACAGTCCTCCATCTTCCAGCTGTTGCGAGGGAAGCTGGAATAAAGCTCGGCCTTGATAAGTTCGACGAGATAAGCAGGAAAACCCCCCACATTGTTTCTTTAGACCCCGCAAGCAGGGATACAGTTGTTGACTTGGACGAGAGCGGCGGGGTTCCGATGATAATAAAGAAGGCTAAGAAGTTCTTCAGCAATGAAATGACAGTCAGCGGGAAAAGGATTTTCGAAATAGCCGAGATGGCAGTGCTCAGGGGAAGGGACATTGTAATGATGGAAAAGCCCTACAGAAGCGAAGGGGGTATAGCGATTCTGAAAGGGAACATAGCCGAAAAGGGGGCAGTTGTTAAGGCTTCAGCCGTAAGGGAGGACATGCTCAGATTTTCAGGAAATGCCAAGGTTTACGACAGCGAGGAAATGGCTTTGAAGGCTATTCTGAACGGAGAAGTTGAGGAAGGGGACGTCGTTGTTATAAGGTACATGGGCCCGAAGGGGGCTCCCGGAATGCCTGAGATGCTCCTTCCAACTGCGGCAATTTCCGGAATGGGGCTTCAGAGGGTTGCCTTAATCACAGACGGCCGCTTCAGCGGGGCAACAAGGGGACCATGCATAGGCCATGTCTCCCCTGAGGCGATGGAAGGTGGAAACATAGCGCTAATAAAAGAAGGGGATGAGATAAGGATCGACATCCCGGCCAGAAGGATCGATGTGAATCTGAGCAGAGATGAGCTAGCTGAAAGAAGGAAGAAGTGGAAACCCAGGCCTAGGGAGCTGAAGGGTTACCTTTCGAGGTATTCCAAGCTCGTAAGCTCCGCAGATGAAGGAGCAATTCTCACCTAATTTTTTTGAATCCCTTTCCCACGAAGTATATTTCCGCGCTGCTCTTCCTTGAGGCCTTTGGGCTGTGGAATTTTTTGAAATAGAAGAAAGGCTTTAGCTCATCGTAGAACTTCCTTATCTCTTCACCCTGAAAGACCTTCACAAGGAAATTTCCTCCGGGCCTTAGGACATTTTGGGCAATCCTGAAGCTCGCCCTGGCGAGATCTACTGATTTCAGATGGTCAACCGTCCATATTCCCGTTATCTTCGGCGATGCGTCGCTCATAACGACATCGAAGCTCTCGCTTATTTCGCTGAGCTTTTTTATCAGGCTTTCATCTGTTATGTCAGCCTGTATGAATGTAACGCCCTCAAGCTTCTCCATCGGGTTTATGTCGACCGCAACCACAAAGGCCCCGAGCTCCACTGCAACCTGGCTCCACCCTCCCGGGCTTGCGCCGAGGTCTAGGACTAGATCCCCCTTCCTTATGAGCCTGAACTCCTTGTTCATCTGCAGCAATTTGAAGGCTGCCCTGCTCCTGTATCCCTGCCTCTTCGCTTCCCAGTAGTAGTAATCCCTTTTTTCCCTCATATCTGCCTAACAAAGACCCTTCTGTTCCTCGGACCGTCGAATTCGATGAAAAGAACCCTCTGCCAAGTTCCCAGCTTCAGTTTTCCATTTTCGAATGGAACCAGAACGGAATTCCCAAGAATTGAAGCCTTCAGATGCGCATCGGCATTGCTGTCTATTCTGTTATGCCTGTAGTTCGAGTTCCTTGGGGCGATTTTTTCCATGAGCTCGAGGATGTCATCGAGCAGACCTTCTTCAGCCTCGTTTAGGATTATTGAGGCAGTTGTATGCGGCGTGAAGATGAGCGCCACACCGCTGCCCTCGAGGAGCTTTTCGACTCTCTCAGTTATGTCAACTATTTCAGTCCTCTTTTCAGTCCTAACTTCTATTGCCTTCACCATTCGTATTCGGATTTCGGATATTTATCCTTATCTCATCATTCATTTTGGAAATTTCATAGAGAAAATTTTCAGTTAGAAAAAAGAAATTTCAATAATACAGAAAAACTATTTATATTTTCTATCAAAACCCTTCTCGGCGAGAGGTGGTGGTATGGGAAGATTTAGGGCTTTTAGAAAGAATGAGAGGGGATTTACGGGCCTTGAAGCTGCGATAGTGATGATAGCGTTCGTAGTGGTTGCAGCTGTCTTCAGCTATGTGATGCTCGGAGCTGGTTTCTTCACAACGCAGAAGTCCAAGCAAGTCGTTGATACTGGAGTTAAGCAGGCTTCGAGCAGCCTAACGCTAGATGGACAGTACATCTATCTGAACTGCAGCGCAGATGCTGGCGGAAGTACGGGTTCCAATGGAAAGGTGGGGAGAATATTCTTCTATGTAACCCAGACAGCAGGCGGAAGTCCGGTGGATCTGCACAAGACTTCGATAGCGATAACAACAGCGAGCGGTTACAAACAGGTATTCTATAACGAAAGCTGTGCGAGAGATGTTGATGAAACAAACGAAACCAACAACAATGTAACAAGTTACTGCGGTTGGTGGTACAATTCAACGGTTGGCGATCACGACAACGTTGTTGAAGTAAACGAAAAATACAAGATAATAATAAATGTTAACAACACCAATGTTTGGAGCGGAATTGGCAATATAACACCAAATGAGATACTAACTATCGAACTCCGCCCACCGATCGGAGCACCGCTGACAATAACCAAGCAGATGCCTCCCAGCTTTACAAACCTGACCTACGTGTGAGGTGGTGCGGATGAAATTCTTCAGAAACGAGAAGGGTTTTACTGGGCTTGAAGCCGCAATCGTGCTGATCGCCTTCGTCACGGTTGCAGCTGTGTTCAGCTATATACTGCTCGGCGCCGGTTTCTTCGCAACGCAGAAGAGCCAGGAGGTTGTCCACACTGGAGTGAAGCAGGCTACGAGCAGCATGGAAATAGTTGGAACCGTTGTGGCAAAAGGTAATACCAGCAGCAGTAAAATTTCGAATGTAACGTTCACTTTGCAGCTAGCTGCTGGTGGGCAGCCGATTGATCTGAGCAAGACCCTGATCACGGTGGTGGTTCCGGCAAAGGGTCAGATGGCAGAATTTAAGTATTCAACAGCTGGTGCAGATGCTCAAAATAATACATACGGAGTAGTCTGGATCTACTCGCTACAGGGAAGTAGTCCAGACGACTATCTTGAGGAGTTTGAGAAAGCCGAGATAACTATGGACTTGAGCAAATTCGATATTGATGCTAACACGAACTTTATCATCGAAGTTAAGCCACCAATCGGTGCAACGTATCCGATAGAGCTCAAGGCACCGCCAACCATCGACAATGTGATGGTCCTGCTGCGCTGAATTTTCAATCCAATTTTTTATTTAATTTTTTGAGGTGGTTGCATGGCTGAAGTCGATCAAGCAGTTGTCGACGAGATTCTAGCAAAGGCTGCTGAAGACACAGAAGAGGGCAGGCTTGAAAAGCTTGAAAAGGAAGTCGAAACTCTGAAGGGTTCAATAAAAAGGCTTCTGCTCGACATAAGGGAAACCATGAACAAGCTCGAAAACCCATTTGCAAATCTCCAGAGCCTTGCGGAGAGCAATGTAATCCCTTCAACTCTCGCGCAGATTCAGGTAGTTCCAGCCAAGCTCCCGGAAGCTGGTGAGGAATGCGAGGCTGGGGAAGAAAAAAGGCCAGAAGAAAGGGTAGAGATGGAAGAAAAAGAGAAGGCTGAAGAAAAGGGAAAAACCCAGGATGAAATTCCTGTTAGAAGCCCTAGAAGGGAAGAAATAAAAGAAATGGCTGAAATGAAAACAGAAGCGGAATTCGAAGCTGAGAAAAGAATTGATCCGGTAACGCTTTTCAGGCTGATGGAATGGGTTCAGTCAATTATTTCCAAATACAGCTACGATTCTTTCAAGCTAATGCTCGATATCTTCAGCGCAACCGGCTACATAAGGAATGAAACCAGGGAATTAATACTGAAACTCGCGGAGCTTGCAAAGCTTGATGGAAGGGAGGTATTTATCGACCTCTACAGGCTCAACAGAATCCTGAATCCGAAAGATAGATCGCTCGACTCACAGGTTCTCGCATTGCTTCTGGAGAAGAGGTAGCTGATGAGGGAAAGTAATGGCAAAGGAGGTGGTGACGACATCAATCCTGATGATCGCGGCTGTTGTAGCCGCAACCGTGGCAATTACCGTGATGATGCCCGCGGTTCGGGATCTTGCAAACTCATATGTTTCTGTTTCTGGAAAGCTTAATGATAGAATAGAAACGGATGCGGAGATAATTTTCATCAAAGCCTCTTCTGGAACCGGAACAACTGTTGACATCTGGATGAAAAACCTTGGCAAAACTATAAACATCGATCTGCTTTCGAAGGGGGACATATTCCTTTACAACCAGAGCTTCTACAGGCACATAAGCAGCTTCAACGTTTCAATTGAAAACGGCGATGCAGACAGCTACTGGGAAAGGGGGGAAACTGTGAGGATAAGCTTCAGCATTGAAGATCAGCTGAGCGGAGAGTACACGGTTGTCTACGTTTTCTACAACGGAGTTAGGATTTCCGAGACTTTCTCGGTGTGATCCTATGGGCTTCGATTCCGTTGCAGTTGCAATAATGCTCTCTGCAGTTGTCCTGGCAGTTGGCTACATCCTGATCATGGGAAACGCGGTGCTAACGGAGCAGACAATAGAGGGATACAAGGAAATTAGCCATAATGCGGTGAAGAGGCTGCAGTCAAATGTTAAGATAATTTCGGCCAGCTACGGTAATGGGAGTATCTACGCATACATTAAAAACGTTGGAAGCACGAAGTTCGATGACTTCAGATCATTCGATGCGATAGTTTACGGAAAAACGGTGAGCGGAACGTTCGTTTCGGACTACATCAAAGCGGACTTCTCGATAGTCAAGGAGCTAATAAATCCCGGAATCTTCGATCCGCAGGAAACTGCTGAAGCTGTACTGAGCATTTCCCTTCCGGATGGGAATTATACCCTCCTTATCTGCACTCCGAATGCTGTTTGCGACAGTTTCGAATTTAATGTGGGGGGTGGTTGATTTGGCCGAGAAGAGTATTATTGAGGAGATTGAGAAGGATAGGAAGAAGAACATACTCTCCAGCGGGAATGATGAGATAGACAAAAGGCTCGGCGGAGGAATACCGCTGGGATCTCTAACCCTGATAGAGGGGGAGAACGACACCGGAAAGAGCGTTCTTTGCCAGCAGTTCACCTACGGCGGTCTGGTTCAGGGGCACAGAATTGCATACTACACAACCGAGAACACGATAAAGAGCCTTCTAGCCCAGCTTGAATCCCTAAGCTTGGATGTATCTGACTTCTACGCATGGGGATATCTGAAAATATTCCCAGTTCACCTAGAAGGGGTTGAATGGAGACCGGAACAGATGAAGAGAATTCTAAACCTTGTTGCGAACCATATAAAGATGCTGAAGGAAAACGTTGCGATAATAGATTCCCTTACAATGTTCACAACTTACAGCACGGAAGACGATGTCCTCGATTTTCTCACAAGGCTGAAGAACTTCTGCGACAGCGGGAAAACGATTCTGATAACGCTGCACCAGCATGCGTTCAAGGAAGACACGCTGGTGAGAATAAGGAGCGCATGCGACTGCCATCTATTCCTCAGGAAGGAGCAGGTCGGGGACAGATATGTGAGCGTTCTGGAGGTTTCAAAAGTCAGGGGGGCTAAAAAGACGACGGGAAACATCGTCAGCTTCGAAGTCCATCCGGGATTCGGGCTGAAGATAATTCCGATATCCGAAGCCAGGGCCTAGAAAAGCTTATAATAACAACAATAACTACTATAATTATAAGGGGGAGGATGGATGGCGAGCAAGATCGATGCGATGAAACCCAGGGGGATAAAGCAGGGCGTTGTTGCGAACTTTCCATTCACGCCCAGAGAGCTCGAGGATCACGACCACACGGATCTTGAAAACTGCGGGATCTACAGGCTTCTGCCGGATGACATGAAGAGGGAAGTTGAGAAAAACCTTCATCTGCTTGAATACATCCACATCCTCCCCCTTGACAAAATAGGAATCCCCAAGCTCGTTCCAAAGCTTGACAGGAAGAAGCACGGGGAGATGGAGAATCCGAACATAATTTATCCCGCCGACGAGCAGATATACATCCACATTTTCCCCGATAGGAGTGATGTCCGAAACTACTACATTCCGATAGAGCCAACCCTTCTTACTGGTGTCGAGGATTTGCTCAAAGAAGTTGAGATAAGGCTCGTTGACTACATAGCAAACGTAGAATTCGATCCGGAGGATATAGATGAAAAGAAGAAGATTCTGAAGGAGGCCCTGCAGAAGATATGCGAAGTGGATGGAAGGGGATTCATAGAGAACGTTAAAGCCGAGGCAAAGCTAGTTCCAAAGCTAAAGCTCAGCTTTAGGAGTAACGGAACCGGAAAGATCAGGGTTACTGAGCAGCAGTACAAGGCGCTTGAATACGCGCTGATAAGGGATAAAGTCGGCTTGGGAATACTTGAGCCATACATCAGGGACAAGTACATAGAAGACGTTTCCTGCAGCGGTCTTGGGCCAATATTCATTGAGCACAAGATATTCAGGGGGCTTAAGAGTGTTATCGAGTTCAGGGATGAGGATGCGCTGAACAAATTCGTTCTCAGGCTTGCTGAGAGGGTTGGAAAGCCTGTAACTTACAAGGATCCAATAGTTGACGCAACGCTTCCGGATGGAAGCAGAATCAACATAGTCTACGGCAAGGACATAAGCAAGAACGGGAGCAACTTCACAATAAGGAAGTTCAACGAAACACCCTTTAGCGTTCTCCAGCTAATCGAGTTCGGAAGCCTTGATTACATGATTGCCGGATATCTCTGGCTTCTTATAAGCGAGGGGATGAGCGGATTCATATGCGGTGAAACTGCGAGCGGTAAAACAACTCTGCTGAACGCAATAACAGCCTTCATCCGCCCGGAGGCGAAGGTTGTTTCAATAGAGGACACCCCGGAGCTTCAGGTTCCGCACAGGAACTGGACAAGGGAGGTGACGAGGGGCACAACCAGAGGTGGAAAGATAGGCGAGGGGAGTGGCAGCGATGTCACCATGTTCGACTTGCTGAAAGCGGCGCTGAGGCAGAGGCCCAACTACATACTGGTTGGTGAGATAAGAGGTGTTGAGGGAAACATCGCATTCCAAGCTATGCAGACAGGGCATCCTGTGATGTCAACTTTCCATGCCGCAACTGTTGAGAAGCTGATACAGAGGCTGACAACTGAGCCAATCAGCGTTCCAAAGACTTTCATAGACAACCTGAACTTCGTTGTAATCCAGAGCGCTGTTAGAAGGCCGGACGGAAAGCTCGTTAGAAGGGTTTTGAGCGTTTCGGAGATAGTTGGCTACAATCCGCAGAAGGGTGGAGTGAGCTACATAGAGGTGTTCCAGTGGGATCCTGTTACGGACAGGCATATATTCACCGGATACGGGAGCTCCTATCTGCTGGAGCAGAAGATCGCAACCCGTTTAGGAATTCCGCCGAACAAGAAAAAGCTGATCTATGAAGAGGTGGAAAAGAGGGCGAAAATCCTGAAAAAGCTGCACGAGCAGGGGATAGTTGACTTCTACGAATTCTTCAGGGCCATTGCGAAGATAACAAAGAGCGGTATGCTGTCTATAAAGATCTGATATGTTCGAAACCGCAAAGCTACCGGCTTTTAAGTTCAAATTTCCGTTTCTCGAAAGGCTTAGGAGGCTGAGGGAGGAAATACTTTCGGACAACGATCTCCTCTTTCTCCTCACATACATGGCCTCTTTATCTACAGCGCATCTCAGCAGGGATAAGATATTCCAGATGGCATCGGAAACGAAGTATTCTCCCAGCAGGTATTTTGCGATTGTTCGAGATCTTGCGCAGAAATGGCACTACGATTACGCAACTGCATGCGAGCTGGTTGCGGAAAAGATAAAGGCTGAAAGGATCAAGAGGCTTTTCAACAGGCTTGCAAATGCAATCTCAGCCGGAGAGCCTGACAGGGAATTCCTCGAGAGGGAGTGGAAGGCTTTTAAAACGATAAGGAAAGACGAATACGAGAGAAATCTTGAAAGCCTTAGAAAGTGGAGCGATGCTTACACTTCTCTTCTGGTCTCAGCTTCCCTGATCTCGGTTGTAGTGCTTCTTTCTGTCGTCATCTACAGCGTTGGCGATCCCGCAACTACCCTTCTGGTCTCTGCAGCCGGAAATTTTCTTATCTGCATTTTCGGAGTTATAATGCTCTTCAAGGCGGTTCCAAAGGACAAAAAGGTTCACGATCTGAAAATAAGGTCGAAGGAGCAGAATTTTGCCTATAAGCTGCTGTACCCCCTTCTCATTTCCGGAACTCTTCTATTCATACTCTGCGGCCTGATTCCAACAATTACAGGACACCATGCATTTTCGGGCTACGGATTCCTGGCTTTCGGAATATCCGTTCTCCCAGTAGGAATACTTGCCAAAATAGACGACAGAAAGGTCGGAAAGAGGGATGAAGCCTTTACGAGCTTCATAAGGAGCCTCGGCGCAATAAAAGGAGGGGCCGGAGTTTCGATAGCTGAGGCCATAAGAAGGATTGATCAGAAAAATCTGGGGGAGCTTAAAGATCTCGCCATCGAGCTTGAGAAAAGGCTCTCAATGGGCCTTGATCCAAAGATTTGCTGGCAGAGATTCATGGGTGAGAGCGGAAGCTATCTGATCGAGAAACTCACGCCTATATTCACAGATGCTGTCGAGCTTGGAGGAGATCCGGATGCAGTGGGGGAAATAGTGAGTCAGTCGAACCTTGAAATGGTTCTCCTGAGGCTCAAGAGAAATCTGATAGCCTCCGGCTTTGTAAACCTGATAATCCCCCTTCACGTGGCCATGGTATCGCTCATGCTCTTCATCGAAAATATCCTCACGATTTTCACGGAATATCTCTCGCAGCTCTTTGCATCCCAAGTAAAAACGGGAGAAGTCTTTAAGAACGTCCCTCTGCAGGGCTTGAACCTTGGAATTTTTACCGGAATTCCTACTGAGCTTCTTGCCCAGTACACGTTCTTCTTGATTCTCTCAATAACGATCGCGAATATACTGGCTTCGAACATAGTGAGGGGAGGGAGCAGGATTCTCTATCTTTATTATGCCTCCATAATATTCATCCTGTCTGGAATTCTGATGCTAGTGGTACCTCCTCTTGTAAAGCTCGCTTTCTCCCTTCCGAGCTTTATCGGATTGCTGGGGGTGGTTTTGAATGGTTGATTTTCCGCTTGAGCTCTTTTTTGGTTTAGCAATCCTGGGAATAATCCTTGCCCTCAACTTTCCGAAGGGCAGGGTGAATTTAACTCTGAAAATTCCGAATTTTAGGAAAAAGGAAAAGGAGGTTGAGGAAATAGACAAGAAGCTGGAGGAAGTTGTATCCAGCGGTGCAAAGGAAAAGGTTGTGAAGCTTGACGATGCAGCGCAGGAAGCTGCGAAAAAGTTCGAGGTGAAGGAAGATTTGCTTTCGGAAATGCAGACAGGCGGAGGTGAGAAAAAGGAGGAAGTCCCAGAAAAGACTCCAGAGATTTCACTGCCCGCCCTGAGCATGGAATCTGGAGAATTGGAAAAGAAAGTCGAGCTGGAGGGTGATGCTGTGAAGGATGAGAAATCGGAGAAGATAGAATTTGAGGATTCGGACAAACTTCTGGAGGATCTGGCAAAGGAAGTGGAGAAGAGGGAGGAGGAGCAGGTGGATTTGCTGAGGGATTTAAAGGGACAGAAATTTGAGGTTAATGAGCTTGAAAAAGAGCTCTCCGAAGTGCTGGAAAGACTTAAAAGGTTGAAAGCATGAACAATCTATTATTCACGGCCTTTTCGATCGCAAGCTACATATGGCTTTTTGATTCAAGGGAGAAGATCTTTCAGTTCGTCTGCGAAGAGCTCATCCAGCTGGACATATGCAGGGCAGTTGTTGTGATAGATGAGGGCGCTGAATACTATAAAGTTGAGGACAAAGAAGTCTTGGGCTGCGAATTTCTGAAATACCAGCCAAAATCTTTCAGCTTTGTTGAAAAGGAATTGCTGGTTTCCTCGCCCATACTGAATAATTCTGCGATATACGTTTTCCTTAAAAGATGCGATGAGGAAATTCTTCAGATATTTCAGGATCTTTTCCAGGTAATTAGACTGGCTTGCGAAAACCTTGAGTTCAGAAAGAAGAGAGAGGAGATAATTCTGGCTTTGAAGGAAATTCTGGTTCATTTCCAGTTCCTAGCTGACAAGTTGAGAAATCCGCTTGCGATAATATTCGGCGCGTTGGAAATTAAGGATGAGATCGGAATCGAGAAGGCGTGCCATTTCGTTAATGAAGGTGCGGAGAGAATAAAAAAGATACTCGATGAGCTTTCGGAATGGGAAAAGAAGTTCAGAAGGATTTCTAAAACTATTCTTTGATCAGAAGCGCACAGATGGAAGCCGTTAGCAGTGCTGAGTAGAAGAGAATAACGTAGTCTGTTATCTCGAAGAGCGAGAGAAATCTGTTTGTCAGCATAACCGATGAAAATACTGCGAGGGCTGAGAAGCTGAGCTTCTCCCTGCGCATGAATTCTCTCCTCTTAAAAGATTAAAAAGATGTCGGATTAGAAATTTCTTTGCTGAATTATGAGAAAAGATTAAATTGGAAAATCTCTCATTTTGCAAACTTTATTAAAACCATGCCAAATTCGAAGAGCACGCACATCGGAAGCGCAAGCATCGTTTGCGTGAATATATCCACAGTTGGCGTTACTATTGCCGCGATCACGAAAAAGAGGACGTAAGCATGCCTCCTGTATTTTTTAAGGCTTTCGTAGCTAACAACCCTGTTCTTTGCAAGGAAAAACATTACAATCGGGATCTCGAAAAAAAGGCCGAAAAGCAAGATCATGAGGAGAACAAAGGTCACAAATTCGGAAAGCGAATAAAGCGGTGTCACCCCATAGGATATCGTTATGCTATGAAGGAATCTGATGATTAGCTTGACCATAATGAACCCGTAAATGCAGCCGAGGATGAAAAGCGCGATTGAAGCTGCTGCATATGGTTTTGCGGAAACTCTGAGCCACCCCCTTATTCTTAAGACTTTTGAAAGGATTAGAATAAGATAGGGGACAACAGCCGCTATTCCGACAGCGAGCGACAGCTTCAGGCTTAAAACAAGGGCTTCAAGCGGGGTAATAACAACTGGCCCCATGTAGGAAGCGGATAGCCTTGAAATCTTCTTCATCTCCTCCCTTACAAGAGTTGTGTTGTTTGCGTTCTCGCTTATTCTGTTTGCTATTTCCATAATCTGCTCTGCAAGCCTTTTTGCCTCCTCCGGATTCGGATTCTGGTATGGAAACATCTCCTCTACGACAAAGGATACAAGGATCGGGGAGAAGGGAAAGAAGGAGAAAGTAACTATTGCCAGTATTGCGAATAACTTTATCAGATTCTTCCTTATCTCAAGAAAGAACCATGCCCAGTCCCTTGCTTCCAAAAGGACACCTCAGAGGCAGTATTTCTCTGCAACGTATTGCTGTATCCCCTTCAGCGTGTTGTTTATGAAGAAATCCTCCCTCTTCTTTATATCGTCATCCAAAAGCTTGTAGTTTGAGAACTTTGAATCCTTCTCCATAAGCTCCCTCCTTGCAAGCTTTGAGATCTCCTTCTCATTTCTTATATCCTTTCTGCACATTATATCATATATTGTTGAAACCCAGAGCTTTAGCTGCTTTAGAGCTCTGTTTGCTATTTCCAGACTGTTCCTCTTGAATCCAAAATGCCCGAAGCAGAGCTTTTTGCTTCCGAGCGAAATAAGTCTTTCAATCGAATCGACTGCAATTTCGTATTCAAACTTCGGCGGCGTTGCCGGGCGCAAGTAGTAGTCGCTTTGAAGGGGCATGTGAACGCCGAAAGCCTCTCCAGCGAAGAGAAAATCGCCATAAACATAGCTCTGATGATGCGGCGCATGCCCCGGTGTTTTAATTATCTCCACCTTCCTTCCCGCAAATTCAACTTCATCCTCGTGAATGCTGCTGCTCTCTATCCCATTTGGCTTTCCGTATGCTTCTGCCAAGCTTCCCAGAGTTTCAAGGGAAGCTTTCCAGAGTCTCTCCGGGTTGATCAGATGCTTCTTGCCCGATTCATGCACCACAATCTTTGCCTCCGGATGCTGCGCGAGGAATTCCGCAATTCCGCCAGCGTGGTCGAGGTGTATGTGCGTCAGCAGAACGAATTCAACCTCTCTCACCTTAAGAAAGTTTAGGGTCTCGATAAGCTTTGGAATTGCAGATCTCGGACCTACGTCGATGACTAAAGCCTTCTCTCCATTCTTAACAACCCAGCTGCTTATGAACTTTCTGAATCCCTCGATATTTAGGGGGAGATCGATGAGGTAAAGATTTTCCGCGACTTCAATGATGTTCATAGAAGAAGTTCCCCCAGGACTCTAATATCTTTTTCTCCAGATCGAGCCTGCTTTTTCTTCATCGATTTGAGAAACATCCAGAAATTCCTCAAAGCTGTTGCAGGCCAGTGAAATTCCCTCAAGAAAGAGATCCTCGTATTCTTCCCTGCTAACCCCGAAGTAATCCCTATCGCTTGTCCCCCTCCAGAAAATCCTGTTCCTTTCATTTTCAACCATCAAATCGGGCGAGAAGAATGGAGCGCCGTAGTACTTCTTGACAAAATCCCTTCTTCCAAGCTTGCTCCTCTCAAATCTGGTCAGATCGAGCAGTATTATTTCATCCCCCCTCAAAACAGCCTCGTAGTCTTCCCAGGGATCGTAGATGTAACCGATCTTGAAAAGCTCGTAGAGAAGCTTTGCGGTCAGCTTTATGCACTTCCCGATCCTCGGATCCTCTTTCATGATGAAGCCCTCTCTGAACTCCGAAAGCGGAATGCCATCGATCCATTCCTGCAGCATGAACTCTTCGGATAAGTAAATCGGTTTTGCAACGTTTTTTTCGGGAAATTCGATTTTTTTGAAGCTCTTTATGCTTGAATTCGGGGAGAGAATGTTCAGTGCGAATTTTCTCCCATCCAGATCCAGCTCGAATACGTAATATCTCACCCAGGCTGACGCGAGCCTTACTTTTGCCCTTTCAAAGCTTAGCGGTATTTCCTTCAGAATTTCCCGTATCTTTTTTTCCAGCGTTTTCCTTCTTTCCTCCCTTGTGCTGCCGAAAAGAGCGTATTTCGGCAACCTTACATTTAAACCCCAGCAGATCACGAAGTCTTCAGCGATGCTTTCGTCGAATTCAACCTTCATACCGGATATTCGAAGTTCTCCATGTTGAGATCGGGAACAATTCTCAGTACTCCTTCCTTTCCGCATTTCGGACAGCGCAGAATCAGGATATGCATGTCAAATTCGGAATATCTCCTTCTGAACTTTCCCCTTTCTTCCCTCAGGATTTCCATTTTCGAGCCGCAAACTGGACAGCAGGTCTCCATGAGGCTAATATTCAGGCCCCCATATTAGTCTTGTGGAGTTCAATCCCTTCCAGAAAAAGTTCAGAAAGGGAGAGAAGAAGGTTGCTCTGGTTTATCCGAACAGATATGTCGGGGGAATTTCCAATGTGGGACTTCAGCTGATATATGCAAAGATAAACGAATTTGCTCACTGCGAAAGGTTCTATTCGGATGTCTTCGATGGGATGAGGAGCGTCGAAAGCGGTACAAAGCTCTCTGATTTCGATTTGGCCCTTTTTAGCCTGCAGTACGAGACTGACTACTTCAAGGCAGTTGAGATTATAAGGAAGAGCGGTTTTAGAGGTCTCAAAATAGCTGGAGGTCCGTGCGTAATGGAGAATCCTAGACCTCTAGTGAGGTTTTTCGATGCCTTTTTCATAGGAGAGGCAGATGAGAGAATCGAGGAAATAGTCAGCGCGAAGGAAGTCGAGGATTTGAAGGGAATTGAGGGAATCTTCACTGGACATGAGGAGAGGGTTAAAAGGGTTTTTTGCAGGCTTGGAAGGCATATTGAAGAGGAAATAATTGGGGAAGGTGCATATGGTTGGAGTTTTTTGCTTGAAATTGGAAGAGGCTGCATAAGGAGATGCAGCTTTTGCCTTGTGAGGCAGATATATTCTCCTCCGCGCTGGAGAAAGGTAGAAGATTTGCCAGAAATAAGAAATTCGAGAAAGGTTGCAATCATCGCCCCGTCTCCGACTGATCATCCGCATTTTAAAGAAATAGTCCAGAGTCTGGTTGAAAAAGGATTTGAAGTCTCTCCCTCTTCTATCAGGGCGGATGCTGTTGATGAGGAGCTTGTTGAAATCCTGAAAGCTGCGGGCGTTAGAACCTTAACCCTTGCCCCGGAAACCGCTTCTCCCATTCTTTCAGATTTTTTGAAAAAGGAAATGAGCTTCGAGGATGTCAAGATGGCCGCAGAAATTTCTGAAAAAGCCTTTGAAAAGCTAAAGCTTTACTACATGATCGGAATTCCGGGGGAAAGTGAAGATGATGTTAGAAAAATTGTGGAGGACGCGGCCTATTTGAAGAGATTCATTCCGAAGGTAGAGATATCTGTGAACCCCCTTGTTCCAAAGCCTCACACACCACTTCAGTGGTTGCCCTTTGCGGAAATTAGAGAACTGAACAGGAAGATTTCGATCATAGAGGAGGAGTCGGAAAAGCATGGAATCGAGTTCTACCCGCCGAATTTGAAGGAGTTTGTAATTCAGACAATTTTAGCCCGCGGTGACGAAAAAGTTTCGGATTTATTTTTTGGAGGCAGCTACAGAGATTTTTCCCGATTTCTGGAAGGCTTCGACTTAGAAGAACCATTACCCTGGGATTTCATAGATCATGGCTATAAGAAGCCAAGGCTTAAAAAGGAGTTTGCGGAGCTCCTTGAACTCTTGGATAGATCCTCGGGCAAAGTTTAAATACTCAGAACGGTACGTTGATTTCGGGGTAAACCGCGATCAAAGAAAGCTGCAGGAATATTGATAAAAAATCTGAAGGGCCGGTAGCTTAGCCAGGTAGAGCGCGGGACTCTTAATCCCGCAGTCGGGGGTTCAAATCCCTCCCGGCCCGTTTTTTCTACAATATTTCTGAGCTATGGCCTATGTTTTAAAAAATAAAGAATTTGCTCATTTCCCCGACCAGGATGGTCTCCTTCTTTGCACAAAAGCCTTCATGCCTTCAGCAAAGTCCTGGGTTGGAATCAGTTCAATTATTTCGTGCAAACTCTTCTCGATTGCAATCCGAAGACATTTCTCTGACCTCCTCCACGCCCTAAAGGGCGAGGGTTCCCTCAGGGCGGATCATTGGTTTGTGGTTTACCGCCTTCATCCTCATCGCTTCATAGCTGGTGGGGTGTTTTTTCACCCACCCCGCTCCGTTCGTCCAGCGGTAGACCACGGGCTGGGTCTTCAGCCC
>Ga0080004_1119379_pt1 | contig 31963 bp, 31 predicted proteins | sample WasSprMetagenome_FD_69207 | JGI IMG/M metagenome (GOLD analysis project Ga0080004, IMG submission 69207) | Sulfidic aquatic microbial communities from Washburn Spring, Yellowstone National Park, USA - WS (SPADES assembly) (version 2) | ecosystem: Environmental > Aquatic > Thermal springs > Hot... | reverse complement strand
GCCACCTCTCAGGCTCTCGCCTATGCCCTGGGAATCCCGGTGGTGGGGGTGAGCACCCTGGAGGCCATGGCGTTCCCCTGGCTGGGGACCGGCTGCCTGGTGGTGCCCGTGCTGGACGCCCAGCGGGGACGGGTATACGCGGCCGGATTTCCCCGGGACCCCGGCGGTTTTGTCCCCCGTACTGTGGAATGGGAGGCCCTGCTGGATCACCTGGCCTCCGGGCCCGGCGGCTGCGGGAGCGGCGGGCGGGTGGTCCTGGTGGGGGAGTGGGCCTGGGCCCGCAGGCAGCAGGTGGTCTCCCGGCTGGGGGAAGGGGTTCGGGTGGTGCCACCCGAGCTGGGCTACCCGCGGGCGGCGGTGGTGGCGCGCCTGGGCCGGCAGGCGCTGGAGGAGGGGGCTGCGGGCGATCCGTTCGCGCTGCGGGCCGTCTACCTGCGCAGATCGGAGGCCGAAGAGTTGTGGGAAAAGAGACAGTGCGGGACGCCGAGCAGGTGCACATAGACGAGATGACCCTGGCCGACCTGGACGGGGTGATGGCGGTAGAGGAGGTTTCGTACCCTACCCCCTGGTCCCGGCGGGCCTTCGTCAGCGAACTCACCGAGAACGTCCACGCCCACTACATCGTGGCGCGCCGGGGCCGGGAGGTGGTGGGCTACGCGGGCATGTGGGTGATCCTGGACGAGGCCCACGTGACCAACATCGCCGTCCACCCGGACTGGCGGCGCCGTGGGCTGGGTGAACGCCTCCTGCGCGAACTCATCTCCCGCGCCCGGGCGCGCGGGGCCACCCGCATGACCCTGGAGGTGCGCAAGTCCAACCTGGCCGCGCAGCGTCTTTACACCCGTCTGGGCTTTGTCCCCCGCGGCATCCGCAAGGGGTACTACTCCGACACGGGAGAGGACGCCATAGTCATGTGGCTGGAGGACCTGGGGGCGGAAAACCTTTGAGCGACGAGGGCCAGGCGGCGTGACCTGCCCGGCGGCTTGTCACGGCATGCAGGTGAAGCCGTGTTCCCGAAAGTGGGGGTCAAACGTAAAGACGTTCTTCACGCCCAGATCGCGCATGACTTCAAAACTTACGCAGTCGACCAGGCTCAGGTTCCGGCGGTTGGCGGCGAGCAAGGCAGCGACTCCCCTCCGGTGCAAGTCCGAACCCACCCAGATGATGCCGAGCAAGGGGAAGACATCCTCAGAGAAACTCCGCACAGCCTCTATTCCGAGCCTGTGCTGAACGAGAGCCCACGTTTCTACCAGGACATAGCTGCTCGCGATGAGCGGCACCCTCTTGCTTAAGAGTGATTCCCACACTCGTTTGGCGTCAGGGTGGTTCTGGTCGTCGGCATCGAGCACCGCAAGGAAGGCAGAAGTGTCTACGTAGACGGTCATTACCGATAGGCCTCCGCCAGGTACCTGTCGTGTTGCGCGGACAGATCCCGCACACCTGACCTGAAGCGGCCGGCCAGAGCAATTGCCCGGGAGATGCGCTCCTCAGTTGCGGTGCTCCAAGAACTGGCAATGACCAGGTCTACGCCTTTCCGGATCAAGTCGGCAACCGATTTGCCTTGCTGCGCAGCGAGCCTTTTCAATGCCCGAGCCTGCTCTTCGGTGAGCTGGACTTGAGTGCGTACCACGGCTATCTCTCCTGGACAGCATGCTTAACCGCATTTTAGCATTGTATCGTTCCCGGCGTCAAACCTGGGATAGGGCTTACCGCTCGACGGCGTCGAGCACCAGGTGGCTCTTCGGTCGGCCCGCGACTTGGGCCATTCGCTCTGGTCTGGGGGCCTGCTGGCCGGGAAGGACAACATACGGATTGAGGAGAACTGGTAACAGGTGCCGTCGGGGGACCGGCGGGGCAGGGAGTCCCGCGGGGCTGCGCGGCCCCCGGGCGGCGAGGGCGGTCCGACGCGGGCTGCGCGGCACCGGGCGGGGCGGGCGGCCCCGCGCGGGGTGCGGGGCACCTGGCGTGGCGGGCAGGAGGCTGCCATGAGGGTACTGGGTGTGGAGACGTCGTGCGATGAGACCGCCTGCGCGGTGGTGGAGGACGGGCGGCACTTGCTGGGGAACGTGGTGGCGTCGCAGGTGAAACTGCACGAACGCTTCGGGGGCGTGGTGCCCGAGATCGCCTCGCGACGTCACCTGGAGGTGCTGCTGCCCGTGCTCGATCAGGCGCTGGCGGAGGCCGGCCTGCGCCTGCGCGACATCGGTGCCGTGGCGGTCACTCCGGGGCCGGGGCTGGTGGGGTCGTTGCTGGTGGGGCTGGCGGCCGCCAAGGCCCTGGCCTGGGCCCTGGACGTGCCCCTGGTGCCGGTCCACCACCTGGAGGCGCACGTCTACGCTGCCTTCCTGGAATATCCGCACCTGGAGCCGCCCCTGCTGGCCCTGGTGGTGTCGGGGGGGCACACCGACTTCCTCTGGATGCCCCGTCACGGGCGCATGGAGCTGAAGGGGAGGTCGCTGGACGACGCCGCCGGGGAGGCTTTCGACAAAGTGGGCCGGCTGCTGGGCCTCCCCTACCCGGGTGGGCCCCATGTGGAAGCGCTGGCCAGGGAGGGTCAGCCCACCATTCCCTTCCCGCGCGCCTGGCTGGAGGGGACGCTGGACTTCAGCTTCAGCGGCCTCAAGACGGCGGTGGCCGTGTACCTGCGCCGGCACGAGGGCAGTTACCGGCCCCAGGACGTGGCGGCAAGCTTCCAGGCGGCTGTGGCGGAGGTCCTGGCGGAAAAGGCGGCGCGCGCCTGTGCCCTCCTGGGGGCCACCCGGCTGGTGCTGGCGGGCGGGGTGGCGGCGAACCGGGCGGTACGCGAGGCGGTGCGGTCGCGCTGCGAGCAGGCCGGGGTGGAGCTGTACGTGCCCCGGCCGGCGCTGTGCACGGACAACGCCGCCATGGTGGCCGCAGCGGGCTACTTCGCCCTGCGCGAAGGCCGGCGGGCGGGGATGGACCTCAATGCCAGCCCCGGGCTCTCCCTGGAGGAACTGGGATTGGCGGTGCCATGAGCGGCAGGAGGCTGCAGGTATACCCGGCTGGTCCGGTAAACCCTATGGCGCGGTGGACGCGCCTGGTCAACCCGTGGCGTGCCGCCGCCAATTTCCTGGTCCTGTACCTGTGCCGCTTTCTGCCTTGGGTGGGGGTGAAGAGGTTCCTCTACCGCTGCCTGGGGATGAAGGTGGGCCGGAACGTGGCCGTGGGCCTGGGGGCCATGTTCGACATCTTCTTCCCGCACCTCATCAGCCTGGGCGACAACTGCGTGATCGGCTACAACGCCACCATCCTGGCCCACGAGTTCCTGGTGCGGGAGTGGCGCACCGGCCCGGTGGAGGTGGGGAAGGACGTGCTCATCGGGGCTAACGCCACCGTGCTGCCCGGGGTGCGCATCGGGGATGGGGCGGTGGTGGCCGCGGGGGCGGTGGTGACCCGCGACGTGCCACCCGGTGCCTTCGTGGCGGGCGTCCCCGCGCGGGTCGTGGCGCGTGCCGGCGGACACCGGGGGCAGGCGGCCTCCGGGGATGCTGAGATGGGGAGGGGTGGGTTTGGAAGTCAGGGAGTTCCTGGAGAAGGTGACGGCGGCCTCAGGGGTCTCGGGGTTTGAGGGCCCGGTGGCCTCCCTCATCCGGGAGGCGTGGGCTCCCCTCGTGGACGAGATCCGCACCGACACCATGGGCAGCCTGATCGCCCGGCGCGCCGCGCGGGCGGACGGGCGGCCCGCGGCCGGGGCCGGGGGCGGGAGGTCGTTGCGGGTGATGCTGGCCGCCCACATGGACGAGATCGGACTCATGGTGAGCAAGATCGAAGAGGGGGGATTTTTGCGCTTCAGCACCGTGGGCGGGTTCGACCGCCGGGTTCTTCCCGCTCAGGAGGTGGTGGTGCACGGGCGCGAGGACCTGCCCGGGGTGATAGGGGTGAAACCGCCGCACCTGCTGCCGAGGGAAGAAGCGGAGAAGCCGTACAAGCTGGAGGACATGTACATCGACCTGGGCCTGGATGAAGGGCGGGTGCGGGAGCTGGTGCGGGTGGGCGACCCCATCACCGTGGGGAGCGGTTGCCGGTCTCTGCAGGGGGAGCTGGCGGCTGGCAAGGGGATGGACGACCGCGCCGGCGTGGCCGCCCTGCACGCCTGCCTCAAGGAGCTGGCCCGCCTGCAGCACCCGCACGACGTGTTCCTGGTGGCCACCGTCCAGGAAGAGGTGGGGCTGAGGGGGGCCGTCACCTCGGCGTACGGGATTGCCCCCGACGTGGCGGTGGCGGTGGACGTGGAGTTCGCCGAGCAACCGGGCCTGCCCGAGGACCAGACGGTGGAACTGGACAAGGGACCCATGATCGCGGTGGGGCCCAACATCCATCCCTACGTTTTTTCTGTACTCGAGAAGGTCGCCAGGGAAGAGGGAATACCCCACCAGGTGCGCGTGGTCCCCGGACCCTCGGGCACGGACGCCTGGGCCATTCAGGTCACCCGGGAAGGCATCCCGACCGGCCTGGTCGGCATCCCGTTGCGCTACATGCACACCAGCGTGGAGGTGGCGTCGCTGGCCGACATCAAGCGGGCGGGGCGGCTCCTGGCCCGCTTCGTGATGGCCCTCGACCCGGAGGCGCTGGCGGGCTGGAGGTGGGAAGCATGACCGCTTACGCCGAGGAAGCGGAGCTGCTGGGGCAGTTGAGCGAGGCGGCGGGCATTTCCGGCTGGGAGGGAGAGGTGCGGGGGATCATCCGCGGGCACCTGGAGAAGATGGGGGTGCCCTACCGCACCGACAACCTGGGCAACATCATCGCCTACCGGGGACCGGACGACGAACGGTCCGGCCTGCGCGTGATGCTGGCCGCGCACATGGACGAGGTGGGGCTGGTCGTCTCCGCCATCGACAAGACGGGTCTGCTCCGCTTCCGCAAGGTGGGGGGCATCGACGACCGGGTGCTGGTCTCCAAGAGCGTGCTGGTGGGCAAGAACCGCATCCCCGGCGTGATCGGTGCCAAGCCCATCCACCTCCAGCGGCCCAAGGAACAGGAAAACCCCTTCCGCGCCGAGGACCTGTTCGTGGACATCGGGGCCAGGAGCAAGGAAGAGGCGGAGAAGGTGGTGAAGGTGGGCGACCCCATCGTGTTCGCCACCCGCTTCACCCGCCTGGGCGAGCGACGTGCCCGCGGCAAGGCCTTCGACGACCGGGCCGGGTGCGTGGTGTTGCTTTTGGCGTTGCGGGAAACGTACCGCGTTCCCGTGTACGGCGTGTTCACGGTCCAGGAGGAGGTGGGTCTGCGGGGGGCGCAGGCGGCAGCCTACGCCATCGAGCCGGGCCTGGGTCTCGCCCTGGAGGGCACGGTGTGCTCGGACACTCCCGGCTCGGAGGAGCACCTCCAGGGGACGAAGCTGGGCGCGGGGCCTGCCATCTCGGTGATGGATGCCGCCACCATCCACAACCGGCGGGTGATCGAGCGCCTTCAGGAGGTGGCCCGGCGGGCCGGCATCCCCCATCAGCTGCGCCGCACCACCTCGGGCGGCAACGATGCCGGGCGCATCCACCTGGCCCGCGCCGGGGCCGCGGCCGGGGGGCTGTCGGTGCCCTGCCGTTACATCCACTCCCCGGCTTCGGTACTGGACCTGGAAGACCTGGTGAACACGCGCCGGCTGCTGGTGGAATTCCTGCACAGCCTGGAGGAGGGGTGGACCCCGTGAAGGAAGAAACGCGCGAACTGATCCGGAGCCTGACGGAGGCCTTTGGACCCTCGGGTCAGGAAGAACAGGTGCGGGAATTGATTGCCTCCCTGGTGCACCCCTACGTCGACGGCGTGCGTACCGACGCCCTGGGCAACCTGATCTGCCGCCGGGGGCCGCGCCCGGGTGGCAACGGCGGAACCGGTGCGCCCGGCGGCAGCGGGGGCCGGGAGGGTACCGCGGGGGCCGGTGCGGGGGCGGCACCCAGGAAAGTGATGCTGGCCGCCCACATGGACGAGATCGGCATCATGGTCACCCACATAGACGACAAGGGCTTCCTGCGCTTCGGGAGCATCGGGGGCGTCGACCCCTACCGGTGTCTGGGCCAGCGGGTGGTGTTCGCCAACGGCACGGTGGGAGTGTTCGGCCACGAGAAGCTGGACGACCCCAAGGACCTCAAGTTCGAGAAGATGTTCGTGGACATCGGCGCCTCTTCCCGCGAGGAGGCCGAGCGGAAGGTGAGGATCGGCGACGCCGCCGCCTTCACCCGGCCGCTCCAGCGCGCGGGCAACCGCCTGGTGGCCAAGGCCATGGACGACCGCATCGGGTGCGCGGTGCTGGTGGAGGTGGCCCGCCGGCTGGGAGCTTCGCCCCACGAGGTGTACTTCGTCTTCACGGTGCAGGAGGAGGTGGGGCTGCGCGGCGCCCGCACCGCCGCCTTCGGCGTGGCCCCCGACGTGGCCATCGCCGTGGACGTCACCAGGACGGGCGACACCCCTAAGGCGGAGACCATGGAGGTGGGCCTGGGCAAAGGGGCCGCCATCAAGGTGAAGGACGCCAGCGTGATCTGCCACCCGGGCCTGCGCCGGTACCTGGAGGATACGGCCCGCGGCCACGGCATCCCCTACCAGCTGGAGATCCTGGAGCGCGGTGGCACCGATGCCGGGGCCATGCAGCTCACCCGGGAGGGCGTCCCGGCGGGGGTGGTGTCGATCCCCTGCCGGTACGTGCACACCCCCTCGGAAATGGTGGACGAGGGGGACGTGGAGGCCTGCATCGAACTGCTGGTGAAGGCCCTGGAGGGTTCCCTTGCGTGGTAGACCTGTCCGTCCTGGTGGTATGCGACCGGCAACTGTTTCCCGGAGACCCCGAGGGTATGGTGGGGGCGATGGCTGCCTGCCTGCGGGGCGGGGCGCGGGGGATCGAGGTGGCTGAGGGTGGCCTCACCGGCCACGACCTGCTCGCCCTCGCCCTGCGGTTGCGGGAACTCACGCGGCGGGCCGGGGCGCTGCTCCTGGTGGGGGAGAGGGCCGACGTGGCCCTGGCGGCGGAGGCGGACGGCGTGCACCTGGGGCGCGGCGCCCTGCCCGCCCCCGCGGTCAGGAAGCTGGCCAGGCGCCTGACCTCGTCTTTCCTCATCGGGCGGAGCGTGGGCACCGTGGAGGAGGCGGCCCTCGCCCAGCTCGAGGAGGCCGACTTCCTCGTCTTCTCACCGGTGTGGCCGGAGCCCGGCCTGGACGCCCTGCGGGCGGTGGTGGCGTCGGTGCGCCGCCCGGTCCTGGCGGGCGGGGGGCTGACCCCCGAGCGGGTGCCCGCGCTGCGCGAGGTGGGGGTGGCGGGGCTGGTGCTGGGCCGGGAGGTACTGGGGGGGTCCGACCCCGAGGGGGACACGGCGCGCTTCCTGGCTGCCTGGCGAAGGGGGTGTGCGGCTTGACGGAAACCGGGCTACCGGACAACGGGGACCGGTGGCCCTTCGGGTCACCCGTGGTGGATCCCACGGCCTTCGTGGCACCGGGGGCCTGGCTGATCGGCCGGGTGGTGGTGGGCCCCGACTCTTCCGTGTGGTACGGGGCCTGCCTGCGCGGGGACGAGAACTGGGTGCGGGTGGGGCGGGAGTCCAACATCCAGGACGGGGCCACCCTGCACCCCACCGCGGAGCACCCGGTGGAGGTGGGCGACCGCGTCACGGTGGGGCACCGGGCCATCCTCCACGCCTGCACGGTGGAAGACGACTGCCTGATCGGCATGGGGGCCATCGTGCTGGACGGTGCCCGCATCGGGCGGGGGTCCCTGGTGGGGGCGGGGGCGCTGGTGCCCCCCGGGAAAGAAATTCCCCCCGGGAGCGTGGTGCTGGGGGTGCCGGGTAAGGTGGTGCGGCCGGCCGGGGAGCGCGAAGCGCGCGAGATCGCCTATTCGGCCGCCCGCTACGTGGAACTGGCCCGGATCTACCGCCGCCGCATCCCGGGGGGCTCGCCGGGGGAACCATAGCAGGCGGGAGCGCGGGTTGCGCGCCTGGGCCGGAGGGCAGGGTGCTTCCTTGCAACTCCTGGCTCTGCTCGGTGCCGCCCTCAGCGGGGCGGCCATGACCGCGCAGGCGACCATCAACGGAGCCCTGTCCAGGGTGGTGGGGCTGGTGGCCACCACCTTCGTGGTCCAGGCGGTGGGATTGGTGGCCAGCGGTCTGGCGCTGGTGGGTGCCCGTTCCTTCCGGCACCTGGCCGGGATGACGGGGATCCCGCCCCTGTTGTGGACGGGTGGCCTCCTCGGGGTTTTCATCGTCTTCACGATGGCCTTTGTGATCCCCAGGCTGGGGGCGGGGCTGGCGGTGGCGGTGGTGCTCACCGCCCAGCTGGTGGCGGCCCTGGTCTTCGACCACCTGGGCCTGCTGGGATTGCCACGCTCCCCGGTCAACTGGGTGCGCCTGCTGGGCGCGGGGTTGCTGGTGGCGGGGGCCTGGCTGGTGAAGGCCTCCACCCCCCGGTAAGTGGCCGCCCGGGGCCCGTGACGTGGCAGTGTGCGGCCGGGGGCTGATGGCGGTGTCGGGCGACGGGCATGTCTTCCTCCGGGGGGAAAGGTGCGCTATACTGGTGCAAAACCGGAGGAGGGGTCCCAGTTGAGCGACGGCGCGTCTTCGTGGGAGGAGGAATTTCGCGAAAAGTTCGGACCTGAGGGGCTGGCCTTCGATGACGTCCTGCTGATTCCCGCGGCCTCGGAGGTCCTGCCCCGGGAGGTGGATGTTTCCACCTTCCTGACCCGCAACATCCGCCTCAACATCCCGCTACTCAGCGCCGCCATGGACACGGTGACGGAGGCGCGCATGGCCATCGCCATGGCCCGCGAGGGCGGCATGGGCATCATCCACAAGAACATGTCCATCGAGCGCCAGGCGGCGGAGGTGGACAAAGTCAAGCGGTCCGAGCACGGCGTGATCACCGATCCTTTTTACCTGCGGCCGCACAACACGGTGCGGGAGGCCATGGAGATGATGGCCCGCTACCACATCTCGGGCGTCCCCATCGTGGAGGACGGGATGAAGCTGGTGGGGATCATCACCAACCGCGACGTGCGGTTCGAGGAAAACCTGGACCAGCCCATCGCCAACGTGATGACCAAGGAGAACCTGGTCACCGCTCCCGTGGGCACCAGTCTGGAGGAAGCCCGGCACATCCTGGCGCGCCACAAGGTGGAGAAGCTGCCCCTGGTGGACGCTGACTTCCGGCTGCGGGGCCTCATCACCATCAAGGACATCGAAAAGGCGCGCAAGTACCCCAATGCCGCCAAGGATGCCCGCGGTCGCCTGCTGGTGGGGGCGGCCGTGGGGGTATCGCCCGACACCCTGGCCCGGGTGGAAGCCCTGCTGGCGGCGGGCGTGGACCTCATCGTGGTGGATTCCGCCCACGGCCACTCCCGCGGGGTGCTGGACACCGTGCGCCGCATCAAGGCGAACTTCCGCTGCGAGGTGATGGCCGGCAACGTGGCCACCGGAGCGGGGGCCCGTGCCCTCATCGAGGCCGGGGCCGACGCCGTCAAGGTGGGGGTGGGGCCGGGCTCCATCTGCACCACCCGGGTGGTGGCGGGCATCGGGGTGCCGCAACTCACCGCGATATGGGAAGCGGCGCGGGAGGCGCGGCAGGCGGGCATCCCGGTGGTGGCCGACGGGGGCGTGCGCTGGTCCGGCGACATCACCAAGGCCCTGGCCGCCGGGGCCAACGCGGTCATGATCGGGAGCCTGTTCGCGGGCACCGAGGAGAGCCCGGGCGAGATGGAGATCTACCAGGGGCGCAGCTTCAAGGTGTACCGGGGGATGGGTTCGCTGGGCGCCATGCGGGATGGTTCGGCGGACCGCTATTTCCAGGAGGAGATGCCCAAGCTGGTGCCGGAGGGTATCGAGGGGCGGGTGCCCTACCGGGGTCCCCTGGCGGAAACGGTGTACCAGCTCGTGGGCGGACTGCGCGCCGGGATGGGCTACTGCGGTGCCCGGAACATCCGCGAATTGCAGGAGAAGGGCCGGTTCATCCGGGTGACCGCCGCGGGCATACGCGAGAGCCACCCCCACGACGTGCAGATCACCCGCGAGGCGCCCAATTACACCCTGCCCGGCTGGGGCCTCGGTTAGCTCGCTCACGGGTGGAGTGGTGGGCGGCAGGTGAAGGGCGTCGGGGGCCTGGTGTTCCGGAAGGCGGTGGGAGGAGCGGTTCGCGGTTTACGAGTTCGGGCTCTCGTGAGGCCGTTGGCCACCAGAGGCAGGAATTTTCCATAAGGCGTTGAATAAAGGGTAGTGGAGGTTCAGCAGGCCGGCGCTCTCCTACGCGGGCGCCGGCGCGGAGTCGGGTCAGGTTAATTCAGGCAAGGAGGTGAACGGCTAGTGTCTTACCAGCTGGCGGCCGAGCCCTATCTCGGCATTTTCGTCAAGGGCTCCTTCGTGGCGCTCATCGTCGCCATCATTTACGCCGTCCTGGTCTACTTCTTCATCCAGCGGGCGCGGGCCGGGCTGCCCATCCCCACCATCCGCAAGATCGCGGGGCTGGAGGCCCTGGACGAGGCCATCGGCCGCGCCACCGAGATGGGGCGCCCGGTGAACTACGTGCCGGGGATCGGGGCTTCCTACAACATGCAGACCATCGCCTCGTACGCCATGCTCGGCCACGTGGCCAAGCGGACGGCGCAGTACGACACGCGTTTCATTTTCACCTGCGCCGATCCGATCGTGCTGCCCATCGCCGAGGAAGTCATCCGGCAGGCGTACCTGGAGGCGGGGCGGCCGGACGCCTACAACCCGGACGACGTCAGGTTCCTGTCGGACTGGCAGTTCGGCTACTGCTCGGGCGTGCTGGGGATCTACCACCGCGAGCGGCCGGCGGCCAACATCCTGTTCGGTGCCTTCTGGGCGGAGTCGCTGATCTTCGCCGAGGAAGGTAACCGCATCGGGTCCATCCAGATCGGTGCCACCGCCAACATGGCTCAGATCCCCTTCTTCGTGGCGGCCTGCGACTACGCCCTCATCGGCGAGGAGATGTACGCGGCCTCGGCCTACCTGTCCAAGGAACCCGTCCTGTACGGCACCGTGGTGGCGCAGGACTGGATGCGCATCGCCTTCTTCGCGGTCATCATCATCGGCACCATCTTCCAGATCATCCAGGGGAAGGCCAACGTCATCACCAGTATCTTGAGCAAGTAGGTCCGGCCCGAGAAGGGAGGTGTGAAGAGTGCGCAAAGAGCTTCCGACCATCATCTGCATCCTGATGGCCGTGGTCGTGGTCCTCACCATGTACGTGTACCCCATCAACAACCTGAAGCTGATGGACATGTTCGATAACTGGTACAACCTGCTCTACTACCTGGCCATGGGCCTCGGCCTCATCAACCTGACCCGCATCCACGTGATGGCGGTGGTGAAGCGGCGCCCCAACTGGGTTTACAGCATCTGGTTGCTTTTGTTCATGTGGGGTTACTTCATCCTGGCGATGATCCAGACCGTGGACGGGCCGCAGGCGGACTGGATCTTCCAGAACTTCATCACCCCCATTGACTCCACCGTGTTCGCCCTGCTGGCCTTCTACATCACCTCCGCCTCCTTCCGCGCCTTCCGGGCCCGGACCCTGGAAGCCACCCTGATGCTGCTCACCGCTTTCATCGTCCTGCTGGGGACCTCGCCCCTGGGCGACCTCATCATCCCCGGCTGGACCAGCTTCAAGGACTGGATCCTGAGCTACCCCAACGCGGGCGGGCAGCGCGGCATCACCATCGGTATCTACCTGGGAGGCCTGGCGGCGGCCCTGCGCGTGATGCTCGGGCTGGAGCGGGCGTACCTGGGTGGCGCGCGGTAGAAGCTCTCCCGGGAAAGGAGGTGCGGCACGGTGAGAGCACTGGTAGATCTGGACCGGCGCTGGATTTTCCTGGCGGTGTTTATCCTGGTCGCCATCGTGGTGATCTTTCCCCTGGGGCTGCCCGTACGGGTTACCCCCATGACCCAGAAGATCTACGACTATATCGACCAGCTCCCCGCGGGGTCGGTGCTCTGGCTGGGGCTTGACTACGGGCCCAGCGTGGCCGGGGAACTGAACCCGCAACTGGAAGCCGTGGTCCACCACGCCTTCCGCAAGAACCTGCGCATCATCACCTACACCATGTGGAACACGCAGGGGACCCTGGGGCGCAACATCATACAGAAGCTCTTGAAGGAATACAACAAGGAGTACGGCAAGGACTGGGTGGACCTGGGCTTCAAGCCGGGCGGTATCACCAACCTGCGGCTCATGACCACCAGCATCAAGGAGGCGGCGGCGGGGGTCGACTACCAGGGCAAGTCCCTGGACGAGTTCCCGCTGACCAGGGAAGTGAAGGCCCTTGACAAGCCCTACGTGGCCTTCATCATCGACTTCCCGGCCGGCACGCCCGGAGCCGGCGATTACCTGGCCATCGTGACCGAGGTCAAGGGCGTGCCCATGGGCGTGGGCCAGATCCAGATGTCGGTGGCCGACTCTATGCAGTTCGTCCACTCGGGGCAGTACAAGGGCATGATCCCGGGGCTGCGGGGGGCGGCCGAGTACGAGAAGCTGATCGGCAAGCCCGGTGCTGCCGTGCGGGCTATGGACGGGCAGACCCTGGCCTCCGGGCTGGTGGGCCTGCTCATCATCCTGGGCAACGTCATCTACTTCACCACCCGGGGCCGTTAGGCGGGGACGGGTAAGGAGGTGAATCCATGTCCAAAGATATCGGTGTCTGGCTGCAGGTAATCTGCACCATCGGCGTGCTGACTTACCTGTACAAGGAGAACTGGTTCTGGCGCATCTTCGAGTACTCCATCGTGGCCGGGTTCACCGGGTACAGCCTCGCCTACGGCTACCACAACTACATCAAGCCCTTCATCGGCGAGAAGATGTTGAAGGAGGGCCAGTGGTCCTTCCTGATCCCGCTCATCCTGGGCATCCTGCTGTACACCCGGTTCATCCCGGGGTGGGGCTGGCTGGGCCGGTACGCCATGGCCTACATGATCGGCTACGGTGCCGGCTACACGCTGGGCTTCGACATCAAGCCGCTGCTCGGGCAGATCAGGGCAAGCTTCGTAAGCCTGAACAGCTTCAACAACATCATCCTGTGGCTGTTCGTGGTGACGTCGCTGGCCTACTTCTTCTTCACCGTGAGCAAGGAGGCCCCCGCCATGAAGGGGCTGAGCACGGTGGGGAAGTGGGCCATCATGATCGCCCTGGGAGCCTCCTTCGGCAACACCATCCTCTACCGCTACAACCTGCTCTATCCGCGTATGAAGCTCATCTTCAACACCTGGCTGGGGCTGGGAGGCTGACGGGGAGCATCCCGGCGGGGCCGTCCGGAGACGGGCGGCCCCCCTTTGTCCTTGGGGGAGGCGTGATGCTGCTCTCTTCCCCCATCGCTGCAGGACGGTTTTCCGGGGCACCGCGCGCCGGCGGGAAGGCGCCAGGGGGTGATGGGGGCGGTGGAATGGTTGCTGCGGGCCGTGAACCTGCGCCGGGTGTTCGTCCAGGGGCGGCGGGTGGTGCACGCCCTGGCGGGGGTGAGCCTGGCGGTGGCGGCGGGCGAGTTCCTGGTCATCACCGGTCCCTCCGGCTGCGGCAAGACCACCCTGCTCAACGTACTCGCCGGCATGGACCGCCCCTCGGCGGGCGAGGTGGTGCTGGGGGATGTGCCGTACAGCACCCTCAGCGAGGACGGGCTCTCCGCCCTGCGGCGGGAGCGCCTGGGGTACGTGTTCCAGTTCCACAACCTGCTGCCCCACCTGACCGCCCTGGAAAACGTGGCCCTCCCCCTGCGCTTCCGGGGATGGGACCCGGCCCGGGCCCGGGAGCGCGCCCGGGAGGTCCTGGAGGAGGTGGGGCTGGGGGCGCGCCTGCACCACCGTCCCGGCCAGCTTTCCGGCGGGGAGCAGCAGCGGGTGGCCATCGCCCGGGCGGTGGCCCACGACCCCGACCTGGTGCTGGCGGATGAACCCACGGGCAACCTGGACTCCCGCGGTGCCGGCCTGGTGGCCGACCTGTTCGCCCGTATAAACCGCCGGGGACGTACCCTGATAGTGGTCAGCCACGACGGTGCCCTGGTGGAACGGGCGGGCAGGGTGCTGGCCATGCGGGACGGCAGGGTCCTCTCCGCGGGAGACGGCCCGGCTGCGGGCGCGGTGGTCGGGGGCGGAGGCGGTGAGCGGCCGTGATGGTGGAGCGGGTGTGGGGAAGCGGGGGGCGGGCGGCCTGCCGACCGGGAGACCGGGTGGAGCCGGGCACCGTGGTGGGGTACGGACCCGAGCCCCCACCCAGGACCGTCCTGCTCGAGGCCGATGCCGGCCGGACGGTGGCCACTCTGGTGCACGGGGTGGGCGACCGGGTGGCGCGGGGCGAGACCCTGGCTTTCTACTCTTTTGTGTTCGGGCTCGGTTACCGCGAGTTCGTTTCCCCGGTGGACGGTCGTGTGGTGGCCGTTGAACCGGGCCGTGTCCTGGTGCAGCCTTTTGCCCCCGAGGTGCGGGCGCTGGTGAGGGGCAGGGTCGAGGAGGTCAGGGAAGACCGCGCGCTGATAGCGGTGGAAGGCACACGGATCGGCGCACGGGCGGCCTGGGGACCCGCCCGGGGGGCGGAACTGGTGGTGCTCCCCAACGAGGAAGTGCGGGCCTCGCGACTGGGGCCCGCGCACACGGGGCGGGTGGTGGTGGGAGGCTGGGCGGGCCGGGAAGCCGTGGAGCGCGCCTTTGCGCTGGGAGTGGCGGCTCTGGTGGTGGGGGGCGTCGCCCAGGCGGCCGTGGAGTGGCTCGGGGCCACGCGCGCCAGCATGTCGGTCGACGATTACCTGGCCCGGGTGTACGAGGGCCCGCGCGGTGAGGCGGGCGAGCCCCTGTGGCCGGAACGGGAGGGCCTGCCCCTCACGCTGGTGGCCCTGGAGGGATTCGGACCGCTGCCGGTGCCGGAACCGGAGTACCGCCTGCTGGCGGGCGCGTCCGGTGCCTGGTGCTACGTGAGCGGCGAGGAGGCCGCGCCTCCCTGGGTGGGTGTACTGGCGGCGGAAGACGGCGCCGGGGAGGGCGCTGCCCCCGGGGGCGCGGCGGGGGAGACCGCCGGAGTTGGCGGAAGCCGCGCGTCGCTCGAGCCGGGGGCGAGGGTGCGGCTGGGCGGCCTGCGCTGGCAGGGCGAAGAGGGCACGGTGGTGGAGATACTGGGACCGGTGTTGCTGGAATCCGAGGTGGCGGTTCCGGCCGCGCGCGTGAGGCTCGACGACGGCAGGGTGGTGGTGGTCCCCCTGGCCAACCTTGAGCTCTCCGGCGGTGCCGGGGCGCGGCCCGACGTCCCCCGCGCGCGGCCCGGCGTGCCCCGGGCGGACATCCCCCCTGCCCCGGGGCTGGGGGAGGAGTGAGCGGCGGTGGCGGTCCTTGAGGCCAGCGGCCTTTCCCGCAGGTACGTGCTGGGGGAAGAGATCTGGGCGGTCCGGGACGTGGACCTGGCCCTGGAGGCGGGCGAGCTGGTGGTGGTCGCGGGGCCGTCGGGCTGCGGCAAGACCACCCTGCTTTCCCTCCTGGGGGCGCTGGACCGTCCCACCTCCGGGGAGGTGTACCTGCAGGGCCGGGCCTACTCCCGCCTGGGCGCGGCCGGGCTGGCCCGGGTGCGCCGGCGGCAAATAGGATTCGTGTTCCAGGGATTCCACCTGATCGCCCACCTGCGGGCGTGGGAGAACGTGGCCCTGCCCCTGCGCATGGTGGGTGTCAGGGGGCAGCAGGCGCGTCGGCGGGCCATGGAGCTCCTCGAGAGCGTGGGCCTCGCGGAACGGGCCCATCACCTGCCCGGTGAACTGTCGGGTGGTGAGCAGCAACGGGTGGCCGTCGCCCGGGCCCTGGCCAACCGGCCCCTGGTGGTGCTGGCCGACGAGCCCACGGGGAACCTGGACGCGGCCTCGGGGCGGGCCATCGCGGCCCTCTTCGACCGCTTCCGCCGGGAGGGGACGGCCTTCCTGGTGGTGACCCACCACCGGGAAACGTTCGCCCCGTACGCCACCCGCGTGCTCGAGATGCGGGACGGCCGCCTGTACGGGCCCGGCGCGGCGGGCGGGGAGGCCGGCGCCACCGCGGGCGCGGCGGGCACCGCCGCGCGCGGCGGGGCGAGCGGTGGCGCGCCCGGCGGGGCGGGGAGTACCGGAGGGTGTTGAACGTGGTCATCGGCGTGCCCGGTCGCGGCGTCAACCTGCGCGAGGAAGCCGCTCTGGCCCTGGTGAACGTGCGGCGCTGGTGGTGGCGGTATCTCCTCACCGCCCTGGTGCTGGGGGCGGGGATGGCGATCTTGCTGCTCGGCCTGGGGTACGTGTCCGCCCACGGGCGCCTGCTGGGGCGCGATTCCCCCCGGCTGCGTCTGCCCTGCCACCTGGTGATGAGGGTGCCCCCGGCGGTCAGGGTGATGGTCGACCCCGGGCAGCCGGAGAACAACATCCCCCCGACCTACCGGTACCAGAGCGTGTTCACGGGGGAGCTGGCCGCCGCGCTGGCGAGGGCGGGCGTGAGGTGGATGGAGGGGGTGGCGTCCGCCCCCCTGCTCAGCAGCCCGCTCGGTCAGGGAGAGGTCTGGTACGTGGTGCCCGGGGGGCGCCTGGCGGGCGCCCTGACCTGGCGGGCGGGCCGTCCGCCCCGGGCGCCCGGTGAAGTGGGGCTGCCGGACGGCTGGGCGAAGCGGGCGGGCCTGGGCGAGGGCGACGCGGTCGAGCTGGGCGTGGTCGACCCCGGGACGGGGTACCTGCGGCGGGAGACCTGCCGGGTGGTGGGCGTGTACGAGGGCGTGGACGCCGTCCTGGCGGCTCCCCTCCTCTGCCTGCCCGGGGAGGGGTGGCATGGGCGCGATTTCGCCCGGGAACTGGAGGACAGCGGCGAGGTGGCCTGGCCCTACCCCAGTATCCTGCTGGTCGAGCTGGGCGAAGCCGGGGACGACGTCTTCTTCCGCATCCTTGAGAACGAGGAGTACCCCGTAGCGGAGGTGCTGCGGGCCGGCACCCCGGGCGAGAGGGTGAGGGAACTCACCTGGCGCATGTACGGGGGCGTGCAGTCCCTGTTTCCGCTGGTCTTCCTGTTCGCCGGGCTGGGCGTGTTTGCCACCGGCCTTCTGGCCGTGCTGGACCGCAGGCGGGAACTGGCCGTCCTCAAGGCGATGGGGATACCGGGCGCGCAGGTCGGGCGGGTGCTCACTCTGGAGGCGCTGGCCGCCGGCCTGGCGGGCTCCCTGCTGGGGCTGGCCGGAGTCCTCCTCGGGCGGCCCTGGCTGGAGGCGCCCGGTGGCAATCCCGTTCCTTTGCCGGCGGCCGCGGTGGCGGGGGCGGTCGTGCTGGTGCTGGTGACGGCGGGCGTGGCCGCCGCCGGGCCTGCGGCCATGGCGCGGGCCGCCACCGTCGACGAACTTCTGCGGGGGCGCACGATCCGCCTGTGGCGCCAGCGCGTGGGCGGGCGGGGCGAGGGGGTGCGGTAGCCTTGTTCCTCTGGCTCGGGTTCGTCAACGCCTGGCGCAATCTCCCGCGCAGCGCGCTCGCGCTCCTCGGGGTGGGCCTGGCGGCGGCGGTGTTCACGGCTTCCCTGTCGCTGGAGGCGGGCTACCCGGCGGGGGCGCAGGCGGATTACCGTTTCGTGCTGGGGGGAGACCTGCTGTTGTTCCCGGCCCGGTACTGGTTTGCCGACCGGGGGGCTCCGCTGGAAATGGTGAGGGCTGACGCCGACCTGGCCTTTCCCCTGGCTTACTTTTACCCTGGTGCCTTCACCCGGGGGTTTCTGGCCCCGGCGGGGATGCCCGGGATCCTCTTCGAGGACGAACTCGTGTCGCCTGTCGGGGGGCTGCGGGGCCGGGAGGGCAGCACGGTGCGGGAGGTGGTGCCCTACTGGTTGCTGCCCGGCCGCATCATCCGCCGGGTCAGCACTCCGGAGGGGGGCACGGCCGAGGTGGGCGAACCCGTGGCCCTGCGGGGAAGGGAAGTGGCGAAAGACCTGGCCTGGTGGCCCTGCCCGGACATGGTGGCGGAGGGGCGGTACTTCACCCCCGACGACGAGGGCCGGCCGGTGGCGGTGGTGTTCGCGGGGACGGCGCGGGTGGGCGACACCCTGACCGTGAGGGTGCCCGCCCTCGGGCGGCAGGGATCCGAGGTCCGCGTGGACGACCGCGGCTCCCGGGACTTCTCCTTCGAGGTGGTGGGCGTGCTCCGGCTCCCCCGGCGCGTGGTCACCGTGAACCGGGGCGGGGACAGGCCGGTGAGCATGCCGGTTTCCTGGCAGCCGGGGGAGATCTTCGTCCCCGCCGGCACCCTGTTCGGTCTTTACCGCCAGTTGACCGGAGACGAATTGGACTGGGCGCCGGCCGCCTCGGTGCGGCTGTCCTCGCTGGCCTACCTGGAGGAGGTGGCGGCGGCTCTGAACCGGTTGGACCGCCGCTGGGTGGCCCGCAGCGTCCCCCGCCTGCTGGCTGAGGGCACCGGGGGAGGCCTGGTCCTCCCCGAGGAGTGGCGCCGGGGCCTGACAGGGCTCCCGTACGCCGTGGCACCTACCTCCGCTTCGCCCGCGCGGGGTGTCCCGCTCCCGGCCCTTCCTCCCCAGCCGGTACTGCCGGTAGACGGCCGGGGCGCGGGGACCTGGCTCATGTACGCGGTGGCGGGGATGCTCATGGCGGTGAACATGCTGGTGCTGGTTTCGGGGCGGCAGGAGGAGATGGGCGTGTTGCGGGCCCTGGGAGCCCGCGGGCATGAGATCGTGGCCATGGTGCTGGGCGAGTGCCTGGCGGTGAGCCTGGTGGGGAGCGGGGTGGCTTTCGGCTTTATCCACCTCCTGGCCACGTGGAACCTGGTGTCGAACCGGGTGCCCTGGGTGGAGGTGGCCGTCGGTACCGCCGGGCACCTGGTACGGGTGCTGGGCCTCGGGGCCCTGATGGCGGTGGTATTCGGGCTCATTCCCGCCTGGCGGGCTCTGCGTCGGACGCCCGTTGACCTGCTCAAGGGCCTCTGAGCGATGGGGCGCGGCGGAGGAGCTACCGCGCGGCGACGGGTCGGGCGGCGCACGCGCCGTGATGGCCGGTGTACGGCCCCCTGCCGGCCCGTAAAGGAGCGGAGGTGGTAGGATGACCGGTTCGGTACTGGCCCTGGACGTGGGCAGCACCACCACCAAGGCCACCCTCTTCCGGCGGGAGCCGGAAGGGTGGCGGGTGGCGGGGCAGGCCAGCGCCCCCACCACCGTGGAGCGCCCCCTGGAAGACGTGATGGTCGGGGTGAGGGAGAGCCTCCGCCGCCTGGAGGAGGCCACGGGCCAGGCGTTCCTGGACGAGAAAGGCGAACTCATCCGGCCCCGGCAGGGCGACCGGGGGGTGGACCTGGCGGTGGCCACCTCCAGCGCCGGGGGAGGCCTGCAGATGCTGGTGGCGGGGGTGATGCGCGAGATCACGGCGGAGAGCGCAGAGCGGGCGGCCCTGGGCGCGGGTGCCATCGTGATGGACGTGCTGGCCATCGACGACGGCCGCACCCCGGTGGAGAAGGTGCACGCCATCCGCAACCTGCGCCCGGACATGGTGCTGCTGTCGGGCGGTACCGACGGCGGCGGGGTATCCCACGTGGTGGCCCTGGCCGAGTGCCTGCGGGCGGCCCGGCCCCGGCCCCGCTTCGGGGAGGGGTTCCGTTTGCCCGTGGTGTACGCCGGCAACGTGCGCGCCCGGCCCCACGTGGAGGAGTTGCTGGGCGGGGAGTTCCTGCTTTCCATGGTGCCCAACCTGCGCCCCGTGCTGGAGCGGGAAGAACCGGAGCCTGCCCGGCAGGAAATCCTGCGCCTGTTCCTGGAGCACGTCATGCGCCACGCCCCCGGCTATCCCCGGCTGCTGGAGTGGACGGGGGGGAGTATCCTGCCCACTCCCGTGGCGGTGGGTCAGGCCGTGCAGAGGGTGGCCGAGAATCTGAGCAGCAACGTGCTGGCGGTGGACATCGGCGGTGCCACCACCGACGTTTTCTCCGTGGTGGGCGGCGCCTTCCACCGTACTGTCTCCGCCAACCTGGGGCTGGCTTACAGCAGCACCCACGTGTTCGCCCGGGCGGGCTTCGAGGGCCTGGTTCGCTGGCTGCCCTTTTCCGTGTCGGAAGACGAGCTGCGCAACTGGATCGGGAACAAGATGATCCGTCCCTCCCTCCTGCCCGAAACGGTGGAGGAACTCATGGTCGAACATGCGCTGGCCCGGGAGGTCATGCGGCTTTCCTTCCGGGAACACCTGCGCCTGGCCCGGGAACTGAAGGGCGTTCAGATCCAGCGCACCATTGCCGACATTTTCTCACCCAGGCCCTCGGGGGCCCCGCTGGTGGAGATGCGTACCGTGGATGCCGTGGTGGGGTCCGGCGGCGTGATCTCCCACGCTCCCCGGGGTCAGCAGGCGCTGCTCATGCTGCTGGACGGACTGCAGCCGGAAGGCGTCACCGAACTGTACTGGGACAGGGGGTTCCTGCTCCCCCACGTGGGTGCCGTGGCGGCGGCTGACCCGGCGCTCGCCCCGGACCTGCTGGACTTGAGCCTGGTGCACCTCGCCACGGTCATCGCGCCGGTGGCCCCGCGCGCCCGGCCCGCCACCGCCATCGCCGAGATGGTGGTCAGGCGGCAGGGCAGGGTGAGCCGGGAAACCATCCGGCAGGGAGACTTCCGCATCTTCCCGTGGTACAGGGGGGAAGTGCTCGAGGTGGAGTTGCGGCCCGCCCGCACCGTGGACGTGGGCGCCGGACCCGGGAAGCTGCTGCGGACCCGGCTGGAGGGGGGCCAGTACGGCGTCATCCTGGATGCCCGCGGCCGGCCCCTGGTGCCGCCCGCTGACCCCGGGGAGCGGCGTGAGTGGCTGCTGGAGGTCATGGAGTTCCTGGAGGCGTACCCCAGGAGCTTCCTCGAGGGCCTCCGGGGCGGCAGCGAGGGGTGAGGGCGAGGTGGGTGGCGTGAACGAAGTGACACTGATCAGGCGGGAGCGCCGCCTGCCCTTCCCGGGGGAGGTGCTGGTGGAACTCGGTCAGGTGGTGGAACCCCACACCGTGGTGGCCCGCACCAACCTGACGCCGGGGATGCCCTACGTGGTGGAGGTGGCGCGGGAACTGGGAGTGGAACCGCGCGAGGTGACGCGGTACCTCCTCAAGGGCCCCGGGGAGAGGGTGACCACCGGCGAGGTGATCGCCCGGGCGGACATGGGCCTGCGGGGCGTGAAAGAGTGCCGCAGCCCGTGCGAGGGGGAGATCGAGAGCGTACTGGCCGCCCACGGCCAGGTGCTGGTGCGCGAGGATGCCCGCAGGGCCGCCCCCGTGGTGTGGGTGGACGTGGCCCGCCGCCTGGACGTGCCGCCGCACCGCATCCGGTCTTTCCTCCGCGTGAGGGAGGGCGACCGGGTCGCGGCCGGCCAGCTCCTGGCCCAGGGGATGGAGGGCCTCATGGCGGACCGGGTTTACGCCCCGGCGGACGGGGTGGTGGAGGCGGTCGACACCCGCACGGGCGGGGTGGCCATCAGGAGACCCCACCGTCCCGCGGAGGTGGACGCCTACCTGGCGGGGCGGGTGGTGGAGGTCTTCGCGGAATGGGGGGTGGCCGTGGCCGCTCGCGGTTACCAGGTGGCGGGAGTGTTCGGCATCGGTGGCCAGGCGTACGGCACCCTGCGGGTGGCGGTGTCCGACCCCGAAGGGGTGCTTGACGCGGAGGCTATCTCCGACGCCGACGCGGGGAAGGTGCTGCTGGGCGGGGCGCTGGTGACCCTGGATGCCCTCCGCCGGGCCCGCCAGGTGGGCGTGCGGGGGATCGTCACCGGAGGGGTCAACCACGGCGACCTGGCGGCTTTCGTCGGGCGCGAGGTGATGGGGATCACCGGCCAGGAGCCCGTGGTGCCGGTGGTGGTCACCGGCGGGTTCGGCCGGCAGGCCATGGATGCCCGGCTCTTTGACCTGCTCGCATCGTGCGCGGGGCGCACCGTTTCCCTGGACGGCACCACCCAGGTGCGGGCGGGCGCCATACGCCCGGAGGTACTGGTCCCCCTCGAGCCCGCCCCCGTCGCCCGGGACGGTGACTAGCCCCCACGGGGCGTCGGGATGCCCGGGGCGGCTTGCCCGGACGGTGGCGCCGCTTCCGGCCGCACGGTGCGTGGAGCTGGGCAGGAGCCATGACGCGCGCGCAGAGGTTGGGGGTCGTCGCCGTGGGTGCCTTCGCCGCGGCGGAGGTCCTGTGCGACCTGGCCCAGGTGGTCTGGTCGGGGATGCCGCTGTTTGTGCGGCTGCTGGCCCTGGTCCTCGTGACCAGGCTCGCGGGCGACTTCTTTTACTGGCGGCTCGAGCCCCGGCGCCGCACCTGGCTCTACTGGGACGACTACCTGGCCCACCAGGTTTTTCCCCATTTCCTTTGGGGTGTCCCCCTGGCGGTGGCGCAGGCCCTGGCGGACATCTGGTTCTCCCAGGTGTTCTGGGTGCACCTTTTGGCTACCAGCGCCCTGCCCGCTACCCTGCTCTACGTGGCCACCCGCTACCTGGATGAACTCGCCGAGGACCGGGGTCATCGCCCCGGCCGCCGCCTGGAATCGGGCGGGCGGTGAGGGCGGCTGTGCGGGGCTTGGTAGAAGCAGGAGGTAATCCCGGCGAAAGCGAATTAGCCTGTGTCTGAGCGCCCGGCAGGAAACGGAGGAGCGGTCATGCCCGGTCTGGAAGAATTCTCGCGGCGACGGCAGGAACTCATGGCCCAGAGGGCGCGTGCACCGGGCCTGGAGATTTACGTGGGGATGGGTACCTGCGGGCTGGCCGCGGGTGCCCAGGCCGTGTGGGACGCCGTGGAAGGAGAATTGCGCCGGCGCGGCATCGCCGCCCGCCTGGTGCGCACGGGCTGCATCGGGATGTGCGAGTCGGAGCCCCTGCTGGACGTGGTGCGGCCGGGCGAGCCCCGCATCACGTACGGCCACGTGAGCCCCGACTTAGTACCCGAGATCGTGGAGAAGCACGTGCTCGGGGGGCATCCAGTGGAAGACCGCGTGGTCGGGCGGATCACCGATCCCGCCCGTCCCTACCAGGAACTGCCTTTCTATGCCAAGCAGCGTCGGTTGGTGCTGGCGCGCACCGGGTTCATCGACCCCTGCAGCATCGAGGATTACCTGTCCGTGGGGGGCTACGGGGCCCTGCTCAAGGTGCTCACCTCCATGACCCCCGAGCAGGTCATCGCCGAGGTAACGCGGTCTGGGCTGCGTGGGCGCGGGGGGGCGGGTTTCCCCACCGGTCGCAAGTGGGAGGCCACCCGCTCGGCCCCCGGTCGCAAGAAGTACGTGGTGTGCAACGGCGATGAGGGCGACCCCGGCGCCTTCATGGACCGCAGCGTGCTGGAGGGAGATCCCCACGCGGTCCTGGAGGGCATGATGATCGCTGCCTACGCCATCGGGGCCGACGAGGGTTACCTCTACATCCGGGCCGAGTACCCCATGGCGGTGCAGCACGTGCGCAGGGCCATCGAGCAGGCCCGGGAGTGGGGCCTGCTGGGCGAGCACATCCTGGGGACCGACTTCTCCCTCGACCTACACGTGAAGGAAGGCGCGGGTGCCTTCGTGTGCGGCGAGGAAACGGCCCTCCTGGCTTCCATTCAGGGGGAGCGGGGCATGCCCCGTCCCCGGCCTCCCTTCCCGGCCCAGTCGGGCCTGTGGGGTTGCCCCACCAACATCAACAACGTGGAGACCTATGCCAACGTCCCCGCCATCATCAGCAACGGGGCGGACTGGTTCGCCGCCGTGGGCACCGAGCGCAGCAAGGGCTCCAAAGTGTTTTCCCTGGCCGGCAAGGTGGCCCGCACGGGGTTGGTGGAGGTACCCATGGGCCTCACCCTGCGCGAGCTCATCTTCGACGTGGGGGGCGGCATCAAGGAGGGCAAGCGCTTCAAGGCGGTGCAGATCGGCGGTCCTTCGGGGGGCTGCCTGCCCGAGTCCCTCCTCGACACCCCCATCGATTACGACCAGCTCACCGCCACGGGCGCCATCATGGGGTCGGGCGGCGTGGTGGTGCTGGACGAAGACAGTTGCATGGTCGACATCGCCCGCTTCTTCCTCAACTTCACCCAGAGCGAGTCCTGCGGCAAGTGCACGCCCTGCCGCGAGGGGACCAGGCGCATGCTGGAGATCCTCACCCGCATCTCCGAGGGTAAGGGTGAACCCGAGGACCTGGACCGGCTCGAGCGGCTGGCCCGGGTGGTGAAGGACACCTCCCTGTGCGGGCTCGGGCAGACCGCTCCCAACCCCGTGCTCACCACCCTGCGCTACTTCCGGGACGAGTACCTGGCCCACGTGGTGGACAAACGCTGCCCGGCCCGGGTGTGCGCCGGGCTGCGGGAGTACCGCATTGACCCCCAGCTCTGCCGCGGGTGCCTGCTCTGCAAGCGGTCCTGCCCCGCGGGCGCCATCTCGGGCGAGCGGAGGCAGCCGCACGTCATCGATCCCGCCCTGTGCATCCGGTGCGGTGCCTGCGAGGCCACCTGCCCGTTTGGCGCCATCAGCCACTGAGAGGACGGTGAACGCGCTGTGCCCGCCACTGCCATGCCCGCTGCGACGCCCGCCGTCACCCTGACCATCGACGGACGGGAGGTGAGCGTCCCCGCCGGCACCACGGTGTTCGACGCCGCCCGGGCGGCGGGCATCGAGATCCCCCACCTCTGCCACCATCCCTGGCTCAAACCCACGGGAGCCTGCCGTCTGTGCGTCGTGGAAATCCAGGGCGCCCGCGGGCTGCCCGCTGCCTGCACCACTCCGGTGGCCCCGGGCATGGTGGTGCACACGGAGTCGGAGCGGGTGGTGGAGGCGCGCCGGGAGATCCTGGACCTCCTCCTGGCCAACCACAACGCCGAGTGCCTCACCTGCGAGAAGGCGGGTGACTGCCGCCTGCAGGACTACGCCTACCGTTACGGGGTGGCCCGCACCTCCTACCACGGGGAGCGCCGCCAGTATCCCCCCGACCAGTCCAACCCCTTCTTCTACCGGTATCACGACAAGTGCATCATGTGCGGTCGCTGCGTCCGGGTTTGCGACGAGGTCATGGGGGTCAACGCCATCGACTACGCCTACCGGGGCTTCCACACCAAGGTGGCGACGGCCTACGAGGTGGGCCTCGAGGAGAGCCCCTGCGTCTTCTGCGGAAACTGCGTGGCCGTTTGCCCCACCGGCGCCCTGCAGCCCAAACTCTCCGTGGGGCAGGGCCGCCGCTGGGAGATCCGCAAGGTGCGCACCGTGTGCCCGTACTGCGGGGTGGGCTGTTCCCTAGAACTGGAAGTGCGCGACCCCGCCGCGGCGCCGGGGCGGGGTGGCCCGGCCGCAGTCGCGTCAGGGCAGGGTGACCCGACTGCACTTGCGGTGGGGCCGGAGGTGCCGGCTGCGGGCGGCGACGCGAGGCCCCGGGTGGTGGGGGCCAGCGGGGGCGATGGCCCCGTGAACCAGGGCCTGCTGTGCGTGAAGGGCCGCTTCGGCTGGGACTTCCTGCACAGCCCCGACCGCCTCACCCGGCCTCTGGTCCGGGACGGCGACGGTTTCCGCGAAGCCAGCTGGGATGAGGCGCTCGACCTGGTGGCGCGCCGGCTGAGCGAGATCCGGGACAGGTACGGGCCGGACAGCCTGGCCGGGCTGTGTTCCGCGAAGTGCACCAACGAGGAGAACTACCTGTTCCAGAAGCTGGTGCGCGCGGTGTGGGGCACCAACAACGTGGACCACTGCGCCCGCCTGTGCCACGCCTCCTCGGTGGTGGGGCTGGGGATGGCGTACGGTAGCGGGGCCATGACCAACTCCCTGGCCGACCTGGAGCAGGCCACCCTCTACTTCGTCATCGGTTCCAACACCACCGAGGGCCACCCGGTGCTCTCGCTGCGGTTGAAGCGGGGCCTGCGCGCGGGAGCGAAGCTCATCGTCGCCGACCCGCGGCGCACGGAACTGGCCGAGCGGGCCGACATTTTCCTGCAGCACCTGCCCGGCACCGATGTGGCCCTGCTGGGTGCCATGATCCACGTCATCCTGGAGGAAGGGCTGGAAAACCGGGAATTCGTGGCCGCGCGCACCGAGGGCATCGAGGAACTGCGGGCCTCGGTGGCGGCGCTGACGCCCGAGTACGCCGCCGGGGTCACCGGTGTCCCCGCCGACCTCATCCGCCAGGCGGCCCGGGAGTACGCCCGGGCCGAGCGGGCGGCCATCCTCTACGCCATGGGCATCACCCAGCACACCACCGGCACCGACAACGTGCTGGCCATCGCCGCCCTCGCCGCCATCTGCGGTCAGGTGGGCCGGGAGGGCACGGGCGTCAATCCCCTGCGGGGTCAGAACAACGTGCAGGGCGCCTGCGACATGGGCGGGCTGCCCAACGTCCTGCCCGGGTACCAGTCCTACCGGGACGAGGGGGTGCGCCGCAAGTTCGAGGAGGCGTGGGGGCGGCCGCTGCCCACCGGGGACGGCCTCACCGTGGTGGAGATGATGGAGGCGGCCGCCCGGGGCCGCATCCGGGGCATGTACATCATGGGCGAAAACCCCATGCTGTCGGACCCCGACCTGGGCCACGTGGAGGAGGCCCTGCGCTCGCTGGACTTCCTGGTGGTCCAGGACATCTTCCTCACCGAGACGGCGCGCCTGGCCCACGTGGTCCTGCCCGCCGCCGCCTTCGCCGAGAAGGAAGGGACCTTCACCAACACGGAACGGCGCGTACAGCTCGTGCGCCGGGCGGTGCCACCTCCCGGGGAGGCCCTGCCCGACTGGGAGATCATCTGCCGCCTGGCGGAACGCATGGGGTACCCCATGGCCTATGCGGGCCCGGCCGAGATCATGGAAGAGGTTACGCGGCTGGTGCCCATTTACGGCGGCATGGGGTACGCCCACCTGGGGGAGGACGGCAAGCAGTGGCCCTGCCCGCACCCGGGTCATCCGGGGACGCCCATCCTGCACCGCGACAGATTCACCCGGGGCAGGGCGCGGCTGTTCCCCCTGGAGTTCCGGCCGCCGGCGGAGGTGCCGGACGCGGAGTATCCCCTCTACCTCACCACGGGCCGCATCCTGTTCCACTACCACACCGGTTCCATGACCAGGCGGTCCCGGGGCCTCGAGGCCATCCGGCCCTATCCTTACGTGGAGATCCACCCCGACACCGCCGCCGGCCTGGGAATCGCCGACGGCCAGATGGTGGAGGTGGCCTCGCGCCGGGGGTCCATACGGCTGCGTGCCCTGGTCACCGACCGCACCGCGCCCCGGGTGGTGTTCATCCCCTTCCACTACGCCGAGGCGGCCGCCAACGTCCTCACCAACCCTGCCCTCGACCCCCGGGCCCGCATCCCCGAACTCAAGGTGTGCGCGGTGCGCGTACGGCCCGTGTGACGCGCGCGGGCGGCAGCCGGACTCCGGTTCGCCGGTGGGCTGCCACGGCAGCCGGACTCCGGCTCGCCGGTGGCCGCCAGACAGAGTAATCTGGGAGGTGTTCCCGGTGACCGCCGCAGCCCCCGACAGGCAAGAACTCCTGCGCAGGCTGGAACCCATCCTGGTCCGTCACGGCAGGGATCCCTCCGCCCTCATCCCCATCATGCAGGACATCCAGGCGGAGTTCGGGTACCTGCCCCGCGAGGCGGTGGAGGAGGCGGCCCGCTGGCTGAAGATCCCGCTCAGCAAAGCCTACGGGGTGATTACCTTTTACGCCCAGTTCCACCTCAAGCCCCGGGGCAAGTACGTCCTGCGGGTTTGCCTGGGCACCGCCTGCCACGTGCGGGGCGGGCAGAAGGTGCTGGAAGCGGTGAGCAAGGAGCTGGGCATCGCCCCCGGCGAGACCACCCCCGACCTCAGGTTCACCCTGGAGCGGGTGGCCTGCCTGGGGTGCTGCGGGCTGGCACCCACCATGATGGTCAACGATCAGACCTTCGCCCGGCTGAATCCCCAGAAGGTGAAGGAAGTACTGGCCCAGTTCGCCGGGGAATAGCGGGTCTCCCGGCGCGCCTGCGGCCGCGCGGCGGCCGGCGTGCGTGCGGCCGCGCGGCGGCGGGGGTTCCCGCGGCAGGCGGCGGCCGGGCCCAGGGCGGATGCGAACGCCTGCTGCGAGGAGCGGTGAGCAGTGGAGCCCGTCACGGCGGTGGTGATCCGCCGCATGCGAGCCCAGTCCCAGGAGGAGACGGGTGACGTGGTGGCGCGTGAGTACCCCGTCACCCTGGTCTGCCGGGGCTGCTCGTGCGCCGGCTCCGCGACGGGGTCCGCCGTGCGCGGTGGGGGTGGGGAGGGGCCGGGCGGCGGCACGGGCGAGGCCGGCCGGGATCGCGAACTGGCCACCCTGATGTGCACGCCGGAGCACCTGGACGAACTGGCCCTCGGTTTCCTGTACACCGGGGGCCTCATTTCTTCCCGGGAAGAGATTCTGGGGGTCGAGGTGGAGGCCGGGCCCGACGCCGGCCGCGTGCTCGTCACCCTGGCGCCCCGGGCGCAAGCGAGGGTGGCCGCCTGGTGGGCCGGTCGCCGTGACGATTTGCAGGCGGCCCGTCCCGTGGGCACCGGTTGTGGCTACGCGGCGCTGGCGGGCGAGGGGGGATTGCCCCGGGTGGGCGGTGACCTGCGGGTAACGGTGGCCGAGATAATGGACGCGCTGAGCGAGCTCGTGCGGGCTCCCGTGCACCGGGAGACGGGGGCGACCCATGCGGCGGTCCTGGCGCACAGAGGGGGGATCATCTGCCTTCGGGAAGACGTGGGCAGGCACAACGCCATCGACAAGATCGCGGGCTGGTGGCTCGCCCGCGCAGGCGCGAGCGACGGTCACGCCGGGGGCGCGGGCCTGCTGGTGCTCACCACGGGGCGGCTCTCGTCGGACATCGTGCTGAAGGCGAGCCGCCTGGGCGCCCAGGTTCTGGTGTCGCGGGCGGCCCCCACCTCCCTTGGCATCCGCCTCGCCCACCTGACCGGGCTCACGCTGGTCGGGTTCGCGCGGGCGGGGCACCTCAACGTCTACACCTTTCCCGAGAGAGTGGTATCCGGGCCGGACTGAAGGACACGGACACATGGGGGGATCAGAGGTGCAGGAGACGGTGATCGTGAGCGGGTGCCGCACCCCCTTCGGCAGTTTTGGGGGCAGCCTGAAGGACATCCCGGCTGCCGACCTGGGGGCCCTGGCCATCCGTGAGGCCCTGAACAGGGCGAGCCTGGCCGGGGATCAGGTGCAGTACGTGCTCATGGGCATGGTGGTGCAGGCGGGGGCGGGCCAGAGCCCGGCCCGGCAGGCCGCCCTCAAGGCGGGCATACCTCCCCACGTCCCCAGCGACACCATCAACAAGGTGTGTGCCTCTTCGCTCCGGTGCGTGAACATAGCGGATGCCCTCATCCGGGCCGGGGACCTGGAGGTGGCCGTGGTGGGCGGGATGGAGAACATGAGCCGCGGCCCCTACCTGGTGCCGGGGGCCCGCTGGGGGTACCGCCTGTGGAACCAGACCCTGGTGGACGCCACCGTCAACGACGGGCTCTGGTGTGCCTTCCACGACGTCCACATGGGCGTGCACGCCGATCGGGTGGCCCGCCAGTACGGCATCGGGCGCCAGGAGCAGGATGCCTGGGCGTTCCGGAGCCACGTGCGCGCCCTGGAAGCCATCCGCGCCGGGCGCCTCAAGGAGGAGATCGTGCCGGTGGAGGTGCCCCAGCGCAAGGGCCCGCCCGTCGTGTTCGACACCGACGAATCGCCGCGGCCGGACACCTCGCCGGAGAAACTGGCCGCCCTCAAGCCGGTCTTTCTGCCCGACGGGACCATCACCGCCGGGAACGCCCCCGGCATCAACGACGGTGCCGCCGCGCTGGTGGTCATGTCGCGGCGCAAGGCGGAGGAGCTGGGCCTTGAGCCCATGGCGACCATCGTATCGCAGGGTTGGGTATCCCGGCCGCCAGAGGAGTTCCCCCTCACCCCCTACCCGGCGGCGCGGGTCGCCCTGGAGAAGGCGGGGTTGTCCTTCGCCGACGTGGATCTCATCGAGGTGAACGAGGCATTCGCCGCCGTCGCCCTGGTCAACATGAAGCTGGGCGACTGGCCGGAGGAGAAGGTGAACGTCAACGGCGGGGCGGTGGCGCTGGGGCATCCCATCGGTGCTTCCGGGGCGCGCATCCTGCTCACCCTGGCGTACGAACTGCGTCGGCGTGGGGGCGGCCTGGGAGTGGCCTGCCTGTGTGCGGGCGGCGGGCAGGGCGAGGCCACCGTCATCCGCGTCGAACCCTGACGTGCACCCCGGAAGGGAGGCGATTGCGGTGGAAGTGCGCAGAGTGTTCGTGGTGGGGGCCGGCCAGATGGGCTCGGGGATCGCCCAGGTGGCGGCCCAGGCCGGGTTGCAGGTGACCATGCGGGACATAGCCCCCGAGATCCTGGAGAAGGCGATGGCCGTCATCAGGCGCAACCTGCAGCGGAGCGTGGAGAAGGGGCGCATCAGCGCCGAGGAGCAGGAGGCCATCCTGAGCCGCCTGTGCACCACCCTGGATCTGGACGGTGCGGCCGAGGCCGACGTGGTGATCGAGGCCATCGTGGAGAACATGCAGGCCAAGAAGGACCTTTTCAGCGAACTGGACCGCATCTGCCCGCCGGGCACCATCCTGGCGTCCAATACGTCCTCCCTGTCCATCACGGAGCTGGCTGCCAGCACCAGGCGGCCCGACCGCTTCATCGGCATGCACTTCATGAACCCGGTGCCGGTCATGCAGTTGGTGGAGATCGTGCGCGGTCACCTGACCTCGGACGAGACCCACCAGGTGATCCGGGACCTGGCCGTGCGCATGGGGAAGACCCCGGTGACGGTGCAGGACTACCCGGGCTTTGTCGCCAACCGGGTGCTGTTCCCCATGATCAACGAGGCCATCTACTGCCTGATGGAGGGGGTGGCGTCGGCTGAGGACATCGACACCGTTATGAAGCTGGGCATGAACCACCCCATGGGGCCTCTCGCCCTGGCCGACCTCATCGGACTGGACACCTGCCTGGCCATCCTGGAAACTCTGCACCGCGGCCTGGGCGACCCCAAATACCGGCCCTGCCCTCTCCTGCGGCGCATGGTGAGCGCCGGTCTCCTGGGCCGCAAGACCGGCCGCGGCTTCTACACTTACTGAAGGGGGCCGTGCCGGCAGCGCCGCGCCCCGCTGCCGGCGTTTCCCCCCTGCCTGCGGCCACCTTACGGGCTGCCTGGCGGGCTCGCGAGATGGCCTGCAGCTTCGGCCAGTTGTGCTTCGAGCGGGGTAACCTCGACTGCAGAAAAGAAAAGCTGGGTCCGTTCCACCTCCCGCGCCTTGGCCCCCTGCCAAACTTCTACGACCGTCACCAGCGACGTGGCCAGCGGTCCTCGCGCGCCAAGGCTGATCAGTAGTTCCGGCACACCCGGAAAACCCCGCAGGTGGGCGATCACCACCCCGGTGTCCAGCAGAACGGAGAAACGCTCAGGCCTCACGTTCCCACCCCGACCGGATCACTTCCACATACCGCTCGACATCATCTAAGTCGGCCAGGTCGGGGTGGTTCCCCGCTTCCCATGCTCCCGCGCTGCCGCGCAGCGCCCTTTCTGCCCGAACGCGCGCCACGTGCCAGCGCATGCCCTCCGCTACAAAGGCACTGAGGTTGGAGGTCAACCGCTTCATCTCCACTACGAGGTCCTCGGGCAGGCTGATCGACACCTTGACGGTCCTCATGCTCCGGTGCTACCACCTTTCAAGCTGTTCTCCCCCACTACGATACTACCGTCTGGTACTACCGTCAAGTCCGCTGAGCGATTGGTGGTCGCCCGGCCGGCGGTGGCGGAGGTATATTCAACGCAGAGGTCGAAATACCCCGCTGAGCATAACGCTCCGCCCCCGTGCGTGGGACGGGGTGGGCGCGGGAGCAGGGGCCGGGTGGAGGGGTCAAACCGTGCGTGCTGATGGGGAAAACGGGACGGATCGGCTGCTGGAGGCGGTGCGACAGGCGGCCAGGGAGGGCAGGCTGCCCTGTGCCCGCGCCCTGGAACTGGCGCGGGAGCTGAAGGTGCCCCCGGCGCGGGTGGGGGAGATAGCCGATCAACTGGGGATCAAGAGAGTCGCCTGTCAGGTGGGAGGG
>Ga0080004_1126712_pt1 | contig 31967 bp, 42 predicted proteins | sample WasSprMetagenome_FD_69207 | JGI IMG/M metagenome (GOLD analysis project Ga0080004, IMG submission 69207) | Sulfidic aquatic microbial communities from Washburn Spring, Yellowstone National Park, USA - WS (SPADES assembly) (version 2) | ecosystem: Environmental > Aquatic > Thermal springs > Hot... | reverse complement strand
GGCTATTGAAGTTGATAGGGGAGTATGAGATGTATGTGAGATGGGGGCGAATTATCAGGCAATAGATACGAATCTGCCCATTAGATTCCTTTAAGGAGAGCGTTAAGGAACTTCGACGCATAACCAAACAATACGCCCGCAAGATAATTGAGGAGATTGAGAGCGGCGAGGGCTACGCGACGACGTATAGGCTGGCGTGTGATATGCTGGGAGTTAGGGATAGCGTTGAGGCCGCGATACTCGTGGCGAAGCTGCCATTAAACTGGAAGCTTAGAAGGCTTAAGGGCTTACTAGGACTCACACCAAATAAGGACAAAAATTATAATCATAGACTGCGCGGACACCTTTCAAGCCTTGCAGCAGCAATCTACATCAATAATAGACGATGTGGAGTTGGGGCAGGGCTTTTCGAGGGCATAAATCGCACACCACGAGGCAAGGCTCTCTATACACTACAGCTGAGAATTCTAAAGATTTTGAAGAGAGCATGGCAACAGCGACAAAAGCAACATATGCTGGCCGGCGGGCAGTAAAAGCTGGAGCCGGTGGTAAGACCACGGTCCTGCCGTGGATCCGTGGTTCATGGATCCACGGTGGTTGATCGCAGGGGCCCCGCCGGCCAGCTATGATAGCCCGTCGGCCAGCCCCACCCCTTTTTATCCCGTTTTTACCCTAGATTTAAGCTCGTGAAGGAACCTCAAGTGGGGCTAGATGATATGTAACTGATGAGGATTATGAACATTAAACTGAGACCTTGCTGTGTAGGCTTGTTGTGTAGGGTGAATGATGGAGGTTAGGCTACCTTATGGTGAGGGTGAGCTTGAGATCAGGCTTGAGAGATGCGGGATCTTAAGGTCTAGGGAGATGCCTGCTTTGGCGTCTGTTAAGGATGAGCTCTTCTGAGACGCGAAAATCATCCTTAATAACCTTAAAGCATCAGGAGTGTCTGTAAAGCTAAAAGCTGGCGCGCTATCCGTTCATAGAACGGGGCGCGGGGCCGTGGTCTAGCTTGGTTATGATTCGCGGCTCGGGCCCGCGAGGTCCTGGGTTCAAATCCCAGCGGCCCCACACTCGTCTCCTAAAAGCTTTTCAACAGATGGAATAGTTTAATTACAGGATCATATTTTGAGATTGATGAATGTTAGAGATCATTCCACCGGATGGTTTGAGTGATGAGGAGCTTAGGAGGATTTTATCCGAGGCTAGAAGGATAGCTGTTGTCGGCTTCTCACGCGACCCCTCAAAGCCATCGCATTTTGTCCCGAAGTTCCTCATCAGGCAGGGCTATGAGGTTATCCCCGTGAACCCGAATGCCGAGAATATTCTCGGCCTAAGGGCTTATAGGTCTCTGCTGGAGGTCGAGGCTCCTGTTGACATAGTAGATGTTTTCAGGCCCTCAAGTAATGTTCCGCAGGTCGCGGAACACGCCCTCTCCATGAAGTTTAGGCCCAAGGTTTTCTGGATGCAGGAGGGGATCTATAATCGTGAGGCAGCCGAGATGCTCAGGAGGAATAATGTGATAGTCGTGTGGAATAGATGTATCATGAAGGAACATAACAGGCTATTCGGGACGAAGCCCCTGATACCTATGGGCAGGCTCAAGTGATCCTCAACGCCTGATCAAGTATCTCCGAGAGCTTCTTGGCGAACTTGGTTTCTAGGAGCTTCTTCGGGCTGCCAAGCGCCCCCTCCACCCCCGGGTCGAATGGTATTGATCCGAGGAACCTGGCTCCAATCCTCTCCACCTCACCCCCTATAGACGTTGTCGCATCCGTCAGCATGTTCTCGATGACGCCTATCACAGGGGCTCTAATCTTTCTAAGCAGGGCTAGGAGCTTTTTCACGGTCTCTAGCGAGAGCTTGGAGGGAGTGGTGACCACGAGGAACACTAGTCTCCTGATCAGCTTGAGCAGGTCTAGGAGCGCGTCCCCAAGGCCCGGCGGAGTATCCACTATGAGGTAGTCTAAGTCACCCCACTTGGTTAGGGCCAGTACTTCGATAAACGCGTTTGTCATATCCCCGCCCCTGAGCGGCATCGCCTCCTCCCCAGAAAAGAATGTTATCGACATGTACTTGACGCCGTGGATTTCAGGTGGTATCATGCCCTTATCCTCGATTGGATGGGCGGCGTCAACCCCCATGATCACGCTGCTGGAGGGGTTTGTGAAGTCTAGGTCGAGTAGCCCAGCGCGAAGCCCTCTTTCCGAGAGTAGTAGCGCAGTGGTGGCGGCTATCAGGCTCTTCCCAACCCCGCCCTTACCGCTCGAGACGGCTATCACCTTGCTGACACCTCTAAGCCTATCCTCGATCACGCTCAGCCTGGGATCAATCATCGCTATTCTCCTCCCCTCACGCTCTCGATCCAGACCCCCCTGCCCCTAACAACCTCGAAATCGGGGCTACCGCATCTCGGGCACCTGAGAAAAGCATGGGCAACCTCTGGGATCACGTGGATCGCCTCCCTGATATCCGGGTCTAGATCCTCCCTCTTGAAGGGCCAGGTCTCGCCGCAAACTCTGCACCTGAATTCCGCCCTCTCCTCCCTAAACTCGAACCTGGCATGTATGGAATATTGGCCGCTAAGCTGTTCCAAGGCGAACTTGAAGGCATCTAGATCTATCTGCTGGAGCTCGCCAATCCTAATAGTCACCTCGATGATGCCTCTAACATTCTTATTGGCGGCTATCCTCGAGATCGTTGACACCACTGCTTCGGCTAAAGCCCACTCATGCACGAAGATGACCCCTTCTGAACTCTATTTAAGGAAGAGGGGGATGTAGGTGGCGGCGCTAAAACTTGTAGCCTATCTTCCTGAGGAACTCCCTCCTTTCCTTGATGTCTCTCTCAGTCTCTATCCCCCTCGGTTTGTAGCCGTCGATGACGGCGACTACCCCTCTACCTTGGCTTGTCTCGGCGACGATTATCTGAAGCGGGTTGGCTGTGGCCGCAAGTATCGTGCAGACCTCGGGGACGGACTTGAGCCTCTCCATGACGTTGATCGGATACATGCCCCGCATGAAGACGATAAACGTGTGGCCGCATCCTATCCTTAGAAGAGTCTCGGCGGCGAGCTTTCTGAGCTCCTCATCTGTCCCCTCATGTCTTATCAGACATGGGCCGCTTGCCTCGGCGAACGCGAGCCCAAACCTCGCGCCGGGAACAGTATTCACGAACGCCTCATAAATATCCTCGACAGTTTTGATGAAGTGGCTTATCCCGAAGATGACATTACATCCCTCTGGAATCTTAACCTCGATAACCTCAAACCTCACCTCAGAGCTCATAGAAGTAACTTGGCTTAACCCGGGGAATAAATCTTCCCAGCCCTTAGAACTCCCTCCTTATCAGGAACTCCGCGAGGACTTCGAGCTTCCTCCTGCTCTCAGACTTGGGCAGGCCTCTTCTCAGGGCCTCTAGGGCCTCCATTGCGAGCTCCTCAGAGACTTTTCTCGCATAATCTATGCTCCCGGCCTTCTTCATCAGATCTATCGCCTCCATGATCAGGCGCTTATCACCAGTCCTCATGTCGAGTATCCGCCTAAGCCTCTCAGCCTCATCAGCCGGGAGATTCCTGAGCGCGTGGATTACCATCAGTGTCCTCTTACCCTCCGTTATATCTCCCCCTATCTCCTTACCATACTTCGCCTCATCGCCGACGAGATTGAGGATATCATCCTGTATCTGGAATGCGACGGCTATCAACTCCGCGAACCTCTGGATCATCCTTGCCCTCTCCTCGGGCGCGTCAGCTATTATCGCGGCCATCTTGGCCGCGAAACCTGCCAAAGCACCAGTCTTGAATAACGTCATCTGGAGATACTGGCTCTCATTCACCTCCTTCACGATCCCCCTATGCCATGCGATATCCATTGCCTGCCCGAGGCTTAACCTGATCATCATCCTCACATACTCCTCGAGTATCTTCAGCTTCTTTTCATCCGGGATCGCGACCTCACTCAATACCAGAAGCGGTAGATAATACATCGTGTTGCCCATGTTTATCGCTATATCCTCGCCATAGATCCTGTGTATGCAGGGCTTCCCTCTCCTAAACTCGCTTCCATCCTCGACATCATCAACCGCCAAGGTCCCATTATGAATCACCTCGGGGATCACAGCTAGAGGCGCGATCTCCCTAGGATCCCCTCCAAGAGCTTCATAGATCATGAGCATCAGGGCAGGCCTCCACCTCTTACCACCTCGATCAGCAAGATCCCAAAATGGCTCAAACACCCCCTTATTCAGGGACTCAACCTCATAGGCGTACTCGGGGGCCCCGAGAACACGATTAAGCCAGGCCTCATCAATTCTTCTCGGGATATATTTCTCGAGCGCCTCATTAACAAGCCTAGCATACTCCGCTAGAACCCTCACCGCCTCCTCCATGCCATAAACCCGTAACCACGAGGCTAAATTAATATTCAGCGACTGGCCCATAATTAAGCAACTTTTCCCAAGGAGGCTTAAGCACCCTCCCGAATATAGTGCCTTCCCCAAATGTGAAGAGGAGATATTACCGAGGTCGCCTCTCATGCAAAAGAACATCCCCAGGACATTGTATGTCCGCGTTCGGTATTATTGCGGCTCTGAGATCCCTCCTCCCAGCAATGGATATCGCCTCCTCTAAAACCTCATCCCAATCTCTAATCCACTCAACCTTCTCCGCCGCTATCGGGAGCTGGGGATCAACCTCCGGATACCTTGAATAAATCATCAGCTTGCCTATATTTACAAGCGGCCTAGGCGGGTTAAATATCGAATATGATGAAGAACCTGCCCTTATTTCTTGGGAAGACCTCCGAAAAATGGGAAAAATATGGGGGTGTTGTGATGAGTTTCGGTTTTACGGCATGCTCATCTCGGCAACCTTCAGCTTGAATAGCATGGCGTCCCATAGCTCCTCCCAGACGTCTCCGAGATAATCAATTAGCTGATCCCAGCCCATTATCCTGACCATGTCGCATCTCGTTACGCGCCCATCACCCTCCCTCACGCCCCTGACCACGAAATACTTGACATCCTCTCCATCCCTGAAAGGTATCATGAATATCTGCTCCGAGGCCCCTCGATCGCCATGGAATCCTATTTTTAGCCAGCTTCCCGGCATCTCGGCATTATCATAATAATCTTCCATTTTCAGGCGGGTCCCCAAGAAATAAGGGCAGGCGTGTACTGGGATGGTATTGTGGGGGCATGATTGGTTACGTGGCTGTCTTTAAGGAGGCCGGCCTCCTTCAGGAATTTACCAATGTCTTGGATTACGTGGGCTCGACGCTTATCGCTGTTGAGAGATACAGGCCGCCATCGGTCATCGTTAGGACGCTCGTATATGATGGCCTCAGGATGCTCGACGACTTCGCTAGGGAATACCGCGGATACGTTGGCAAGGCGATGGACTACGTCTGCGAGGAGCTACGAAACCTACTCTACGAGGTCATTGAGGAGGGCGAGGACTTCGGGGGTGAGTGATGATGCCGGTTGAGGAAATAAAGCTCACAGCAAGCTTCAAAATAGATCTCGCAGATGCTGATGAGGCGGCGATCTCTGAGATACACCACTTGTTCGCGGAGTATAGGAAAATCGTGAACGAGCTAATTGAGTACGCCCACTCGCATGGGGTCACCAGTCCTAGAAGGCTATGGTACGCGAAGTATCATGAGATGCGGCAAAAGCACTCGACGCTACCATCACATTATATTTATGTCGCATGCCAGGATGCCGCCGGCACCTACAAGTCCTTTGTAGAGCTGAAGAAGCTAGGAATGTGTGAAAAAGAAAGACCAGTATTTAAGGGGCGGGCGATATGGTTGGACAGGCAATTGTTCAAGCTTGATGTCGAGGACTGGAGGGTTTCAATAGCTGTCCATGGTGGGAAGTGGATTACATTGAGGCTACTATATGGAAAAAAGTATCACGAGAGGTTCAAGGACATGAAACCGGGCGAGGCGCGGCTGGTGTTGAAGGATGATGGTAATCTTTACCTGAATGTTGTCTTTCGCCAGACCATTGTATTGCCAGAGATAAGCGCGGATGCCAAGATCATCGCCATTGACATCAATGAGAATGTTGTCGTATATGGAAACAATGAGTTCGTCGAGAGGTTTGAGACTAACGAGGGGATTATCAGGACTCGCTATTTCCTTAAGCGCCGACGAATTCAATCGAAGATTCGTGGCAGAGGGCTACGGGCGAGGCTGCTGGGAAAGTATAGGGGCCGTGAATGGCATAGAATCAGGGAAATCTATTACAAGGCCGTCAAGAGGATAATTGATAAGGCTAAGGAGGCTGACGTGAAAATAATTATCATGGAAGACCTTAAGCACCTTAATAGGAAGGATAAGGGTTCCAAGGAGTTGAATGGAAGAATACATAGATGGAGTTACAGTAGGTTCCAAAAAATCTTAAAAATCTTAGAATATCAAGCGAAACTCTGCGGATTACATGTAAAGTACGTAAATCCCAGAGGCACTTCAAAGACGTGTCCTATATGCGGAGATGAGCTAGAGGAGAGCTCGAACGGGCGCAGGCTGATGAAATGTTGGAAATGTGGGTTAGAGGAGGATAAGGATGTGATAGCGGTGAAGAATCTGGTGAAACGCTATTACGAGGAGTGCATGGATGCCAAGCTCCCTAAAACCTCTTTTAATGGCCGGCGCCAGATAGATGTGGGGAGCTCGCGTTCCCCCCGAAAGCCTCCCAATGAGAGGAGGGAGGAAGGGCAAAAAGCCCAGAACGTAAAAGCGCTGAGCACACCCCCTCCCCAACTCTTTTCTTTTTATTAAGTTTAAGTTTTGGGCAAGCTTCATTATATTATTTGACCTTTAGGATGGCGGGTGCTAGGCCTGTTATCTCGATCCTCACGGACTTTGGGCTCGCGGATCCATACGTGGGGCAGGTGAAGGGTGTCATACTATCATACTGCAGGGATGCGGTGATAATTGATCTCACGCACGAGGTTATGCCGTTTAACGAGCTTCAGGCAGCTTTCATCCTGAGAGTGAGCGCGCCATACATGCCTCCGGCCACGATCCATCTCTGCGTAGTTGATCCGGGAGTAGGAACCGGGAGGAGGGGAATAATCTTAGAGACCACGAGGGGTGATGTATTCGTCGGCCCTGATACGGGCTTCATGGCGCCGGCCGCCGAGATCCTTGGGGTATCCGCGGCCTATGAGATCGATGAATCTAGGCTTCCGCCTAGGGATGTTGAGACATTCCATGCGAGGGATGTCTTCGCCCATGTTGTCGGTAGGCTCGCCCGGGGAGAGAAACCCTCAAGCCTCGGCAAGAGGGTTGAGTCCTATACAGTTATGAGGCTGCCGGAGCCCATTATCGAGGGTGACTCAGCCGAGGCGACGATAATGCATGTGGATAGATTCGGGAACCTTGTGACGAATCTTAGGCCCGCGCAGCTCGGCTTAAAGCTCGGCAGCGAGGCCCTTGTAAGCATCCCGGGGAGAGAGATTAGATGCAGATATGTGAAGTCTTATGGCTTCGTGGAGGCTGGCCAGCTGTTGCTCACAGTCGGGGGATGGGGGTATCTCGAGCTCTCGGTGAATCGTGGAAATGCCGCAGAGATCCTCGGGCTTAAGCCGGGTGATAGGCTTAGGATCAGCAAGTTGGGGTGATCGAGGCTGATCGGTAAGGTTGTGATTCTCGCGCGCGGGATGGGCAAGCGGATGAGGAGCAGCCTGAGCCAGGCATCCCTTGACCCACAAATTGAGAAGTTCGCGAAGCTCGGCTGGAAGCCATTCATCCCCATCTCCGGGAAGCCGTTCATTTATCATCAGTTAAGGGTTCTCGCGGGGCTTAAGATCCGTGAAGCCTGCCTCGTCGTAGGGCCGGAGCATCTCGAACTAAGGAGCTATTTTGATGAGGTTAGCCGAGAACTGGGGATCTCTATCAGCTTTGCGATCCAAGAGAAGCCCCTCGGGACCGCTGACGCCGTCTATGCCGCCAAGGACTTCGCCGGGGATGATGTCTTCCTCGCGCTGAATGGCGATAACTTTTACCCGAGGGATGCTCTTGACCCCGTGATCAGGGCAGAAGATCATAATCCATGTTATGTAGGTGGCTTCAGGCTAGAGTCCCTGCTCTCGTCTGGAAACTTTGGGCCGGAGAGGGTTAGGTCATTCGCGGTCATGGAAGTTGATGATAACCTGAACCTTGTCAGGATAATCGAGAAGCCTGAGAACCCGGGGGCATATAGGACTAGGTATGGTGTGCTCGTGAACATGAATCTCTGGAGGTTTAGCCCGGCGATATTCGAGGCTTGCAGGCGCGTTAAGCCCCATCCCATCAGGGGGGAGCTCGAGCTGACAGCAGCCGTCCAGCTTATGATAGACGAGGGCCTATGCAGGGTAAAAGTTATCCCACTGGACTCATGGGTCCTCGACCTAACCTATAGCACGGACATAGAATTCATTGAGAGGGCTCTAGGAAGGGTTCTTGGAGAAGACTTAAGCCCTTGAGAGGCGGGTGTCTAACGTGCTCGTGGCGGTCTATGAGGATGATGCCGAAGAGTTTTTGAGGCCCCTCACGTTGGCGAGGCCGGTCTACACCCTTAGATGCGGCGCGAGCATGCTCTACGAGAAGATCACATTAAGCGTCGAGGGTCACATAGTTTTCTATGTTAGGAGCATGTTGTTCGATGTTGCTCACAAGAGGCTTGCAAACGCCGGCGAGGTCCACGCACTTGATGATGTTAAGGCCCTCATGAGAGACGAGGATCTCCTCATCATTAATGGTAGATGGCTCTTCGACGAGAATCTCCTCAAGCTCGAGGATGGAGTCACGGTGAAGGAGGGCGAGCCGGTCTACGCACTCATCAGGAAGAATGATGTCGAGAGTATGCTGAGGGGGTGTGGGAATATCGGAGAAGTGCTTGAGAGGGTTGTGCATGAGCTTGGAACCCGGGAATCTGATGGGGTGAGGTTTGTGAAATACCCATGGGATCTTGTGAAATATCATAGGCTCGAGCTTGAGAGGGATTTGGAGAGGCTTAGACGGCTTAGGTCATGGGAAAGGCCGGGCGGCGAGGGCGTCTACGTGGTGGGGGATAAAGAGGACGTCATGGTCTCAGGGAGCGCCAAGATTTATCCATGTGTAGTTCTTGACGCGACAAGCGGCCCGATAGTAATTGATGATGATGCAGTGATCTTTCCACATAGCTATGTTGCCGGGCCATGCTATGTTGGAAGAGGTTCTTGGATCGTGGGCGGCAGGATCTCCGGTTCATCGATAGGGCCCATGTGCAGGGTTGGAGGGGAGGTTGAGGAGACAATATTCCAAGGATTCTCGAATAAGTATCATGCGGGCTTCGTGGGCCATAGCTATATCGGCGAGTGGGTTAATCTCGGAGCATTAACGACGACCAGCGATCTTAAGAACGATTATGGTTCGGTCAGGGCTCCAGCGGCTGGAAGGCTCGTGGACACGGGGATGATCAAGCTCGGGGCATTTATAGGTGATCACACGAAGACCGGGATCGGCTCCCTCCTATCAACAGGCTCCATGATAGGCATAATGTGCAATCTCGTTACATCCGGAGAACCATATCCCAAATATGTACCGCCATTCACATGGTATGTTAAGGGCAGGGTCTGGGACTGGGTTGGCGTGGACCGAATGATCGAAGCTGCTGAGAGGATGATGGCTAGGAGGGGTTATGTGATGAGCGAGGCCGAGAAAAAGCTCTATCGAAGGCTTTACGAGGAGACAGTGGAGGAGAGGAGGCGGTTCTCGGAGAGCCTTCTAACGGGGCGCTATGGCTAGTGCGCGAAAGGTTAAGAACCGGGAATCCCAACACTAATCGACCATCATGGCATTCCAATACCCGTTCCCCGGCGCGACCACGGTCGGCATAAAGACGGCTAATGCCGTCGTCCTGGCCTCAGAGAAGAGGCTGACATATGGCTACTTCGTGATGAGCAAGAATGTTAGGAAGGTCTTCCAGATAACCCCGAAGATAGGCGCCGCCTGCGCAGGCCTGGTCGGTGACATGCAGATCTTGGTTAAGGGTGCTCAGGCCGAGATAAACATCTACAGGTACACGTATAGGAAGGAGCCCAAGGTTGTCTCTGTCGCGAAGGTTCTCTCAAACTACCTGTTCGATAGCAGGTTCATGCCCTATATCGCGGAGACTATTGTCGGCGGATTTGATGATACAGGGGCGCATATCATAGTCCTCGACCCGCTGGGATCCATGATCGAGGATGATTACGCGGTTGTGGGCTCTGGTGCCGAGATAGCCATCGGCGTGATCGAGGCTGATTATAAGCCTGACCTATCACCCGAGGACGTTAGAGCCCTCGCGATAAAGGCAATAAGGGCGGCGATAGCAAGGGATGCGGCGAGCGGGAACGGCATAGATCTCCTGCTCTTCTCGGAGGAGGGCTTAAAGCTAAACGAGACCATAAGCGTTTGAATGCCGCTCGAGGAGATCCTCAGCAGTAAGGGTAGGATTATCCTTCGCCTAGCCCAGGAGAATGCTCTTGTTGGTGGCGTTAGGATTTCTACGGCCAAGCTCGCCGAGGAGATTGGGATCTCGCAGCAATCCGCCTCAAGGCTATTGATAGAGCTTGAGAAGGAGGGGCTTATCGAGAGGGAGCCATCGGGGAGAGGCGCTGTCATAAGGCTGACGAATAAAGCGCTTGACCTGATGCTATCGCTCCACGCCAAGTTGAAGGAGGTTCTGGAGAGGCCGTCCGAGATCACGCTTACGGGCAGGGTCTTCACCGGGCTGGGTGAGGGCGCCTACTATGTCCAGATACCATTCTACACTAGGCAGTTTGAGGAGAAGCTCGGGTTCAAGCCCTATCCCGGGACATTGAACCTGAGGCTGATCGGGAGGGATGATATATTGAAGAGGGCTTTGGTGGAGAGGGCTGCGAGAATAGAGATAGAGAGGTTTAGTGATGGGAAGAGGTCTTATGGCGGCGCGAAATGCATCAAGGCGCGTGTCGGGGAGGAGGAGGCCGCGATACTCTTCATAGAGAGGACACATTACCCGAGAGAGGTCATCGAGATATTGTCGCCCGTCTGTCTCAGGGAAAAGCTCGGGCTGAGGGATGGGGATATAGTGTGCGTGAGGGTGAGCTTGAGCCCACTCGACCTAGCATGATGAGCTCAGAGTTTTGGCCCTGATCCAGCTCGAAGCCGGGGAGGCCCTCGATCAAGCTCTCCAAGCCTCTAGACAGTTCGTGAATAGGGCTCTTCGAGCATGTCACTTGGATTATGTCGTAGCCAACCCTATAGCCCGCTAGAACTATAGCCCCGAGCTGCTCAGGATCCCGGCACAAATCGGCATTTAACCTGCAGAAGCTCCTCCTTAGCCTGGCCTCAGGCGGGCTAAGCCTAAGACTACCATCAACCCCCTCGCTTATCTCTAAGACATCACCGGGCTTCAACCCCACCCTAAGAACCCAGCTCTTGGGAAGGGATATGGAGAAGCTAGCCCTACCGACAACCTGAAGCCTGCGGAAAACCCTCTCCTCAAGTCCCCGCCTCATCATTTCTACTTACTTTACATAGAAAATAATAGATAAGGTTTATTTAGAGGAAGAAACGAGCTCATGCGGGGGTGAAGGGTCGGGATGTTGTTCCTAGATAACAAGCCTCAGATGTCCCTGAGGAGGAGCTATGCTAATGGCTACAAGTACTGCTCTAGGTGCAGGATATACTATCTCACGGATAGCGTTAGGTGCCCATATTGCGGGATCCTGTTGAGGAACTCGCCGAGGAAGAAGAAGTCCTTGAAGAATGCCAAGGTAGTTAGGGTTGCAAATGACGTCTTAAAGGAAGCTGAGAAAGTCGAGATAGAGGTAAAGACAAAGGCTTAAGGCAACATAGGTCCGGCATTACAAGGATCGTTCGACGACCGGGGCACCTATATACCATATGTTGAGTCTTTAGAAATCAAGCTGCTCTTATAAGTGTCCCTCAATAGCTTCTTTGCTCATCATCTAGCCTTCGTATTCATCTCGGGTTATCTGAAATTTCTCTACAAGATAAGTGTTCCAATGAACCTCAGATCTCGCGGATCTATCCTGAGCTCCCTGAGCATGTAAAGTGGGGCTATGTGCTCGCCAACTTTTCCGAGGAGGGTGGTTATCGAGCCCTTTATTGCATCCCTCCTAATTTCCTTCTCTTTTTCCTGTCTCCATCTCTCAAGCTCCACCTTGACGATGCCCTCCATTTCTTTCTGCTTTCATTCCTCAAACATCTGCTGAAAACGCTCCATCAGCCTCCTTCGCTCCTATTCCAATTTCTCCTGCGCTTCCTGCATTATTACGAGCCTTACCTCATTAATGCTCCTGGAAAGCTCGGCTTGAAATCGCGCCCTTAAACCGCTGAGCTTCGATAGGGCAATAATCAAGGTCATGAAAAGTATCAGTACCATTAACCAAGGAAGCCATTCCAGCAAGTTCCCTGGCAAGGAGCAGGAGAAGTCTCCGAAAGATAAGCTTTTGACAAGCCATTTAACAGGATCCCTATAAGCCTCATTTTTCCCTCATTTTCTCTGTAATAATTAAAAACGGGGTTTTGTAAGTGTGTCTTATGTTGCTATGCGCTTACTCGACAATGCTCTATGCTTGTCTGCCGCCGTTAAAGGCTCTTGAGAGGATTATGGGCCACGGCTTATTAGCTGAGCTATCCTATGATAACTTTGCTATCCTCGGAGGAGTGCTTGCGGAGGATAAGTACATCACCGAGCTTCTCAGGGCATCAGGCGACCTCAAAGGTCATGTTAAAGCCATCCACATGCCCTATGATGAGCTCGAGCCCCAGAGAGCATTAAGTGAACCTGGATATAGGAGGCTCTCCAAGTGGCTTAACCTAGCCCGAAGGCTTGAGATCAAGCTCGCGGTCATCCATACGCTGAAAATTGATAAAGGATGTGAGAATGCCTTAAGACTGAATCTCGAGTTCCTAGATAGAATCATGAAGGAGGCTGAGGAGAGCGGGATCACTGTGGCTATAGAGAATAGATTAGAGAGGACATGTTATGGCTCAAGTCCACATGACCTACTAGCAATAATGAAAGGCCTCAGCGGTAAGGTAAGGATATGCCTAGACTTGGGTCACGCGCATATAAATGGTAACCTTGAGGGATCCCTGCAGACGCTAGGAAGACATATTATCGCAATGCATGTGCATGATAATGATGGGATTAGAGATCTGCATAAACCACCCTATACCGGGACCATAAGATGGAATTTTGTGGAGAGCTGGATAACGAAGATGAAATTCGGCGGAATCCTCATATTCGAAGTCTTATGTAAGGATGATATACAGACATGCGATAGGCTTGTTAAGGAGGTAAAATCCTCGCCCATAGCCTATATCCAATCTCGATAAAGCGGGTCAGTGCCGGGAGCAACAATCATCAATCAATCAGTGGAGGTTTCATCATCCCCAAGCCGATACTCTCTAAGGAGTTAAAGATTTTTATCATCAAATCACTTGGCTAGGTACCTGGTTTTCTGAGGCGTCTTATGAGGACAAGTAATGCTATTGCCAGAATTATGAGCGCCACGGAGTTTAGTGTTAGAACCATCAACATCATCTGCTCCATGGATTGGGACTCATTCCGGGGAAATGTTTCCTGAGCGGCGGTATCAGCTCTTTGTGGGGGAAGATTTATCATGCAAGCAGAGAAGACTTTCATGTAGTTGCTCGACGTGTCCACAGATTCAGAGCTCAGCTTCTTCGAGCTTATGACGAGATAGAATTCTTCTCCGGAAATAATTGGGAAATCTTGTGTGAACACGTTAATATCATTTATGAAGAATCTGATGACTCCCCTATTATTTACCTCTGAGTAAACTGCCTTAAGCGTATAGGCCTTCTCAGCACCGATAGGTATCTTCTCAAGTTTGAATTCCTTGAAAAATTCTGGTATCCTCGGCGACTGGACATATCCATTGATTGTTGATGACTTTTGCCTTATGACAAAGCCGAACTCGTCTCCAGTAAAGACTCTTGTATCATCCGTAACGAATATCGCGAACTCGTCTCTATCATTCTGCGACTGGCTCCCGATGTATACGCTTATTCGTGCTGATAGTGCGAAGGTCTTCCCAGCCTCAATAGTCTTAAGAGATAATGCGTCTTGGTAGACATTCGAGGCGCTGCTACCTGTGAAGACATAATGGTTGCCATTGAATGATGGTAGGGGCCCAGCCGTGTTATACCATTTAAAGTTCCGATCATATGCTGTTGTCATATCAAGGCATAAGTCCTTAAATTGGCCATCCCCATGGACTATGGGCATTATTATAAGGAGCGATGTGACAAACAATAAGATTAGCCTAGCTTGCAACAACCTCCACACGCTTCCTCTCAACATTTATCGGCTCCCTTATATCATCATCCTTCTTTATGACCTCGAAGCCCTTTGGGGGCCTTATGAGGGCATACCATGGCGCAAGGGCTTCGAGCATCATCCCACCGATTATCGCGACCGTTTTCCTGAATTTTCCCGCTAAGCCGCCATTACTTTCCCGGCCAGCGATATAGAGTTCATTCAAGCTGTATCCTGCCGAGTAATAGCGGTAAAGCGAGTACCACGTGAAGCCTGCTATGAAGCCTGAGCCTGGGAATAATCCCCCGGTTGGGTGTATAAGTGTTAGGATAAATGCTACGATGGATGGTAATCCCGAGAACCAACTAATCACACCATATAAGGCTGCGAGGCGAAATCTAAGCATAACCCTCTTATCGCGTATTATTTGCATGGCTCCATAAGCCCATCTCCTCCTCTGTTTTAGAAGACCTCTTGCTGATAGAGGTGGCTTCTCATAGCCGAAGCCCTTTAGAATCGTTTTCCCGGGCTTATATCTTTGCCACATCATTAAGCCGAACATCCAATCCTCCGTCCTCACGTCGCCAAAATCCCATCCTATATCCACTTCTATGTCCGCCCTCACAAGTAGGTGTGAACCATGGTGCCCGAATGAGAGTTTTCCATTCGTCTTCGTGGTGAAGAGTATTCTGAAGTCGTCATAGCTTCGCGAAGGCTCTTGGGCTCTTGATGGAGTATATGTCAGCGAGTCCGAGTAGTTTATTATCCCGGCCGCGTAAATATCTTTTTCACCGGCGTTCGCTATGTAGTCCATTATGCCGAGGATCGTGTCCTCGCCCACCTTTGTCTCATCATCCTGATGGTATATCCAAGTGTCCCGATCCGCCAGCCCCTCCTCGACCAATACCTTATGGGCATAAGTTAGTGCCCTCGCCTTGTAGCATGTCCCATTGGGCGTGCTGAAATACCGCGGTACAACAATTATTCTCGAGCCCATTGAGGCCAGCTTCTCATACTCCTCCACATTTGCCTCATAGTCCTCCTGCTCGCAGACTATCCACTGGGAAATCCTGACAACCTTGCCGTAATTCAACTCAAATATCTCCTTCCAGAAGATCACTGATGCAGCGCTCGTTTTAACCGTGCTGAAGTTTCCACCCTTAGTTGGGAGAATGAAGATCACATGCTTTCCCCTTAAGCGACTAATATTCCTTAAAAGAGCCTCTTCATCCAGCAGGAAATCCTCCTTCTTGAAAGAGAGATAACTAGCGTTTTGGAGCATGAGGTGCGGCATGCCTATCAGCCAGCTATACTTCATCACATGAACCGGCATGCTTAACGGGGATGTGAGAACCGGTACTCCGGAGATCACTGAGCCGACTAAGAATGAGAGGCCGAGTATATCCGTTAGATGGGCGTGCTTCGCTTCGAAGATTTTCTCTATGGATTGATTATAATTTTGTAGTGTGTATTGTAGGAATATCGGTATACTGTTGTCATGACTCCCATTATCCGGTTGAGGCTTTGTGAGATAGTCACCTCCACCGCGGTTGTTTAACAGGATCATGGTCCCGGCAATAGAGAGAAGCGATAGGTCCATGAGCATTATTAATGAGGCTAGGGAGGCGCCTCTCACAAACTCATAAAATCCCTCGAAAACCGAATTCATGTAGAGTGACCAAGGCCTTAGATAGGACACCACCCCATCCGCTAAAAGCTCTGGAACCAGAATAGAGACCAATAGTATCATGAAAACCCAGAAAAGTGTCCTAAAAACTAGCTTAGACAGTTTTCCATTAATCTTATGAGGCCTTTTCAACAAAACCCTTCTTAGCTCCCATAACCTTGTTATATTAGTAGCCGGCACTATAAAAGGATTGAAAATGGCCCCAAACCTAGGTCATGGGGATCTTCATAAGACCCCACTTACTGGAGCATTTGTTGAGAGCTTCATGGCGGGATGGAGGGAGAAGCTTAGGCGGATTATTGATGATCTGCTTGCTGGTGAAGGGGATTTGGTGCTGATTGGCGTCGGCAACCCACTTCGGGGGGATGATGGCGTGGGAGTCGAGATCGCGAGAACCATAATGCGATTCCTGAGAAGTGGAAGAGTGAAAGTGCTCATTGTTGAGGATAGGGTTGATCTTATACCGAGGATGCTAAGGAATGTGAATCCTAGAATAATTTTGATCTTTGATGCAGCAGATTTCGGTGGCAGGTCCGGAGAGATAAGGATCATGAGCCCAGATGAGGCATCCGGCAAGACAATATCAACACATGAGATGCCGCTGGACCTGATGCTGAGACTCGCGGAGAAGAACGTGCCGGCATACGTTCTAGGAATACAAGTGGAAACCTTGGAGCTTGGAAGAGGTATTAGCCCGGCGGTTAAAGCCGCGGCGGGTGAGGTTGCAAGCTTCCTATTAAACCTCCTTGCAGGATTGTGATATTACCGCGTTATGAATACAGATGCGTGGAGACTAAACTTAAATTTAAGCCACTAAATCATATTCATGATCCTTTATGGAGGATCTTGTGATTGCGCTTATTGTCACGTTTCTCGTGGTTCTCTGCCTCTATCTTCTTGGTGGCAGGCTCTCCGTTAAGGCTCCTAAGAGTAGGATGAAGCTTGAATCCTATGCTTGTGGGGAGAGCCTTCCTCCAGCTAGAAGCCCGGTGAGGCTACTATTTTTCAACTTCGCCGCATTATTCATGGTTTTTGATGTTATAGCGCTCCTCCTCGCATTCACAATAAATGTCCCGCCCACATATAGGCCGGGCATCATTAGCCTCCTTCTGATCTATGGGCTCGTGCTCGGTATAGCTATCCAGCTGCTGGGAGGGAGGAGATGAACCCGAATGGGCTTCGTCGAAAAGCTTGTAAAAAAGTGTAGGGCGAGAAGCCCTTGGATACTACTATTCGACACCGGGGCATGTAATGCATGTGATATTGAGATAGCTGCATGCCTGACCCCACGCTATGATGTTGAGAGATTTGGTGTTCTCGCACGTGGAAGTCCAAGGCACGCAGATATACTCGTCGTGACAGGCCCTGTTACTAGGCAAGTGAGAGACAGACTTATCAGAATATATGAACAGATGCCTGAGCCTAAGTATGTTGTCGCCGCAGGAACATGCGCAACGAGCGGCGGGGTATATTGGGGCTGCTACAACACTTATCCCAGCCTCGACTCTGTCATACCCGTCCACGCCTATGTCTCAGGTTGCCCCGTGAAGCCGGAGGCAATCCTGAAAGCGATCAGCATACTGGTTGAGAAGATTGAGAAGGGGGAGGTTTAGGATTGGGTGAGGAGGATATTCTAAGAAAGATAACTGAGAAGTTTGGTGAGAGTGTCCTCGAGGCTAGGGTCCTAGGGAGAAGAAGAATCTCAATCCTCGTCCCGCCTGATGCCTATAAGAATGTCGTGAAGTATGTTGCGCAAGATCTTGGGCTAGAGTTTCTAAGCTGCTTGAGTGGGGTCGATTATGGGGATAGTTTGGAGGTCGTAGCGCATCTTGGATTCTCCACCCAAATCCTCATTAAGACACGTGTTCCGAAGAATAACCCAGTCATAGACTCAATAACGGATATTCTCCCGGCCGCCAACCTGTATGAACGGGAGGCACATGATCTGCTCGGCATAATATTCAGGGGTCACCCGAACCTTAGAAGGGTCTTCCTGCCAGAGGATTGGCCTAAAGGCATCTACCCGCTTAGGAAGGATTACGCACCGGAGCACCCGAAGCCGCTTAGAGGGGGTGAGGTTGGATGAGCTTCGAGATATCGATTGGACCGCAGCACCCGATACATGTTGAGCCCCTAATGTTGAGACTCAGTGTTGAGGGCGAGCTGATAGTGGACGTGGATGTTGACGTCAGCTATATTCATAGGGGGATTGAGAAGGCCCTTGAGGCCCGGCCATATATTCAGGGGCTCTACCTCGTTGAAAGAATATGCGGGATATGTAATGCCGCCCACTCCCTCTGCTACTGCCTTAACGTGGAGCAACTTCTCGGCAAGGAGGCTCCCCCGAGGGCCAAGTATCTCAGGATAGTCGTGGAGGAGCTTAGCAGGATCCACAGCCACCTCCTCTGGCTCGGCCACTACTTCCATACCCTAGGCTTCGAGACTCTCTTCATGTACTTCTGGAGAGATAGGGAGAGGATCATGGACATGCTCGAGCTCATCACGGGTAACAGGGTCACCACGTCCTACAACACGATAGGAGGTGTGAGGAGGGATCTAACCCCGGAGGCAGAGCAGAGGCTTAGAAGAACTCTTGACTACATCGAGGAGAGAATGCGCTATTATGAGAAGGTGATAGACTCGGAGCCCACGATCCTCGCGAGAACCCAGGGTGTTGGGATTCTAAAGCCTAGTGACGCTGTGAGGCTTGGGGTTGTCGGCCCCCATCTAAGAGCATCAGGGGTAAAGCATGATGTTAGGCTGGATGACCCATATAGCGGCCATGACGAGATCCCATTCAACGTGATCACATGGGATACTTGCGACTGCTATGCCAGGGTGAAGGTTAGGATTAGAGAGGTATACGAATCCGTGAACATGATCCGCTACGCCCTTGATCATATGCCGTCCGGCGATTATAGGCTGAAGATACCGCCATTCTTCAAGGCTCCTCCAGGCGAGTCCTTGTCGAGGGTTGAGGCGCCAAGGGGTGAGTTAGTTCATTATTCGATATCTGATGGTGGTGATAGGCCATACAGGTATAAGGTGAGGACCCCAACGCTCGCGAACCTACTATCAGTCGTCGAGATGCTGAGGAGTAGAGATGGCTATGAGGTCTACATAGCTGATGTCCCGGCAATCCTAGGCGGAATAGATCCTTGCATATGCTGTAGCGCGAGGGTCATGGTCACGGACGAGGCTAGGAGAAGGCGAACGATCATGACCCTTGAAGACATAATAAAGATCTCGCGCGAGAGGGGTGCTAAGAGAAGATGATCGAAAAGATTCTAGCCGCGATATTCTTCCCGGGGGCGGTCTTCCTGCTCGCGGTCTCGCTCCTCTACGAGTGGGTTGACCGGAAGCTCTATGCCAGGTTCCAGAATAGAGTTGGCCCCCACTTGGCGGGCCCATTTGGGCTCCTCCAGCCCGTCGCCGACCTCATTAAGCTCCTCTCGAAGGAGGATATCGTCCCTATGGCTGCTGATAGGCTCCTCTTCACGTTGACACCCATACTCGCCCCAGCCCTCATACTTCTCGCATGCATGTTTCTCCCGATAGCCGGGCCATCCGGGATAATATCATTCAAGGGCGACCTGATAGCCGTGATAGCCCTTCTCTCAATATACACGATAACGATTTATCTCGCCGGTGAGGGTTCGAGCAACAGGTTCGCCTCGATAGGGGCTGTCAGGGCAGCTCTCCAGCTGATAGGATATGAGATACCCCTGACGCTCAGCCTCTTGAGCGCCGCCATCGCTGCAGGCTCGCTCAGCATCGGCGGGATAGTTGAGGCTCAGGCCGAGAGAGGTATCTGGCTCATAGCAGGGCCGCAGATCATAGGCTTCGCGATCTTCGTTATAACATCTCAGGCCGAGATGGAGAGGATACCATTTGACATACCTGAGGCCGAGCAGGAGATAGTCGCGGGATGGGAGGTTGAATATGGTGGTAGAAGGCTTGCGTTATTCAGGCTCTCAAAGGATCTTGAGCTCATCCTACTCTCGGGCCTCGGCGCGGCGATATTCCTCGGAGGCCCGATCGGGCCCGTTATCCCGGGGCTCGAGCCGGTGTTATACACGATCTACTTCATCCTAAAGTCCATAGTCGTACTCGCGATCTTCACACTTGTTAGGGCATTATTCGCAAGGCTTAGGATAGATCAGATGGTTTCCTTTTCCTGGAAGTATCTCATGTCCCTGGCCGTGATACTCATAATCCTGACGGAGGTGATTGTGTAGGCATGAGGGTTCCAGGCCGCCTCGTAGCAGAAGCCCTGAGGAGCCTCTTTAAGAGGAGGGCCACAATACTCTACCCATACAGAGAGCTTGAAAAGATACATCTGCCGGAGGGATTCAGGGGTAGGATAGAGTTTGATAGAGCGAAGTGTATTGGGTGCCAGCTTTGCTTCAGGGTCTGCCCAGCAAAAGCCATAGAGATGATCGAAGATGAGAAGGGCAAGAGGCCCATCTTCTATATTTATAGATGCATATACTGTGCCCAGTGCGCGGAGGTCTGTCCAACCAAGGCGATTAGCATGAGCAAGGTCTTCGAGAATATAGCTCTAAGAAAGGAGGATTTGGTGGTGAGATGATGGAGGCCGCGATACACATCGTGATGATAATTATCACGTTGGTGTTCGCGGTGCTGGCCGCGGAGCTGAAGGACATGATGAAGGCCATACTGGCATTTATGTGCGCAAACATCGCGATGGCGGCGATATTCTATCTCCTCGGAGCACCATATCTCAGCGTCTTCCAGCTGCTAATATACGCTGGCGCGGTCACAATACTCCTCCTAGCGACGATACATGCTGGGGAGGAGAGGGGTGACTAATATGGAGATTACGAAAATTGTCGCTGTCATACTCGCGCTACTCCTTGCGGCGGCGCTCCTAGCCTGCTCCCCGAGAATAATTGAGGGCATCAGGGCCCCGAGCCTCGAGCCAACGAGGATCGAGGATAATCCACAGTTCCTCTGGGCCAACAGATGGCTAGATCTGCTAATCCAGGCATTCATACTCTTCGCGGTGATAATAGCTGTTTCATCCCAGCTTGGGAGGGGCTCGAGGTTAAGGTGGTGAGGGCTGGATGAGTCTTTATGAGATATACTTCGCCGGATCCCTCCTCCTAATCACCACCGGTCTTTACATCATCGCGTCCAAGAGGCATCTAGTCAAAATAGTGATAGGATTGGAGGTTGTGACTCTCGGGGTGAACCTCGCGATAGCCTCAATGGGGATAAGGATCGTGGATGACATGATAGTTATGGACGCGCTGGCCCAAGGCATGATCGCGATCTCGATAGCCGTGGCTGCGGCGATTGCAGCGCTCGCGCTATCCATAGCCATAAACATCTACAAGCACTACGGGACATTCGACATCAGGAAGCTTAGGAGGTTGAGGTGGTGAGTATGGAGCCCCTCAATATTATCCTGATACTCGTTGGAGCCGCCGTGGCAACCGTGATCCTAGACCCAGTCTTCAGGAAGGTCAGGTTGATCGAGCTCAGCGGCGTGATCGCTTGCATCGCCTTCCTCTCGACGCTAGTCCTCTTAGTCCTCGATGCTGTGGCAGGAGCCCCGCCCCGAATGATTATATTTGGCCCCGACTCCCCGCTAACTGCATCCCTCAAGCTCGATATGCTGAGCATATACCTCTCGATAATCTTCTCCGGCCTTGGCCTGATGGCTGCGATATATTCGATTAGATATATGTTATTCGAGGTCGAGCATCTGCCCCTTGATGATCCCTTCTGGGCTAAGGTGAGGGAGCTAGGCCTCGACAGGTATTATGCCCTCCTTCTAACCCTGATCACGGGGATGATCGGCGTGACCATGGCGAACGACTTCTTCACACTCTACGTCTTCTGGGAGCTCATGGCGATCTCCTCATACTCGCTCGTCGCATTTAGGAAGTGGTCTTGGGAGGCGGTTGAGGCGGGCTTCAAATACCTCATAATGAGTACTCTCGGGTCGCTCGCTGCCCTCCTCGGGATAGCCCTCCTCTATGGTCTCGCGGGATCGCTTAGATTCGATGCTGTGAGGGCCGTGGTCTTCGGAGGGGGCAACATGGCGGCCGCATTCTCCCTCGCGATGATAATGGTCGGCTTCGGCGTGACGGCTGCGATCGTCCCATTCCACTCATGGCTACCGGATGCACACCCAGCCGCCCCAACCCCGATAAGCGCGATCTTATCCGGTGTCGTGATTAAGACGGGTGTCTACGCGATGCTCTGGTCTATGTTCAAGATATTTGGGCCGGCAACCTACGGCTTCGGCCCAGCCCTAATTGGTCTAGGGATACTGACCATGAGCTTTGCCAACATAGCCGCGATCATGCAGACCGATATCAAAAGGTTCCTAGCATACTCCAGCATAGCTAATATCGGATACATAATCACCGGCATGGGGCTCGCCGCCCACATACTTAGGACATATCCATCGGAGACAGGGTTAGCAGCCCTCGCGCTTACCGGAGCCCTTCTCCACGTGCTAAACCACGCGCTCGGGAAGGGCCTCTCGTTCCTCTCATCCGGATGCTATATCCTGAGGGTAAACTCTAGGGAGATCGAAAGGCTCGAGGGCATAGGGGCGAGGATGCCAGCTACCACCGCATCCCTTGGCATAGGCCTCCTGAATCTCGCTGGCGTGCCTCCTCTAAGCGGTTTCTGGAGCAAACTCCTCATAGTATCGGCTGGCCTTGGAATTCCCTCGGACGGCTTGATGCTTGCAGCAACCATAATCTTCATAGTGAACTGTATCGTGGCCGCCGGCTACTATCTCTGGCTCTTCCAGAGACTAGCATTCAAGAGGCCTATGCTTGATGGGGGCCTTAAGGAGATTAGTGAGGCTCCTGCCCTCATGCTTGCACCCATACTAATCCTCGCAGCCGCCTGCATACTCATTACAATCATGCTGAACCCTGTCCTCCAGTTCATACGATCTGCTCTGGAGGTGATTCTGGGATGAGTATCGAACCTTGGGTATTCTATGCCTGGGCATGCTGGATAATACCTGTGATCGGTGCCCTATTGACGCCTTTGCTGGCCAAGCTCGGTGAGAGGGTGAGGGATTTCAGCGCGGTCATATTCTCGCTCTTAGCGATGCTGATGACCCTAAGCCTTCTACCGCTCCTATTTGGCGATGTAGAGTGGCCGTTGAGAAGCCAGGTCTCGTGGGTCCTGTTACCCGGAGCCCCAATACTCTCGGAGATAAGGGCTGGAATGCTCCTCGATCCGCTCAGTATAATAATGGCTAACGTGGTCTCGGTGATCAGCTTCCTGATAATGGTCTACTCCTTAGGCTATATGCGCGGTGACCCCGGCCTCACAAGATACTGGTTCTTCATGAACTTCTTCATCGCGAATATGCTCTTACTAGTGCTCGCCGACAATTTGATCCTCATGCTCATTGGCTGGGAGGGTGTCGGCCTTTGTAGTTACGCTCTCATAGGCTACTGGTATCGTGACTCTAAGGAGGGATGGCTCCACTACTGGGTTGGAGAGCCGCCTGAAGCCTATCCGCCATCGCACTGTGGAATGAAGGCCTTTATCGTGACAAGGTTCGGGGACCTATTCATGATCGCTGGGGCTCTGGTGCTCGCCGCCACGGCCAAGACTATCGGTTTCCCGGAGCTCCTGCACGCTGACACGATAGTGCCCGCGGAGATGAGGTGGCTCCTCCCAGCTGCCCTTATAATGATCCTCGGCGGGGCTGTTGGCAAGTCTGCTCAGTTGCCGCTGATGGAGTGGCTTCCAGATGCCATGGCGGGCCCATCATCCGTTAGCGCGCTGATACACGCGGCTACAATGGTCAAGGCGGGTGTATACTTGGTCGCGAGACTCTTCCCGATAGCGCTCAGCTGGAGCGCGAGCGTGCCGGCGGCCACGAGCTTCTTCTATGCCGTTATGTGGATTGGGGCTCTCACAGCATTCATAGCAGCGAGCCAGGCTGTTGTTTCAACAGAGCTCAAGAAAGTTCTAGCATACTCTACTGTCAGCCAGATAGGTTATATGATGATGGCCCTCGGGGCGGCCGGGCTTTCAGCGGAGATAATCACGGGTTACATGGCTTCCATCTTCCACCTGATGAATCACGCGGTCTTTAAAGCGGCCCTCTTCCTCGCCGCTGGCTCGATAATCCACGCGGCCGGATCAAGGTTCCTCAGAGATATGGGGGGCCTCCGGAAGCATATGCCCGTAACATTCTATAGCACGCTCCTCGCAACCCTCGCTTTAATCGGCCTACCACCCTTCGGCGGATTCTGGAGCAAGGATCTAATGCTATCTACGACATTATCCTCCGGCCAGTATGCGATCTTCATCCTCGGCCTATCCACCGCGATCCTAACAGCCTTCTATAGCATCAGGATGATAGGTCTAGCCTTCTATGGCGGTGAGAAATCCAAGAAAGCCCATGAGGCGCCGAGGATTATGTGGGTCCCCTACCTCATCCTAGCAGCTCTGAGCCTCATCATAGGATTGGTTGCGCCATTGCTTGAGAGCGGCCTCGAGGCAGCCCTATCACATATACTGCCAGCTTACATGCACTCGGCTCATGAGGCCTCCGGCATGGAGCTCCTAGTACCGCTGGCATCAGTAACGGCTATTGCTGTTGGGGCTGTTCCAGCTTACGCCCTCTATGTGAGGGGGATGGTGGATCCGGGGGAGATCGTCGAGAAACATGGTTACATGAGGGCTCTTAGAACGCTTCTCATCAGAAGATACTATATCAACACCTTCTACTATAGAGCTATAGCATATCCCTCAATAAAGCTCGGCCGCGCCATTAATAAGGTGTTTGAATCGAGGGTTATTGAGGGAGTCAATAACGCGATATCAATCGGCGCAAGAAGACTTTCGGATATTGTTAGGAGGGCGCATACAGGCCTGTTAAATCACTATGTCATCGGACTAATCTTAGGAGCCCTCATACTCATAATCCTGATTCTTGCGGGAGGTGCATAGGGATGATTGACTCGGGTCATCTGCTCCTCCAGTCCTTGGTCGCCCCCCTCATCGCGTCGCCGATAGCCATGGCCTTGAGCAGAAAGCTTGGGAAGAGGGTTGGCTGGATCGCGCTGGCCTCGCTTGCTTACTCCCTATCATGCCTCCTCGCCGCCGGATATCTCGTCCACATGTTCAGCTCTCCGCTCCAAGCAACCTATCCATGGGCACAGCTCCTTGGAGACATAATATTGTTCTTTGATGGGTTAAGCGGGCCTGTGGCCCTGACAATCGCCGCCGTCGGCATACTAGCATGCATCTATTCCATCACATACATGGATCTTCGGGATGGATGGGGTGGATACTTCTCCCTCTACCTTCTCTTCAACGCAGGGATGCTTGGGGCTGCGCTCTCTATGAATCTCGCGATCTTCTTCCTATTTCTCGAGCTCATGCTGATATCATCATGGCTCTTGATAGCGGTCTGGGGCGAGGAGGATAGATGGCGCGCCGCCCTCAAATACTTCCTCTACACGGAGGCTGGGGCCCTAGCTATCCTAGCCGGCATAGGGTTAACATACTCGAACACGGGGACGCTGAATATCCTCGAGCTCCCCTCTAAGGCCGCGGGCCTGAGCCAGGCCACTCTCTCCCTGATAACCTCGCTCATGATCTTGGGGCTCCTCGTGAAGATGGCGATCTTCCCGCTCCACTCATGGCTCCCGGATGCCTATGTCCAGGCCCCAGCGCCCGTAACCGCGATATTCTCGGCTGGTACGGGGATAGGGGGGTATGCCGCCCTAAGAGTGGTCTATACTGCCTTCCCGCAGATAGCAGGGCATGGGAGCTTCATGTTTGCGCTGCTCATCCTCGCCCTAGTAACCATGATCTATGGCGGGTACCTAGCCCTCGCGCAGAATAGACTGAAGAGGCTCCTAGCATACTCGAGCATAAGCCAGATGGGCTACATGCTTCTCGGGATAGCGTCGGCATCCATGATCGGGCTGGCCGGGACTGTGCTGATATATGTGGCCCACAGCCTCTCAAAGGCCGCACTCTTCATGATCTCCGGGATGCTCTCAAGAACCCTGGGCACCGATAACCTAGATGAACTCGGCGGCTTAGCCGGGAGAATGCGGGCCACCAGCATAGCGTTCATGATAGGGTTCCTAAGCCTAATGGGCTATCCGCCTCTCCTAGGATTCTGGGGCGAGCTCTTCATCTTCGCCGGCTCAATATACACCGCGCTCCATTCATCCATCGATATGCCGAGACTCGCGCTAACAATAATCGCGATAATCTTCTCGCTGATCACGGCCGGGTATGGGCTCCTGGCTGTAAGGAGGAGCCTCTTCGGCGAGGAGTCCGAGGCCGTGAGGAAGGCTGGAGCCGAGCCGAGGCTCATGTTATGCCCAACAATCGCTTCAGCAATACTCCTAGTGATTCTCGGAGCTTACCCGACGATGCTGACGGGCTTTCTAGAGGCCCTGGCCGCCCTCTTTCCCAGCTAGACTGATAGCATCCTCGATCGCCTGTAGAATCTCGAGAGCACCCTTCTCATCCAAGACTTTTATCGCGTATCCCGCGTGGACTAAAACGTAATCACCCACTTTCGCATCCACCATCGCCAAGATAACCTCCCTCCTAACGCCGTTGCCGAAGTCAACGACCCCGACGTCCCCCCTTATCTCGACGACCTTGCCAGGTATAGCGTAGCACATCCACCATGTGGATTATTCAGCTGCCTATTAAGGAACACTAACGGATAGGCATTATCATGTAGGTTAGCTGCTTTATCTTGCCAGCTTCCCTCAGCCTCCTCACAAGCTCCTTGACCTCGAGAGCTCTCCCCCTGACAGCTATCACCAGAAGGCAATCCTCCTTTGAAAGGTGTATATGAAGGGCGGATGGTATGATGCTTAGGAAGTCGTGCTGCGCGTCAGTCAGCCTTTCCTCGATGCCACGCTCCTCATGCGAGTAATGGACCAAGATTGCGCCGGCAACCTCTTCATCGGCAATCCTCCAGGAGTTCATGGTTATGAAATCCCTTACAGCCTCTTGTATCGCCTGAGATCTGGACTCTATGCCGAGATCCTTGATTATCCTATCAAATGTTCTGAGGAGCTCCTCGGGAAAGGAGACTCCGGTTCTGACAATCCTACCCATGATCTAACTCTCCTCAGCCCCTCCTCGTTTAGGAGTTGCCTATCTTCTTATACTCCCGTCTCATGAACTTCTTAAGCTTTCCCTATGCTCTCGGCATCACCCGACCATCAATAAGATGCCTCGCGTCTATGCACCATTCATATCATTAGTTTAGGAGGCTCATTGCGCAATAGACCGGCGAGTTGTAGATGTAGCGAGTCAGGCCCTCGGACCAAAAACCTCGAAAAGAGGGTTGCAGCCCAAACTTTCCTACTCAGGGTACGGAGGAGGACGTGGCTCTTCGACAAGTTCTTCCTCGAAGAGATCGGTTAAGCTCATCCTCATTATCCTCCTAGCATCCTCCTCCATGGAATTCAGCGGCCTCGCGAGCTCTGCCAAGATGCTCTCCCTAACCCTGAGGACTAACCTCCTGGATCCCAACGTGAAAACGGCTTCAAGCCGGCCTCCCTCAAAGATCTCTATATTGAGTTTCCCAAGTGTGCACCCGGTGGCATACTGGACCCCATCTGCGAAGCACGTATATGGCGTCGAGACTCTAGGAACAATGATTCTCGCCCTCATCTCGAATGGATCATATCCGAGGACCTCGATGGCTCTAAGCCCAGCCTTAACCCCCAAGGCTAGGAATGGCCCTACGTGAGAGTGGAGCATCGAGGCCTCATCCAACATCCTGTCGAGTATGCTTATGTGCCTCATGATCACCGCCTCCCCGGAGCTAGGCTTGCCTCCAGCTTTGAGTATGCTGAGGCCATGGCCATCAGAATTAGCGCGGCTATTGTTATACATGATCCAGCTGGGAGATCGTAAAGGAAACTCATGGCGAGGCCTATTGATGCGGAGGCGGACCCGATAATCCATGATAGTGCAATTATCCCCTTCATACCAGCCTTTAGCTGGAGCGAGGCCGCTGCGGGGACGTAGAGTAGCGAGAAGACGAGGAAACCTCCAGTAATCCTGAGGGCTAGGGTTATCGTGGCCCCGGCGATCACCAAGATTGCGTATTTGTATGCCTTGACGTTAACACCCTCGGCCTCGGCGAGCCTGATGTCGAATAGTATCGAGCTTATTTTTCCCCAGAAGGTCGCCAAAAATGCGATGATGATAATGGATGCTGTGAGGAGGAATGCTATGTATGTAGGCCTGATTGCGAGGATGCTTCCCCAGAGGAGCTGCCCTATGTTCTCGGTCATTAGGGCCGGGCCAGGCGTTGAGATTATGAATATGAAGGTGAGGGCATTGTAGAGGGAGAAGAGCGTCATCGAGATAAGATCAAGTGATGCCCCGAGGTAGTCAGCAAGCGGTCCCAGCATTATCGCGGTCATGATTGCGAAGAGCATCGCAAGGGACGTCATATCCGCGCCGAGGGCGAGGGCCAGAGCTGATCCAGCGAGCGCCGCATGAGCCATCGAGAACGCCATGGTCATGAGCCTAAGCCTGCTGCATAATGCTCCAACCGCCCCGCATAGCCCCCCAGCAAACACCCCACCGATTATGGAGTTAATGAATAGCATGGACATCCCGCGTGATCACCCGCTCAATACGCCCATCCACCATCCGGATGACTATATCCGCATCCATATACGAATGATTGAGCTCATGGCTGACGAGCAATATCGTGCATCCATTCTCCAAGAGCCTCGGAAATATCTCTGAGGTTATGTATGACCGCGTCTCCTGATCTATCGCGCTAAAAGGCTCATCTAGTAGGAGGAGTTTTGGCTCCCGAGCGATCGCCCTAGCGAGTAGCACTTTCTGTTGCTGTCCGCCACTAAGCTTCCCAAATGGTCTATCAGCATACTCCAACATGCCGAGCATTTTGAGCGCATGGTCAACTCTCCTCAAATCCCCCTCGAGGAGCCTGCCGGTAGGGGTATTCGAGGCAAGCCCCATCGCGACGACCTCCCTAGCCGTGAATGGCTCCGCCGGGGACTTCATGAAGTCTTGTGGAAGATATGAGGATAATGCTCTGGCCTTTGATGCCATCCTCGGGATCTCGTATCCAAGGGTTACGACCCTACCGCTACGCGGCCTCAATAATCCTAGGATTGTCTCGAGGAGCGTTGTCTTACCAGCCCCATTCGGCCCGACTATGAGCACAAGAACCCTTGCCGGGATCCTTAGCGTGATATCCCTTATCGCGGGCCTCTTCTCGCCATAATAATACGTCGAGACATCTTCAAGCTCAATAGCATAGCATCCTAAGTTTTCCTCCATCTTCTCACCACGAGATATGCTAGGGTGATCGATTCGGCTGCGACTATTATCGCGAGGATGTAACTTAGCGCGCGGTATAGCTCGGCCTCGCCAACCGCTCTAGATAACTCCCTCTTCACGGCGAGCATATCCAAGGATCCCAGCATGCTTTCAGCATTCCTCCTGATTAGATCTAATAGGGTTTTTGTCTCCGGGCTGCTTCCCGGGAAGTTTGATAGGACGACATGAATCGCGCCGATCTCCCTAGCAACTGTTTCGCCAAGCTCGACCCCGCTCTGGAGATTACTCACCACAAGTGCCACATCGTTCTCAACACCAGCTCTCACAAGCCTCTCGACATCGGCTGATGATATCTTCTCCGGGGGGCCAAATGTGTCAACAACCTTAAAGCCCAGCCACTCGACGAAATCCCTCTGCCACTCCATCGCGATTACTTTTATCGATGATACCTGTCTGCTCCTCGCCTCATCTGTAATCCGCCGCGCAATCTCATCAAGCTCCCTAAGCCTCTGCTCAAGCCTAGCGGATACATCTATGCCTAGCTTGGATCTTAGAACGGCTGCAACCTCTTCATAGTACATTCTCGCCCCCTCAGGCGTGGACCATCCACCCGAGATCTTCACAAGCTCGGCCCTCGATCCCGAGGATTCATAGAGCTGGTTTAGCCAGCCCTCCATCCCGTGATAGAGGATGAGGTTAGCCCTCGAGATCGCATAAACATCGCTAGGCTTCACATCATAGTGTGCTGGGCAGATTGTGGGATTGACGAGTACGACGACCTCGACCTTATCCCCCGCAAGATCCTCAACGACGCTGCCGAGAACACTGGTTGTCGCCACTATTAGGGGCTTCTCGCCTGCAATAGGCTGAGCCGCTAGGAGTAAAACGGCGAGAACTAAGAAGATTAATGAGGTGTTTAGGAGGAACCTTGGTAACACCATGGACGTGTTATGGTAACACGCAATATTTAACCATAAAACCATACGCGTTCAGGAGATCTCGTAGAGGTATACCCTGTGGAGCCTGCCTGTGAGGAGCGATCTCGTGGCTACTATCTCAGAAGGCTTCAGCCCCGGGATCGGGAAGTCATGGCAGACTATTCTTGAGCCCCTTTTGAGCGATAGGAGCCTTGGCTTGAGCACTCTCATGGTATCAGGGAGGAGGTAGAGCGTGATGACATCTGCTCCCGAGAAGTCGAAATCATAGAAGTTTCCGCGGATTATCCTCGCCCTATCACCGAGAAGCCTTCCACGTATGATATTCACGGATCTCGCATAGAGCTCTCTATCCAGCTCGACTCCAATAGCCCTGCAACGATAATCCTCAGCCGCGGCCACGATTATCCTGCCATCACCCGACCCGAGATCAATAAGAAGCTCATCAGGCCTAGGATCAGCTAGCGACAGCATCTTCCTAACAATATCAAGGGGTGAGGGGACGAAGGGTATTGAGATGATTGAAATAGGCGACATGAGGAAGGGTGAGGGAAGACTGACCTCCTCCCCTACTTGGGTGGGGAGGTTTGGGCTACATCCCCCTTCTGGGGGTTCAGCCTCTGGCCGGGTCTCCGGCCATTACCCCCTATCCCTCTCCGGGACTCGGGGGTTACTGGCGTCATCGAGGTATTATTCGACGCCGCCGTCATTAAAATGTTTCGTGCCGCTATGAGATCACTATTAAACACTTTATTCGTCGTTGTGCATTTGAACAATCCTCGGTATATCCTGACGCCGCAACCGTCACCGTGCCATGGGCATCTCGTCGAGGTGCCCGCCTCATCAACGTAGATGACGCTAATACCGTATTCTTCGGCGACTTCAGCTATACGTCTCAACAAGTATCCATAGGTCCAGACATGGACATTATTGAAGTTGCCGTTCTCTTGCGTGATATATTTCGGGTAGCCAACTTTAACCTTGGATACGCCGATGTCATAAAGCCATTCGATGACCTCCCTTACTCTAGCGTTTATATAGTGTTAGTGTTTTATTTTTATTTGTCTTCGCCACTTTGCATACATCCGCCTAAGCCTCTTGGGCGTCTCTAGGCCATATTTGTTCGGTGTTGACTGGTACTCGGCGATCCTCTTCCTCCAGTAGTACGATATCGCCTTCAGCGGCTTGCCATTGACGAGCTTCGTTGACCCATCCTCAACATATACCGCTAGCAGGTTATTGACTCCGACATCCACGCCAGCGGTCAAGTTGCCCCTCGGCCGCAGCGGCACCCTCCTCCACTCGCCCCTCACCATTCTTTCGGAGACCTTGGAGAAAGCAATGTGTGCATACCACCTCCCTTTGTCGTCGTCATAGCGTATTTTGAGCTCCCCGCGCTCGCCTTTCAAATGTAGAACGCCCTTGTATCTTAGTTCTATCCAGCCAACCGCGCCGAGACCCTGAAGAACAATCCTATCACCATCATCCATCTTATACTGATCCTTTCTGATAACGGTCCATAGTGTCCTAGACTTGTTCTTTTTCTTATATCCCGGCGGATTAACCTTCGTCATGAATGGCGGCAGCCTTCCTTCCCTCTTCAGCTCCAAGAGCCTGAAGAAGCTCTTCCACGCCTTACTATTCCTCAACAAGATCGTCTGCGCCGTGGCCGCGCCTATCAGTGGCTTATATTTCTCGTAGAACTCCCTATATGTCCC
>Ga0080004_1196818_pt1 | contig 31978 bp, 37 predicted proteins | sample WasSprMetagenome_FD_69207 | JGI IMG/M metagenome (GOLD analysis project Ga0080004, IMG submission 69207) | Sulfidic aquatic microbial communities from Washburn Spring, Yellowstone National Park, USA - WS (SPADES assembly) (version 2) | ecosystem: Environmental > Aquatic > Thermal springs > Hot... | reverse complement strand
GGCTAAATCCATAGTAACCATGGCGGTGGTTTCAGTCCTCCTCTGCGGCTACTCCTCAATGATGGTTATGGCAGGATACACCCTACAGGACGTGATGGGCGGCATGTACTCACCTTTCATGGCGGTTTCCTCTCAGAGCATGCAACCCACCCTCAACTACGGCGACCTCATAATCGTGACGAGGGAGCGTGCTGAAAACATTGCGGTGGGGGACATCGTCGCCTTCAACGTTCCAAGCCCATACGATAGGGTGGCGGCTTCGCCGACTGTTCATAGAGTGGTAGGTAAGTGGGTTGAGGATGGAGTTGTATACTTCAAGACTATAGGAGACAACAACCAAGGCGAAGATCCATGGACTATTCCTGAGGAGAACGTGATCGGCAAATGCACTTGGAAGGTCCCATATATAGGCTATGTAGTTTTAGCCATTAAGACGCCGCTCGGGCTGGCTACGGCTTTTTCAGCCCTGCTAGTCTGGGTGCTTTACCCATATGTTAAAAGATTCTTAAGCGTGAGAGAAGGTGGTGTTCAACATGGTTGAAAATTTTGAAGCTTGCGTAAAACGTGCGAAGGGAAGTAGCCGTCTATGAGCAGCACAGTTGTTGGACGCAGATGCGCTTTCGTCGACAGACCATGTGAAGTAGAATCCGATGAGGTCCCATTGGAGGTATGTCGCCTTTGCCTCGAGGCTTGGAAGGCTGAGAGTGAGCTGATAACCGTTAAGAGGCCGCGCCGCGCAGCTGAGACGCATAAACCGGCGCCTGTTGAGGAGCGCGCCGTGGAGGAGAAGCCTGTTGCGCGCTCTCTCTCTCTTTCGAAAACCATGAATGAAGAGCTACGGGAGCTCGACAAGCTCTTCACCGAGGGGAAGATAGGGGTTGAGGAGTACGTTGAAAGGAGGAAGGGAATAGTAAACTCTGCCGCCTCCCCAAAAGGCTGGCTTAAACAGTTAGAGGAGCGATGGCTTCAGAGGCAGGTGAAGGCACCACTTTGCGTGGTGTTGGTTGAGGGAGGAAGGACTAAAACGGTTCACCCGGAGATCCGTGACCTGCCAGATTGGTTTGAAAACATAGCGAAACCTCTCCTTGAGCTCTGCAGGGTGCTGAGGAGGAGGGAAGGCAGTGTCCGTCTGGAAGCAGGAGAATTGAAAGTTGTAAGCCTAGGCTACAGAGATGGAAAACTTGCGTTGCTTTTTCTCGGAGCTGGTCAGAGCTTCAGCGACTACGAAGAAACTTTTAAGGACATTAGACGGAGGCTTGAAGAGGACAGCGACTGGGAGGATGCGCTTCCGAAGCTATACGATGACTACTTCAGACAGAAACAACCTCCATACATCTCCTAAAACTGCGTGCGCCTCTGGAAATGCGCGCCTATGAGAAGGTTGTTTATATAGCTTTCCCCAAACCCTAAACCCCTACACATGAACACACACATTCATTCATTATGAAGGGGGCTATGGGGGAAAGCGTTCCCCCATCATTAGGTTAAGCGTAACCTTTTCAGGTCACCTCCTTAAGGCTTTAATCCCCATCTAAAAAGAGGGCCATGCGCCTATACGCCGACAAAGGCGGCAATATGGCTTCGACATCCAGGCACCCCCAATCGCATAAACGTCCCACTAAGGGACAGCGCGTCCACGGGGAGTTATCAAACGCCCGACCGTGAAGGAAAAGGCTTGAAAGCCCTGCGATTCTTCAGCACCGAATAGCATGATAATAGAAGCCTCCTAGCCGTCGCAACTATGGCTGTCTTCCGACCACGCTTCTCAGCTATACGATGATAAGAACGCGTTATGCCCGTGTCAAACTTAATATGCGTCATGGCGGCTTCAACCATAGCCCAACGCAACCAACGGCTACCCTCACGCGTTATACCACCATGCCGTAGTTAGCAGTTCCAAAATAGATAGACTTAAATAGACTTAAGTGGTGTTTTCTGTTGATGGAGAAGCTCTACACTCTTAAAGAAGCTAAAAAGCTGCTGGGAGTCACTACTAAGACTATTCAGCGTTGGGATAAAGAAGGGAAGATGAGGGTTGTTAGGACGATTGGTGGGAGGAGGAGGATACCTGAAAGCGAAATTAAGCGCATTCTTGGACTAAAGGAGGAGAGGGTTGTAGTTGGTTATGCCAGGGTCTCTTCTACAACCCAAAAAGATGACTTGGAGAGACAGAAGCAACTTATACACAGCTACGCTAAAGATAAGGGTTATGGCGAGATTCAAATACTGAGCGACGTGGGTTCGGGTCTCAACGAGTACAGGAAGGGTTTTCTCAGGCTCTTAGAGATGGTTACTGAGAGAAAAGTCTCTAGGGTAATTATTGTATACGAGGATAGGCTGACTAGGTTTGGTTTTGAAACGCTGAGGAAGATGTTCCAGGCTTTTGGAACCGCGATACAGGTGATAAACATCGAGGAGAAGGCCCCTCAGGAGGAGCTTGTTGAAGATTTGATAACTATCGTGTCTCATTTTGCTGGGAAACTCTACGGGATGAGATCGCATAAATATAAGGAGGTTGTTGAAGGTGTCAGGAAGCTCGTATCAGGTTAGAGCATACAATATAAGGCACAGATACGATGTAAACGAGTTTCTTGAAGCATATAGACGGCTGCTTCAAAAAGCAGCAGACGAAATATGGGCTGAAATCAGATGGATTGAAAAGTACGGTAAGAAGGGGAGAAAGAGGCTTATTCCAATAATTCCAAAGGACAACAACTTCAAAAACCATTATCTAAGAAATTTGTTGATGATGGGCTGGAGCTACTCGAAGCATTACGTTGACTCAGCAATCAAACAGGCATATTCTATGCTGAAATCCTGGAGGAGGAGCTACCTTAAAGGAGAAAGACGAAGAGGGAAACCAGTAGTTAAGAGGAGGTTTGTTAGGATTAAGGAGACGCTCTACAGCTTTAATGATGGAAAGATAAAGGTCAGCATAAGGCCGCATGAGGAATACCTGGAGTTCGACGTTTCAAAGGCTTGGTTCCTCAGCAGGGCAAAGGGCGAACTGGGAGAGCTAATCCTAGGCGAAAAATACTTAACAGTAACGTTCAGGTTCAAAAGGAATGAGGGGAAAGTTAAAGGTAAGATAGCTTGGGACTGCAACGAGAAGAGCCTAGATGGATTCAGCCCAAACACAGGCTGGATTAGAATAGACCTGACAAAACTATTCCACATACACAGAGTCTATGAAACAAAGAGGGGGAGGCTGCAGCAGAAAGCGTCAAAGAAGCCCTCGCTTAGAAAGGTTCTGGCAAAATACTCCAAGCGTGAGAAGGATAGGGCTAAAGACTTTATTCATAAGCTGACAACCTTTATAGCGATGAAGTTCAAAGGCTACACTCACGGTTTCGAATACTTGAGGAAGAACAGAATGCTTAACGGCTCAAAGGAGCATAATAGGCGCGTTTCAAAGAGCGATTGGAAAACAATCACAACACTCATGAGCTACAAATCAAAGGTCGTGCTCCTCAACCCAAAAACTCCACGAGAAGATGCTCCAGATGTGGGATGGTTAATGCCCCGAAAGGAGCAATATATGAATGCGAAAAATGCGGGTTAAGGATAGACAGGCAGCTCAACGCAGCCATAAACCTATACCTTCAGATGGAGGGGCTTTCTCCAAAGCTCTTCGATGAGCTGATGAGGGGTTGGAGCGAGTTCACCCTAACAGGGGAAGAGGCTGATGAGGGCTCCAATGAACTCAAGAGGAGCCCAAAGCTGTTGAATCCCAAGAGCTATGTAAGTCTATTTAAGACTACATAACTCAGAACCCAGGTCTACGCATAATCCTCTAAGACATGGTGCTGAGGTTATTATGTCTATTTTTAGGATTGTGGTTGAGGAATATAGATTAGGTTAACCTTATATACACTTCTTAACATGATATGTACTTCAATGGGGGTTTAAAGTCCTTGTCGTTGAAAGATTTGGATGGGTATGCCGCAATCGGCAGAATCCCCGTTGTATCGGCTAGCGGCAAGCACCTGATGCCATGCAAACCTGCGAAGGCTAGGAAGCTCTTGGAGGCAGGCAAGGCTGTGGAAAGGCGGAGCGAGGACGGATGCTTCTACATACAGCTAAAGTTTGACCCTTCATCGCCCATCGTGCATCCGCCGGACGGTGCGAAGCTTAACTATGTGTTTGACTCTTCTTATTTGGCGGAGATTCGGCAAGAGGCCAAAAGGAAGCGTGTATGGCGAAAATGTCTGCGCAAGATTGACAGGGACGTTGTAAATCTAACTATAAAGTGTGTAGATCAGCCGAAAAGTCCGAAACTCATAGATGCAATAGCTAAGATAATAGTGAGGGTCAAGGGGGCTTTGATGAGTCCACTGTATCGGCTCATGGAGCAGGTCGGCAGGCCTCTTGCTAAAAAACTGAGCCGGATAGCGAAGAGCTGGGGTAACGAAACCGCAGATAAGTGGGTTGAAGATCAAGGTTTCGTGAAGTACTTGACGATTATGGATAAGGCGTTTCAGGGTTCAGTTTAGCTGAACGTTATGAACGTTTGTTGGCGCATAGAGTATACGAATCATCCTTTCGTGGAGAAGAAGCGTAGGAAGATTTTGGAGAAAGCGTTAGCTAAAGCCGTCGGTGACATAGAGAATCTTTTAAAAGTCGGAGGGGACAGCGGGTTAATGCTTGGAGACACGGGTTTCTCCGTTGAGTCCACATGGCTGCCTGACGTTAAGAAGCATCACATCGCTGTGCACGACCTTAAGAAGGCTGATGATTGGGTTGCGTCCATAGTTTTCAACGGTCGCCAAACCATGACGGTTGAGGAGGTTAAGAACGTCCTTAGAAGCTTGGGTTTGAACGAATACAGCATTTACGGCTTAGGAGTGACGAACGAGAAGACCGTGGGCGAACTCTTAGCCGAGCTGGAAGAGAACTTGGCTAAGGCTGACAGGGAAGAGTTGGCTAAAAAAGTTGACCTCATCAACGCAACGTTTCTGGAAGGATTCTTGGAGAAGGCCATAATAAGGCTGAACGACGGAATGCTGGACGCGCTAAGAAAAATCGAAAACGCAGCCTAACAGCATATACACAAATTTGAGACGTGTTGGCGCATAGTTTTGGCTGAAAAGAAGAGTAAGAGGGCGCAGTTCACCAGCGTCTCGAAGCCCAAACCCCTCATGGAAGAGATCGACAGAGTTGTGAAGGAGCTCAAGTAAACAATTGCGTAAAATGGATGTGCGTTAGATGGGTTGCAGTGTTGTTGTTACTGGCGGTGCGGGCTTTATTGGAAGTCATCTTGTTGATAGGCTTGTTAGGGGCGGCTTTGAAGTAACAGTGTTGGATAACCTTTCAACTGGTAAGCTGGAAAATGTGAAGCATCACTTTGATGATGGAGGCTTCAGATTTGTTAAAGGAGACGTTCAGGATAGGCGAGCGGTTGAGGAGGCATTGAAGGGTGCGGAGGCTGTTTTCCATCTGGCAGCTATAACGAGTGTGCCATACTCGTTTAAGCACCCGGATGTTACACGTCAGGTTAACATTGATGGCACAAGAAACCTTTTGAAGGCAAGTTTGCGTTGCGGTGTGGATCGATTCATATACGTGTCAACATGTGCGGTTTATGGTGAACCTGAATATTTGCCGATCGACGAAAAGCATCCTGCAAGGCCGATTTCGCCTTATGCTGAGAGTAAGCTTGAGGCTGAACGCCTTTGCAGGGAATTTCAAGAAACATACGGTCTGAAAACAACCGTTCTTAGGCCCTTCAACGTTTATGGGCTGGGAATGCGAAACGACCAGTACGGCGGAGTCATCGCCCGCTTCATTGAAAGACTTCGCATTGGAAAGCCTCCCATAATCTATGGAGACGGCGAGCAGACCAGGGATTTCGTCCACGTTGAGGACGCGGTTAGGGCTATGATTCTGGCTTTAGAAAGCGAGAAGGCTGTGGGAAGAACCTTCAACGTTGCCACAGGATCTCAAACATCGATAAACAGGCTTGCCCAGCTAATCATAGACCTGTTCGGAGCCAAAGGAATAAAACCTAAACATCGAAAAGCAAGGGTAGGCGACGTGAGATACAGCTACGCAGACATCCAAGAAGCTAAGGCCATTTTGGGGTTCGAGCCGAAGATTTCCCTTAAGGAAGGCCTGTCAACCGTTTTGCACGCTGGATAGACGAGGAGAAGCAGGATGGATAGGAAACATACCATAATCGCCGCCATCCCAGCCCTGGACAAAGAGAAAACCATTGCTAAAGTGGTGATTAAATCGATGATGCACGTGGATCGGGTGGTTGTCTGCGACGACGGTTCGAAGGATATGACTGGCGAGATAGCTGAAAGGCTTGGCGCCGAAGTTATTAGGCATGATAGGAACATGGGCTACGGCGCGGCGCTCGCATCCCTGTTTGGAAGGGCTCGCGAAATAGGCGCGGACGCGATGGTCACGTTGGACGCTGACATGCAGCACAACCCGGAGGATATACCTAGGCTTGTAAAGCCCGTGCTGGACGATGAAGCCGACATAGTTGTCGGCTCAAGGCTTCTGGACGAACACGGCAAACAAATCCCGAAGGGCAGGAGGTTTGGAATAAAAGCGATAACTAAGCTGGCGAATGCGGCTTCCTATAAGGAATTAACTGACGCCCAGTCGGGCTTCAGGGCGTACAGCAGGAAAGCGATAATGCTGATAACGCCCACGGAGCAGGGGATGGGAGCCTCAACAGAAATACTCTTAAAAGCGAAGGAAAAAGGCCTGAGAATAAAGGAGACGCCGATAAAAGTCAATTACAACGTGGAGAACCCTTCAACGCATAACCCATTAAATCATGGACTAGACGTTGTTCTGAGCACAGTGAAGCACATGTCCATGAGGCGCCCGCTCCTATTCTACGGAGTGCCCGGAATAATAGCGCTTCTAACAGCAATAGCCTTCTGGATGTGGGCCTTCCAGATATTCGCGGCAACGCGCCAAGTGGTGACGAACATAGCTTTGGTCGCTATAGGCGCAACCATAGTCGGGCTGATGCTACTTACTACTGCAGTAATACTTTGGGTGCTTGTAAGCGTGGTTAGGGAGGCTAAGTAGGTGTTGGAGATAGAGGTTGTTGAGGTTAGGGGCAAATGCCCCGTGCACAGGGTTGGGGACAAAATAGTGATTAACGGAGCAAGCATAGTGCTTGACGAGACTGACGCACTGTGCATACATGCCTTCTCAGTCATACTTCACTATGCGGTTGCGTTGGATGAGGGCGCAGATCCAGTTAAGCTGGGGCTGACAAAGCCTGAAGATAAGGAAAACGCCTATGTTCAATGCGTTGATCCCTGGAAGCCTTACACGGAAGGCGGAACAGTCATCTTCAGAATTAAGAGGATGTCAAAGTGAAGGTAGCCGTTGTTCTTGGCACTAGGCCTGAAATCATAAAGTTGGCGCCCATAATTAGAACCCTTGAGCGTGAAGCCATAAACTACTTTGTTCTTCACACTGGTCAGCATTACTCGTACAATATGGACATGGTTTTCTTTGAACAGCTGGAGTTGCCTAAACCAAAATATAACTTAGACGTTGGTTCCGGGTCGCATGCGGAGCAAACTGGTAAAATGTTAATGGGCATAGAGAACGTTTTGTTAAGGGAGAGACCATCTATCGTTCTGGTTGAGGGCGACACAAACACTGTTCTGGCCGGGGCGCTAGCTGCTGTTAAGTTGGGCGTTAAGGTTGGGCATGTTGAAGCTGGGCTGAGAAGCTATGACAGGCAGATGCCTGAAGAAATAAACCGCGTGTTAGCTGACCACTGTTCAGACCTGCTTTTCGCCCCAACTGAAAAGGCCAGGCAAACGCTGCTAGGTGAAGGAATAGACTTTGAAAAAATTTTTGTAACTGGCAACACAATAGTGGATGCTGTTCACCAAAACTTGGAAATCGCTAAAAGAAAGGTAAGCGTCCTTGACCAGCTTGGTGTTATGGCAGGTGGATATTTTCTGGTGACAGCCCATAGGCAGGAGAATGTGGACAACGAGAAACGTTTTAGAGGAATCCTGGAAGGTTTGGAGCTTGTTAATAAGGAGTTTGATCTTCCAGTCTTGTATCCTATCCATCCGAGGGCGAGAAAACAGCTTAAGGCGTTTGGAATAGCTGTTAACGGCGTTAGAGTTGTTGACCCACTGGACTATCTGAGTTTCCTAATGCTTGAAAGCAACGCGAGGCTTGTGCTTACAGATTCCGGAGGCGTTCAGGAGGAAACGTGTATTTTAGGCGTGCCATGCGTCACTTTACGTTATAATACTGAGAGGCCTGAAACCCTTGAGGTGGGCTCAAACGTTTTAGCGGGAGCAGAGCCGGACGAAATTGTTAAGAAGGTGGATTTCATGCTTAACAAGGGACGCGGTTGGCCTAACCCGTTCGGCGATGGCAAATCCGGCAAAAGAATAGTTGAAATATTGAGGGAGAAAATTGGCTAAGGTTATGGTTACCGGTGGGAGAGGTTTCATAGGATCTCATCTGGTGAGGGAGTTGAAAGGACGTGGACATGAAGTTTGGGTCTGCGATTTAATCCACTGTGGGGATGACAATTACGTGCGTTGCGATGTGGGCAAGTATAGGCAGGTTGAAAGGCTGTTTGAGACGTACAGCTTTGACTATGTTTATCATGCTGCGGCTGAGTATGGCAGGTGGAACGGCGAAGACTATTATGAGAATCTCTGGTTAACTAACGTTGTCGGTACAAAGAACATCCTCAGGATGCAGGAGAAGAAGAGGTTCCGCATGATATTTTTTGGCAGCGCTGAAGTTTACGGCGACTACGATGGCGTTATGAGCGAGAACGTTATGGACAAGATGCCTATTAAACAGATGAATGATTATGCCATTTCAAAATGGGTTAACGAGCTTCAAATAATGAATTCCGCAGCCATGTTTGGAACAGAAACCGTCCGCGTTAGACTGTTCAACGTTTACGGTCCCGGCGAGCATTACACGCCTTACCGCGGCTGGATTCCAAAGTTTATTGTTAAGGCTTTACGGGATGAGCCATACACTGTTTATTTAGGCCATAAAAGGACTTTGGAGTATGTTGAAGATGTCTGCAGAGCCCTCGCCAACATCGTTGACAACTTTAAACAGGGTGAAGTCTACAATTTGGGCGGCGATCAACAGTATGAAGTTAAGTTTGTATCAGACCTTATTTTGAGGCTGTTGGGCAAGGACGATTCAAAAGTAACTTATAAAGAGGCTGAGCCCTTCACAACAAGGGTTAAGACTCCTGACTCTTCAAAGGCCAAGAGGGATTTAGGCTTTAAGCTGACAGTTCCAATCGAGGAAGGAATGCAGAGAACAGTTGAATGGTTTAAGAAAATCTACGACAATCACAGGAGTTGATGCATTTGGAAGATGTTTTGAGTTATTATGAGGGTAAAAGGGTTCTCGTAACAGGCGGCTGCGGATGCATTGGCAGCAACCTTATTAGAGAATTGTTAAAGGCTGAGCCTGATTTAATTGTGGTTTTGGATGATCTATCCGCGTCTTTTGAGTGGAACCTGCCCAAAGATTCAAGAGTTCAGTTTATCCATGGAAGCGTTTTGGATGAGGAGCGTTTGAAGAGGGCTTTCAACTTTAGGCCAGATTATGTTTTCCATTTAGCTGCCCATTTCGCCAACCAGAACAGCGTTGACCATCCTGAAACTGATTTGATGGTTAATGGGCTTGGAACTTTGAAAACTCTTCAGTACGCCCATTTAACTGGCGTTGAAAGGTTTGTTTTCGCTTCTTCAGGCTGTTCTGTTTATGGCAGCCAGGCGCCTCTGCCTTTAAAAGAGGATTTTGTCTCGTTGCATTTGGATACGCCTTACCAGATTCACAAGCTGCTGGGAGAGTTGTACTGCAACTACTTCCATAACTATTATGGTTTGCCCGTTGCCATAGCCAGATACTTTAACGTTTATGGGCCGGGCGAGGTTCCGGGAAAATACCGTAACGTTATTCCCAATTTTATCTGGCTGGCTTTGCATAGGAAGCCTTTACCCATTACGGGAACAGGTGAGGAAACGCGGGACTTCACCTATGTCGAGGACATTGTTGACGGGACGCTTCGGATGGGCGTTGTTGCAGAGGCTGTTGGCGAAGCGGTTAATTTGGCTTCTGAAACTGAAACGCGGATTATTGACTTGGCCAACTGGATTAACGAGTTGGCTGGAAACGATGCGGGAGTGGTTTTTAAGCCTAGAAGAGACTGGGATAAGGTTGTTAGGCGAAGGGCTTCCATTGAGAAGGCTGAAAAGATTTTGGGTTATAAGCCTAAAACTGACATTAAAGTTGGCTTAGAAAAGACCTATAAGTGGATTTTTGAAAACAGAACGCGAATTGAAGATTACGCGAGGCTTTAGCATTACGTGAACTGAAGGCTTGGCAAATTGGAAGAGGTATTAAAGAAGTTTCACGATGCATTAAGGACAGAGGAAAGTAAGTGAGATGGCGGTTGCCATTCCAGAACGCATAAAGGAAAAGTTACTGAACGAGATTCTTGAAATGTACGCTGAAGGCGAGGTTTCCGCGGGAAGGGCAGCTGAAATGCTGGGAATTTCCCGTGCAGCCCTCTATCAGCTTTTAGCAGAGAAGAAGATACCGTTGCCTGAAAAACTTAATGAGAGCATCCTTAAAGAACTGAAGAAGATGAAAAACAGGAATGGCTAGTGGGAGTTGAGAAGTATGACGAGTAAGGTTGACTTAAGGGAAATAAAGGATCTTCTTGTCGAGTTAAACAGGAAGATTGACCTTTTAATCGAGGATAGAGAAACTTTAGCGCTTATGGTTTTGGCTGAGAAGGCCCTCAAAGATTTCTTTGAGAAAGGACCTGATGTTTACTCCGTTAAAGACGTTAGGGTTAGGTATACTTGAAGGGGAATAACGTCGAAGTTTGAAAACATTTTTGGGGTTCATAGAGAAAGCGGAAAGTATTATTAGCCGACTTGGCTATTGGTGATTTTGGGTGGAAGCTGTTGTCTGTTGAAGCTAAAATGTCAGCGTTGGAGAAAAAGGTTGACGCTATGTCAAAAGCTTTTTATCTAATTTTGTTTGAGAAGGCTGAGGCGTTTCCAAAAGAAGAAGTTGAAGAGTTAAAAAAGCGTTTAAACGCGTACTTGCAGGGTAGAAGAGACGAATTCGTATCAATCGACGAGATGTTAAGCTGATAAATGTTTAAAGTAATAATACACAGAAAAGCCCTAAATGAAATTAACGCAGTTTCCGAGAAGGAAAAGAGAAGGCTTTTAGACGCTATCAGAGCTATGGGTTTAGACCCATTTTCTGGAGATGTCAAACCCATAAAGTCTTTGAAAGGTGTCTTCCGTAGAAGAGTTGGAGATTACAGAATTGCTTTTACAGTCAATTTTGAGGCAAGCGAAGTAGTGATTCTTAGGATTTCCAGACGCGGAAAATTCTATGCAGAAATCTAAAAAATGCCTTAACATCAATGAACATGCGCGCGCGAAGAGTTTTTAAGAATGGTGTAAGAGGCTTTCCAAGTTGAGGGTTAAGTATTATAAGGTTTCAGTTGATGCCGTATCTGAGAAGTTAATGGAGATTCTTGAAGGCGTTCCAGAGGTGAAGATAGCTGTGCTTTTCGGCTCTGTTTTGAGGAGGAGTTATGTCCGTGATTTGGATTTGGGCGTATATATGGATCCTGAATTTGACGTTAGGAGGTTCATCGCCATGGTTAACATGCTTGAAGACGCGTTGGGAATGCCTGTGGATGTTGTGCCGTTGAAGAAGGCTCCGCCCAAGTTAAGGTTAAAAGCCTTGTTGAAGGGAGCAAGGTTGGTTGTTAAGGACAGTAAGCTTTACGCATACCTGTTAAGTGAAGCCCTTTCAGAAACCGTTGATGTTGATTTAAAGCTTAAAGAAGCCGTTATCGGCGGTTGAAACCTGCCATCCAATCCTGTTGCGGCGCATGTTTTGTTGCGGTTTCCAGTTGGGAAAAGAACATATATAGCGGCGCGAGTAGTTTGACGCGCATATGAGGTGGCATTTGGTTGGCTAAGTTTCAGGTTGTAGGCGAGACGAAGTATTCGAAGGAAGAATTGACGGCTGTTATAGTGGAGTATCTGAGAGGAAGATTAGTTGAAATAAAAAAGCAGATATCGGAATTGGAGAAAACCGTTGACTTTTTGCAGAGAAAGTATGGAGCCGCTTGGGACGTTTTCAGCGAAAAGTTTAGGAAAGGCGAACTGGGTGAAGATGCAGACTTGGAATATGTCGAGTGGCATGCAGCTTTAGAGCTGCTCAGTGAACTGCGCAGGGAAAGGGACATGCTGACGGAAGTACTCAGTTGAGTGAAAGAATAGAGAAATATGTTGATAAGGTTTTCAAGTTTTTAAAGTTGCATCCTATGATTAAGGATGTGAGTGTTGAGAGAAAGGTTGTTGCTAAGAAAAGAGGATATATAAAGGCAACTGCTACATTTGTGAACGGCTCTCAACTTTGGATAAGAGAGTTTGTTGATGATAAGCTTAGAAAGATAGATTACGCTTATCACTTTCAAAGCAGTGATGGAAAACTTTTGTTTAGATATGATAACGCGCCCCATCATGTGGATGTAGCAACGTTTCCACATCATAAACATGTATGGGATAAATCTAAGTCTGAGTCAACAGATGAGAAAACATTGATAGATGTGGTGATGAAATAGTGAAAATAATTCGCGCACGCGCCTATTGCAAAGATTGTTGCAGATGAGATGGGCTTGAAAAGCGTAAGTTTAAGGGTTACCTGCGGCGTAGAAGGCGGAATAGGCTGGGTTGGCGACGTTAAAGACATGTTGCTGGATGCTTCCAAAATTAATCGATACGGGTGGAAGCCAAAACTCTGCAGCGCAGAAGCTGTGAGGCTAGCAGTAAAGGAAAATCTGCGCAAATAAACCTTTATGAGCAAAATGAGTGGCTATTTTGGCGCGCGTTAACAGGAGAAATCTTGTGTAAATGCAAAACAATATAGCTGCCGATTTGCTGGCAAATGTGCAAAAATTTTATAGCCTAACACGGTTTAAAATGCTGGTTTAGTGTTCCTGTTTGGTTGAGTCTTCAGACATACGTGTTGACGCTGAAGCTTTGAAGGCTTACTTAGGGCATCGGTTCGTTGTTGTGGGTATTCCAGCCTTTAACGAGGAGAAAAACATTGCAAGGGTTGTTTTGAAGGCTTTAAGGTTCGCTGACAAGGTTTTGGTCTGCGATGATGGGTCGACGGATATGACGGGTGAGATTGCGGAAAGCCTCGGCGCTGAAGTTGTTAGGCATGAGCGTAATTTAGGGTATGGCGCTGCCCTCCGCAGTCTTTTCAGTAGGGCTAGGGAGTTAGGCGCGGATGTTTTGGTTACTTTGGATGGGGATGGGCAGCATGATCCCTCAGATATACCGTTGGTTATGAAGCCAGTGGTTGAGGGTGAAGCGGACATCGCCATTGGTTCAAGGTTTGTCGATGAAAGTTCAGCTCTGACAATGCCTAAGTATCGAAGAGCCGGTGTAAGGTTTATCACTTGGCTTACGAACCGTTCAGCTAAATACGGCGTTAGGGACTCTCAGAGCGGTTTTAGGGTTTACAATCGTAAAGCCTTGGAAAATTTGAGGCTCGTTGAAGACGGCATGGGTGCAAGTGTTGAAATCTTGCTTGAAGCTGAAAGGAATGGTTTGAAAGTTAAGGAAGTTTCAGCCTCCTGCCTTTACGAAAGGGGCGTGGGCTACACGCTTAACCCGTTGAGGCATGGAGCTGAAGTTGTTGTGTCTATTTTTAGGCTTGTGGTTGAGGAGAGGCCCCTACTATTTCTGGGTTTGCCCGGTTTAGCTTTCCTTTTTGCCGGCACCTTTTTCGGAGCTTGGATGCTTAATGTTTATGCTTTGGAGCATAGAATAGAGACGAACATTGCTTTAGCTTCCATTTCATTTATTTTGATTGGCTTGTTTGTCATGTTTACTGCTGTTACGTTGTATGCGATTTCTAGGCTTGCGCAAAGGGTCAACGGAATGAAATAGTTTTGCTGTGGAAAATATGAGAACTAGCGTGCCTTCGGTTGCTAGGCTTGATGCGTGGGAAACGTTGGAATCTAAGGATTTTGACATGTTTTTTGCAGATATGAAGCGTTGTGCTCGTTGTATTTTGCCTGAGACTTTTCCAGGAATATGGTTTGACGAGGATGGCGTGTGCAATTACTGCTTGGAGTATCAGCCTGTAAGGGTTTTTGGTGAGGATGAGCTGGCAAAGGTTTTAGACAAGTATAGCGGTAAAGGCGCCAAGTATGATTGTCTTGTCCCTATCAGTGGTGGACGCGACAGCTCCTTTGTTTTATACAATGTTGTAGAGCGTTTTGGCATGCGGGCTTTGGCTTTAACTGTTGACAGCGGCGGCATTACCGAGGAAGGATACAGGAACATTGAGAAAATTACTGGAGCCTTAAATGTTGACCATGTTTGGCTTAGGGATGAGAATCATATCCGAGTTGCCAAGAAGAACACTAGGATTAGGTTTCACGCTTGGCTGAAGAAGCCTTCAATTAACACTATTGCTCCTGTTTTGAATGCGGCGGACAAAACAATGAATTTGCGGATTTTCAGGTACGCCCACAAAAATGGGATTCCGCTTGTGGTTGGAGGCAACAATATTGGAAACAGCACTTTTGAGCAGGAGCATTTTAAGACTGGCTATATGGGCGTTTTTCCAGATGAGCGGGGCATGTACTCTGTTTTCGACAGGGTTAAGCTTACTTTTCTTTTCGGCTGGGAGTTTTTGAAGAATCCCCATAATTTTCACTGGTCTGTTTTTAGGGAGTATGTTAGCGGTGCCTTCGTCTACTTTTTTGAGTCTTTGTTGAAGCCTCGGGATGTGGACACGTTGGGCCTTTATGATTATGTTTATTGGCGTGAAGACGAGGTTGTTCCAACTGTTAAGAGGTTGGGTTGGGCTGGCGCCTCTGACACTGAGGCTACTTGGAGAATAGATGATATGGCTTATCCGCTGATTGATTATATTTATTTGAGGCTTGTTGGGTTTAACGAGTTCGACGAGTTTTACAGTAAACTCATACGTGAAGGGCAAATTTCGAGAGACGAGGCGCTTAAGCGTTGTATGGTGGAGCACGCGCCTAGACTTCCTTCAATTATGAGGTTGCTTGACGAATTAGGTGTTTCAAAAGAACAGCTAGACAATGTTTTGGAAAGGTATAGAGCGAAAATTTTGCCGAAGATTTTGAAAAGGAATCGGAAAAGAGCTTTTCGGAAGGCTTCTCGAAGCGTTTAAATTAATGAGACATTAAAATAACATGTGAACACAGAGGGGTGCTTCCGTGAAAGTTGTGCATGTTAAGGTTCCAGAGTCTCTATCGGATAGGGATGTTAAACTAGCTGCGGCGATAGAAGCGTTCTCGAAGGGTTCAGTGAGTGTTGGAAAAGCTGCTGAAATAGCTGAAATATCTATTCAAGAGTTTCTTGTTGAGCTTAGAAGGAGAGGCGTTCCAGCTTATCCTTACGCTGATGATGAGGCGTTAAAGGAGCTTAAATTTGAGTAGGGCTGTGCTGAATTCTTCTGTTATAATAGCTTTAAGCATATTAGGATATTTAGACAAGTTGAGGCATATTTTCAGTGAGGTTTCGACTTCTAGGGCGGTTTATGAGGAGATTTGCGTTAAGGGGCATGGGTTAACTGGTGAACGGGAGCTTAAGGAAGCGGTTGATACCGGATTAATAGTAATTAAGGATGTTAAGAATCGCCTACTTGTAAATGCTTTGTTGGATCCTTTGGCTTTAGGTGAGGGTGAAACGATAGCGTTGGCCGTGGAGGAAAGCGCTGATTATGTGGTGTTGGATGACAAATTAGCTCGCAGAAGGGCTGAGTCTATGGGATTAAACGTTATTGGAACATTGAGGGTTCTGAGACTAATGTATGATGTTGGAGTTATTAATAAGGAGGCTTTTGTTGAAGCCCTTAAAAAGCTAAGGGAAACAGGGTTTAGAATCAGCAATAAAGTCATCAACAAGCTATTGGAAAAGCTATGAGAATTAGCAACGCTGGATGAGAAGGGCTATGTTGATGAATGTTTTGGTTATTGCGCAGTATTTTCCGCCGGATTTGGGTGGTTCAGCTACTAGGGCTTATAATGTTGCTAAGGGTTTCACTTTAAACGGTTGTAATGTTACGGTTATTGCTGCTTTTCCCCATTATCCTCACGGGCGTATTGCAGCAGAGTATAGGTGGAAGCCTATTAAGATAGAGTGGATGAATGGTTTTAGGGTTATTAGGACTTTTATGCCTCCTATAAAGTCTGTTGGGTTTTTTAGGAGGCTTCTGTTGATTGGAGCCTTTGCTTTTTCCGCACTGTTTGCTTTTCCTTTTGTTGGTAGGGTTGATGTTGTTTGGGCTTCAAGTTGGGTTCCAGGTTTGGTTTATGGAAGGGTGAAGAGGAAGCCTGTTGTCTTGAATGTTGATGATTTGACGCTTGAGGATTTGGTTGATCTTGAGCTTATTGATAAGGGTTCCTTTGTTCTCAGGGTGGCGGAGTGGGTTTACAGGTTTTTCCTGGTTAAGGCGGATGCTGTTACGCCGATTAGTCCAGGCTATACAGAATTTTTATCGAAAAAGTATTGTGTTAAGCCAAGTAGGATTCATGTGGTTAGGGGCGGAGTGGATTTATCCGTTTTTAAGCGGGGTTTATCGAATCGCGGGAATGAGAAGTTTGTTGTCTTGTATTCTGGGGCTTTTTCTGTGGCTTACGATTTTGAACAGCTATTTAAAGCTGCACGAATTGTTGAGGAAGTTGACGGTGATGTGGAGTTTGTTGTTCAGGGAGCTGGAGAGCTTCTGGATTCTATGCATTCTAAGATTAATGATTTGAGCGTGAAGAATGTGAGGATTATAAATAAGGTTTTGAGCAGAGAGGCTGTGGCGGAACTTTTAAGTCAGGCTGACGTTTTAATTTTGCCCCTTGTCAAGTTTAAGAAGCCTTACAGGGGATTTTCTTCGAAGCTTTATGAGTATCAGGCGGCTGGAAAACCCATAATATGCTGTGCAGACGGCCAACCTGCAGAACATGTGCAAATGACGGGGTCTGGATTAGTGGTTAAGCCCGGCGATTACGAGGCTTTAGCTAAAGCTGTGATACAGTTAAAGGAGAACCCAGAACTTGCTTGGGAAATGGGTGAGAACGGCAGAAAATACGTGGAGAAAGAAGCATCAATAGAAGCCGTAGGGCTGAAAATGAAGGGGCTCTTCGAATTAATTAGTGATGAGCGGGCTGTCAAAAATCGTTGTTTAACATGGGATTAGGATGATTTATGTTGGAAGTTTGCAGTATAGTCCAGTATATAAGTCTCATTGTTGCGCGTTTGGGAAAGCATGCGAAGAAGCGGGTTATTCTATAGGCTATATTTTCAGTAGGGAGTATGAGTGGATGTTGCCGGATGAGGTGAAGGCTAAAACCGTTTTTGTAGGGCGAACTAAGAACATTCCTACGATGTTGAGAGACATGTTGAACGTTAAAAACATGTTGGCTATAAGTAGAATTTTTTCAGAGGAAAAGCCAACTCATGTTTATTTGCATAATTATCATCTTCTTAACCATTATATTGCTAAAAACTGTAAAAGCCATGGATGCAAGTTTGTTTATCACGTTCATGAGCCTTATGTGGAAACAAAAAGTGCGCATGGCGGTTTACAGCATTATTGGTTGTATTTAAGTGAATATATGGAAGAAAGACTTTTAAAAAACACGGATGTTGCTATTGTTTCTTCAAGTGAGGCGTCTCGGCTTTTTGATATGCGTTATCCTTGGTTTAAAGGGAAAAAGGTTATTGTTCCATTGATGTACGAGGATCTCGGCGAAAACGTTTCTTCTGTTAATGAGCGGAAATATGTTACCTTTGTGGGTCCTCCTGTTCCTGCTAAGGGTCCTAGAAAATTTTTAGAAATTGTCGATTACTCTGCCAAAAACAATTTAGGTTGGTCATTCTTGCTGATTTCCCGTTCAAAAATAAGCAACCCTGAATTTTATGGCAGAGCCAACTTGACAATTTTTTATAAGGAGAGGATTTCTGACGAGGAGTTCGGAAGCTTGATTCGGAAAAGCTTCGTAGTTCTGACACCCTACACGCGTGAAACGCAGAGTTCAGTTATCCTTGTCTCCTATATGTATGGGACTCCTGTTGTTTCAAGTAATGTGGGCGGTTTGCCTGAATTTGTGAAACAAGGCGAGACAGGATATCTTGTTGATAAAGATGCACCTGCTGAAAAGTGGGTTGATGGAATAGCGTTTGTACGGGAAAACTTTCGCAAACTTTCAATTAATTGTAGAAGATTTTTCGTTGAGAATTTCTCAGGGAAAAACTGGAAAAAATACCTCGATGCGGTGATGAAGTAAAATATGCAGGGAAGGGCTGTGTTACGGATGTTGATTCACAGAGTGGTAACTTACCCGTTGCTAACACCAACGATTATTAGTTACACATTAACTAAAGATGCGAGGTGTTTGGACGTTTTTTATTCTATTCGATCCATGCTCCACGGAATCCCTATGAAAAATGGTTTAAGAATAGCGAAATACGCAGGGATGAGAATTGTTTTTCCAAGCGGGGAGGACCCCTTTTTTGATGATGTTTGGTTAAGACAAGTATATTACCCCTATTTGCCGAGACTTGAGGATACTGTAGTTGATGTTGGGGCTCATATGGGATTCTTCACATTAAAGGTGGCTAAGGCTGTAAAAGAGGTATTCGCATTCGAGCCTGATCCTTATAATTTCAGTTTTCTTGTTGCAAACATCAAATACAATAATCTTTCAAATGTGAGGCTTTTTAACTGTGCTTTAGGAGATAGGGATTGTGATGGTTTCTTAAAAAGAGGAGAGGGCTATGGTAGGACAAGAATTTCAGAAGATAAAACGGGAAAAAAGATTAGAATTAAAACCTTAGACACGGTAGTTAACGAATTAGGGATAAGCCCTAATGTAATAAAGATTGACGCTGAAGGTTACGAAATGAAAGTTCTAAAGGGCGCGAAGTCTACTTTAGTCCGCTTTAAGCCAAACATCATGATTGCAGCTTATCACTATCAGAACGAGTCTTGGGATGTTGTAAATACTTGTCAGAATTAGGATTCAAATGTTTCGTTTATCAAGTTCCGCTGACGCTTCAAAAAGTAAAGGAAACATATGTTTATGCAGTTTAATAGTGTGTAGATCTATGATTGGAATTGATGTTGGTTGCGGGAACAATAAAAAAGCTGGGTTTCTAGGAGTTGACATACGGAGGACAAAAGTAGTGGATGTTTTAGCTGACGCTCGAAATTTGCCCTTTAGAGACGAATCTTTTGATTATGTTTATTCAGATCAGGTGCTTGAGCATTTTAGCCATACTGAAGTTGGAAATGTTCTTTTGGAGTGGGTGCGCGTGCTGAAAAAGGGCGGGATTATTGAGATTAGATGTCCTGATCTTCGTGCGAGGGCTTTTCTGTTCTTTTTGAATCCAACGTGGCAGAACGTGAAGAATATTTATGGCGAGCAGGATTTCACGGGCAATTATCATAAATGCGGCTTTTCTTTCGGGCTTCTAAAGCATCTTCTAGAATCTTGCGGTATCAGAAATGTGAAAAGAGTTATTAAAGGATACAAAGGTGTGCCATTTATCCCCGATTGCTTACATGTCAGAGGCATCAAGTACTAAAAGTGTGTTCCATGAGAATTCTACAAGTGATACCTGTGTTTTCTGCCCCGTTCGGCGGACCAGTAACCGTTGTGCGTTCAATTTCTAAAGAGTTAGCGAAGCGGCATGAAGTTACCGTTTATACAACTACAGCTTTGGATTCTAAACATGACTGTGAGCCTAAGGAGAAAGAAGTGGATGGATATAGAGTCATCTACTTTTCTAGAACGCTTAAACCGTTATGCCACAGCAACCTTTTCGGTCAACTTAATCTTTCATTAAGCATGGCGAAAGCTGTGAAGGAAAACTTGAAACAATTTGACATTGTACACGTGCATTCTTGGCAGCAGTTTCCAGATCTAATGGTTCATTACTATTCTACAAAATATGATGTCCCTTATGTTTTACAAGTTCACGGTTCTCTTTCTAGAATTGGTTCTAAGCGAACACTAAAGTGGTTTTATGACGTCTTGTTTGGTTTCAGGTTGTTAAGAGATGCTTCTAAGGTTGTTGCTCTTAGCCATTTTGAGGCTGGTCAGTACAGGCGTATGGGTGTGCCTGAAGAGAAGATTGCCATTATACCTAACGGCATAGACCTTTTGGAATACGCTAATTTGCCTCCTAAAGGAGCATTTAAAAGAAAGTTTGGCATACCGGAAGAAAAGAAGATAATCCTATACTTGGGAAGAATACACAAAACCAAGGGCATAGATTTCCTAATTAAAGCTTACGCACACCTAATTAACGATATGTATTGCAAAGACGCTTTGTTGGTGATAGCTGGACCAGACGACGGCTACCTTGATGAGGCCAAGGCTTTAGCAAATGTTCTGGGCGTACATAACTCAATAGTGTTTACTGGTTTCATGAGCAGAAAAGATAAGCTTAAGGCTTTAGTAGACGCTGATGTGTTTGTTACCCCTTCATTCTACGGTTTCCCAATAACCTTTCTTGAAGCCTGCGCTGTAGGAACGCCAATAGTAACAACGAGCTTTGGGGATACGTTAGAATGGATAGGTGATAATGCAGGTTTTGTAACCCAACCGACACAAAAAGATCTTGCAGACGCAATCCATAAAAATATTTCTGATGATGAACTACGCAGAAAGTTTTCTAGGAATTGCATAGAGGTTGTAAGATCAAATTTTTCAATAGAGAAAGTGGTGGAAAAATTGATAAAAATCTACGAAGGTGGAAGATAATTGTTATGAAGTTTCTGGTTGTTAGCGCTGTAGGTTCAATTGGTTCCCATCTACTAAAAGATGTTGAAACTGGATTATTGAAAATTGGTTCTTAATAATCTCTTACGGGTCTCAAACGTGCACAATGGATGGAATAGAGGTTCGTTGAGAAGATCGTATGAGAAATTATCAAAATTTATTAGATCGTTGAAAGATTTAAAATAGGTTCTATTTGGTGTTTGGCATACACCCCGAGGTAAGGGCTTCGGCTATGCAACCATGAAATATATTGCACGCTTGCATAATATAAAGGATGTCGATGGAAAAAATTAGAAAGCAGCTTAAAAGATCCATTAAGCCTTACGATACGGTAATCGCTAGATATGTCCTCAGACCTCTTTCAGCTGTAATAGTTCAGTATCTGTCAAAAACTTTCGTGACACCTAATGAAATAACTGTTTCAAAATTCCTCTTGGAAATATGTGTTGCTTTTTTTTGGATTTGGGGAAACTTTTATCAAATACTTTGTACACTTCCACTAGTTTTTTTAGCTCTTCTGTTTGATTGTGTAGATGGAGATTTAGCGAGAGTAAAGAATATGGAAACACCTATGGGTGCTTGGTTAGATCTAATTCTTGATAGAACTGGGGATGGTATTCTTTTTCTTTCAGCTGCATTGATAAGTTGCGTTAAAAATGTTGCTTATACTTCATGGATACTCGCATATGTGGCAGTATTCGGTATACTAATGGATGCCCTTACAACGGAAAAACAACATACACTTGTAAAAGATTTTAAACCAGCCATTACTTGTATCACCAACTCTTTTTTTAGAGAAGTTATTCTATTGTTTTCCGGAGACTTCTTTTTAATTGCTCTGACAATTGGTGTAATTATAAACAAAATTGATCTAGCACTTGGTTTCATAGCGTTGTTGAGTAATGGTTACTGGACCACCAGGGTCATAGTATATTGGAAAAATAGCGGTATACTCGATTTTGATCATAAGCAAAATGCAGAACATGAAGGAGGCTGAAGATGAAAGTAATAATTTTAGCAGCTGGTAGAGGCAGAAGAATTGAACCCTTCCTTGGCGATGCCCCTAAATGTATGCTTCCCTTCCAAGACTCAACACTGCTCAAAAGACAAATTGATCAATTAAAAGCCAAAGGGTTTGATTTAAACAGTATATTCATTGTCGCAGGTTATAAGCATCAAAAAATTGAGAAAAATCATGGCAATATACTGCTCAACGACAAATACGATGTAACCGATAACGCATATAGTTTAGGATTGGCTTTATCTAAGATAAAAAACGACGAAGATGTGCTTGTGATCGATGGTGACCTCGTCTTTGATGCAAGAATAATTGACGAAGTTTTGAAATGTGAAAAAGATAACGTTTTGGTAGTAAAAACTACTGAATACCTAGACGAAGATGCTACAGGTGTTTCAATTGACAATATGAATAAGGTAATCGCCATAGGCAAATATCTCAAGAGGACACCTTTCATTTACACAAGCATTATGAAAATCGGGAAAGGTAGTATTGATATTATAGCGCAAGAACTTCTGCGACCTCAGTATCACAAGACATGGTACACGGTTCCATTAAACAAGTTAATACAAAATGGGAAACTTGAATTTTTTGGCTTATGTTCGTCTGAAGAATATAAGTGGTGCGAAATAGACACCATCGGAGACTATTTTCGAGCGTTAAAGCTTTTTGGTGTTAAAGGACCAAAGCCTACGATCCTTATTATAGGTGCTAGCGGTTTCTTGGGTAGCGGCATCTACCGCAAACTATCAAATATGTATCCTGTCGTAGGCACGTGTCACGCTTCTGAAGATTTTCCACAGTTAATACACTTAGATATAACCGATAAAGATCAAGTAAATAAAGTGATATCTTTAGTTAACCCCGATATTGTTATTCACACGGCGGCCATCGCGGATCCAGATGAATGTGAAGAGAAGAAAGAGATATGTTGGAAAGTCAATTTCGAAGGGACAAGGAATATTGCAGAGGCTTGTCGCAGTCTCAAAAAACGGCTGATTTTCATTTCAACAGATTATGTTTTCGATGGAAGAGCTAACCATTTATACCGCGAGAACGATGAGAGAAAACCAGTAAATTTCTATGGTTTAACTAAAATGAAAGCTGAGGATGAGGTGAAAAAAATTGATGACTACCTAATAATCAGATTACCTAAGCTATATGGTTGTAATCAGCGCAAAAATGGTTTTGTGGAGGATGCTCTTGAGAAGTTAGAGAAAAATCAGGTGTTATTCGTGGACAATGTGCAGGTTCGATATCCAGTGCTGGTAATGGACGCGGCAAACGCGATCGAAAAGTTGCTTTATGAAAAGGGAATTATACATTTAAGTAGCAAAAGACCTGTAACGAAGTATGAATGGGCAAAAAAGATAGCGCAAGTTTTCGGGCATTCTGCGGAAAATATTTTCCCGAATGAATTAGTGGACTTAAGTAAACGACCTCACCATGTTAGGCTAGACACTACACGACAAGATAATTTAGGAATAAAGATGCATGATATCGATGAAGGACTGCACATTTTAAAGATGCAGAAAAATTGTGTGCTTCGCCTAATTTATGAAGCAACCCCCGAAGATTTTATGTTCGGCACATGTGTTGCTGAGTTTCGAATAAAATTGGGAACACTTTTGGCAGAAGCAGAAACGGCTAATGAAAATTTACGCTGTAGTATTGTGGTTCCAGTTCCAGAAGCTGGAATATTTGCAGCAATAGGGTACGCCGAAAAAAGCAAGTTGCCTTTTTATCAGGCTATTGTAAGGAATAATTACATAGGAAGACTATTTTACGTGCCTGAGGAAGTTACAAGAAAAAAATTGGTAAAATCCAAATTAATCTGCATCCACAATATTCTCAAAGGGAAGAAAGTTATTCTCGTAGATGAAGCTATTTTCACAGGCACTACATTGAAAGTTGTTACTGACATGCTTAAAGCCTGTGAAGTTAAGGAAATCCATATAAGAGTGGCGAGTCCAATGATAAGATCAAAATGTCCGATAGGAATGCATCCAGCAGGTAAGTTACTACATGAGGTTACTAATGATTTTAGATCATATTTTGGCGTCCAGAGCATTAAATTTCTTAGCCTGAAAAAATTTTTGTCCGTTACTCCTCCTGGTCTTTGTAAAAGATGTTTTCATATTCTTAAAAAAAGGCCTGAATAAATGAGATGCCTATGAAAATAGTGTTTGTTAGCATAGGAACTTCGTATTCTGATGCTTATCCGTATGTAAATGCGGGAGCATCCGTCCAGATTTGGATGCTTGCTAGAGAGTTGAGTAACAAAGGACATGAAATATACATTATTAGGAAAGGAGCTAGTAAGGTAATCGATCACATAAATTTAGTAGGGGTGAATCTTTTTAAAATTGACGCACGCATATCCTTCTACAGTTATTTGTACCATGCTGTGAGTTTAGCTTGCAAATTCATTTTCTCAATAAAAAGTGCAAAAATAATTAAGGAAATTAACCCAGATGTGGTTTGTTTAACAGATATTTTCACTGGTATTTTTCCCTCACATTTAAACGTAGCAAAAATTTACATAATGCACAATCCAGATGCCTTAGATTTCTTTAAACCCTATTCTATTTATGCTAACAAGCTAAATTCTATTGTTTTTTATGTTAAAAGAAAGCTGGAGCACATGATTATGCGGAAAGTAGACAAAATAGTCGTTCTTAACAGCTATATTGAGCAATACTTAAGGATGAATACATTTAAAAACGTGGTAAGAATACCGAATGGCATAGATCCTGAAAAATTTGTGGGCAAAGATGATAAAGGCTATGTTTTATACGCTGGAAGGTTTGACTGGAACAAAAATGTTTGCAGTTTGGTAAACGTTTTTGCGCAGATACATAAGTCGTATCCTAGTTATCGACTTTATCTTGTTGGGGCAGGACCAGAACAAAAAAAGATAAAGAACTTAGTGGAGAAAAAAGGGGTTCAATCTCATGTGAAGATCATTCCATGGTTGCCAAGAAATAAGCTCATGGAGCTTATGAGTAGATGCTCAGTTTTTGTTTTACCTTCCTTTTTTGAAGTATGCCCCGTATCAGTTCTAGAAGCAATGGCTTCAGCTAAACCTGTTGTTGCAAGAGCCAACATGGGAACCGTTGACACCATTATCCACAGCGAGAACGGATACCTCTACAATAATAATGAGGAGTTAAGGGAGTATCTAGAAAAACTTCTATCCGACGATAATTTAAGAGAAAAAATAGGTCGCAACGCAAGAAGGATTGTAGAGCGTGAATATACTTTCTCTAAGATAGCTGACAAATACGAAGAATTGTTCTATACACTGATAAAAAAGTATAAAAAATGAAGCATAAAAGTAAAAAGGAACTGAGCTTATTTTACGATCAATTCTTAGCAGGTCGTAACGATGAAAAAGAGCGGAACAATAGTGTTCGCGCTCGTTTGGCTTTTTCATTAGGCAAACATGCAGGAATCGTGCTTGATGCGGGATGTGGTGCGGGCTCCTTTACTCATCTATTGTCAAAGGCTCTCTCAGACAGTTTAATAATTGGCATTGATATATCCAGAAAATCATGTAAAATCGCATATAATAGAAGCTGGTCTCAAAATAAAAAAACTGAATTCTTGGTAGCTGATTTGTTACATTTACCCTTTAGAAATTCCTCGTTCGACTTGATCATTTTTTCCGAAGTCTTGGAACATATTTTTCCTTACGAAAGAGAAAAAGTTTTATGCGAATTGCAAAGGGTAGTCAAACCTTGTGGGTATCTACTTTTAACAACACCAAATGGATTGCATCCTGTTATACTTTTACGCATTTTTCTAAGTTGGATTTCTGGGGGGGGTATACAATTAAGTAATCAAATCTACGACTATCCTCCTCTCCCTCCTTCTTTAATTGCATTGCTTAAAAACGCTGGATGGAAAATAAAGAGCATCTATTTTGATAATTATTCGACTGGAACACGAATTAAAATTAGAGTGCCTAATCTTCCTATTTTTGCCATTCAATTTTTAGTCGTGGCTTCCTCCCAAAGTATTTATTGATGTCTAAAGATGCTCGTCACATACCCCAAGGTTGTTGTGATCGTTCTCACTTGGAATTCAGAAAACGACATTACTGAATGCTTAGTATCATTAAGGCTATTAAGATATCCAAATTATGAAATAATTGTAGTAGATAATGCCTCTACAGATAGAACCCCAAATATAGTTAAGCATAGTTTTCCAGATGTGACTTTGATAATAAACAAGAAAAATTTAGGTTTTGGCGGAGGATTCAATGTCGGAATTAAGGAGGCGATAAAGAAGAAAGCCGATTATATCGTATGCCTAAACTCCGATGTAGTGGTTGATGAACATTTTCTCCTAGAATTGGTCAAAGTAGGAGAGCTAAGCGAAAAGGTAGGCGGTTTATGCCCAATCGCGTATTATTACGATCAGCCTAATCGGATTAATGGTGCTGGAGGTATAGTTAGGATTATTCATCCTAAAGTATTCGGTTGTGGAGAGATAGATAAAGGGCAGTACAGCAAAACTAAGGAAACTCGCATGCTATGCGGTCCTGCTTTAGTATTAAAAAGAAAAGCATTCTTGGGCATAGGATTTTTTAATACAGAATATTTCTATGGTCCCGAGGATATGGATATCGCACTTCGCCTCCTAAAAAATGGTTACAAAATATTATTTGCACCAAGGGCAAAGCTGTGGCATAAAGGACGAGGTGCGGTTGGTGGAAAGATTACTCCGCTAATCATATATTTCCATGTTAGAAATTTTTTGTTATTCGTAAAAAAACATGCAAATAATAAGCTTGAATTATTTTTCTCCATTCTGTATTTCTGGTTTTTCGATTTTCCTACAATACTTTTAAAAGCGTTGATTTTCGGTAACAAAGATTACGTAGATGCAGCCGTAAAAGGCATCATTTGGCATATAAACGCAAAACTCCTTCCTTCAGATGAAGAGATGGTAAAAATATTAAGAAAGAGATAGTGATACGTTTTTACACGTGCCTTTTTGATGAAACTAGTGTTTCTTAATATTTAGCGGGTGGACTTACTCGATGTCCATAAGGGACTACAGATTCGAATACTCAAATCAGTTTAAGCGATTGGTATTAGCTTTTGTCATAAGCGGTGCTCACTTTGTTTCAAACGCAGAGAAAAGTGGGAATATCAATCATATGCGCGTGGTTTATTCAGAAAGGTATTGAGTCCGTTTAAATTCGGTTGAGTCGAAGTAGATAAGAGTACAATAGAGCTGGCTAAAGCATTGGTGCAGGAACACGATGTACGGGATAAAGTTTGCTTCATCTTAGCTGATGTCTACAGACTTCCCTTCCGAGATAAAGCTTTTGGTGAAATTGTTAGTATCGGTGTTTTGAACATATCCCAAGGGCTGAGGATATGATAGAAGAGTCATGGCGTGTGTTAAAGTATAAGGCGTCTTATCCCTAATGACGCTTAACTGGTCATTTCCTTACGATTTTCATGATATGACTTACTCTCATTGATTGGTTACCTTATAGAGTGACCCGTCTAGTGTATGCTCTTCAGCGTATTGTTCCAAATTGTATGCCTTAAACATCCTGAAATGGCGATGCATTTTAAAGGAACTTTCTCGAAAAATTTATTTATTTTTCACCCAAATTGAATATAATTCTTAGAAAAAAGATAAGAGACCGAGCTTATGAAAATCAGTAGAAAGATATTATCCTTAGCATTTTTCATATGTTTCGTTCTAATAATCTTTCTAATATTAACTTACATAGGGAAGTTGACTGGAGTTGCATATATTTCGCAAATTGATCTAAGAATATTTTACACTCTTTTATCCTTATTGGCATCGTTTTCTATTTGGTACTTTTTATCTAAAAATTCTGAAGAGAAACTTATCTCTATCAATAGAAATCGTTTAACTTTTGCTTTTCTCGTTCTGTTGACTATTGCGTTTTTCATGTTTATTGTTAATTATGGAAATTATCGATCTTATGGATCCATGGTTTATTTGCCTTGGATGCAGATTCCGATTTTCTTGCTTATTTCAACGATTGTTTTGTATGGTGTGATTCTGTATGTTCCAGCCTATCTTATACACAGAGTAGCATTCAGCAATTGTGAGGTAGGTCCGCTTACTAAGATCGTTCTTTATCCAGTAGTTACAATGCTGATTTTCGGCTTTGTTGGATTTTTACCACTTAAAGATCTTTTTTATTTTGAGTTTCTCGTTCCTCTCTTTATTATTACTTGCTTGTTTATTATTCTCTTTGACAACCATATAAAGAAAGGATCTGGAAATACCGCATCAACTGTAAATGTTAGTATAAACGAGTTGTTAATGCTAACGCTTATTATATTATTTAGACTTTTCTTACAATTCTCAGCTGCTGGTGAAATAGATGCTTTCGTGCGTGGGGACGCAACTGGGCAGGCGGGAAATGTTGCTTTCCTCAATAGGTACGGCATAGCTGGATACCTAAGTAGCGCTCTTACCGAACGTTATCCCATGCTCTTCTTTGCCGCATGGTCAACGTTAACACGGTTATTGCCACTACCATATTGTAATACTTTGGTTCTCACAGAGCTTTTTAATCAGACATTTACAACACTAACCTTCTATATATTTGCAAAGACTTTGCTGCAAAAAACTGATAAAAGCCTATTCGCAACATTAGCCTTTACGCTTCTCTCCGGCTTTTCCTGGTTTTATGTATTAACCGACCCACCATCATCTTTTACCTCTACTGAGAATATATACAACTATTATTGGAAGATCTTCAATAAATTTGGAGCCGCTTCTGGCGCACCTACATCCACAGTCTATGCCGATGATCACGCGTTGGTAAGGTTATGGTCTTTAGGCCTATCCTTTGGCTTTATTGCTGCATTATTGAATATCCTTAAGGACTCCAAATCCAGAAAGTTTTACTTAGCCGTTGCTTTGGCATGCCTAATACAAATTACTCTCGGTCATACAACGGAGATTATTTTAATAAACGTCATGATTATTCCTACAATATTGTTGACCAAAACAGGTCATAGTTTTAAGGAAACTCTTGCAATCCTAGGTACTTCTACATTGGTATCTGAAGTTATAGCTTTGTTACTCTGCTATTCATTTTTGTCGTTAATACTTATCGGTTCTCCATTTTTAATATTCATATTCGTAACTGCAGCAAAGAGAGTCGCTGATAAAAGTAGCGCGGGATTATTTTTGAAAAGTAAAAGAGCCTTTTTTAATGTCATAGCTCTACTATTCATATTCTATTACGGTTTGTCTTGGATCGCTTTTACAAGTAACTATTACAGGGTTTGGATTGGAGTACCATTGGTCAACCTGTGGTACGTCTTCCCCATAGAATGGGGCTTTTCAGGATTCCTATTTTTATTAGCGTTAATTAAAGTGGCGTCAGCTAGGTGGGATAACATGCCTAACTACTTAGAGTATGCATTTTTTGCATTCTTTACGTTATTTTCTTTAGTAATCTTCATAGATTGCATCAACTTCTTCTTCGTCTATACCTATGTTACAAACGTCTTTATTCCGAACTACTTTATCCCCTTTTTTGCTTTATCATCCGTCTTCTTAGTCGAAAACTTAACGTCACCTAAAATAGAGAAGTTTAAAGGAGCATTTTTTCTCTCTTTCCTGATTGTAATATTGGTTTTCGCGTCTTTCAACTGCATAGTTTCGACGAGCTATTGGAAGTCGCGCGGGTGGCGCTATGAAACTTCTCCATTTAAAACTTTAACAAATGAAGAAATCCAATTAGCTAACACACTCCATAACATTCCCCGTTCTTCGTCTCTTGAGATGTGTGCCTATCTTCCAGCAAGTGATCCAATTCCAGAAGTAGACGAAACAACATATCAAAAGATGGTGCGCTATCCTACATATAATGAAGACTACATAATTTTATTGAATGGTTTTAAGATTCCTCAAAGAATTGTAAATGATGTTTTGTATAAAGCACGTAGTATTAATGAACTAATCTTTCTAGAACAATTTTATCCGCTAGACTACCTGGTCGTGGAGAAGAACTCAACAAGCTTCTTAGCTCATTTTCTAAAAGAAAATGAGATTCCTATATTTGAAGGGCAACGGTATCTTGTGTACAACATTTCTCACTTCAGGTCCACAAAAAGTTATGATTTAAATATGGGGGGGCTCGTTATCGTTGATAAAGTAACATTTAGGGGAAATATTACACTTTCAAGCGAAAATTCAACTGAGATGATGTTGAGCAATGTTACTGGTGAAATATCGCCCTTAGAGAATAACCTCGTGACTCTTAAATACTATAACGAGGGGGATATTGCCAACGAAATCCGCATTTATGATGGTCAAGAAAAGTTCTGGAAAGGGGATGGCTGGGGTCAAGGAGCTGTAGGGATTCCGACACTACATGAAAGTGAGGATATGCAAATAGCTGGGCTGAGATGCATAGAGATAGATGTACCGCCAGGAAACTTCACGGTTTCAGCAATATATCACTACTTTTCAGAACCATATCCAAACTGGTCAGAATACGACTTCATTAGCGTCTATCTCTACGGAATTAATGATCTTGGGAAAATTACATTGGCCGTTTACGGAGGAAGTGGCAAAGGATCTAATGCCTATCTATGGTATATTACCGACAATTTCTATGGTTGGAAACATTTCATAATTCCACTAAACAAACCTGACTATAAAGGCTCAGATTTTAACATAACTTCTATTCGCCAAATTCAAATTCGGTGGAATATGCCTGGTGTTCGTTATATTGGTAAAACATCTATTTTTGCTATGGAAAGAAAAGTTTTTTCAGTACAAAATGTTCGCATCGAAGGGCAAATTAGTCTCATAAATTTCAGGGCATCAGCAAACTATTTTCCAGAAGCCAGAAATCTTGCACAGAAGATTGATATCTCTGGTTCAGTTTCCTTTAATATTATTAACACGTTCAACGATAACAGAGTCTATATTGGATCTTTAAGGTATGAAGGCGAAAGTAAGATATATCCAGAACCATGGCATATGACTTCCAGAGTCGCTAAACAAAGTATTCAAGCTTATGTAACGTACACAAATATTTCCTTTCTAGAGATTTTAAAAGAACCTTATGGATTAGCGTGGACTGTATTATGTTCTATTTTTATTGTTTTTACAGTTAGTGGTAAAGTTAAAATCTCGCTTAGAAGGAAATATGCCGGGAAAAATAGTACTCTTCATTTGAGAGTGTGGCAAAACCTTAGTTTCCGACAGCAGAATAGCGAGTCTGGTATCTAATTGACCCCCTCAATGCCAGAAGTCACCTGGACTGAGCCCTTTCTAGACAGGGTATTGGCATTTATTCCACTACAATCAAAGACAATAATCGATGTTGGTGCCGGGAAAGGAATAGTGGGTGCTTTGTGTAAGATATATCGATCGCCCTCGCGCGCGCATGTTGCCGACACTCCAGTTTCTAGGCTTAACAGGCTTAGCAACAGTTAGGGGAACATCCCTTCTACTATCCTTTGCCTTGAGCATTTACTTCCTATCAAAAACAGTTAAAATAGAAATAGACCGCCAAACAGCATGGAAAGCCTTAGCATCAGCCACAACAATGACCATCGCAGTAATAGCCACACAAAAAATCACATACGACAAGCTTCTCTTGCCGCTATACATAGCCATAGGCGCAGCAGCCTATACAGCCACGACCAGAGCGTTAAAAACGCTAAACAAAGAAGACGCCCAACTCGTAAAAGAGATATTCGGCGAAAAAACAGCAAAGCTCATAACAAAAATCATAGTTCAGCAACATTGAAAAGACAACCCCATCAAATAAACCGTCTAGAAAGTTTTCAAATACAATTTCTATTAAATTATTTTGGTTGTTTGAGGGATAAGCGCATGCGTACACGCGTAGAAACCTAGTTTGATAAAGCCCTGCAAGTCTTTTGAGAGTGAGAATGAAAGAAATATAAATCCCATAAACCATGTTTGTTCAGTGAAGGGTTTTAACCTATATAGGTATATATAGGTCTTGGTCTTCACAAGCCTCGTCCGCCTCACGAGTTCATAGACGGCCCGTCATTACCCTCCGCCCCTGTCAGGAAGTACCCACCCGCTCATCAGCCTTCCACGTTGCCGAGGAA
>Ga0080004_1151432_pt1 | contig 32006 bp, 35 predicted proteins | sample WasSprMetagenome_FD_69207 | JGI IMG/M metagenome (GOLD analysis project Ga0080004, IMG submission 69207) | Sulfidic aquatic microbial communities from Washburn Spring, Yellowstone National Park, USA - WS (SPADES assembly) (version 2) | ecosystem: Environmental > Aquatic > Thermal springs > Hot... | reverse complement strand
GTTGAGGGTGGAAGCTTCACGCTGACTTGGACATGCAACCTAGCTGAGAGCTGCCACAACAAGGAGTGCTTCTACGCTAAGAGTAAAAGCGAAAAGCCTAGCGTATAAGGGTTCTGAGAAAACTCTGACAATACTGTGTTGTCCCCTTAACTAAGGTTTTTATGCTTTATCGTTAGATTGATTTTTAGAGGGTTTTATGTCTAGTAGGGCTTCCCTGTATGTGAAGTATCTGAGGTTTGTGGGTCGGGTTTCAGACTGGATCCTCTTCGGCATTCTGCTATTTTTTGCGCTTCTATTCGCCTTCCTCAGCATCTACGCATTCTCAGCATATGGGAGTTTTAGGGGGGCTCTGACGCATTTAGCCCTCCTGGATAACCATATATAGTATCTACCGCACAGGTATATACGGGCACCCTGGGGTAGACGGTTAGAGGTGATGTTATTTAATGTCTTTTAAGCAACATGAGAATATTCGTATTCAGGTTATTCAACTCCTCAGAAATGTTTTGAAAGTGGTTGCTGAAAGGAGGTTTAAGGTTTATCAAGATCTTCAAACGGCTGTTTTAATGAGGCTTCTCGACATTCCTGAAGTAATCATCCTAGTACCTCAGGAACTCTACGTATCCTCTAGTGAGAAGAAAACTATTGATATGGCGTTGGGTAATAGCATAGTATTTGAGTTTAAATCTACCGAGAGGGAGTTTGATCAAGCTGTTAGAGATGTGAAGGAAAAGTACTGGCAATTAGTATCTAAGGCGCAATACTACATAGTAACTAATTACCTAAAATGGTGTATATATAGGATTTCAGGTTCAGAACTAGCGTTGATATTCGAGGGGGATGTAGATAAGGCTAGGGAAATTCTTGAAACTCAAATCATTCCAGGAATACCTCAAATCAAGATGTATCCATTACCGGGTAACGTAGCAACTCTATACAGGCTTGATGTCGATAGGATTCTTGAGGAGCTCAAAAGCATATTTGACACTTTAAAGGAAGACCCAAGGGTTAAACCTTTATTCGGAGCGTACAAGAACATTATGAAGATGCTTTACGGCTCTGCTGAAGAGCTATTTTTTGAGGATTTATTTATAAAGCACACGTATATGCATATTGCCGTAGTAGCATCTATAACAATTGCTTTAGGGAAGCGTGGTAATTTGGAAGATGTGTGTAGCGGGTCGCTACTTAACGTTGATGTAGCCTTACCATACCTTAACTGGTGGAAGATCGCACTCCACGATGAGAAGTTGAGAGATAAGCTTAGAGATGTCCTAAAGGATGTGGTTATGAGAACAGGACTAATAGATTGGTCAGCAGGTCTAACAGAAGATGTTTTCAGAATTCTCTATGAATTTCTCATAGAACCTGATACCAGAAGAAGGATAGGGGAATACTACACGCCACTGTGGATGGTCGATTCAATGCTTAGAGCCTTCGATTTAAGAAAGAAAGTCGTTTTAGATCCCTTCTGTGGATCAGGGACATTTCTCGTAACAGCATTTTACAGGAAAGTTGATCTAGGCGAGGATGTGGATCAAGCGTTCGATAGCATAGTGGGCTACGACATAAATCCACTAGCCATATCGGTTGCCAGAGCAGAGCTTATAATAGCATATCTTAGAAAGACTGGCAAGGAACCTGAAGAACCTCCACACATATACCACGTAGATACTCTAGCTATGTGGTTCGGCCAGGAGTGGGAGTCCATGTATATGACAGAAATTAGAGACCTTAGTAGGAAAGCTGGAAGCTATCTTCAAATATTAATAAACTTTAAAATAGTGGATCCAGGTAGAACAGTTGACATCTTAAGAAAGCTTAGAGAGATAGAAAAGGCATTAACGCTTTCAATTAGATTCTCATATAACGAGTGCAAGCTAAACGCTGAATGTCTTGAAAAGAAGATCCAGGAGTATCTAGAAGATATGCTGGAGGATAGTAAAGATGGCTTTATCAGCAGTTTCTTGAAACATTTCAGTAAAGATGAAGTCCCTAAGACTATAGCTAGTTTGATACAGAAGTATGGAGGTAATGATGTATGGGGAGTTGTACTGATATCCATTTATGCTCCAATACTTTTAACCAAGTTTAAGCCAGATATTATAGTAACTAATCCACCATGGATACCTGTAACCGAGTATAAAGCACCATACAGCGAGATGATAAAAAAGTATATGCTCGATAAAATCAGAAAGCATGTCGGTAGAAAGGCAGGTCAAGTGCTTACTGGTGCGGATATATCAGCAGCTGCCTTGGGTAAATCAATAGAGTTAGTTAATGATGGAGTGGCATACATTATGAATAGGGAGCAACTTTTCTACCATAAAACATCTTCCCCAGCAGGCATATTAGCTACATATTGTATATTGAAAGCCGTTAAGCCAAAACAGCTTAAATTTTTTGACGTAGATTTCGATGCGTTCCAACATGGAATATACCCTGCGATAGTTGTGGTAAAAAAGTAGGTGGTCGAAGTGGAAGAGCTCTATGTCATCAGAATTAACATGGGTGGGAGGGTGTATGATAAGAGCCTTAATCTCGATAATATTAAGGAGTCTCTTGAGATAGCGCCTTATCATAAAAGTTACGACGACTATGTTAAACCGGGTCTATTATACTTCACCCAGAACCTAAAATTGCTAGCTAAAGAGCTGGGTGTTTTAAGGGTAGTCCCAATGGGTCTCTACATAAGAGGTATCTATGGTGGTGAGGAAAAGAAAGGCGAGAAACAATATGCTGGGTTAACCCTCGAGCAATATTCTTCAAGTAAGGGCGTTTTCAGGTTTAAACTATACAACACTACAAGCATCCTAGTGACCCCTCAAACCCTTCTAGACGATCATGGAGTGAAGGTTTACAAGATGATATACATGGGTGAAGTAAACCCATTCAGGCTTAAAAGATTTCTAAACATAATACTGTCTAGGTCTGGTATGAAGATGCTTAAGAGATTTCTTGAAAAGGCGATAGCGCTGAACATTCGTAGTGTATCTAGTGATGACATCGAGAAAATAAAAGCTCTAATTAGCGAATTGAAACAACCATCTAAAATAGATGTTTTAACTAGAAGACACTATTATGTTGCGTATAGACGTATTAGGGCCTTTACGGCTTTTGCATTTAAGCCTAGTGAAGATGATATCATTATTAAGGATGAAGTGGGATATCTGAAATGTGAATTCGAGGATATTGCATATTACTACGCAGCCATCCTCAACTACCTAGCGTACAAGGTTATCGAGTTTGGGAAAGTATTTAATAGAACACAATACGCTAAACCCCTACTAGCACTACATTTTGCGGGTCTTTCATGGAGAACTATGAAAGATGGCGTTCGTAAGAAGATAGTGGAACTATCAAAGATACTCCATGATAAAGCTCCGAGTAAAGACTATAGTAATCAGAAGATTGCTATAGAGGACATATACAACGAGTTACCTGAGTTTAAGGATCTTATTAAATTAATCGATGGCGTGGTAGATAAAGAGAGGCTTAAAGATGCTCTAAATTTAGTATCAGGAACCGAAGAATAGAGCAAGTTCAACTGGTTACGTTTTCAGTATACGCTCTATGTCCTGTATGATTCGCTTGAAGGCTTGGTCTGCTTCTCTAGGCGGCCTGTTCCAGAACCTGCTTTTTCCGCTCGGATGCGGTGCGATTGCTAGGCTGAACGTGGCCGAGCCCAGCCTGACACCTTCATATATTCCCCCTGTCTGGTTTAGGAAGGCTCTTTCCAAGCCTGCCTTCAGACGGCTGTCGCCTGTTTCCCGTGCGAAGTAGGATAGGGCTGACCTTCCAACTGCAACTGCGAGCAACGGCTTGGCGGCTTCGATTTCGGCTTTGAGGTACGTCTTGCTGCAGAAGCTCATCGCCCTCCTCTTCTCAAGAGGCTTTACGTTTTTCAAAGGGCATTTGCACACATGGGTCCAGTAAACGTTCGCGTCTTCCCGGGGCCTGAACATGCCTCTGAACAGGCAGTACAGGTATGGGAATGTCGGGATGTTCATTATGGAGGTTGCAACATCGACATCCCAGTCCGGCTCCCAAGGGCTCTCGGTGACGACTACAGCCTTAACCCCGGCCTCAGAGCTAGGCCTTACGACAAGCGGCCTCCTACCCATATCATACAGCGGACAGCTGGCACATCCGCCACGGCCTTCAATCCAGTCTAAGACAGATCCGAGCGTCAACTGCAAGTCCAGCCTCACCTTTTCTGGCTTGTGTTCTGGGATTTTAGAGCTCATATGTTCCCAGTATTGCTATGCCGTCTGTCTGGGGTTCGACGACCACCCATCCGACGTCTGCGCAGTAGGTGAGGTCGGCCATGTGGTTGGCCACAATCCAGTATTGGTAGCCTTCCGGGAATTCTATCTTGCCTGTAACCGAGCTCGGCACGAGGGCGTAGTCGAAGTAGAAGTATACCTGTCCATAGTATACTGGTATGGGGAACATGAGCTTTTTCTCTTCCCTTAGGGCTGCGCGTGCTAGGTCTATTGCGTAGTCGTCGCAGTCGTAAACACCTGGAATGTACTGGTTCTCGTTCACCTTGTTCTCTTTAAGCCATGTTTTAAGCTCGTCTAGAGAGCTCCAGTAGCCAGCTTCCTTTGCAAGCTCGCGCCAGACGGACGATATGTTCAGCCATATCTTTGAAATGTCTGATTTAACGCTTCGAACCTCCAGCCACAGTGACGACACGCTGGATTGCACGTTTTGCACGTCGCCTTTTACCGTGGCGATTTCAGCCCACGTTGACGATAAATCCGACTTCAGTTTTGAAACGTCCCCTTTCAACGTCTGGACGTTTGAGGCCAGCTTGGACACGTTGAGGTTGACGGTCTGCAACTGGCCCCTCACCTGGTCTAAGCCTTCCTGAGCCTCCTCCGCGGCTGTTTTAACCTCCTCCACAGTCCCCTTTAGACTGTTCAGCTCCGCCGTCACAGTCGTTTCAAGCACGCCCACCTGCTCCTCCAGCAGTTGAAGCGTCTTCTCAGTCCTCTCGGCAAACTGAAGATATTCCATCCTCACAGCGGTGATGAGCTGACGGTTCTCATCTATATCGGCCTTCAACCGCCTAATCTCAGATGAGAAATGCAGGTACAGGATGACGTTCAGACATACGCTACACGCCAGAGCTATCGCAAACAGCGCATACACCCTCCTCAAATCTACACTCCGCCCCACGTTAGACTCCACATGCACCCGTCGCTCTAAAAACTTTACCTGAAAACCGCAATAAGGACACATATCCGCATCGTCAGGGATCCGCCTGCCACAATTTGGGCAATACAAGCAGATCACCTCTCGAGCGGGCTTTTGGATATTTCTTTCAGATACCATCTGATTGCGTCTTTTACGAACTCGGAAACGCTGGTGTACCCGTGGCGCCTCTGCTTAACTATAATATCTATCTCGCGTGCGAGCTCCTCAGGTATCTGAATATTGCGGTACTTGTAACGGGACATTTACACCTCACTCACTGATACTTCATGTATACAGCATAAAATTTAAATACTTCTACATGATATATCATGCATATAAAGAGGGTAAGTCATGAAGATGAAGTATAGAAATGTGCCGATCCCACAGCCACTATTTGAGCAGGTCGAGCAGGTGGTTAAGTCGGGTTACTATGTGACGGCGACAGAGTTCATCAAAGAGGCTATCAGGCTCAGGCTTGAAGAGATCTATAAAAACCTTAGGCTCCGCGTGAGCTTGCCACCGTCTATAGCGAACCGCACCATCTATCCTCCAGAGGGGTTTTCCAAAGACTTAGCTCAGAAGAGCGGTTAGATGGAGGGTTGCCCCAACCCTTAGCCCGTGAGGACTAGGGTGGGGAGTCGATCCTCCTGACCGAGGCTCCTCTAGCCAAGCACCCGCCAACCCGAGAAGCTAGGGGAGCCCAGGGGGATCGAGGAGGATCGACTCCGTGAGAAATATTGGAAAGTCGGAGTATTTAGGTCTTGCGGAAAATCTGGCTATGAGCGGGGCAACAACCCCAGCTTGCCTCGTTAGCCTAGTTTCCCAAAAGGCTGGGGAAGATGTTTTGGAAAGACTTCAGAAAGCATCTCACATCCAACAACTGCTGTTTAGAATGGCAACTGTCGATCTTCTGAGGATTGCCAAGCAACATGTGACGTACAGGGAGCTCAGCAGGATCCTCGGCAAGCAGATCACAGTGATTTCACGGTACGTCAAAGGCCACGTTTTGCCCAACTTGAAGCGCAGTGTTGAGATATGGAGGGAGCTTGCCCCCCTCTACGGGCTTAAGAGCGTGCTGATGGAGCTGGACATTAAGCCTGGCGGCATCGTGGACACTTCGAGCGTGCTCGGCGATCCATCTGTCCTGAGTATGGTTGCGGCCGACTGCGTAGCCAGGTATGCGGGCTACAGGGTCACTAAGGTTCTCGCGGCCACTTGCAATAGCACCCCTCTGGCCACTATGGTAAGCTCCGTGCTTATGACTCCTATGGTGATCGCCAAAGAATACATGGATATTGGCGTGGATAGATTCTTGGAGTCCATACGTGGCATTGCTGGTGAGAGGTTTGACACGCTGTACATACCGAAGGGCTCCATAGCGAAGAGGGACTCCGTGCTCATAGTTGAGGACGTTGTGAGGACTGGCAAGACCGTGAATGCTCTGGTGGAGCTTGTAGAGCATGTGAAGGCAGAGGTCGCGGGCGTCTACTGCCTCGTCGCCTTCAAGCAGGGCTTGGAAAGGTTGAGGGCTATGGGCTTGAGGGTCGAGACAGCCATGGAGGTGGTCGGATGAAGGTCAAGGAGGTGCGTGTTGAGAAGCTGTTCAGCCTCGAGAGCTACAACAACGAGCGGATCGGCTTCGTGGCGGAGCTGTCTGATGCCGAGGACGAGGGTAAGGTTGTCGCTGAGCTGTTCTTCAAAATATGCCAGATAGAGGCGTGTCTGAACGCGTACAGGTACATTGCGAGGTCTCACTGTCTGGCTCTCGAAACGTACCGTAGCGACAGGCTTGCAGTTGACCAGCTGAAGAGGGAGGCTGAGGAGCTGAAGGCTGAGCTTGAGAAGACCGCGGACGAGCTGGAGCGCGTACAGAAGATGATACGGCTCAAGCGCCTCACGGAAGACCTGAAGGCTAGGGAGGAAAGGCTCGTCAGAGCCGAGGAGGAGCTTTCCAGGCTTGAGAGGGCTAGAGAGGAGCTGAAGAGACGCATCAAAAACGGCGAGTACACGCTCGAGGGGCTCGGAGTTCCAATGGACGAGCTGAAGAGGATGGAGGTGGCGTAGGATGCCCAGCGTCAGGCTGAGCCCAGAATTGGAATACTTCCTCAGTAAACTGAAAGAGAAGTACCGCATCGAGGAGGCCGACTTCGCCAAGTTGCTGTTCCTCTTGGACGACTGGAGCGAGGAAGTGCACGACAGGGCGCTTGAGAAAGCCATGGAGGTTGTTGGAAGATGAGGGGAGTGACGTTGAAGGGGCTTTTGGAGTGGGCTGTCGGAAGAGTCAGGGAGCAGATTGGGAGGATAGACGTGGCCGTGCAGAGGATGGAGGAGCATGAACGCGGCCTCTTCCAGAAGGCTCTGGCCCACCTGAGAGATAGGAACTATGCACACGCCAGCCTCTACGCGAACGAGTGCCTGTGGGCTAGAGGCGTCATAGAAGCCCTACTGACCGCCAGGTTCGTGCTGGAAAGGGTTGCGGACAGGCTCGAGTCCGTCAACAGCGTGGAGGAGTTCATAGTCGAAGGTTCCCTAGCCTGCCAGCTTCTCATGGAGGTGCGGAGGCGTATTGGAGCGTTGATCCCCGAAGCCGCCTGCGAGGTCTACAGGGTTGCCGAGCAACTCCGGAAACACGCAACCGACGTTCAAGAGTCCTGCGGGATGCGCCTGGACGTGCAAGCCATGGAGGTGAGAATGTGAAGAGCTGGACATTGCCAAGGCGCGGGGACTGGACTACCACGAAGACCCTTCAGGAGCTCAGGAAGGCTACACTACTCTCTGGGTTTACAGAGCGGCTGAGGCTGAGGGAGGAGCTGAACTGTGCAGAATACTTCCTTAGAAACTATGAGAAGTACGGGGCTGAGCTGGCTAGGCGTGGGATAACGCGGGAGCAGATCGAGGCTGACATCGTCAGGATGCGATTGGAGCTCTATGGGTTGGCTGGCATGTCTGAGCTCTTCTAGCATCCATGGAGGGTGGTGGAGCATGGTGGTGCTGGATCCCCTGAACGTTTCTTGGAACCTCATCGTTTTGACGCTCCTGTGCGTGGGCTTCCCAGTGCTCGTAGCGTCCATAGCCTACATGCTCGAGAGGCTGAAGGGGTGATGGAGCGGTGTTGGATCTCAAGAGCCGCTACGTCTGCACGGATAGACGGGGCATTGGAACCGCACGGGAGTTGCTGGTGGAAAGCGCTCTAACGCTGTTGGGCTTCCACGTGGAGCGGACGGGCCTCGGAGTCGCAGAGAACGGCTACATAGACGGCTGGTCTCAAGGTCGGGACGCCTTCGACTTCAAAGCGACAACCATCTGGGAAAGCGGGAAGATAATTCAATTTTATATTGAAGTTACAGGCTGTCAGCTGACGCTCCAGCAGTCGCGCAACATCTTGCACGGTCTTCTGAAGCTCGACAGGCCAGGCGTGCTGGTGCAGAGGAGCAAGCTCGAGAAAGCTGAAAAGCTCAAGCCAGACCTGCCCGTGATACTGGCACACGTCTGGGATCCAACGCTCAAAATCGAATGGACATGGCTGGAGCTGGTCAAGCAGAACACCATAGCCGAGCTGAGGCTGAAAGACGAGCCGACACCATACCTGGTCACGCCGCTGGACATCTGGAAACCCCTCACGGAGCTACGCAGTCGGATCCAACGCAGACCTGCCGTAAGCATAGCAGACCTGATGCCCAGGAGGAGGTGACGGGTGTTGGATCCAATGCCGTATATGGACGTTGTGCTGGAGGAGCTCAACCACGCCTTCAGCACGCTCTACCACCGCGTCTTCAAACGACACTGGCACAACGGAGTATACAGCTACATGCCTAGGAACTACGCGGACACGGACTTCGCAAGCGGAAGATACACGGTGGCTTATCCGACTTTCCCAGACCGGTATGGGATGCGTTACAGCCTCATAAACGTGAAGGTCTTCGATAAGCCGATAACCCAGGAGGAGGCTGACGCCTGGTTTAAACAGCTCTACCGCGAGGAGCTTGTGAAGCCGAACGGGGCTGTAGACAGCAGATGCCACATAGTGATAGCCCCGGCCAGCGCAGACAGAAGACATTTGAAGGGGTGCTACAGGGCTAGGGGAACCATGCACCTGCTGGTCGTAGACCCCGACCCGCTGAGGGCAGTCGTCAGAGTCATAAGGCAAGTGCTGACGTTCATAGCTTGCCGGCTAAAAGGCTTCTTCAACAAGACGCACCTAGACCACCTGTGGGGCGAATTCTACACCAGCCAGCTCCTGACCCCAGCGGACAGTGCAGACGAGGAGGATAAGGGACTATGGACTTCTATTAAGAATATTCTTAGTAGAAGATCCATCGAAATACTAGCAAACTCTGTAATGTGCCTAACCAGGCTCTTCAGAAGACTGTCTCAAAGCCTGAGGGAGGTCATGCGCAAGTTCGGCTTCGTAAACACCCACATCAGGCCGGTGAGACCTGAGCCTGAAAAAGTCAAGCTCATGGTTGAAAACCCGCCACTGCTCATGGAAATCGAGCGCAACCTAACAATACTGCTGAACGTGGTCAACAGGAGGCTTAGAGAGCTCAGGGAGCTGAAGAGGGCATCCTACATCCTAACCGGGAGGTACGAGGTAGAATGAAAACTGGCGTGGTGAGCCACATGAAAGCCGTAATGGTCTTCCGTACATACGAGGAGTTCTGGGCATGGTGTAATAATCAGTGTCCCGACCGTGCGGTAGGTTGCGCCAACAAGTGCATAGTGCGCAAAATGCTAGGAATACCACCATTTGGCAAGACGTATGAGGGCAAGCTTCAAGGACCCGTAAAGGTGGTTGGATGAGGAGGTACCACTTCTCGCCATTCGACCGTAGAAGAATCAGCAATCAGGATGCTAGGACGCCAGAGGATCTCTACAGGCAACTCGATGAAGAGTTCCACTTCGACTTCGACCCGTGTCCCAACAACCCGTCCTTTGACGGTTTGAAGGTTGAATGGGGGAAGTCTAACTACGTGAACCCTCCATATGCGAATAAGACCCCTTGGATTTTGAAGGCTATCGAGGAAAGCGGGAAGGGCAAGACGGTTGTCATGCTCCTGCCAGTTGACACCTCGACCAAGTGGTTTCATGAACTCATCCTGCCGCACGCAGACGAAATACGGTTCATAAAAGGTAGGCTGAAGTTCCCACCGTATGGACAGCCAGCCAAATACGCCTCAATGGTGGTCATCTTCAGACCGAAAAAGGTGGTTGGATGAGCGTGGCGGTTGAGGAGTGTTTGAAGAAGGCTCTGACGCGTACGGCTGAAAAGCCTAGGCTGGGCTGGTACTATCCGAGCCTGCTCCCGTCGTGCTTGCTGAGGCAGTACTGGATCTACAGAGAAGGCCACGCGGTGGATCTCGAGAAGAGCGGCGTTTTTAAAATAGGTGAGCTCTTCCACGGGTTCTTCACAGAGGCTCTGAAGTCCAACGGCGTATCCGTGGTCGAATCCGAAAAGCCGGTCGTCATAGCCTTTAAACGCGATGGAGTGTGGGTCAGGATCTCGGGACGCGTGGACGCGCTGATAGAGCACGAAGACTCCAGAATGATTGTAGAGGTCAAGAGCATATCTAGGCTCCCAAGCAAGCCATTGGAGCACCACGTCATGCAAGTCCAGCCCTACCTCTTGGCTTTAGGAGTTGAGAAAGCCGTACTCGTCTACCTCGGCAAGAAGAGCCTGTCCTGGCGCATATTCGAAGTCGGCTTCGACGAAAACCTCATAGACGCGCTCCTAGACAGGGCCGTACAACTCCACAGGGCTCTAATAGAGGACAGGGCTCCAACGGCCGAGAAATCATGGGAATGCAGGTACTGCGAGTTCAAAAGGAGGTGTATGGAAAATGCCAGAGGGGCTTAAACTGGTGAACTTCCAGCTCCTCCAGTACCTCGCACACATCATCGAAGAAATAGCGGAGCAATTCCTCAGCCATAGGAGGGGATTGGTTGTCTAAATTTAAAAGCTTAAACGCTTTGAACGCAGACTATCTAACGATATATATGCCTAAGCCAGGCTACACCTGTATAACGGTACCAGTACAGCTCTACAATACGCTCAAATCGGAAGCCTCAAGAATAGGATGCTCCATACCCGAGCTCATACGCCGAAAGCTCGGTACTAGTACCCCCGAAGAAGGTACTAGTACCCCCATCAGAAGTACTAGTACCAATGGAGGAGGAAAAAGCCACAATTTAAGCCCCTTTTCACGAAAACAAATGCCGCGGGCCGGACTTGAACCGGCGACAATCCGGTCTTCAGCCGGACGCTCTCCCAGGCTGAGCTACCGCGGCTTAGCTTGAGATTTTTATTGTTTCACTCATTTTTAAGTGTTTATCTTCTAGTTAGGGTTTTATTTCTCATGCTTTCTAGTTTTCTACTGGTGGTTTGGTTGAGGTTGGAGTATGTTGTAGATCTTCATGAGGATATCGGGTACTACTATGCTACTGGTGGTCATGATGGTTTTCCTGTTGAAGATTTCTCCATAGATTTTCCAAACAGGCATGGTGATATACCTAAGTATTTTAAGGCTGGGGTTAGACTCGTCTTCGCGTCTATTTTCCCACTCATGCCGTCTTTCAACCCTAATCTGTCGAAGCTTGTTTGGGGAGGTTATGAGATGAAGCCTCTACCTTTTGTGAATTCTCCGAGGGCTGTTAGGGAGAATGTTATGGAGCAGATAAAGATATACCATAGGCTTATAGCGTTTCGTCCGGAATTGGAGCCGGTTTCTGAGAAGGGTGATGTCGATAGGCTTTCAAGTGGTGGGAAGATAGGTTTTCTAATAGCTTTAGAGGGGACTGAGGCTTTAGATGAACCCGGTGATTTAGAGCTCTTCTACAGGCTTGGTGTTAGAAGCCTTCAGCTGACTTGGAACTACGATGTTAAATACGGTAGCTCATGTATGAGCGTTAAAGACTACGGGTTGACGGGCTTCGGCGAAGCACTTGTAGAAGAAGCCAATAGGCTTGGGGTCATACTCGACATTTCACATGCGGGTGAGAAGACAAGCCTCGAATTGATAGAGGCTTCTAAACTACCGGTTATAGCGAGCCATGCGAATGTGAAAGCTGTTAAAAACCACGTTAGAAATCTAAGCGATAGGGTTTTAGAAGCCCTGTATGCGAAGAACGGTTTAATAGGGTTCACTCTAATACCTTCAACGATATCAGACAACCCAACTATAAAAGACTTAGTCAAACACGTACGCTACGTCTATGAAAACTACGGCTCAAAAATCCTAGCCCTAGGAACAGACTACTTCGGACTTATAGCTGCAAAACCTCCAAAAGGCTTAGAAGACATATCTAAACTGAACAACCTATGGAATGCTCTAGCCGAAGCCGGACTTAGCGATGAAGCTTTAAAAGACATGGCTTATAGAAACGCTCTAAGAGTGGTTAAAACACATGAGGAGAATTGGAGAAGACTTAAACCATAACGTATTGGCTAAATAAACTTGCAGACTTTGGCCGTAGAAACGTTAACATTACATGCCTCTACCGTCTGACATACTTAAAACTATCAGCACATTGCTGAAGTTCAAGGTCTCTCAATTGAAGGCTACGTGTTAAGCCTGATAGTGGAATCCATCGACCCGGACAGGGTGGCCGAATCCTACTGGGACGCTTCGGAGGATTTGTTGAAGCAGGCTAGAGAGGAACTGGTTAAGGGAGACCTAAGGCGGGCTGGAGAGAAGGCGTGGGGGGCTGCTGCACTTGCCTTAAAGGGTTTAGCCTACCAGAAGGATGCTGTGAGGCTTGTAAACCACGGTGAATTGTGGCAGTATATAAGTAAAATTGAAGAAGAGTTCCAAGATAAGGAGCTTAGTAGGCTTTGGAGGTCTGCAAGCTCCATGCATGTGAACTTTTACGAGAGTTGGGCGGACAAAAGGCATGTTGAAGGGGTCGAAGACGTTGAGAAGCTTCTGGAAAAATTGAAGAAGCTCCCCACTCCACATGTTGAACCTGAAAAGTCAAATAACTAAGACTATGCTTGACGTGATGAGAGTACATTCATATATAGAAGTCTTGTGGATATGGTGGATGTTTGGATAAGGTTTAATATTCAAGTTTTTCAAATTTAAAACGGATTGGTTAAAGTAGTTGTATTCGACTACGCTGTTGGAAATCTTAGGAGTATAAAGAATGGTTTGGAAAGAGTGGGTGCTGAAGTCTCTATTACGAGTGAAGCCGCTGAAATTGAGAAAGCGGATGCCGTTGTGCTTCCAGGTGTTGGGGCCTTCCCAGAAGCTGTTAAACGCTTGGCGTCTGAGGCCGACCTGATTAAAAGCTTCATAGCAGATGGAGGAGTTTTACTTGGAATATGTTTAGGTATGCAATTATTGTTCACCGCGAGTACTGAAGGTGGACTGTACAAGGGTCTAGATTACTTTAAAGGTTTAATCGTGAAGCTTCCATCTAATGTTAAGATTCCGCATATAGGCTGGAATACGATTAAAATAAAAGACTACGACTGCCCCATTTTAAAGGGGGTTTCGGATGGAAGCTTCCTATACTTTGTCCACTCATACTATGCTAAAATGGCGGATGCAGAGGTCGATAGTGTAGATGCTGAGACCTTCTACGGTACAACCTTCCCCTCGGTCGTATCTAAAGGGTCTGTTTTCGCAACTCAATTCCACCCGGAGAAGTCTGGAGAAGTTGGGCTTAGAATACTTAAAAACTTCATAGAGTACATTAGGAGGTAGATTGTATGCTTGCAAAGAGGATAATCCCATGTTTAGACGTCATGCAGGGGAGGGTGGTTAAAGGCGTAGGGTTTAAAGAGCTTAAAGATGCTGGAGACCCTGTTGAGCTTGCAGTAAAATACTGTGAGCAGGGCGCCGATGAGCTAGTATTCCTAGATATAACGGCCTCCTATGAACGTAGAGGTACGCTCATACCGCTTGTAGAGCGTGTTGCAGATGTACTTTATATACCGTTCACAGTCGGCGGGGGGATAAGAAGCATAGAAGATATTCGTAGAATCCTAAGCGCTGGCGCCGATAAGGTTTCGATAAATACGGCGGCTGTGCAAAACCCAAACCTAATTAGAGAAGCCTCTGAAGTATTTGGAAGCCAGTGTATAGTAGTATCCATAGACGTTAAACGCGTCTATGTAGATGAACAGCAGTCTATAGATAAAACCGTTGTGGAGACTGAAAACGGTTACTGCTGGTGGGACGTGTACATATATGGTGGGAGGCAGCCGACAAATATGGATGCGTTAAAGTGGGCTGAAAGGGCTGTTAAACTCGGAGCTGGTGAACTCTTGGTTTCATCCTTAGACTTTGATGGTACGAAGCAAGGATACGACTTAAACCTTTTAAAAGAGCTTTCCAGAAGGGTCTCAGTACCCATAATCGCCAGCAGTGGAGCCGGAGACTTAGATCACATTTTAAAAGCTTTAACTATCGGGGAGGCTGACGCCGCTTTAGCAGCCAGCATATTCCACTATGGGAAGTACACGGTTAGAGAAGTTAAACAGTACCTAGCTCAGCATGGTGTGCCGGTTCGATTATAACCTAGACGTTCTCCTTCTCTAAAAGACTAGGGTCTGCCACCCCTTGACGATGAGGGTTAAGGATTTTAACCGGATATGCGTATTCAATAGTGGTGTTTGGTTTTGAAGGTTGGATACGCATCGTCCATAATCACTCCCCCTGTTGGGGTGCGTCTTTCAGGCTACGCGTCTAGGATTCAACCGTCTGAGAACGTTCACGACAACCTTACATGCCGTGCCTTATACCTAGAAGATGAAGGTGAAGCCTTCGCGCTTGCAGTCTTAGACCTCATTGGAGTAGATTCTGAGCTTTTAGAGAGTTTCCAAGACTTGACGTCTAAAATGTTAAATATGGATAAGAGTAGGCTTACAATTGCCGCTACACATACGCATGCTGGTCCAGAGCTTAACCAAGAACTCAGCAGATACTTCGCTAAAGTGGCCGCTGGAACAGTCTACATGGCTAGTAGAAGGCTTGAAGAAGTTCAACTCTACTCTGGAATAGGCTCTGTTAGCGCCGTTACGGTGAATAGGAGGAATCCAAGCTCCGGCTTAGTAGATCCAAGGGTTCACGTAGTAGCTTTCAAACGCGGTTCGGCATATAAAACTCTACTAGTCAATTTTACATGCCATGCTGTTGTCATGGGGCATAACAATCTTCAGATAAGCGCCGATTATCCGGGTGCTTTAAACCGCTATGTGGAAGCGCTTACAAATGGTTCTTCACTATTTTTAAACGGTACATGCGGTGACGTGAATCCGCTTACACCTAGGACGGATTTAACTAGGGTGTATGATAGAAGTATTGGGACGTTTGAAGATGTAGAGTGGATGGGGCGTATTCTTGCATGTGAAGCCGTTAAAACGGCTGAGCTATCTACGTTTGAAGAACCGACTCTGAGAGTGAAAAACTCTACTGTTAAGGCTAGGGTTTGGAAGCCTTTAACCTTAGAAGAAGCTAAGCGTGAGCTTGAGGCTTTGGAGAAGTCTAAGAAGTCTTCAGACGTTTATAGACGTTACATGATTGAAGCTAAAATCCACATATTGGAGAAGTTTAAAGACGTAGAATACCTAAGCCTTCCAGTAGCAGTTTTAGCGTTATCAGACAGTACTGCTATTGTAATGCTTCCAAGCGAGATACTGGTTGAAGTAGGTCTTAAGATAAAGGATTCTTCTTCCTTTAAAAACACGCTTGTAGCTGGCTACTGCAACGGATACTTCGGCTACATCCCCGTTGAGAAGGCGTATGAAGAGGGTGGATATGAAGCAACTTTCCCAACGTGTATGGTTGAAAGAGGTACTGGGGAGAAGCTTATAGAAGAGTCGCTGAAGCTTCTATCGGATATCCGCTGACTATTTAACGCATAAGATTAAACCTTTAAATACAATAGTTAAGAAATACTATACACAATGTCTTACTCAAATGAACAGAGGGAAATCACCATAGAAGATTTGAAGAATACTCCAAGATATGAGCTGTATAGGAAAATGTCCGCTATGATGAAGGGTTCTCCAAAGCCTGGACGCTACGTAGAATTCCTACCGACGGTCTTCAGCACGGTTTTAGCTAGGAGGGAGAAGGATCCAATAATCATGTTCGAGGCCGTCATAGATGAGCTTAGAAGGTTGTGGAATATCTCACCTAGAATGCCCGTAAGCGGACCTTGGCATCATACAATCGTTCCAGGCGTTCTAATAGCCTCTCTTAGAAACAACGGCTACCCCTTTACAGATGAAGATGTAGAGGAGGCTTTAAAAAGAGGTTCTCTCGTTCCAGCCGCAGCCTGCGGTTTTCTCGGAGCATGTGGAGCCGCCGTTGGATTGGGGATAGCCGTAAGTGTGATAACCAAGGCTACACCATATCATGATAAGGAGAGAAGTCTAACCTTAAAGTATTCAGCCGAAGCGATTACGCTCGTAGCTAGACATGGCGGCCCCCACTGTTGTAGACTTGCATCTTACGTTGTCATACTCCACGCAGTCAGGGTTTTTGAGAAAGAGTTTGGATACAAGCTTCCAACGCCAAGCCCTAAGGAGCTTACGGGTAGATGTACACTATGGGAGGAAAATCCCGTATGTCATATGGAGAGGTGCATGTTTAACCCATTAATCCGTAAGCTCGCTGAGGAGAAGAAAAAGGCTGCTGGAAGCTGAGGCTTTTAATCCACTTCAATACTTAAGATTATGAGGTGTGCTCATGTCCCTGTATGATGATGTGGAAAACGCTATAGAAACCATAGCAAAGCAGCTGAATATATCTAGAGAAGACGCTAGACGGCTTTTACACAGATACGTCTGTACTGGGCTCTGCGGATGGTATGAAAGAGAAGCTGAAAAAACGGGGTTTGCAACTTTAAAGTTAACAGAAGAACAATTCAAGGTGGTAGAGGCTGTTGTTCAAAGAATCGTCAGCGGTGAATCTTCAAAGGAGCGTATGAAGAGGATTCATATATACTTGTGCCCAAGGGGGCCATGCTCTAGGTGAAGATGAATCCTTAAAGCCTTTGATGAAGTGGCTTCAAATGTGGGCATAATCGTTGCCTAGCATTAGATGAATAAGTCGTAGGCGTGCATTACCCATTTTTGCAACTAAGACTTAGTTATTTTAACCCATCTCCCAGGGTCTCCTTGAATTACTTCAAATTTTGCAACCCCAGCTTTTCTAAGCCATTCATCTAATTTCCAGCTCTCCGGGGGAGGATACTGTCTTCCCCTAGGACTGTTGAAGAATTGCCGTATTCTATATCCAAGTTCTCTCCTAACGTTTTCAGGTAGATTTCTAGTCAATCCTCCCCCTATGAAGGCCCTCCCACCTCTAACAAGTGCATCGTATATTTCTCTGAAGGCTTTCACATGGTCTTTCCAAAAGGGGATAGATCCTCTGCTAACAATCAAATTTATTGAATTCGACTTAAACGGTAGATTGTGTACATCTGCTCGAATGGCTGAAACCCTTCCTTTAACTTTGAAATGCTCGGCATTCTTTAAACCACCTATTAAAGCCTTTTTATCGACATCTAGAAGTAAGACTTCAAGTTGGGTTAACTTGGCAAGCTGTATTCCAAGCATACCGACACCGCTACCTATGTCGACGCATAATCCTTCTACAATATTACACTCTTCAATTATCTTCTGTGCCAAAGCCTGGTATACGATCAATGGGAAAAGAGGAGGACTGGGTAAGTCTTCTCTAAGCAAGTTAGAGTTGTCCATAATCTATGAGCCCTCTTGCCCAGCATCTTCCTCCATATGTTCAAACCTACAGAGGCAACGACGTGCCAAGATTACCTCCGTTGGAATACACATTTTTACAAAACCCTCATCTATTGGACTTTTTACGGATAGGATTTTAACATCGACGCCATATGCCTTCTTAAGGTTCTCCTCCGTTATAACCTGCTCCGGCCCTCCCACGGCTAGGAACCTCCCAGCCATCATTAAACCCACCTTGTTGGAGTGGAGGAAGGCATGGGTTGGGAAATGTGTAGTCATTATTACTATTAAACCTCTTTGCGCAAGCCCACTTAATATTCTAAGCACTATAGCCTGGTTTTTCAAGTCCAATTGAGAAGTAGGCTCGTCTAAGAGTAAGATTTTAGGCTGTTGGGCCAATGCTCTAGCGATTAATACGAGTTGTTTTTCACCACCGCTTAACTCAACGTATAGTCTATCCTTCAAATGGTATGCCCCCACTTCTTTAAGCGCTTCTTCAGCTATTCTATAGTCTTTATCCGAGGGTGTTGAAAACATACCTAGGTGTGGGGCTCTACCCATGACTACGAAGTCTATGGTTCTATAGGGGAAAACAGACCTATGCTCTTGAGGTAGGTAAGCGACGTTTTTCGCATACTCAGCCTTAGACATCAAGTTTGCATCTACATTGTCTAAAAATATAGAGCCCTTAGTAGGTTTTAAAATGCCGCATAAACACTTTAGAAGGGTTGTTTTACCGCATCCATTTGGACCGAGTATGCAGAAAATATCCCCACTCTTTACTTCAAAGGATACTCCTTTAATGACTTCCTTACCATTAGGGTATGAAAAATGTAAGTCTACAACCCTCATCTCCATCCTAACCTCTCCCTCCTTAAAAGGTAGAAGAAGAAGGGTGCCCCTATTATGGCGGTCAATATACCTAAAGGTATTTCAACGGTCGATACTACTCTGGCTACTGTATCGACTGCCAATATGTACGCAGCCCCTACCGATATTGAAGCTGGCACTAGAACTTTATGGTCTGGACCCACGAGCATCCTGCATACGTGCGGTATGACTAGCCCAACCCATCCAATTACGCCAGCTATGGCAACGGCGGCACTAGTCATCAGCGTACAGCAGCTTATTACAAGCACTCTCATCTTTTCAATATCTACGCCTAATGCTTTAGCCTCCTCCTCCCCTAGGGAGAGGACGTTCAACCTCCACCTTATCATGACGATTAATATGCAAGAGGCTATCATCGGTATAAAACTCCAAGAAAGCTCTTTAAATGATACCCCTGCAAGGCTTCCCATAAGCCAGAAGACTATCGAAGGAAGCCTCTCATATGGATCAGCTACATACTTTACAAGCGATGTTAAAGCGGAGAACAATGCTCCAACAACCATTCCGGCTAAAACAAGAGTGAGAACCGGCGTCTCCTTGTGCACTCTACTTATAGCATAGGACATGACTACAGCTGCTATTCCAAATCCGAAGGCTGAAATTTGAACAACCGCCAGGTCTCCGGATAATAGTAGGGCTAAAGCAGCTCCAAAGCCTGCACCTGAAGCAACACCTAGTATTTGAGAGGAGACTAGAGGGTTTCTAAACAGGGCTTGGAAGCTCGTTCCCGAGAGTGCTAAAGTAGCACCTACCAATGCGGCTGCTATAGCTCTTGGCAGTCTAACCTGAATTATCGTTATTTCAATCGGCTTAGGAATATTATATGAATGTGCAATCGGTAGTATTTTTGAAATAAGAGTCATAATAACCATGCTTGGTGGAATCTGATACCTACCTACGAACAGTGATACGAAGAAAAAAAGTATGGGCAGTAGAATTAAAACTACTGTTGAAGTTTTTCTCCCTCGAATTTTCTCAAGTATTCGCCTATACAGTTGTGACATATGTACCACTCAAAATCTTATCAATCTGCTCCTCTGAAACAGTATAGTTTAAAAACCTGCTGTAAAATTCCCTAACGTCGTCTCTGCTGAAAGTGAATAAGTCTGGGTGGAGCTTTGCGGCAAGCCACTTAGCACCTAAAACCGCTTCAGGCTCGGGTATAATCCACTCTCTAACGCCTCTAGGTAGCACGTAAACCCTACCGTTTTTAACAGCGTTTATATCCGACCACCTTGGGTCTGATAGAATGCGCTGTTTAACTTTGGGATCCCAAGCTATTATAACGTCTGGGTTCCAACTGAGTATAGTCTCCATAGAGACCTGTACTCTCGGCGGTCCTCCAGCGGGTGCTGTGAGGTTTTCAGCTACGCATATTCCTCCGGCAACCCATATCGTATCCTTCGAAATGAGTGATACATGAGTCGTCAACCCGTCACCCATGGCTATGTAAACTCTCGGTCTTTCACTCTTAGGAATTTTAGACGTTACGTTTAACAGGCTTTCCACAACACTTTCACAGTAGGATGTCAACCCCTCTGCCGCATTCCTTCTACTGACAACGTCGCCTATGAGTCTAAGAGCTTTGTAAAGCTGTCCATACTTGAGATCTCCCATGTTGATTACTATGACGGGTATCCCGATTTTTTCAAACCTCTCAACAACTATGGGACTCCCTACTAAGACAACGTCTGGATTTAGGCTTAATATGTATTCCTCGTCGAACTCCGTCAGGAAACCAGCCACAGGTATATCTTTAATCCTCGGATAAACTATCTGTAGGAATTCAGAAGTCGGAGAGATTCTATCAACACCGACCAGTAGGTCTCCCGCCCCCTCCATGATTATGGAAACCGTAATTACTGGGACGAGGCTTACAACCCTTCTAACGTTTTCAGGTATTACGACGCTTCTATTCGCCCAATCTACAATAACCTTATACTTCACAACAATCTGCTGAAGCTCTTCAGGAACGTCTCCAAATCCTCTTGCCGGTGTTACAACAGTACATAAACCTGCATAGATCTTAGAATTTTCCAACACAAACCTCACAAACTCTAAGGCTTGACTTGAATGGGTAGAGCCTTTAACCACGGCTATACAGTATACGCTTCTACTCCTATTGGCGAACTCTACAAACCAGTCTACATATCCATCTCTACGTAAACCCTCAGCAACATCAACATGGTCTAAGACGACAACGTCTACTCTTTCTGAACCTAAAACTTCGCGAATATGTTCACCATCGGTATACACTTTAAGGTTCACCCCTGTAAACCAATTTCCATCCTCAAACTTAGCCTTCAACTCGCTAAATATGTCGGATGCATCCTCAGGATAGAGCACGGAAACTCTAGTAACCCATGGTTTCGTATAAACCATAAAGTAGACGACAGCAGCGATCAATACTATAAGGAAGACGGCTATAATTTTTCGCTTCATATTCTCTTAAAAGTTTAACTTTTAAGAGTTATATAAATGTTTTCTAGCCATATCCATTGCCCTCTATAAATGGTTGAAGATTTAGACTTCTCTTAGCAGTCAACAGGAATATGGTAAACAACTTCAATTTTGAAATTTTGGCTTAAGTTAAGCCAGCATAATGGCTCTATCAAGTTTCTCAGGTTAAAGTCTTTACAAATCTCCTATAGGCTACATAGTAGAGTCCTATCGTTACCGCTATTAATACTGTGAAATCTACGGTCAACATCACTACATCGTTTATTCCAACTATAGACTGGTAGACTGCATCTACGGAATATGTTAAAGGCAGTAGGTAGGCTATGAACTTCAGAGAAGGCATGAACAGGTAGATTTCATCTATAGGCATGAACACCCCTGAGAAGAATATCATGAAGAATCTTACGAAGTTCATAGGCCACATAACATCGGCCACATCATTGGCTGACGCTGAGAACGCTAAGCCGAAGGCGCATGAAAAGATTACGGATAAAGCTATGGAAATCACTAGTAGAAGGGGGTTGAGATTCCAGAACCCGGTGAATGGAAGTATTATTGAAAGGACTAGAAGGGTTATCGGAAAACTGAATGTGAAACCGGCTAGGCTTTTCCCAAGTAGAAGCGTCTTAAAAGAAATGGGTGCCAAGATAAGCCTATCTATTGTTCCACTCCTCCTTTCAAGAGGAAGGATAACCGCCGCTATTGTTGTTCCTCCGAAAAAGGTAGATAAAACCGTAACTCCAACTACTCTATACTCCTCCGTCACGCATGGTCTTCCAGCGAGGAATGCTCCAAAAAGTGCAAAAGGCAAGACAATACCATAGAATAGTGAAGGCGGCTTACCATAGTATGTTTTAATGTCTTTCGCCGCTATAACAAACATCTTTTTCAAATTTAAAGATAAACCTTTACTCATTCCCTACCCCTCCCCCTTCCAGAGGGTCTGATAAGCTCAAGCCTTTCAACGTCAACAGCCGTAAGCCCTGTGAGCTTAACAAATACATCTTCAAGGCTTGGCGTTAAAGTTCTAACCGATACTATATTCCACCCCTTCATACTGGCTAGTTTAACAAGCTCAGACAGCGTTGTTGATGGATTCTCAGTGTAAATTATAAACTTGTCTCCAGTCTTCATAATATCGTTTGCGACTTCTTTAAGCTCTTCCATGCTTGGCATAGGCTGAAGCGATACCTCAACACTTAGTCTCTCTCCAATCGCCTGTTTAAGTTTTTCGGGCGTATCCAAAGCCACTAGTTGCCCCTTATTTATTATGCCGACTCTACTGCATAAGTTGTCGGCTTCATCTATGAAATGCGTAGTCATGAAAACCGTTACGCCATCCCTGTTAAGCCTTCTAACGACTTCCCTAATGTTTCTAGTACTTTGAACATCTAACCCACTCGTCGGCTCATCTAGGAACAAAACCCTTGGATTGTGGATCAATGCCATAGCTATAGCCAGCCTCCTCCTCATACCCTTGGAAAAGTTGGCGGCTTTGTCATGACGCCTCTCATATAGGCCGAAGACCTCTAAGAGTGTTTTAGCCCTCTCAAAGGCTTCATCTCGAGAGACATCGTAGAGTTCAGCTGCAAATATGAGGTTCTCCCAAGCAGTCATCTCCACATATATATTGGAGACTTCAGGTACAACCCCTATGATTCTTTTAACGTCGATAGGCCTCTCCATTATATTCGCACCCATGATAAGCGCCTCCCCCTCAGTGGGTTTGGTGAGCCCTGTAAGCATTTTAACCGTCGTCGTCTTACCAGCTCCATTAGGCCCAAGTAAACCGAAGAACTCCCCCTCGTGAACTTTAAGGTTTAAATTGTTTACCGCCGTGAATTCCCCATACCGCTTGGTTAAATTCCTGGCTTCAATTGCTACTCTCGGCTCTACTGCTTCAGCTTTACCTGCACTTCCACTATGCATTCCGATAATTTAATTAGCAAGGTTTTCTATAAACCTTTTTAGAATGGATTACGACGTATTGGCCTCTTTAAGGAAGCTGGGGTTGACAACCTATGAGGCTAAAACTTATCTTGCTCTTTTAAGATTCGGCGCATTAACGGCCTCTGAAGTCAGCTCAATAACAGGTGTTCCATATCCGAAGGTCTACACATCCATTGAAAAACTCAGAACCCTTAACTTGGTAAGCGTCGTTGAGCAGAGACCCTTAACGTTTAAAGTTGAACCTCCGTCAAAATCCTTAAAAGAGCTCAGAGATAGAATCATTGAAGACATTCAGAAGACCTCCGACTTCCTAATATCCGAATTTACCCCCCTCTATACTGCGATATCTAAAATGAGGTCTTACGGTCGTATAAACGTGTTAGGTAAAAGCTGTATAAGCCGCATCTTATCAAAAATAATCTCTAAAACGTCTAAATCAATTTCAATATCGCTACCCACTTACGAGTTAATTCCACATGGTAAATTTCTACGGGCTCTTTCAAATCTATCTAAGAAGGGTGTTGATGTTAAACTTATTGTTCAGAGCGATGAGCTTGAGAAAAAGGCTAGAGACTTAGGCCTTCAAGTTAAAAGTACTGTAGCCTCACTACCCTTAATGGTAATATCTGACGATAGAACGGTAATTGTCGTTAACAAGTTTGAATTAGAAGACGGATTGGAACAATGGAGTGGTGTAGTATCCTCATGCCCAGAATGTATAAGAAACGTTACAAAGGTCTTTCAAAGCGCCTGGAATGGTGAAATTTCAAAAGTTAAAGTTGAAAGGACCTGTTTAACACAAGATGAGATAAAAGCTCTCATGAAGTATTTAAGGGGATGGCCTTCGGAAAAAGATATAAGCAGAGTCGTTAACTCCTCTTCTCTCTAAGCATACCGTACATAACTGTCCAAAAAGCTACGGCTAACATTCCGAAACCAACTTTTGTAAGTATGGCCTTCTCCTCAGTGGGGTTTCTAGGAGGTGTTTTACTCACTCCTACCTTCACTTCAACTAGTTTTTCCAAACATTGACCGAGATTGCTTAGAAATATGATGTATGTCCCATTGAGTTCACTATTCCAATGGGTCAGCATGTAGTTAGCTGTATGCTCAACGTTAACAATACTGTTGTAATCTTCACCCCGTATGAATTTCTCATAATTCATTTTATCCATAAACTTGAAATTTATACAATGCTCATATGCTATAACGTTTACAATTATTGTCGTATTTGGATTAAAATTAACCTCTATAGTATATGTTTCATTCTCAAGTAAATCTATATTTTCATCATAAATCCATCTATCTACACTTACGATAGTAGATAAAGATTGTGCGGCTAGCAACACATATATGCCTACGATTAAAACAGCTACACCTAGATATATTATCTTCCGTTCCACTTCAGACTAGAATAAAATAAGATTGCAAATTTAAACCTTTTTCCTCAGGTTCTCCGCGGCTACGAGGAATCTGCGAATTAACCATCTTAAGAGAAAACTCTTATATATCTTTTCTCCACTTTTAATCTTAGGTGTTTCATGTTGAAAAATTTAAAGTCTTCAACTGGTAGTCAGAAGTCAAAAGTCCTCTCAGTATTCCTTACGGCTGTAATAGTTCTAGCCTTAGTAGAATCCACCATGGTATCGCCAGCGTATTCGCAACTACCAACCCAGAGCGCAGAACTCATCCCCATGTTTAGAAACGTCTTAAGCAATATAGACGAGGAAGAGATAATGCGTCACATCGCATTCTTTGCAAGTTGCGGTTCTAGGGTAACAGGCTACCCGGGCTTCTTCAACGCGGTAGACTACGTTGTGTCTGAATTCAAACGCTACGGCATTCAACCCTATGGAGATGACGGATACTTCGAATACTTCGATATAACAGTACCGGTGGATTACGGTGCTAAGATAGTCCTTGAAAACGGTGAAACGATTAAAGGATACAACCTCTGGCCAAATCTTGTAAATCCATCCCCGTACAAAAGCCCAAGTGAAGGCGATACCTTAGTCTACGTTGGTAAGGGAGACTTCGACGACCTATCAAAAGTCAACGTTACTGGTAGAATCGTATTGATGGACTTTGACGACAGTAGATGGTTCTTCAGACTGGCCATGATGTTCGGGGCTAAAGGCGTCATATACATCGGCAGTGGAAAAGAGTCTAGAATGGAGGCCTTCCAGAAGCTCTACAACTTACCAGTAGCATTCCCGAGAATATACCTGAAACCTGAAGACGGCCTCCGTTTAAGAGAACTTTGCGAGAAAAAAGGCGAGGTCAAAATATGGATAGATTCACTCATGAAGTGGGAGAACATTCGTGTGCCAAATATAGTCGGCTTCATAAATGGGACGACATATCCAAAAGAGATATGCGTATTAACGGCATATCTAGACTCTTGGTCTATAGTACCAGCTCTAGCTCCGGGTGCAACAGACGCCTTAGGTGTATCCGCGCTGCTAAACCTAGCCAAGTTTCTAGCTCAAAATCCGCCTAAACGCTCAGTAATGCTTATTGTGTTCGCTGGACACTGGCAGAGCTTATGGGGTGCTAGGGAGTGGGTTGACAAACACTTTGGAATGCTTAGAAATGTGAAGTTTTTCGTAAGCCTCGACCTCTCCGCTGGAAGTCAGCAGCTGGCTGTATACAACCGTGGCAACGTATACTCCTACACAAACACCCAAGTTTTAAACGGCAGATATACTCAGCTAATATCCCTACTATTCCAAATGTATCTACCAGCTTTAAAGGAGATCCTTGGAGCAAGATATGGTGAATACTTCCTAGATCAAATACTCTTAACGTATCCTCCCTGGATAAGCGCATGCCCGCCGACAGAGTTCATGGGTGCTACGTACTTCGACTCCGAGCCCTATGTAGCTGCATGCTACGGTGGAGGTTTCGCATTCCACACGACGAACGATGCTCGACACTTCATGAAGACGCCTGCCGATACTTTTGATAGAATCCAATGGGAGAACTACTGGCCTCAAGTACAGTTCATATTCACATCATTATACGCGTTACTAAACGAGCCTAGGATAGACCTTCCGCAGTCGCCATCAAGGATGGAGGCTACGGGTGAATGGGGATACTGCAGATTGACTATAAAAGTCGTCAGCTACAATATGACAACGGCTTACTGGGATCCCTTTGATGAATCTAGACATCCCGAAGCCATAAATGATCTTGTCGTACACTACCAGTCCGCCTCAGCACCAGCTCTTACGGCAGTCCCATCCTACGCCGCCTTCGGTGCGGCATTCCTAGCCGGTATCTTAGATGTCGTAGTTAAACCAAACCGTAATGGTGAAGTCGTGATTAAAGGCGTTAAACCCTACACTGGCGGCACCGTAAATGCCTTTGTAATCAACAGCACAAACGGGCATATAGAGTGGGCTACTGATGTAGGTGTCTGGTCGCCATACCAGTCGAACTACGCCTCCGTAACTACAATAGACGCATCATACCTAGTATCCATCTTCAGATGCTCCAGCATAGTCTTATTCGCCCTCTTCAACCCGTCAGACCTAAGCTCAATGCCAAGCCTAGCATTGTACAATAGATTAGCCCACGGCCCTCTAATTCAGCAGAGCGCTTTAGCTTCTCCATATGGAGATGTCATGGGATTTGTAATGCCCAATACACCTGTTGAAATACTCGTAATGAGGGGACGTGCGTATGGAGCGGCCGGCGGTGGTGGAGGTGGAGGCGGTGTAGCAATCGGAACATTTGGATTCATAGGTGCAGCTTTCGGAGGAGGTGGAGCTGGAGGTAGATTCCCAATGGGTCTTCTACTAAACAGTACACCTGAGAACCCGGCTGGATACGGATATACAGTTAAACCTGGGGAAACGTTGGTGATACCGTTTACACCTTTGATATACGCCAGAGACATATACATGATGAATGATGGCAGGGTTAGACTTGCTGCACAATACTACACATTCAACCCCGTTACAATAATGTTCCACAATTTAGCCACTCAGTATCTCAACCAAGCTATAGAAGCGGCCCGTATGAGGGATTACGGTTTAAGCTATTCGGCGGCTTACGCGTCTTGGGCTTACGAGCAACAGGCATACTACTCAATGATGGATCTAATATGGCAAGTCATATACACGATAGTCGTAATATCAATAGCTGTAATACCATTCGCTTACGCTATAAGCCGGCTCATAGGGTTTGAGAAGCGTAAACTGTTAGCGTCAACTATAATAGTCTTCGGAATCATGCTGATCGTACTGAATACATTCCATCCAGGATTCCACTTAGCTACAAATGCAGGTATGGCTATCTTAGCGTTCGGTACAGCTATAGTGATACTACCTCTACTGGGCTTCGTAGTAAGAGAAGCCATGATGAGCGCTAAAACGTTGAAGGAGAAAATGGTCGGTATGCACACGGCGGAGATAAGCCGCTCAGCAATAGCCTTCCAAGCGTTCTCACTATCCATAAGCAATATGAGAAGACGCCGCTTTATGACCGGGTTAACGCTGACATCAGTGATAATCCTAGTCTTCTCGATGGTTACGTTTACGTCACTCATGGCCGCTCCAAGACCGGTGGAAGATGTACGTGTAATTTCCGAGGGTGAAGAACCGCCGTTATATCAAGGTATACTGATAAGGAGGCCCGTATGGTCTGCAATACCGGAGGAAATGTACTACCAGGTCATAAACCAGTTTAAAGGCACGGGGATATGTTCAGCCAGAGGATGGCTATTCCCACCGCCGCCGCAGAGGGGTTTAGGCTACTTCGCATTCTCAGATAAACTCATAACTAAAGTCGGCGCGGTCCTCTTTCTAAGCCCTGAGGAGAAGGAAATATCTCACATAGATGAAATACTGCTACCCGGTAGCGATTGGTTTGGCCCAGACGATGTATATACGTGTCTGATAAGTAAAACGATAGCTGATAACTTGACGAAAGAGCTTGGTAGAGAGATAACGATAGGCTCTACGTTACCGTTCTTAGGTATGGAGCTTAGGGTTATAGGGATATTCGACGGAGACCTACTTTGGTCTGGAAGCACTGGTTTAGTGGACTTAGATGGTGAGCCTATAACTCCACTAATGCCACTGATAACTACGGGTGCTGGTAGAGCTGTACCATTCCACTTCCCTGGAAGCCAGATAATGATAATGCCTCTTAAGGCTTGCCTTCTATTGAGAGAAAGGGCTTACATAGTGAGTATAGCATACAAACCTTATAATGCGTCAATCATAAGGGATGTGGCGCGCAACCTGGCTTTAAGAATAGCTACAGACGTATACTACAGTGATGCCCCCAACAGGCTCGGAATAGTTCGATATAGGCAGTGGTTTACGATCACGGGCTTCGAGACATTCATACTCCCAACGATAATATGTAGCTTTACGATTCTAAACATGATGCTGGCTAACGTATACTACAGAACGAGGGAAATATCGATATACATGGCCGTAGGATTATCGCCGCTACATGTTTCAATACTATTCCTAGCGGAGTCTCTGGTGTACGCGTTGCTTGGAGCAGTAATGGGCTACGTGTACGGGGTTATCGGTTGCTGGCTATTTGCATCGTTAAACATGTACCCTGAGGGATTCTATCCGAACTTCTCATCATTCTACGTGTTCATAGTACTGGGATCAACGTCATTGGTGACAATACTTTCAACGGTTTATCCATCGATCAGAGCGTCTAGGCTTGTAACACCATCCCTAGAGCGTAAGTGGAAGGTTCCACCGCCTCGTGGAGACGAGTGGGAGATTAAAATGCCATTCGTCTTCTCAGGTCGGGAGATATATGGATTCCTAGCGTTCGTGCATGAGTACTTCGACGCCCATAGAACCGAAGGCGTAGGCGCATTCGCCACCTTCGGCGACATAGAGTGGAAGTCTGAGGAGAACATAGCTGAAGATAAAGACCTTAAACTACTCACGGCAAACGTCAGGCTTGCACCCTTCGACGTAGGCATCACTCAACAGGTTTCACTGATCGCAGAATCCCAGAGGAAGAGACCTTACGGGCTTACTTTATACTTGCGTAGGACTACAGGTCTACTGAGCGACTGGGTTAACTCAAACAGACCGTTTATAGACAATATGAGAAAGCAGCTTTTGATCTGGAGGACGTTGAAGACCGACGTTAAAGAGAAGTACATTGAAACGGGCTTAGAAATATTTAAAAAGAAGGGTTTCATAAGTCCTGAGGAGTTTAAGAAGGGTTCCGATGTAGAGAAGAGGTGATTGAATGTCCTCGGAGGGTGAAATTCGACGAGGGCTAACGTGGAGGTCATTGCTTGCTCTAATATTCTCACTCGCCTTAATACAGCCCGTTATGATATACTACTACCTCATAAGCGCGCAGTGGTTTCCACTACAGGCTTGGATCGTAATCCTACTATGGTCTGAAATCGCCCACTACCTAGGCTCACCGCTAACTAAGCAGGAGCTTTTCATCTTACTCAGCTTCCAGTGGATGGCTTCGTACTATGCAGCCCTCTACAGCATGGGTGGTGCATACGACTTCCTGAAAAACATGTACATGGCCTACAGCCAACCGTCTTATGCATTAGGCGTTGCCCAGTACGTTCCATCATGGTGGGTTCCACCAGAGACAGAGGTACTTAGAATATATCGAGACGTTAAATTCCTATACTTCGACCCGGTGTGGCTTGTCCCATTGGGTATAACGTTGCTTGCAATGATATTCGGCTTCATCGCAGATATATCTATGGGATACTTCACATATTCACTATACGTTAAAATAGAGAAGCTTCAATTTCCAGCCGCTAGAGCGGCTGCAGAAACGGTGTTAACACTTGGGGAAAGAGAGCCAACCCACATGAGGATTCTGATGCTTTCAATACTGTTTGGAGCGTTGTATAACATGTTTGTAAGCTTCCTACCATACCTCCTAGGACCATATCTATCGAGTGGTGGAATCGCAATATATGCGACAATACTTCCAATAGCTGGAACGTATGATATGACGCCTATACTCGCCCACTTCCTACCCGGATTCGGCCTCAGCTTCACATTAAACCTGATGTACTTTATACCCGGCTTCCTACTACCCTTAGATATATGCCTAGCACAATTCCTAGGAGCCTTCTCCTACTACTCCATAGGAACCTATCTGATCACAAGGTTCAACCTATGGCCTGCTGAAAGCCCATACGATATATCATGGCCGATGATGATGCTTGTTCAAAGGTCTCAACTCTACTTCTACGCAAGCTTTACAATAGGACTTGCCCTAGCAGCAGCATTCCTGCCGATCATAATAAGACCTAAAACGTTCATAAGAGCCTTCAGCTCTCTAGGTAAGGCTAAAGGAGGGGAAGGTGAAGGCCCCTCACTCAACCTACTACTGCTGGCATTCATAGGAGCATGTTCCGGAGGCGTGCTACTAGTACACTTCCTAACGGGATTCCCGATATGGATATTAGCGTTATTCATGATCGGCGGCTCATTCTTCGCATCATTCCTAGGAGCCAGCGCAGCCGGTGTAACGATTACTGGCTTCAACGTTCCCATGCTCAGAGAACTGATGATATATGCCAGCGGGTGGGCTGATAAACGTATATGGTTTGCCCCTGTGAGCATTTACACCGGGGGACCCGGTATAGCTCAAGCGTTCATGCAGGCGGATATACTTCAAGCCAGTAAGTCGGAGTACATCAAGACGTACATAATCGTGTTCTTCGCCGGAATACTGGTGACGTTGCTATTCGTATCGTACCTATGGAGTCTATCGCCGATCCCGTCGGGTGCATACCCCGCGACGATAATATACTGGCCTGTTGATGCGATGAACTGGGCTAGGTGGCAGGTATGGCTTTGGACGGGCTACTTCTTCAGAAGAGAGCTTATCATCGGAGGGTTTGCAGCAGGGTCAGCCATATACCTACTGACGTCTCTACTATTCCATAAACCGTACTTCCTAGTAGCCTTCATAACGGGTGCATTCGGCTCCTACCTAGGATACAGTATGCAGCTTGAGGGGACAATGGCCATGCTCATAGGCTCAATAATCGGAAATAAAGTCGTAAGCCGCATCTTAAGCAGAAGATCGAATATACCCTACGGCGTCTTCGTAAACAGATTCTACATGGGTAGTGCCATAGGCTGGAGCCTAATGGAATCTATACGTGCGCTACTGATCCTAGTAAGCAGGAGCATGTGGCTACTGCCATATTAACCCTCCCTCAAATTTTTTAAATCTCTTAAGAGCACTTTTTCCCTCATATACGAGTATAATTAAATTTTTAAATAGTCAGCTTATATTTTAATTGTGTCGAGAAAATGACTGAGGAAGTTAAAGAGTTCAGGATTAGGCCTTCTCTAATAATTCCACTTGCCATCTTGGCGGCGTTGCTGAGCTTCATAGGCACCGTGGAAATAGCCTTAAACGGCTCAGTAGGCGGGGCATTCATGTGCCGCTATGCGTGGGGCACGGTTTCAAAAACCATGGGAATACCAGTAATATCCCTACTGGTTCTCCTACTGGCATACCCGTTTAAATACTTTAAAGGTAAGTTATCAATCATTTCTAATCTAATATCAATATACATAGTGGGTGCTGCTGTTGGAATGTACGGCATAGGCCACTACGAAACCTTCGCATGCTGGCCAGTCGGCTTCAGCAGAACCCTCCTATACACGGAGCCTGAAGTCTTGCCTATGGCTCAGAGTTGGTGGTGGATGCCTCCGCTTGAAGTGGTAAGACGTATAACGGTTGGTGGTGCTGCTGTGGATTGGGGTGCTTGGGCCGGAAGCATAGTATTCTGGTCCCTATACTTTCT
>Ga0080004_1148821_pt1 | contig 32014 bp, 37 predicted proteins | sample WasSprMetagenome_FD_69207 | JGI IMG/M metagenome (GOLD analysis project Ga0080004, IMG submission 69207) | Sulfidic aquatic microbial communities from Washburn Spring, Yellowstone National Park, USA - WS (SPADES assembly) (version 2) | ecosystem: Environmental > Aquatic > Thermal springs > Hot... | reverse complement strand
ACCAGGAATACAAAAAACTGCAGATGGAAAGAGCCTTTAAAAGAGCAATAAGCTCAGAAAAAAGAATGGTAAGGTAAAATGGGCCGGACCGGATTTGAACCGGTGACCTTCCGCACGTCAAGCGGATGTCCTAACCGAGCTAGACTACCGGCCCACTGAGACAGTCTACTTCCTCTTTCGGTATATGGCAACGCCGTCCTTTTCGCTATATCTAACAAATTCGAAGCCAACCTCTATTAGCTTTTTCTCTTCTTCAAGGTCTTTGGCCACTGCAACGTGCCATTCATCGCCTTCAAAGTTTACAAGATGCGTGTATATATCAGTGTTCTCAATTTTCTTGTGACCTAACACATACTGAACCCATTTTATGTTCTTTGTCTTGTAATACTCCATGGTCGCTTTCCAGTGACGTATCGTATGTAAGTGTATTTGCTTCAATCTTGGATTCTGAAGTTTGGCTGCGATTTTGTTTCTCTGCTTTGTGAAGTTTTTGCGTATTGATGAAACGTTAGTGTTAAATATGTACTCGCCGTTTCTTGGCAAACTATTCAGCATGGCTATGGTTTTTGGTGAAACTTTAACCACTCTTGCTAAGCTTCCCTTTGTTGGGTTGTTTATTCTTATTGTATTTGTTTTCTCGTCTATATCCTCCCATTTCAGTCTACAAGCTTCTGAACCTCTTGCTCCCGTGTCTTTTAACACTTGCAAGAAAGCTGCTGTTTTCCTTCCACATCCTGCAATGAGTGCGTCAATCTCACCTTCTGTTGGTATGAACGGTACTTTTCTTTCAACCCTGACTCTGGGTGGTTCCCAAGCAAGTTTGTAAGTTTGTGCAAAGCTTTTGTACGCGATTATTAAAGACTTTTTGTACGAAGGCGATAAATTGCTCGATGCAAGTGCTGCTGAAACGCTTTCTGGATCTAGTAGGTTTGCACCTCTTTCGATCAATTGTTTAAGCTTGTATATTCGCTGCAATATTGTCGTTTCAGCTAGACCTCGTTTTTTCTCATGCCATGCATACTCTACGAGTTTTCCCTTGATATCAGCTTCGAGTTCATCTGTGGCCCCCGCAGCCCGCTTTTCTTCTTGGGGTTCCACTTCGGCCAAGCTTATCGTCCCTGCCAAGGAGACGAGCGCTCCTCTCTCCGATTCATCGCAATCTTGGCATTCTAATTCTCGAACAAACTTTCTTAAAAGTTCTCTGTTCTTCTGCTTTCCAGAATTTTCGCTAAACCTATACCCGCATTCCCTGCAAATATAACGCTGAAGATTGCCACTAATAGTATGCCGTAAACCATCTTTCCATATTTTCTGACTTCCACAGTTTGGGCAAGCTGGCATAGCTAATCCTATTCTTCTGCCTCTTCCGCTTCTGATCCTACCTCTGCACTTTCTGCTCCTACGTCAGAGAAAAGCTCAGCCTCAAGCTCGGAAAGGTCTTGGCTTTCCATCTCTTCAACTGTTTCATTTGCCTCACCTTCTGATTGCTCAAGCATTTCTTCAGCCTCGTTTTCCAAGTACATGTCATGCCAGAAGTCTTCATCCTCACTGCTTTCAGGCTGTTCCACCTGAGAATTTTGGCTATCAACTTCGCTGGATTGGGAAGCTGTCTCTTCGCTGCCCAGGCTTTGGCTTTCAGAAGACTCTTCTTGCTCAACGCTTTCTTCGTTTGGCTTTGCTTCTTCACCTACTTTCTCTTCTATGCCTACTTCGCTTTCTTGCTCCTCGTTCGCCTCTTCAGAACCTTGTTGCATAACCTCGCTTTGTTCTTGGCTGTTGTTTCCTATTGCTTCTACTTGCTTACGGAAGTCTTCGTCCATCTTTTCCATCAATTTTTCTGAAATTTCGTTGTAAAGTTCAGGATTGCTTTCCAGCTGCTTTAGAAGTTCTTCTGCGTCAGGCCTTGACTCTACTAGATGCTTTTCTATTCGCCTTAACAAGTCTTTAACTTCTGGATCGTAGACTATTCTCTCTTTTTCGAGTTTGTAAGGTGTAGGTTCAGTCCAAACTTTTCCACCGTGATAGCTTGGTTTTTCTGGCTTTGGCTTAGGGTTTGGTTCAGGCTGATATCTAAAGTCATGCCTTGTTGCATAGCTTTGCTTTTGTGCATAAACTCTTGGCGTATAGCCTGATCTTGGTCTGTAGCTTGACCTTGGCCTGTAGGAGATTTTGGTTAAAGCCTTTTTAAGCTCCTTGACTAACTCTTCTAGTTCTTCTTCCTTTCCCAAATATTTTCCTCCTTTATTTTTGGACTAGAAACAATTTTGTTCTGCTTGAATGAGCTTGATTCTGGTTTATTCTGGCGAAAGCTCATTGTTTCCGAATATTTCTTAACAGAATAGCGTAGCTTTTCCAGAAGAACTTCTATAGAGTAAAGCCTAACTTTTTGTGGTATGGGATTAATTTTGCTTTTTATCGCATAGAAAAGGTTCTTTCTTGTTACTATGTATAGCCTATCAATTGCTTCTATTCCTTCAAGCTTCTGCTTTACATTAGCGCTTGCATCGAGCTCTATCTCGAAAGCTAGTTTTCTTTTACCGTTTGAAGCCAGAACATCAAACCTTCTGTTGCCTAGGGTAACTTCTAAGTGAGCATCATAACCTAGCTTTTGAAGATACCATCTTATCAGCGTCTGGTAGAGCATGTGTTCAAAACCGACGTGGCCTATGTAAGCCCAAAGTCTTGTGTCTATGCCTCTTGACTCAAGAAAGCTTATGCCCTCTTGTGTTAAAACTAGAAAGGCTGTTGGTCTTCTTCCACCCAAAGCTAGTTCTAATTGCTGGACAAAACCTTTTGTGATAAGCTCTTGTTTTGCCTTTTCTAGTCTTGTAGCTGAAATGCCTAACTCTTTCTGTCTTGCAGCTATCCCATTAAATGGACGTTCATTCACGTTTAACAAAAGTCTGAAGGCATCATCTGAGAGGAACACCCTTTCACTCTTTACTGCTTTAGCCTCTTCAGGATGCTTTCTTATTTTTTCAAGAACTGGTTTCATTCTTTGTTTTATCTCTTCATCGCTTACATCCTTCTTAAGCGGGAAGTCTTCGGTCTTGATCATGAAAGGTTTTGTATATCTTCCAGCAAGCTTTACCAGCCATTCCCCGCGCTCAAGCTTTGTTATTGCATCTCTTTCCTCTTCGTTCAAGTCCATTGCTTCAGCTATATCGTTGATATCTTTGCCGTTTCCAAGAAAACCAGCGATCTTTGTGTACGTATTTGCTTTAAGAGAGTTAGAAAGCTTTGTTGGCTCCTGGTCGCTGGCAATTATTCCTTCTCCAAAATCTCTAATCTCATCGCAAATTAAGTCTGCTGGAGGTATTCCAGAGTATTCAGTTGTTGTTTGACTGTATTGCTCGCTCGCTGTAAAGATCCTTTTAGCTTCGTCTATTATCAGAACGTGCAAAAGCTTTCCTCTGATCCCTTTAGCTCTTCTGTAAGCGTATATCCAGTAGAACATCCAAAGTGCAATAAGTGTGGACTCATCTCTTCCCAGACCATGTAGCTCAAGAACAACAGGCATTTCGAGAAGCTTTTCTAGGTCTAAAAGTGTTTCTCGGTTGTTTATAGTTTCTTTAAGTTTACTGAGAAGCCCATACAATCTTGTTTCAATAACTGAAGCATACTCTTGCATCTTACGTGTTGTTTCATTAGCTTCAACAACTTTTTTATAAACTTCTTCTATCGTTGGAATCGCACTTTTCTCCTCATAGGCTTTGTCTATGGCTTCAAGCAAGTATTGTGTTGAACCATGCCAGACACCGTGAACATGTCCAAAAATGTTTAGAAACTGTTGCTTCCACTCTTGAAAGCTAACACCTGGAGGAGGTTCGAGAGGATTTACCCTTAGATGCTCCTTCCAGTTTAATACCAATATTTGCGGGTATACACGAACTAAAGCTCTGTAGTCCAGTTTATAGTCAAAAACTAGAAATGGTATGTTTTCTCTGAGTAGTTCTTTTATTATTTGCACTATTAGGGTAGTCTTGCCACACCCGCTTCTCCCTGTAATAAGTAAATCCTGGTTCAACTCTTCCCTTGTTAAGCCGAAAATCCAAAGTAGTCTATCACCTTGCATCACCCTTCCAAGTTCTATTTCTCCAAAGGCTTCTTCTCTAGTTGGGCATTCGAGGAGAGGCTTTTTAGAAAGGAAGACTTGATAAGAGAATTCGTCTATCAGCGAGTCTATCTCTTGCTTCACTTTTTCTTTTTCGTCGTTTTCAAGCGTATAGGCAAGCAAAAGCCTATCGATGAGATCCTTACTGACATATGGTGTTTTGCCTGCCCATTCTATAGTCTCTTTTATCCATTCCCATTCCAACTCATCCAAAGTACTTCACCTTCCACAAAATTTTCGAAACTGTTAAGGCCAAGAGTATCAGGATAAAACCGAAGAAAGCAAGTTGAACCTGCCACTCCACAGAATACCTTTCCATAAGTTGGTAGACATACAAAGCTATGCCGAGAATGAAGGTAAAGATGCCCGATAAAAGTATGGTTAGAACAAAGGGTTCAGGGTTTTTCAATAAGAGCACGCTCCAATTCTTTTTCAAAAATAGCTACGTCTTCATACCTTTGGAAGACTTGTTCGTAAGCATTGAGCACTTCAATACCTTGGTCTAAAAGGTTTATTTCATAAAATGGGAAGAACCCTTCTTTTTGGATCAGTCCCTTCTCAATAAGACTTCTGACGCATTTTCTAACTTTATCTATCTTTATCCTCGCTAAAGTTGCAATTGTATCTAAGTCTTTTATCTCGCTTGCCAATGATTTGAGAACCTTAAATTCTTCTTTGCTTAATGGGTGTAAAGTTCCTAAGCACTCTGGGCAGAGGATTTTTCCTTCAAAATGGATTGAACATTCGTTACAAATCTTCTTTCCACACACAACGCACATGTCGAAGTTATCGTTTCTCCGGCCACACCAGTCACAAAACATTCTAACTTTAGTTGTTTTAATTATTCCCCCGTCTGGTGTAGAATAATACGTTTTATTGTCCAATTCACCCTCGTGGGCTTCTTCCTTTCTATCTTCAAGGATTATCCTTCCGAACTCAATTTTTCTTTCTAATTCGTCAAGTCTTTTGTTGATTCTCCTTAACTCAGGATCTGACATGCTTAACCCTCCAAAAAAAGAAAAAGGGGTTATTGTTCGTCTACCTCAACGGTTCCGTCAGGATAGTGGCGTAGTATTGTTATGCTTTCTTCCTTATCATCGCTATCCTGATAATCAAAGTCTTCATGTTCAACTTCATAATATTCAGCATCCATGATCCCTTTAGCAGCCATGTAGGATGCGCCGGCGAACGCTATTATCCACATTATTAACCCTATCATGTCACATCACCCAAGCTAGGTATTCTGATTTGATGGCCCTAGACTGAATGGTTCGCTTCATGATTACAATGCACACATGCCTGTCTAGGTAATGGTCAAAGAGTTCACGCCACGCTCCTTCGTCCCTAGGATTGGCTTCTAGGGCTTCGCATAAGCTAACAAAGTCTTGATTGGCTAGTACAGGCCTACGTTGAACTAGTATCTGGTTCATACCCGTAACCTCCGCTAGATATGCGAAGTTCCCTTATGTAACGACTTGACGTTTCGACGGGATGTTTGAAGATCAGGCCTTCAGTCCTCGTTTCTCTCGTCTCTCTTATTTCTCTGCTTATGTAGGCTAGAGGGTGCCCACGCAATAGAAGAGCTTTCACAACATCTTCTAGTGGCATTTCTCTGACAAGATGCTCGAGTTCGTATGTATCCATTCTGCGCTTAAGATGCTCTACAACTTCCCAGATATCCTCTTCTTTCGGTTCGAAGGGATTTGGATACCGCCTTATCTTACGCCTTAACTCTGGGTATTGGTATTCCTCCGACATTCTAATGACCTCCAAAGTCGGGATGCATCCAAGGAAATCGCTCTCTACACTTGGGGCACAGCCAGTTATCACTCCAAGTGCCACAGCAAATACAAGGGGGATCGCCTGTCCTAAGTCTTCTTTCTGCCTCGAGTGCATTTTTTCTCCTCAAAAGTTCCTCTTCCTTTTTCGACATTCTAAAACCGATGTCACGTAGATCTTCGATGATTTTTGGTTCTATCCTTCGTTTCCTAGCGACACCATTTGCGGATTGATTTATCAAAATCGGGTTGCTTTCCTCCATTTTTATCACCAAAACTAACTATTATACTAGAAAACGGCGCAACGTAAAGAAACCGTTTTAAACCGATTTGCAAATAAAGATGAATTTAAGCGTGAACCGTATCTTTATTTCTATTAAAAAGTCTTTCCCCAAGTATATGGTAGATTAATTCTCCAAATTTTTGAAATCCATCCTCGTTCAATGAAAATGTTTTCTTTTGCGCGCGCGCGCGCGCAGGCGCCTATAAAATTGAGGAACAAATCAGAAAAGGCAAAAATATTCCTGACGAACATCTGCGGGCATTTAGATTATATAGACCAGCAGCTTTTGTTGTTTGGTGCGAACTGCTAAAGGAGGCTATAGCAACCTACTTAATAATGAATCGAAAAATTACCAATGATATGAAATCAGAGAGAAAGAAGGGAAAAGGCACAAGAATCTTTTGGGTAGAATTAAATGATAATGATTGGAACGCTATAAGCAAAATGATAGAGAAAATGATAAGACATAAAATTTGGATTGATCGGGGTGAAACTATATCTAATTCATTCGGTCAGACAAGACCAGAGTTTTTCAAAAGATTTTTGGAAAGTGGCGAGATAGAGGGGAAAAAGCTTATTGAGCAACCGATAGACATTCAATTTCTCCTCTCCGCTGTAGGAGAATAACATGAATGATTATCGCTTAGATTTGCTTTAAAAGACTTCTAGCTTTTCAACAATCTTCTCTATCAGCCCACATGCAGAAATGTTAAGGTTTTTCTTCAGGCAATTCGTTGATTTGCATAACTTTGTAGTTTAAAGACTTAGCAATTTTCCGTATCTTTTTAATTATCCGACTCTCACCTTTCAGTTTTGGTTCATGCTTGTAAAGTATCACCAGATTTTTATCGTCAAATACTTGCAACGTTAAAACTGGTTTGTAAGCATACGGATAGTACATTTCTATGCCTTCTCCTATGTATAGCTCGGTCCTAATTCCATGCTTGAAAAGAGATCCATGCAACTTACCATATTTCTCGGTCTTATACTGCTTCTGCAAAGTTTTGATCACATGTTTTGTCCTTTTATCTTGCACAGAATCAACCATAATCTTTCAACTTTTTCTCAATTTTCTTTCTCAACCAGTCAACAAGTTCATGCGTGTCTACATGAATCATTGTCCACTCATCATAGGGTTGACCATCAAGGCTTTTTCTTTTCAGCTTAGTTATCTTCTCCCTGTAAGGAATTCCTAAGTCATAGAGCAACTCTCTAACCAATTCTGTTGGAAGATCGTAGCGCCAAAACTCATAAACCACGACCATATAATCACTCTACGAGAACCTTAAAAATGGGAAGAAATCAATTTTATGGATGTAGAAGTTTCCGACACTGGTTAATGTCTTTCTATAACTCTTTCTACATACTCAATTATTTCTCTACTCATAGTTGGGTTGAGCGATGCTGTTTGGCCACCCTTATGCAAAAGTAGGTATCCGTCGTTGACTAACTCCCTAATAATTTTTCTGACTCTTTTTCCATTCCTCTTCACTCTTTTGGCAAGCCAATTAACAAGACTATCCAAAGGCAAATACTTAGCTCCCCAACAACCTTTTCTTAACAGCCTGTTCATTACGTCAGCTTTAATCTCCTCATCAGTAATCTCAGAAATCATAAGTTCACTTATGATACCTTTAGAAGGTAAAGTATATATACTTATCGCTCTTTAATTGTTATTATGCGTGTGCATAACGTTAACGTTATGCGTACTGTTTAAAAAAAGTAGGAGGATAAACATGCCAGAAGAACTCTACACGAAGAAAGAATACGAGTCGATAATAATCAAAACGCTTGGGGATTCACCTAAGCTAAGGATCGTAGACTTCTTCCTAGACAACCCTATGTTCGATTTTACTAAGAAAGAGGTCATAGAGGCTTTAGGAATGAGCAAACAGACTTTCTACAAGTACTTTCCAGAATTGGAAGAATACGAAGTAGTAAAAGTTTCAAGAAGGATAGGCAAGGCTAAGCTTTACAAGATAAACCTCGAGCATCCCTTAGTTAAAATGCTGAGGGAATACGAAAAGAAAGCCTCCATGCAGATTGCTCAGAAGGAAGCTAATAGAGCGCGAAAAATGATCCCAGTAGAAGCATAGAGTTTACTTCATTTCTTAGTCTCATTTTCATGCTGTTTATATTCTATGTAAATGTCAAAAACACCTACGCTTCCAGTTGGATAAAGGTCTAATGCAACATTCTTATTCTCGTATACCTCTTCCCTAAAGCTTATTGGAACCACTTTTAACTCGCCATACGCTTCTCTAAAAGCCTCTATTACGCCGTGAGCGAATGAAGTAAAGTCTATTGTTTGTGAGTATTCAATTCTTTCTTTCAAGTTTTCGCCATAAATGCTTATTACAGAACGATTATCGTCCCAGTCGAGTCTAAGGGATATCCTGTTAGGTTTAGCCTTAACATACTTTGATACAAGCTCTTTCACAACATCCTTAGCCTCCATATTTCACCTCCTTAAGCCTTTTTTGCAGTTCATTAATCGCATCATCGCCTAACTCTTCTATCAACTTGGCAGCATCATAATCTGTCTTTATTTGCCGTTCAGGGAAAGCTTCAGCCAGTTTGTTCAATGCTTCTTCATCAAAAATTATGTTCTTGTACCACTTTGGATTGTTATAGTCGACTTCAGCTTTAGCCTTCTCAACTAACAAACTTGCTATCAAAGCTTGTTCTTTCTTCACATAAAGATCATAGTTCTTGTAGAAGACGTTAGAACTTCTGGCAAAAACTCTCGCATAGTCAATGTTATGCTCGTCGAACAACTCTCTTATCCTTTCATCAAATTCTTTGAGCATCTTCTCGCTTTCATGGTAAGCTAAAAGCTCAGCTGTATTGACCAAAGCATATTTTTCGCTCTTCGTTTCGTAATAGCCACGCCATGGATCAGTGCTATGCCATTCAACAGTAAAATCGCCTTCTGTCTCGTTTCTTGTATGACTTATAACGTAGGGTTGATCATCGTTTTTGTAATAAACTATAGCACAAGGTTCATCTTCATAATAGCATGTCTCGCAAAGTGGTTTACCTTCGTAATAAGTTCCTTCATCACCTATGTACGCATCATTCTTCTTAATCCTCTGACCACAAGCTACACACTTCATCATAACACCTCGAATTCTACGGGTGAGCGCACTAGTAAGATAGCATCCTGCATTAGTTTCTGTTTCAAAATTTTCAGTTGTCGGTTTAGCTCTGGGAGATAATCGGTAAAAACATTAACTATAACCGAGTCTTCACTTACACCGTTGTAATAGCCTTTACCCTGTAAAATAGTATAGCCTTCTCGAAAAAGAGTATTAGCCCAATTTTTAACCTTGCATAAATAATTTTCATCAATCCTTCTTGTACCATTATCGCTTCCTATGTATACGTCAATTCTGTACTGCATGAAAACCAAAAATAGTTAAGAAAAAGATAGGATATCGTTTATTGATAAGAAGAATTCCGTTACTTCAACAACATTCGAAAACTACTAAGCCTTTCTAGATTATTCTACGTGGGTTTCCTATTCCATCCCATGGAAACTCTTCGCACGGTCGAGCCCTAGTTGCTAACTCCTTCCCTTCTCTAAGTATAAGTAGCAAATCTTTTCTGGCAATTATGAAGAGTGGATGCCCTTCCTCTCCATATCTTGCTATTTCTCCATTATCCTTTACTACGGTGAAGATTGCATACGGGAAAGCTGGATAATATTCCAGATTGCCGCTCTCTCTGCCCAGAGCATCTCCGAAGGCAAAGTATCCGTAGGATGAGATGACTCTTTTGAATTTTTGTCTGAGCATCTGATGATGTTGGAAGTTATAACCTAACCCGCTAACCATCACAGTTTCCACGTTCCTCTTATCGCCGAAAAACAGTTCAAATGGGGCAAGCATCATCCATGCGCTTCTCATGAAATTAATTTCTTTGTCGTACTCTAGAAAACGCCTTGTCTTTTCGATTTCTGGTCCAAAATACTCCTTCACTACCTTGGTAACCTCTTCTTGCCCCTTTGCGGCAGCCTTTTCAATAATAGGTTTTAGTCCCTCAACTCTGAGCCCAACAAAGTATGGCGTCCCACCAATTTTGCAAATGAACGCTTCGTTTACATCCTTGTAAACGCTTGTTGGACCTTGGATTATTGCACTCTTTGCCTTGATCCCCTTTTTAGAAACATAGTAAGAGAGGTACTTTGTCTGCTTTTCTATGTAATCTTCAGACCATAAGCAATACTTTTGAGGACCTGTTGTTCCTGAGGAAAAAGAGCATCTTACGTTTTTAGTGTCTTCTGGCTTGAACAAAAGCCAGTCAGTTCTGAGCAAGCTCTGGTCGACTTCAAGCTTAGAAAGGTTGTAGATTGTCTCTTCCAAATTGCTACTAACTATTTCTTCAATACTTTTCTTAGAGATTTTCTTCTGCCAGTATGGAGTGTTTCGTGAGTGATGTTTCAAGATATTAAGTAAATGTTCTTCTGTGTCTATGTTTTTGTTTTCGTATGGAATGAATGTATTCATTTTACCTGCCTTTCTTTGGTTCATACAATTTCATGAAAGGCAACATCAGGCTAGCGACGATAACGTATGGAACAACTGACACCATACTAAGGGCTTGCCCTACTATTGGAGTGAAGAACGAAACCGTTAAGCCGCCTAGAACAACCATGCCTGCGTTAGCTATGGATGCATAGGTTGCGAATATAGATCCACCGATTTCCGGAGGTGATAACTCCATGTACATTCTCAGCATTGATGTCATCTGTGCCCCTTGAAAAATCCCTATTAATAAGGCAGCTGTATAGAGCCACGACAAGTTGCCGGGAACTATTGTAACAAGTAAGCCGCATGCAATTATCACCAAGACATTTCCGATTATTAACGCTTTCTTAGTACCAATACGGTCTGAAAATGTGCCAGCAACAAAACTGCCTATGAACATACCAGAATTTAGAATACTAAGCGTTATCCCAAGCGTCATTTGATCGATTTTTGCCTGAGCGACAAAGTAGGAAGATCCTAAAGTGCCAAAAGATGCAGTACCAGCTGAAGCAAGAAACAAGTATAAAGCCCCCACCCATGTTTCACGCTTTTTAGCAACCCTCTTAAAGGCTTCTACGCTCGCCAGCCTTTCCTTTGTTATTTTTGGCTCCTTCATCAGAACACCGGAAAAGCACTCGATTACCGCGAACAATCCGATTAAGGCTACTATTATCGACCAGTTCATTCTTGCAGCCATCAAAGCAAAAGCTATGCCACCAAAGGCAGCACCAAGGCCTCTGCAACCCCAAGCAACCCCTTGCATCAATCCGTACTTTTCAGGGGGTGTAACATCTATTGTAAGCGCATCCAGATTTCCGTCTGCAACAACCCAAGCTAACATTGAAATTATGATCAGAGCAACCCAGAGAGAACTGAACTCCATCATTGTTGATAGTATGCCATAACAGATGGCGTAAGCAACGGCAGCCATCATTATATAGGGTCTTCTGCGTCCATACTTGCCGACTGGAAATTTATCGCAAAAAGCCATTGGAAACATTTTTAGATAAATCGGGAGGGCCAAAACCGAATTGAGCATCGCTACAAAAGCAAAGGATAGCTTAAAGATGTTGATCATGAATACTGATAGGTACATGAACATTCCAGTAAGATAAAAACCCTGGCAAAAATAAAAAACGCCTTCAGCGATTGGATACCAAGAACGCCAGACTTCCTTCCAGCCTTCGTACTCCATCACTATACCAGCCAGAACCGTATGGTTTCTCTCTGAAGATATTTAAAATTTTTTCTTTCAAGAATGGAGCAAAATCCAAGTTAAATTTAAATCCTTTTTCTCCTTTCATTATATACATGAACGAGCTTGATTTTTATTGGGAAAAAATTAGAGATCTCAATTTTGATGAAGGAGAAGGAGCACCTTATTGGATTAAAAAAGCTGAAAAGTTCAACGTTAATCCCAAGAAAGACTTGGAGACAATCGAAGAGTTTTTGTTTAACGAGATCAGCATATGCGATGAAGCAGATATAGAAAAGTATCCTCTAGAGTATTTTATCCCTAAGAGAATTTTGAATGAAAGAAGCTTCATTCCAATGACTTCTTCTGGTAGCGTGAACAAGAAGAAAACAGTTCCTTGGAGTATGGAAGCTGTTAGAGAGAACGGAAAACACGAGGCCAAGATACTTAGGCTTTATGGTGTAAAAGAAAAGATTAATTATTTGTTTGCCGGCCCTTCTGACCCTGCACCTTTCAAGTATATCATGGATGCTCTAGTAGAAGAGATGAAAGGAACTATCTACTTTGCTCCTGTTGAGACTAGAGAACTGAAGAGATACTTTGCGGAGCATCCTGATGTAGCTTATGAAATGGCTAAAATAGATAACATGAAAAAGCTTCGTGAGTTTATTTCTAAGGATCCTTTTTTGAAAGCTAGAGTTGACCCTGCCTTAGAATACACGGATGAAATTCTGCGTAAAGAGAAAGTAGAGTTTTTAGGCACTTTACTATTCTGGTTACCTGCTTTGGAAAAGCATGAAGGTTTTAAGAATGTAAAATATGTTTACATAGGTGGAATGGAAATTCCTGTCGAGCTTTACAAATACTGGAAAGGAAAGTTAGAAGCGGATGATAAGAAGCTTTTAACGTCTTACGGCCATCATAGATTTGGTGTTTTCTTCGATTTACCTGGTCAAGAGCTAACCTACTATCCATCAGCTCCTTTAAGCTTTCTTTATGTTACTGAGAAGGAAGATCCTTTCAAGCTTGTTAAGTATGGAGAAAGAGGAAGGATAAGATATCTAAGCTTGGACAAAGCAATGTTATGGTGCCAGCAGGAAAGGGATTATGCAGAAAGAGTAGCTCCTAACGAGTACTTTAGTTGGGATGGAGTTAAGCAGATAGAAGCTAAGTTTTAGTTTCTTTCTTTTCTTCAGCAGGAAAAACTTCGAATTGGCAGTAAGGATCTCCACAAGCTATGCATTTTGTTTCTACACATTCCATTGGTGCACCAAAAATACAGCTACCGACTTCTTGAAACATACCACAAAGGTAAAAGTCTATTGGTTTTTCACTCTTTCCGAACATCAGGTTGAATTCATGAGCAATTGGTGCATTATTACTTTGCAATATCATTCTCTTATCTTCGTATCGTACTTTGATTTCATAATTTCCATATCCAAGAATCATCAAAATGTGTTTTCCTAATTGTTCAAACTTGTATTTTTCTATTGTTCTAATTCCTAGTAATTTAGCATACCTTATCAATGCTTGTTTTATCTGAAAGCTGCCCAATTCTTTTAAGAACTCTACAGCTTTCTCTTCACCTATTTTTTCTTTTAGCAATTGCTGAAGTTTTAATAATGTCCTAACTGGTAAGAGAATATTGTGCGCATCTAAGAATATAATTAAACCTTTTTCTATTCTGATTTTTCCTAGTTTAAGCCATTCTAAAAATGGTTCTTCTGACATTTTACGCTACTACCTCTACAAATACAGTAGATTTACCTTTCCTTAAATAACTCTCAACCCCCTCGTAGAGCATTTTTTCAGGTTTATAAATGACTTCAATTTTCCCTTCCTTTTCTAATTTTTTAAGAACTTCATATGTATTGGGGTTATTTTGTGTGAATGCCTCTATAATTTTAGGAGCTAACTCACAAGAATTAGGTAATAATTCTTTAACTTCTGTACGGATTTGAAGTTTTTTAATTTCTCTTGTGTCCTTATCGACATATTTCACTACTACATACCTTCCAGTAAAGTTATCATCGTAGAGTAGATTTTCTATAGCCCTTGGATTAAATTTTTTTGTTTCAATCGAAAAAACATCATCTATACGTTGTGGAGGAGTAATTCTTAAAGTGTTTCTTCCACAAGCGCATTCATCTTTGATAAGTTTTACTTGATCTCCCATTTCCTTATTGATAAGATAAATTCCGGGATATTCTCCTTCTCTATAAAGGGTTGTGGCTACTACCTGCCCTTCCTCCTTTTCTTCTTTAGTTTCGGGGTCTACAGTTGTGAGTAATATCCTATTCTCAGCGATGTGCATGCCCTCGTGATATGGGCACTCAAAAGCTGTAATACTCAATTCTGCGCTTGCATACATATCAATGACTTCTATCCCGCATAGCTCTGCTGTTTTTTTCTTGAGAGATTCAGAAAAAGGTTCACCAGAAATTTCAATCTTTTCTACACCAAAATTTGTTAAGTTCTTTCCGATTTTTTGAATATAATTACCTAATTCTAATGCTTTGCTTCCGATCATCCAAATATGTTTAGGTTTGTAAAATTTGATTATTCCTACTTTTACTTCAGACGGGACGTCAATCATTAAAGGATATTGTGAAGCACCTATAGCATTAAGACCTGCCCAAAGAAGTATTCCTGAAGCATTGGGGGGTGGACCAAACGCATTCAGATTCCTTTCGCCTTTCGAAATCCCCAACATATTGAATAACAAAAATGCTTGATCATTGCTACGTTGAAAGTCGTATGGAGTATACGGTATACTTTTTGGTAAATTTTTACTTGTTCCGCTAGTAGTTAAAATTGTATATCCTATAGTTTCTAAATAATTAGGAAATATACTGTAAGAACTAAATATTAAATCATTATCATCAATTCTCAATCCTTTTCTATACGCTTTCTGTAAATCTTCCTTATTTTTTATGTCTTCAGGCTTGATTCCTAAAGAGTTAAACTTTTCATGCCAAAATAAAGTGGTCTCATAAGCTTTTCTTAAAGTATACCTTAACCTTTTATTCTGTATTTTTTCCAGCTCATCTCTAGGTAAAGTTTCTATAGGTAATGGCTTTCCTCTTTCTTCCATAAATAGAATTTGCGTGCAAAAAGAATTTAAATATTTTAGGAATAGTCCATAAAATTCAGTTAGTTTTTTTAGAATATTCTAAAATTATTCAAGCTTTGGAACAACTATTCCTTTTTCAGGTGGCTTAACAGTTATTCCTTCTTTGCTGATTATCATGTTCCATGGCTCTGAAGAGTGGTCAGAATACCTTAACTTTCTAACCATTAAAGACCTTGGCTTTCCAACAGCATACTCAAAGTATCTGAGCAAAATCACACCGTCTACCAGAAACTCGCTACAAGTGTCTCTGCTTAGCCATGGGCCTTCTTCAGGCAGTTCAGAAGTTACCAAGCAAGTGCATCCTGTAGATTTCAAATAATTTAGGATCTTCAACAAAACATTCTTAGCAACTATTGCCTCTGTCATCGTTACAGGAGTTATTGCTTCCAGAGTTTCAAAAAGCTTTGTTCCTCTCTTAATCTCAAAAGGCGTTAAAAATTCTGTTACTGTTGTTAAAGAATCTAAAACAATACGCCTTGCATTTATTTCCTTAGAAAGCTTGTCAAGCTTTTTCAAGTATTGCATATCTTTTTCGCTCGTAACGTCTACATGATAAAGCCTCAGCATGTTCTTCTTTTCCAAAGCTTCTAAATCCCATCCAAAGTTTTTTGCTTGCATTTTAAGCTCTTCAGGTGTTTGGTCAGTAGAAATGTATATCCCAGGCTCGTTGAACTTAGTAGCTCCATGATAAATAAAGCTTAAGCAAATCAGTGTTTTACCAGTACCTGCAGAACCTGATATTAGAATTACATTGTCCTTTGGTATTCCACCATGCAAAGCCTGGTCCAAGCCTTCTATTCCTGTTTTCACTCTTTCCATGAAAATATTTTAGAGTTGATAAGATTTAAATGTTAAAGCTTATCAAACTAGTGCACTAAAAGGAAATTTTGGCAAATATTTATCGATAAAATAAGAAAATACCACGAAATGATACGACACTTGAAAAGTAAGAAGTTTAGACTTATTGGGCATCATGAATTTTTCTATGTCTTACAAAAAACGGTTCAGGATACCAGTAAGGCGAAAATATAAAGCTCATCGCCCTAGGCAACCTTGTTATCAGCTTACTGGACGGATGTAAAGTTACTTCCCTAAATCTTTGAATCTCTGTCTCGCTCATCGCTGACATAATGAAATAAGTTCCTACGTTTCTCACTTCTGGAGGGATGCTTGTCGAGTATTGAGTTACCAGAATAAAGCCTACCCCACGTTTTCCTAACTCATTAATGCAGTAAACAAGATTTTTTGCCTTTAGCAATCTAGTCTCATCAAGAACAACTAACAGCCTTAACTCATTGGTTTCATTCCATTTTGATGCTTCTTGATAGATTTCTTCCAACTCCTTTGTTATGTCAGCCTTTCCTCTTGTAAACACAACTTTCAGGAGATCGTTAGGCTTTAGTCTGCTTGCTAAGGTTCCGTGGGGATCAAAAACTATTGTTTTTACCCTGTTAGCTAAAGCTTCTTGTACAAGGATTAAAGAGAGGAATGATTTTCCTACTCTTGTTTTTCCATAAATTATTGCATGTCCAGTTAAAACGTCAAGTGGAAAGTATACTCTACGCTTTGTTACCTTTCTTTTTATTATCGATGAAACAACATAACCAAGAAAAGCTGATTTTTCCTTTGGAATGCTGACTTCTTCGCTCGGTATGTGTATTTGCTCTTCTATCGGTTCTTCTGTTGGAAGTTCTAAAGCTAATGTAAACATGTGCTTTAAAGCTATGGCAACATCTTTGTCTGAGGAAAAGCCTGCACAGTCTTGAGCTAATGCCAGGCAATAGTACTTTTTTGCTTCGTCAGCATAAGGAAAAAATTCTGGGTTGAAAACTATCAAAGGATCTTTTACATCGCTGCACTTAACGAAATAAGTCTTTACTATTTCCATTTTTAAGCTGTACTTTCTGCTTTCTATTTCCTTTAGAGCTTCCTCCAAGCTTTCTTTTGCATCCGTATAAACATAGAAGAATAAAGCTATAGCAAACAAGTTTTCCTTTATAAGAAAGTAGTTTTTCATCCTATCTTCTAATTGCTGCATCAAGCTTTTCTTTGCTTCCAAAAATTTTCTCGCATGATCTTCCTCCTCTTTCATCTGCTTTGGAAGATAGGAAGGATAAGGTCCACCAAAAGTTCCTTTTTGACTTTCTAGTTCTAGCTTAAGCGTATCTGCCTTTTCCTTGTGAAATTGATAGTTTCTCTCTAGCCACCCAAGTTTCCCTTCCATTTCTTCTGGTATATCTGGTTCAAGCTTGAATGGTATGTTGGTAGTTGTAATTAGAACAGCTTTAAACATAGGACTTCTTGAAAGATGGTCGAGCAACCCAGAAACAGCATGCCATTGGACATCTTTTTCAAAGCTTAAACCAAACCTTCGCACAAAGTTTTCCTTATCTGTTACTTCTTTAGCAGCTAAACAAGCTACACCAATAAATTTCCCCTCAAACTCGATTACGCCTAAAGCCCTTTCTTCATCCCAGTACTTCTTCAAATTCGGTTCATAGAGCTTTATACCAAAAGGAAGATTGCTCTTGCCTGCGTCTATTCCTTCTTCCCCGTACACTTTCCTTTTTATCCACTTATACCGTTTCACATCGTCTTCTGAGGGTTGAGGGGCCATAAAATCACAAGGTTGTATCCTTCATTTTTTGCCACGTTTCGAGTGAGAGAAAGCAATTAAGGAAACATTCTCTTTTGTTTACTTTCGCTTCCATCTTTTCCTCTTTACATTTCTTTTTTCTTCTTACTCTTTTCATGCTACTTTTACAAATTCCAATCAGACAATAGTACTTATCCTTGAAATATGAACACGTCCTTTTCTCGTTATCTCAGGCCACCTCTTTGGTCTCCATTATCAGGATACATCTTCATCATCTTCCACCCATAGGTCTATTACTGAACCACATCGTTCACAAACAGCTAAGCCATCCTTCCAGACGATAGACCAAGCATCTTTGCCATTATCGCTTCTGTACTCTTTGCATTTTGGGCAGTAACCTCTCATGAGATCACTAAAGAATAAAGCGAAAATAGAGAAGAGGTTTATTGAAACGAAAAATTCCATAAATGCTTTAAGCTTATTCCTTAAAAGTTGATTTCGTGGTATGGAAATGGCGAATCTTTCTAAGAGATGGGGTGTATTTTCTCTATGCCTACTGCTTCTACTATCGTTTACAGTTAGCATGCTTTTTTACACAACCCAACCTATTGAAAAAGAAAAATTACTCTTATGGGCAAATAAGTTTGGAATACCTCCGAAGAACTATGTCAGTATTTCTGAACTACCTTGGGGAGAGCAAATTTGGGCGTTAGCAAATGCTAGTATGCTAACCCATACATCAATTGAAATCACAGAAGACTCACCGCTTAGGGAATGGGCTGAAAGTATGCTTGTAAACGATACTAGGACAGAAATTGACGTGAAAGTTGGAGAAGAATACTATGCAATAGGTATCGGATACTTTCCTAGTGTAACTTTTCCATATCCAAGAATAATAGCTATCGCTCCTTTGATCTTAACAGTGTGTGCTTGGATAGCTTATACAGGCCTGTTTTTAGAAACTTTTAAATCTAAAACCTCTCCCAGAGTTAGTGCGTTACTTTAAACTCATCCCAACTTTCTGACAAACACTTCCCTCTTCTCGTAATCGTTGATTATTGCTACTCTTCCTTGTCTTTCAAGAAAGTCCAAGGTGTCTAGATAGTACAAGTAATGCTGAAGTCTTTCGCTCAACTCAGGATCGCTTGAAAGGTATTCCTTTACTTCCTCTAAGCGTGAGCAAACATAGTAAAGTTCTTCGTCACATTTTCTCAAGCTTTCCAATGCAAGCTTTCTATCAATAGGCATGAAAAGCTTCTAGAAGTAAAAGAAAATATTCTTTTCGAAGAGGCAATATGCCGTTATTTTATTTATTCTCACGTTTTCTTTTTGACTTAAGTTTAGCCAAGTACAACAGAGAAGCTATTGCACTTATGGCTATAATTAGAGCTAAAGCATACCAATATTGTTGCCAAAACGATTTTACTTCAGCTTCAGATAATTGCACGGTCTTGCTTAATATAAGCGGTTTTGACAAATCTAAAACATCCCTATAAGTTTGATACCCTTCTCTACTTACTTCAATGGTATAATTACCACATGGTACTTCAAACATAACTTCTCCATCCTCGTTTGTAATTTTGCTTACTTTATTCTGTTCAGAAGTAAGTGTAACAATCACTTGAGGTATAGGATTAAAATTCTTGTCAACTGCCTTAATAGTTATTTTAGAAGCGGTTCCTAGAAGATAATGCATCATTAACTCATAATCAAACTCTGAAGCATTATGGAAAACTGTTAGTTTGCTTTCGTAAGGCTCGTAGCCTTCTGTACAAACATTAACTTTAAAATTTTCTAAGCGTGTGAAGAAAGTGAAAATCCCGTTAGCATTTGTGGTCCCAGAAAAAGTTTCATTGTAATATATAGCAAAAACACTAACGTTTGCCTCTTTAATCGGGTAGCCTAGAGGGTTTTTAACCTCTAAATTGACCTTGATATTTTGTAATGGTTTAACGTAAAACGTGTAGTTTAAAACCACTCCTTCTTCTGGAACTTCTGGACCAACATTAAAACTATATTGTTGGTCTTCATAACCTTCTGGATGTACAAAAATATTCAGAGTAGTGTTTGGGTAAAAGTCGAAAGGAATTTCGGTAGGCGGTTTAACTGTAAATTCCCATTCTCCGGTAGTTGTGTGATTGTATATTTCCACTATTTTTATTGTAGTTACAGAGACTGTTGAATTCGTTGTTTCGTCCATCACATTTAACCATATCGAAGTCTTAGGTGGTCTCCATATACTGAATGCAGAGGGGGAAAAGAAGACTAACATTAGCATGAGAATTGCAATAAAACTTTTTCTCAAGCTTTATCACCTAAGCTCTTTTTTCTCTCGTGAATCCAAATGGAATGAAGTTTAAATTAAATACAGCTTCGTAGGCTGAGAAAGCGTCGTATAAATCACTTAAGTAGATTACATGTCTCACAATCTTTTCACCGTTATCTGCTGCCCATTTCACACCAAAGAAAATGCCTAAGCCAGGAATGTTGTAAATGGACGAATCCCATGCATAATACTTAACTAGTTCATAAGTTCCGGAAAGTTTTTGCCATATTTCTTCGATGCTCAAAGCAACATTATCATCTTCGTTGTTAGCACTTTTTGAATCAGGTATTTTATTATCATCGTACAGATCCCATAAAGTTGCAGCTATAGCACGTTCTTCGCCGTACTTATCCTTTAAAGATTCAGATGAGGAAATACCTACATCTAGTTCTCGGCGAAAAGGTTCGTAATCAACATTTTTTGTTCGTATTCCTAATTCATAGGAAATTACCAGCGACATGAATTCCGATATACCTTCATTCAATGAGTCGTGGGTACAATGATTTTTCCAACCATTGTGGTTTATATCTAATTCTCCGAATTCCTCTTCTCCCAACTCAAATTTACCGTTCTTGTTTAAATCATTCCAAACATTTCCATTACCATTTACATCACTCGCATGAGAAAATTGGTAAGACTTGAACATCGTCGTATAAGTGACAAAATGTGTAAATTCATGGAATACAACAATATCTGCGTACGAGGACCACCATGCTGTGTTTAAGAAACCATCTGTAATCATGATTATACTATCTGGAATATATGCTGCATTTAGGTCGGTTGTGTTGGTAATTTTTATCTCTACAGGCAAATAATTTAATTGCACTTTTAATCTTTCAGAATAAAATTGAAGAGCCTTTAAAGCGTAGTTAAATGCTATAGCACCGTCACGTTGATGACCTGTCAAAAATTTAATGGTTGGTATCTCTTTATTTTCGGATATTTCCTGAATTTCAACAGTCTTAGAAATTAAATCATCAGAAACAATTACATTACTCTCCCCACTTACCTTGATCTTGGTATCATACACCTTCAACTTTTGAAATTCATCAACCAAAGTGACAGTAAGAGTGTATTTGATCTTCTCTCCGGACGAATAAATTGGCAGATCATTAAAATCGTAAAATCCATTTTTATCGGTTACGGTTTTCTTTTTGACTACACTTTCAGAATTGCTTTTTCCTTCCACTTCGACTAAAGCGTTCTCAAGCGGCACTTCATCACTTTTTTCATTAACATACTTGACATAACCATATAATTGATATTGAGCTTGAACTTTAAATGCATTTAATATATCAACATGGTCTAATTCACCAACAAATCGATTATTTTCTCTGCTTCTCCAAACACCAAGCATAACATCATACGTGCCAGAGCGAGCTGAGACATCAACAATCCAATCTAAATCAACCGTGCTAACTTGATCTAAATCTAATGTTGCAGTTTTAACCGAAGCTTCCAACCAATAACCCGTAGGATCTTGAACAAAAAACCCTACGTAAAAAGTCCATTTAACTTTCCCAACATTTCTAATCTTAACTGTAGCCGAGATCCTATCGCCTACTTTGAACGTTCCGGTGTCGAGCGAGTATTCTGTTATTCTGGCATTAACCATAGAGCTTAGAATACTTGATGCGCTTGCCCATTTTACATCTGCCAGATTTCCTTCAGGATCGTAAAGTTCGACTTTCCATTGATAACTATATCCAGGAGGCATAAATTCCACAGTTGTTATGTTCCATTTAGCTGGCACACTTTGGAAATCTTTCCAGTATTCAGAAACTGTATGATACAAGGAAAACTTCGTCGTCCATCTGCCAGTACCGCTTTCAACACTAACAGTCCAGTTGTAGAACATTCTTTGCGTTGATTCATCGTAGGTTGCTTTTAAATTCGATAGATAACCAGTATAAGTCATCGAAGGTGAGGCTAACGCGATTACTGTTTGTATGTATTTGGCAAGGTTTACCTTAAATACGATTCGGTTGTTTTCCACGTCAAGTCCATAAATAGTTCCATTTACCGCACCAAAATATGCTGTATTTTCTACAAGAGATAATTGAGTATCAAGTCCTGCAGGAAACTGCCATAACCATTTTCCGGTTTTTATATCATACGCATCTAAACCTGCAAAATTAGGTACCAATAATATTTTATCTCTGTAAATTACTGGCGACTTGTTTGGAGAGGCCCAAGCTGAAGGTGTCCATAAAACTTTGCCAGAAAAGGCATCAAAGGCCATGCCAGTAATATTCCAGTTAGGAGGAATTCCTTTAACAGCCCCTGTAATATACAAAACATCATTCGATATTGCTGGAGGAACTGGTGACGCAACTTGTACGGTCCAAGCAACCTTAAAACATGTAAGGTTTATCGCTACAAGAACATTAGATATAATAAGTCCTTCGTGAGCAAGAGTAGAGTTCTCTATAACTATGTAAAGCATATCATTATATTTAGCGATTGATGTCCCACCAAAAATGTTGCCTTCGATACTGACATCAATTTTCTGGTTCTTCACGTCCTCGCCGGTTAGATAGTCTAAAATAAAGATCGTAAAATCAGAAGTTATTACATAAATCAAATTATCTTCTACTGTAACGGCATAGGATCCAGCGTCTTCGTCGAACGTGTTGAAAATTTTGTACGAAAACTCCTTACTCCATATGGGTGACTTGAGATTGCTTAAGTTATATGCATTAATTTTATTATAGTCAAAAACTACAATTAGCATATCTTTGTTAATTAAAAGACAATTAACGTTTGGAAGTGCAATACCATAATAACTTCGTCCTGTGGTAGCATCAAGGAAAACAACTCTATTTTCTTTAGCTAATATAAGCATGGAGTCGTGACATATAATATCTCGAATCCATCCTCCATCTTCTAGATCCTCCCATAACTTAGCACCAGAATAACCATCAAAGGCATATAAAGTAGTATTCGTAGGCACAAACAAGATTCTTTTCCCCTTCATTTCGGGTTTATTTGTATAATAAGTTCCCGTTCTTTTAAGATCATGACGATATGTATTCCAATCCGCAAATAGTCCTTCATATGATTGCCAAATGTTCGTCTTAATAATTTTGAATGAAATTTCAATGCTTTCTGAATAGCTTTGGAAGAAAGATAATTCACTAAAAAATGTTTCACAGACGACTCCTGTGTATTTGTCCCAGTATATACTTAAGTTGTACATAGAACTTGTATCAACCATTGTATTCTGGAAGATTATGTAATCAACTTCTCTATTTTGAGTCGCACATTCATTTGAAGTACTTCCATTGACGGTTACTTCGAGATTCATAAAACTGAATTTTTCATGACTTGAAAGCTCTATGGGGAAAATAATTGCAGGAATACATTCAACAGGGGCCCATTCATATACTTCCGTAGAGTTTACGCCTACTTTAGATGTGAAGTTGAAAGAAACTTCCGTGTTATTTTTAAGGTGCCAATTAGAACGGACTATTACCTGTGCAATGGTAGCGCTGGACGAAAATGAAACGTCGATTATTGTGTTATTAACCCATGCTACATTTTCATAGAATTTTATATAATCGGTTTTTTCAGCAGCCGGGTCGGTGGATGACCACACTGCAGATACGCTGTACGTGCTCCAATCACCAACTTTAACCCTGACAACTTCTGTTGAAGGCGATACACCCTCAGCATGTGCCGTCAATAAACTTGAGAGTAACACTTGGAGAGCAAATACAAGGCATAAAAAATTTTTCAAGGCTCTCTTCAAATATCGATTCCCCTAAGGTTATCATAGTATTCAAAATTTTAAGTTTTGCGTGAAAAAGTCTTCTAGTTAATTTCTATCGGAATATCGGCAATCCACACACTCGTAAGACATTTGATTTGTCGCTTGAATCATAAAATCATGAAGGAAGAAATTTTAGTTAACGCAGAAATACTTTCTCACTCCTACATGCCTGAAAAGCTTTTTTATAGAGAAAGCGAGCTAGCCCAACTTAAGCATAATCTTCAGAATTTCGTTAACACTTTTATTACTGGTTCATGTGGTAGTGGTAAAACTACCTTAGCAAAGAAAGCTCTACAATGCATAAACAATTCAAAGAAAATTTTGGCATGCTACATAGACTGTGCAGTCTACCAGACTACCTATAGCATTTTAAAGGAAATAGTGCCTAGAAGCGAGTTCATCTTTTACAGAAGCAATTATGAGCTTATTAAAGAGTTGATGAAGCAAGTTAGGGAAAGAAAGTTTGTAGTCTGCCTTGACAATTTTGAAAGCATGAAAGATTATAGCCTTATAACCAAGTTCTTGAGCATGGGTATTTGCATTATACTGATATCGGATGCCGAAGAAAATTTCTCTCTTTTAACTGAAAACATAAGGTCAAACATTCCAAGCGTGATTAGGCTTACTCCTTACTCTTCTGAGCAAGCATTTGAAATACTAAAGGATAGGGCTGAAAAGGCTCTTGCTAAATGGAGTTGTACAGATGCAATACTAAAAAGAATAGCTGATAGCGTGAAAGGAAACATTGCTCTGGCAATTAATGCTCTGAAGGTTGCAGCTTTAAACGCTGAAAGCAAAGGCAAAAGGGCAATAGAAGAGGCAGACTTACCAGAAATAGAGGATTGTCCGGTAAAGCTCAGCATAGATGAGAAGATCCTTCTGAAGATTTTGCAGGAATGGAAGAGTTTGCCGGCTAGAAGGCTTTACGATTTTTACTTGCAATCTGTAAGGCATCCTAAAAGTGAAAGAAGTTTTAGAAACTACATGGAAAGTTTATGCTCTAAAGGACTTGTTAAGGCAACAGGGGAGAAGAGAGGAAGAGTTTATGAAATTGTAGAGGTAGAGGGAAATGCTGTTAGCAAAGGTTGAATGTGAGAAAATAAGTGTAGAAAAGTTGGCAGAACTTTTATTTGTTTACTCGAAAAAGCTCAATGTTTGGCTTTACAATAAGAAGGTATATGCAAGCTTCTTTGTTGACTCGCTTTCACTCCTTAAGGGTTTAATAAAAACGCTTGAAACTAACAGAATAAAGTTTAGGTTTTACAGGATAGAGGAAGTCGACCATGAGCAGGGAAATTAAACGGATTTTGCTTGAAGATATAGACGAAGAAATTCTTGAAAAGATGCCAGAATGGTTTAGGATTTTAAGAAACAAGTATAAGCTAAATGATTTATAACAGCGTGATCTTATATCAAGTATGAGGATTTTACATTATTTATCCAAGCTTGAAGAAAAAATGAAGCTATCTCCTTATGAAAACAATTCCATAGTTCCATCTTCAAAATTCTTTAAGAGAATGGCTGTAGAAAATTTTTTGATTTCTATTGGAACAAGCATGTATTACAACCTAACTAACGATGTAGTAGGGAGTGGAGCAATGACAATTTTACTAATCTACAATCTCTACAGATGGAACAGTTTACCTAACAGCTTGAAGGCTTATAGGTCGAACTCAAATAGGCAAGGATTGCAACAATAATTCCAAACAAAAAACCGTAGAGCCATGTATCTAAGAAAGATAAGATATAAGCAACTATTGTTGGCGCAAGAATTGAGAGAAAACCAAAAATTGAGGCTAGAAAAAACCGTTGTCTCGCGTTAAAGTAAAAGCAAAGATAAGAAAATACTCCGAGTGGAATAGAACATCCCAACACTAACCGAAAATCCCCCAGGATTAACGTACCCAAAATCATTAAGGCTGTTGAGCCCGCGGCAATAGTTACCGGGATTATTAAGGAAGTTTTTCTTCTCATCTCCCTTCCTCCCATTTTCTAACACTATCCTTGAAAACTTCTCTTCTTTTTTGTAGTTGATGGTATGTGAGTCCGCCAATTGTTATAAGAAACGAAAGGATGTCTATCCTAATCTCCCCTTTTGTCATCCAAACCAGAAACACAATTAAAATCGCACAGATGCAATACGCGGCAAAAATCGTTAACCACTCTATGTGGGAAGCCCATGAATCTGCAATTTCATGAATTGACATAACGATACCTTGATGCTTCGGTATCAGAATTCATAAAGGTTGGTGTTAATAAGATTTATCATCAAATGTTGATGTAGAACCCCACTCTCTTATTTACTTGTGCAAGATTACAAATTGCCTCCGTTTTTTAGCTTCTCTATTCCTTTAAGCAAAGCGTTTAAAACTTCTGGATTTTTCACTAGTTCATTCATTAGCGTGTCAGCTTTAGCTCTAAGTTCGTCTATTGCTACTGCTGTTTTAGCATCCAAGCACATCCCGCAATTACTGCAGAACTTAGCGTCAGGCGAGTTTCTTGCTTTACATCTTGGGCATATCAAAGCTTTGAACTGTTCTTCTTTCTTTTCTTCCTTGACTTCTAAGCCGTTCAGCTTAAGCAAGGCATTGTCTACATCTCTTCCGCTTAAATGCACGTATACCGAAGCCATGTCACTGCCTTGAACCCATCCGAAATACTGCTTCATCTGTGCTTCAGTCAAATGATTAGCTAAATGTGTAGCTCTAGAGTGTCGGAAGAGGTGCGGATATACCCTCTTCTTTATTCCAGCTTTCATCGCAATTTTCTTTATTACTTCCTTAGCGGTTCCATAGTTCCAAACTTTATACCTGCTATTAGTGCCTATAGTTATCCATAAAGGTGCATCTGGATTTTCCTTTAAAGGATGGTTTTCGATCCATTGGTGAAGCCTAGGTTCAGAAGCTATTACCCTAACTCTTCTTTGCCCAGTTTTGCCGTTGACTAACAGTACTGCACCAAACTCGTCAAACTGCACATGTTTTATCTGTAGGCACAGTAACTCGCCTATCCTGCAACCGCTTTCGTAAAGAGTTGAAATAAAGGCCTTGTCCCGTATATGGTCTGCTGAATCGATAAGCTTGCTGACTTCCTCTGGTGTTAGAAGTTCTTCAGGAAGTTTATGATTGCTCGAAGTTCTTACTTTTATCCAGCATACTTCTTCTGGATGATCATCCTTTCTAAGCCACTTGTAGAAAATTCTAAGTATCACTTTATAGTCATGCTTAGTCCACTCACTATAATTCCTCTGCTCAATTTTTGCAATTAGATTAACTATATCCCCCTTTTTAGCCTGAGTAAGAGGCTTTCCTAAATCCCTGGCAATCCTTTCCAAAGTATCTAAATACTTTATTATTCTAGCTTTACTGTAACCTCTAACAATGCACTCTTGGTAAAAATTAAGGATCTTCCGCTTGCTTTCCTCATCAATCCCAGAATTCCTTATCTTCCTTAAACAAGCTTCAATCCTTCTCTTGTAGCAGTAAACTTCGTCCTTCACACAACCACTTTATCCCATCACCTTTTATTGGTAAGGGACATGTGGTTGTGCCGTAACGCCCTCGGTGAAAAAACAGCCCCAACCACACGCCCACTATAGGCATGAAGTTTTCCGAAACTTCAAACATATTATTAGCATTCAAAATTTAAATAATTAACATTTTACTTTTTGTAGTCGTTAATGTAAACATTAAATAACTAAGACAAGACTTTTCTCTATTTTGAATTAATAAGCGAGCGTGCCACGAGTGACAGAGGAGATAAAAGAAGAAATAAAGTCACGAGTCGATAAATTGCTTCACCCTATAGCAACTAGGTTAATTTCACTCGGTTTACGGCCTAATACTTTAACTTTATTGAATTTGTCATGTGGTTTATTTGCCGGAATACTGTTTTTCTTTCATCAGATAATTCTTGCATGCGTATTTACACTTCTATCCCTTTTGTTTGATGGGCTAGACGGTACAGTTGCAAGGATTTTAAAAATATCGTCTGAAAGAGGTGAAATCTTTGATAGAGTGTGTGACAGGTATGTCATGGGAATAATTTTCCTTGGTATAGCGTGTGCAAACTATGTTAGTTCATTAATTTTATTGGTAGCGCTATTTGGTGTTTTTATAGAAAATTATGCTGAAGAAATGATTAGGAGGGTGCGAAAAAGGACTTTTGAAATAGCTGGTGGTGTTCGGCCCATAATTGTGATCGGAGCGCTTACAAATTTTGATGTAGCAATAATTATTCTTTCATTTTTATACAATGTTGGAGGTGTGATTCAAGTAGTTTACTTGGCCATTCATACATTAAGAAATTTTAAGCATACTTCTGCTTAGGTTAGAAGAACGCTTTTAGTCTTTCTAGGTAAACATAAAATCTTAGGTTATAAGGCGAGGCTAGTTGGACTGCCTTAGCAAACCCTTTCTTAATATTCTGAACGACATCGTCCACGCTTTCTACTCCATCATCAAATAATGTTAACGCACTACCAATACTTAAGAAATGATGTGAATCGCTTCCGCCAACCAGCTGAATTTTTTTCCGTTCAGCTTCTCGGAATATTATCTTGTTCAGCATATAGGGGGTCGTGGAATTTATTTCAAACGCATCAAATTTCTCACAATTGGTAAAAAGATTTTTTAAATTCTTCAATAAGGAGTTAAATGGATGTGCTTTTACAATAACACCGGAATTATCATCAATTTCTTCTTTTATCTCTTCTAATTTATAGTTAGGTAAAAGGAAATCAATTCCGAGAAGAAGTACCTCTTCTCTGTTAGGTAGTTTCGTTTCGTATCCAGGAATTAATAGAAGATTGTACTCTTTTGCCAAACTTCTGGCTTTTAAAAAACCATCAAGAGTATTATGGTCCGTTATAGCTAAACCCTTCAATCCTAACTTCTTACAGTATTTAATAACATCCTTAGGTGAGCTAACACCATCATTCCAGGACAATTTGTGTATCCTAGCTTTAGAGTAATAAGTATGGATATGAAGGTCGAAAGCCTCGTACAACTGGGATAGGCCTATCATGGGAAATTACCTTATTTTCAGTTCAACTACTAAACATTTTCGATATCGATGGGAATGAACAAAATAATTAATAATTGCATTTTAAAAATTAATTATTCAACGGTCCGATTCACTTAAACTACTAGAAAAATCTTTAAAAATCATAATTTAAAATAACAACTCCATTGGGTTATGAATTTATTGGAATATTTAGGCTGTAAATACTCTATTATCATATATCGGAATTTCTATCGGAACGTAAATCATTTGAATTTATTCCATTAAAAATTAAACATGAATTACAGTAATGAATCAATCATTTACAACGAGTTGCCCTTGACCGAAGCTTTTATTCCTACTAGACTTTTGCACAGAGAAGGCCAGCTTAGAGAGTTAGAGAGATGTCTAAAGCCTGCTTTGTATGGTAAGGCTATAGAAAACGTGTTCTTAGTTGGACCAAGCGGTACAGGAAAGACTACTTTATCTAAATGGGTTCTTGAAAGCTATTTCAAGGAAATTTCAGCTTACGTTAATTGTTGGAAGTATAAGAGCACTCATGAGGTTCTGAAAGAAATCCTTCTTAGTTTTCAGATACCTGTTCATGGAAGAGAACCAACAGGTGAGCTGGTTAAGCAGCTTGAAAATTTGGTTAAGAAAAAGAAGGTTATTGTTTGCTTGGATGAAGTAGACCATTTAGAAAATTTTGATGTGCTTTACATCTTATCAAGAAATAACGTTGGGCTAATTCTTGCTTCTACACGTTACCATGCATTAATAGACTTGCCATCGAGGATTAAAAGTAGTTTAGCTTTGACTGAGATAGAGTTTCCAGCCTACAAACCAGAAGAACTCTTTGATATTTTAAAGGATAGGGTTGAGTATTCCTTTAGACCAGGATCAATAAAGAAGGAATTAATTAGGATAGCAAGCGTTGCAGCTGAAGGCGATGCGAGAGTTGGCTTAGAAATTTTGAGAAGGGCTGGCAAGAAAGCTGAAGATAGAGGGCTAAAAGAAGTTACGATTGAAGAGATAAAACAAGCTATTAAAGAGGCAAAGAAAACGAAAGTTGTATTCTTTACATCTAAGCTTAATGAACATCAAAAAGTTATCTACGAAATTCTTGGTAGGAAAAAGAGAATGGCTTCAGGCATGCTTTATAGGGAATACTGCAAGGCTGTTGCTAATCCAGTAGTTGATAGGGCTTATAGGAACTACATGATGGAAATGGTTGAACTTGGATTAGTTAAAGCGGAAGGGAAAGGAAGATGGAAGATTTATGAAGTTGTTGCATAGAGCGCACATAATTTAGTTATCGTAGTTGGGATTAAAATAATAAAATATAAAAAACTTAATTAAATAAAAAGTCAGATATGGAGTTTAAAATGGAATTTAAAGATGTTGATGACTTGATTAGAAGATTATCAGCTCTAAATGATAATATCGAAGCTACTAAAAAGTTAACGGACTTTTATGCCACTGCAAGACTTAAAATCGATTCAAGTCTCTTTGATAGACAATATACGGACGGAAGTGATGATGGAGGAATAGATTTTTACCATGTACAAGACTCAACGTTCATAATATTTCAAACCAAATTTTCGGTAAGTTCCAGGAAAGTAAATTCATCTGAGATTCTTAAAGAGATTGGAAAATTAAAAAACACATTAACTGGAGTAAATCCTAATAGAAAAGCTGAAGACTTTGTTAGCCAACTCAAAAAAGAGGTTAACAACAAAAACGCAAACCTTGAGATAGTCTGGCTGACTACCAACGTTGTTGATCAATCCGTTAAAGAAGAAGTACAGAAAGACATAAATGAGTGGAGAAAGGCAAATGGTTGGCAAATTAATGTTGATTTTGTTGTTGTCGATAGGTATAGTTTGGAAAACGTAATTTACGATGTTAGACACGGTTACATACCGTACACAGGTAAAAAAACTTTAAAACTAGAACCAGGACAGTGGATGGAAACTAGATGGGTTGAAACTAACGTATATTCGGTTGTTTGCTCTGTATGTGTTAATGACCTTTTGCGATGGTTTAATACTTCGGAGGAAATTAACCAATTTCTACAAAAAAACGTAAGAGAGTTTCTTGGTGAAACAGGGAAAGTTGGTAAAATAAATAAGGCAATTGGACAATCGTATCTTTCCGATCCTGATTGGTTTTGGTATAAACATAACGGTATAATAATTCTGGCAGATGATGTTTTCATTGATAAAGAAAAAAACGAATTAGTTTTAAGGAATCCACAGATTATCAATGGTGGACAAACGTTAAAAGCGTTGTTTTCTGCGTACATCAAAAATAATAGACCTGAAAATTCTGCAAAGGTTCTACTTAGGATATATCGATTGCCTTATGAAGATGCTGAAACATACAAAAGAAGCATTGAAATAATTTCTGCATTAAACTCTCAAAATAAAATTAATCCATCAGACTTAAAGTCTACTGATCCGCGGCAAGTAAGATTAGAACGGCTGTTTCAAAAGATAGGTTCCGGTTACAGATACTGGAGGAAGAGGTCGAAAGAAGCAAAAAGCTCTAGATATTCAATTACTATGCGAAACCTTGCTCTAAGATATTACGTATGCAAGAGAAATGTACCACATGAAGGTGTTCGCGGAAACGTGGAAGAGTTGTTTGAAGAAGATACAAAATACAACGAAATCTTTGACGAGGGCTCAATAAACAGAGATCTTAGCGCTAACCACATAGCTATTAACTATGTAACTATCTGGAACATAGACCAAATATTAAGCCACGTTGAACTACCTCAAATAGATAGTGAATATTTCCAATACACACGATGGTTTGTTCTGGTTGATGTCTATAGGAAACTGATGGAATGGAAAAAGCGTAAATTTGAGTTGGGCTGGAAAAGCTGGGTAGATTTCGTGGAATCTTATGAGTTTGAAAAGGCTGTAAATGATTATAGTAAATATGCCTTTAAAGAATGCCGAAAAATTAGACCAGTTAACGAAGAACCGAGATCGTTCTTTAGAACTAAAGAGGCTACTAAAAAGTTTTTATCAAAAACTAGTTCACAAAAATTTGACGCATATATGAATCAGGCTTATAAAAAATTTAAAAATAAAATTGAAAAGTAGCATCCTTCGTAATTCACAGATAAAGTATAAGTAAAAATGGGGATTTGCGGGGGATGTCACCAAAATTCTTCGATATAACCGAGCTAGACTACCGGCCCGCTCACAGTTTTTTATTTGAATGCTTTCCCTTTAAAATAGGTTTTCGGTTTGGTTAACATTGCGTATGTTTATGTT